>Ga0136846_1222729_pt1 | contig 33799 bp, 25 predicted proteins | sample HopSoiMetagenom2_FD_96841 | JGI IMG/M metagenome (GOLD analysis project Ga0136846, IMG submission 96841) | Grasslands soil microbial communities from Hopland, California, USA - 2 Assembly 2016 (version 4) | ecosystem: Environmental > Terrestrial > Soil > Grasslands | place: USA: Hopland...
CGATCGCCAAGGCCGCACTCGTCCTGCTGTACCTGGAACACGGTCGACCACTGCCTACCCGTCACACAACGTAACAGCCGATTACGCGGAAGGGCTCAATGCGGTGGGCCACGCGCAGGCGACACGATGGCTCAAGGAGCGAGTTTGACGCCACGGCATTATCGCCCTACTCGTCCGTGTGATTTGAATCTTGACGATTCCGGTACACAGCTTCCATCAGAACCTTGCCCCAGAACGTATCGCCGAGGTTGTCGTCGTCTTTGAGGAAGCGATTCAGCTTGTTGTTGGCCAGATCGAGTCGGTAGACATCCGCGAACAAGCTGATGAGTTCCTCGGTCGGCAATGTGCCGTCTTCGGCGAGCTTGCTCCACCTCGTCGCTTGACTTTCTGCCGTCGGGGCGGTTGCCGCGTCGTCGAACAGCCCCTGCCAGGCGCGGACGAAGTCGCGATGGCCCGACTCCGTCGCGGCGTTGGCTACTAGGAGGGGAGGCCCGGCCTCGGCGCAGGTCAGCGCCAGGAAGACGCTCAGAGCAGAGCCATCGATTTTTTCTGGCTTGAGCCATGCCTCGATGGCCTTGCGGACTGTGTCAGGGGCGGTCGCCATGAGGTTCTCGAAAGCGGCGATGACATGGGGCGACCCTGGCTCACTTCGACCTGTCGCCCAACGTAGGCGGGTTAAGGCCCGCTCTGGCAGCCGCTCCCCGAACGTCCCGCCGCAGATCTCCACGACGAGCCTCGTCGTTTCTGGGAACTTCGAGCTCTTCGCCCAGTCGTAGAGTTGCTGTCGAACGTACGGCCCCATCTCCGCATTCAGCGCTGCTTCCGTAAGCGCCTCAACGGCTAGGTAACGACGCCTGTTAGTCAGTCTTGCGGCGATGCTGTCGAGGATTTCGCCATCCTGGCGACGGGTGGCGAGATCGAGCAGAGCCGAGGTTACGCGGTGTGCGTCGTCGTCGGCGATCTCAGGGTCGGCGGCCACCGCGGCTGCCCAATTCCGCATGAGCTCGCTCTGGGTCGGGAACTGCTCCCAGAGGTTCACGAGGATGGCGCTCGCCAGATCGTGCTTGTCTTGAGCGTGATAGGCGCGCTGGCCGTCGACTATGAGCCCTGCGGCTGAGAGCCGGCGAGACGCTGTTGCGTCGGCGAGCACTTCGGCCGGGGACCTGTCGATTTCCAGGACCCCCAGGAGGGTGTCGGAGGCTTTGAGGATCGACCGTGCCTGTCCGCCGTCCAGCAGTGCGCCTGCCCAGATCGTTGCTCTCGTGGAGAGCAGACCGGGTTCACCGGCGCCGCCGTTCGAGTGCTTGTTCAGCATTCGATCAATGTGACTGTGCCAACCTGTGAACTCATCGACTGCCACCGCCAGCCCGGATTCCGGCGCCTTGGCGAGGATCCGTGCCAGGCGGCGCGCCTCGCGTGCCGGGGGATCGGTCTTCCAGACGTGAGCCAACTCCGGTCGGCTGAGCCAGTCGACGCGACCAGGTTTGCCGGTTGCCTCGAGCTCGCCGGCGACAAGATCTTTTGCGTGTGGTGACGATATCTCGATCGTGAAGTCAAGCGTCGCCTCGACCCATTCCCCCGCCCAGTGTTCGGGGTTGGCGAGGACGACCAAGAACCGTTCTTCCGGTAGGCCCTTCTTGCCGTAGCTGGCCAGTTCGCTCCCGAAGTGGGATTGGCTTGAAGGCGAGGCCGTCTCGCTGAGGTCGAGCACGTATCCCTGGCCGCCATCAGGCGGAAGGAGGCTGGCCTTCGGTTCAGCCCACTCAGGTTCGAGGTCGAACGTGTCGTCGGGGCTGATGGCCGTTTCAGGAGTCGTGAGGAGCCGTAGTGCAGTAGTTCGCCTGCCGGTGCCGGGCAGGGCGCTGAGCACCACGACACCGTACTTCAACAGTCGCTGCCGGGCCGCTTCGAACTGGCCCTCGACCCGAGGCATGATGTAGCGCTCTGGCGAGCTGGCCTCCAGATCCACGCTGGGCACCGGCACCGGCAGGACAAATTCGCCCAGATACATATAGTTCTGCTGGTACCAGGCTTGATATGTTGGCCCACGGCCACTGGCGGTGAACGTCACTGGATGACCGCGGTCAGGAAGCTGCTGTGCGGGCTCGTGGATTGGGGCTGGTGCAGCCGCATTCCAGTTATCCGTTGCCTCGCTGGCTCCGGCCTGGCCTTCCGCCGCGTCTATCACGGTTTCGTTTGTATGGCCGTAATCGATCGATTCCTCGTCACTACCGATCACTGTGCGCCTCCAAACCTGTGGTTGTTCCTCTGCCTCATGGCCTGGTAGGTGTGGTCACCCTGACTGTTAAACGTCACTGCGGGCATGGCCCTCGTTGCGCTCTTATCAGCCTTCTGCGTAGCTTCGGAATCTGCAGGGCCTCCGAACAGGGCTGGGTCCGCGAGGCTCCAGTCCAATCCTGGGACGTGCAACCAGGCCGGCTGCTCGAATGACTTAACCTTTGCGATATACCGGACGTAATGTCCGCGGTGCACGTCACCGATGTTGCAGTCGCTTTCGAATACGTCCTCATACACCCGTTGTGAGACAACGAATGCAGCGAAAGTGATTTCCGGATTGGCCCGTGCGAGCAACTCTCGGAGTGCCGCATCGTCGAGTAGCCGATGTGTGTGCACCATCGGTACTCCGAGCCCGCTGTCGGGCAGAGGCCCGGCGTGGATACTGACGCGAAGCTGCAGCGGTGTCCGACCGCGATGTTCGGCGTTCCGTTCGGCCAGACGCCGCTGCAATGCTGTCGGGAAGGGTCCCACCAGCCCGGGCAGCACTTCCTGTTGCAGGCCCGCCACGTAACCGTCGCCCGTGTGCTGTCCGAACTCGCGTGCTTCCCAGGAAGCCGCGAGTCCGATGTCGTCGAGCGCCATGGTCAGCAAGTGCTGGATCTCGGGGTTGAGTTCCTGCATCACCTTGCTGGTGTGAGCGCTGAAGTTCCGGGCGTCGACTGCCAGGACGGCGCGGCAGGGTGGAAGTCTGTCCCATGGCATGGCCTTGGTCTCCTTGTTTCTCATGGTCTGCGATGTTCCTGCGTCCACCATGGCGCCCCTGGGCGATGCCGACCGTCCAGGATTGGACGCTTCTGGTGTGACGCGTGCTACGTCGGGCGCCTGCTGCCGGGGTTCCCTCTACGGGCAGCCATGGTTTCGAGCGCGGCCACGTCCTTGACGGTGACCCGGTTGCGTCCGAGCCCGAGCACGCCCTGCTCCTGCATCCTGCTGAGGATGGCAACCGCTGATGAGCGGCTCATCGCGGCCATGCCGGCCAATTCCTCGCGTGGCATACCGAGTTCGATGACAATGCCTTCACTGCGCTGTTGGCCGACTTGATCGGCCAGGTGGATGATGAGTCGTGAGAGGCGATCGGTTGGGGGCAGACGCTGAAGGTCGGCACGTAGCTTCTCGGCCTCGTGCATGCGGTCAACGGCAAGCCGGAAGATGGGACTCTGGAGTTCGTGTCGCGCAGCAAGACTTCGGAAGACCGAAGCCGATGTCGTAGCCGGTCGCGGAGCCGATCGTTGTCACAGTGGCCGAGTGGGGCTTGTCGAGGATGGTTCCCAACTCGCCGACAAGTTCTCCTGATCCCCGTAACGCAAGCACTGATGAGGAGCCGTCTTCCGTAAGACGGATGACTTTCACGGCGCCGTTGGTGAGCGCCACGACGTGCTTCGCAGGCTCTCCCTGGCGCACCAAGACGTCGCCACCCTTGTAGCGAGTGAAGTGTCCGCCGGAGATAAGGTCCTGCCACACGTGGCCAGGCACGGTGTCATGAAAGTTCATCGTCTCCACCCTGGGCTGAGTCCTGTTCCAGCGAGCAGGACATGCCATCGGGTGCACCTCCACCCAAAAACATACTGATCAGGTGAATCAGGGTCCAGATTTACCATGGCTCCTGTGGTGAGCGCTGCTCTGCGATCTGCAGCCAACTGGTCCGGGCTAAGGCACCGTCATCCATCGAGCGGGGGATGAGGCTGGGTCAGCGATTCGAGCACTCCACCGATCGTGGCGGGGTCGGAGTGAGCTGGACAACTGTTTTGGTCCCGTTTCAGCCTTTCGCGTGGCTCGGCTGGAGAGCGTTCGAGTCGGTGCGGTGCGTGACTCCTATGCGAGGTTTCCCTGACCGGCGAACAATGCCGCGGGGCTGCGCGGGCCTGGGTCGCAGTGCTTTGATGATGGGCAGCGATGCCGCGTTCTGTCTCCGCGGCCACACTGTAGGCGTCGCTGCCTGCGTCGAAGGGCCGGGAACTGTGGAACACCTAGCCGGCCGGAGCTGTGCTGTTGGGCCAGCAGGGGAGGAACGCGCGACGTGTTCGATTTCATCAAGCGTACCGTCGGGCGTTCGGCAGGCGGTGACTCCCGCGTTGTTCATCGATCCCGGCCAAGCGGGCCCGTGAGGTTGCCTCGTCAGCCTTCGTCAGGTCTCGGACAGTCACACGGACCGTGGGCGGTCCCACCACCCCCGTGGCCTCATGGTGGTTGGCAGTCGGCCGGAAGCGTGGTCGACGTCGGGGGCTTCCGGATCTTCGGCGGTCTCCTTTACTTCGGCCCCGCCATGCCAGGACAGGCGAATGGTGAACCCGATCCGGCTCTGATCGATCCACGTCTAGCGGTCCGCTACCCGGCAGACCGTGCCGGCGCGGGACTTGGCTATTGGCCGAGCTACAGCCGGATACCGGCAGCCAGCCGGGCCGCGTACCTCGAATGGTTGGTGGCGGGACGGAATCATCCGAACATCCCGATCGGCTACGTGTTCCTGTACTTCTACGGGCTGGAGCGCCGTGTCATCGTGGACTGCCGCGAGCCCGGTCCGGCACGTGCCGAGCTGTCGCTCATCCGCGCTGAGATCGAGCGGCTGCTCGCCATATACGGCGGCACGAGTTCCTTCGGAAGCTACGCCAGGAACCTATTGGGCGTTCTGGACTTCGTGGCCGGGCTTCACATCGACGATGACGCGCCACCGGTGTTCAGCGGGGAGAAGTGGCCGGTACCGTTCTCCCTGCGCGCAGGTCTCGGGCAATACTCGCGAAGCGGTGCTCCGGTACCCGTGAAATGGGCGCTGGCCTGGGCGCGGTTTCATCCGGAAATCTATCCGCGCACTCCCGCGATTCGCTGCCGTCCAGAGTTCGAGCGCTTGTTCGCACTGCGTTACGCTGCGCGGTTCGGGGCTGGCCTCCGAGTCGCTCCCAACAAGACGCTGCTGAGCCTCGAGTACCGCGCTGCCAGCTCGGCTCTGAGGACCGTTTCGCTTCAGACCGATGTCCCGGACGTGTTCCAACTGGCCGTACCGTCCAGGAAGCTCGCCGCTCTGGCCGAGGAGTGCACGGAGGCCCTCGATGCCTATAGCAGGTGGCTCGGCCGGTTTCCCGGTTCCGAAGACACGCCTGCCGCAGTTGCGCTCCTTCCTCCCGAGATCGCCGACACCGATGGCGGCCCGCTCGGCCGGTTCCTCGGCTGGGCCGCCGATCATTTGCGCTCCAACGACTGTGCCCTTGTCGACAGTGCCGCACTGGCCGGTGCTTGGGCAGCCGGTGTGAAGACGAAACTCTCACCACAGGAAACCGGCGTCCTGTGCCGGTTTCTGGCCGAACACGGTATCGGCGTAGAGCCGGATCCGCGGTTCGTGAGTCCGGGCCCGAGCACGGAGTCCTACGTGCTGTTCCGTGCAGATAGCAGTGCTTTGGAGACAGCTGCCTCAGAGCAGTACGCCGCCGCAGCGGTGCTGGTGCAGTTGTCCGCTGCGGTAGCCGCCGCCGATCCGAGCTCGGGTGCCGAGCAGGAGTACCTGGTGGACCATTTGGGGACCGGGCTCGGGCTCTCGCCGGGAGAACTTCGGCGTCTGCGAGCACGGCTGGAGCTTCTGTCGGGGGACCAGGTGAAGCTGACGGGGTTGACCGCCCAGCTGGCTGAACTCAGCCCTGAACAGCGTGATCTGATCGCGCGGTTCTGCCTCGAAGTCGCGGCCGCGGACGGTTCGGTGGCACCCGGCGAGATCAAGGTTCTGACGAAAATCTACAAACTGCTGGGTGTCCCGACCGATCGCATCACCGCCGCCGGGCGGGCAGGCGGCGCGTCGGTGACGCGGCCCCTGGCAGGCGGATCCGACGGTCCGATACCGCTCCTGCCTGCCCAGCGCGGCAGCGGGCGGCACGCGTTGCCGCGTTCCACGGACGTGTCCGACCCGGCGACGACGTCCGCCGCGACGGTGCCGCCGACAGTCGCGCTCGACCCGGCAGCCATCGCCGCCAAACTCGCCGAGTCCAGCCAAGTCGGTGCGCTGCTCAACGCCATCTTCGCCGATGATGCCAAGCAGCCGGAACCGTCGGCCATCGTGCGGCGCGACGACTCGCCTCCGATCGCCGGCCTCGATGGCGCCCACTCGGAGCTGCTGCGCGAACTCGCCACGCGCGGCAGGTGGAGCCGGGGCGGCATGGAAGACCTCTGCGCCCGACTCGGGCTGCTTCCGGACGGCGCGCTCGACACCCTGAACGACGCCGCTCTGGACCGGACCGGGGATCCGGTCGTCGAGGGCGAGGACCCCCTGACGATCAACGACGACACCCTTCAGGAGATGCTTCGGTGACCGACAGCCGGATCCGTCCGCGTGAGCGCGACGCCGTCATCCAATCCTTGCGTGCGGGAGTCGTGCCCCGAGCCGGGCAGCATCACATCCAAGTCGGACGCAAAGCGGAGGTGGAAGCCCTTCTCACCGACCTCGACCGCGTCAGCGACGGGGGATCCAGCCTGCGGTTCGTCATCGGCGAGTACGGCTCCGGGAAGACCTTCTTCCTGAATCTCGTGCGGGCGATCGGCCTGCAGAAGCGTCTGGTCACAGTTCACGCTGACCTGAACCCGGACCGGCGGTTGCACGCCTCCGGAGGCCAAGCCCGAGGACTGTACGCGGAACTGATGCGGAACATGGCCACCCGGGCCAAAGCCGAGGGCGGAGCACTCCCCAGCGTCGTCGAACGCTTCGTCAGCCAGGCGCTCGGCACGGCGCGGGACCAGGGAACGTCCGCCGAGAACGTCATCCACGAGCGCCTTGCCGAACTCTGCGAACTGACCGGCGGCTACGACTTCGCCGAGGTCATCGCCTGCTATTGGCGCGGCCACGACGGCGGCGACGAAAACCTGAAGCACAACGCGCTGAGGTGGCTGCGTGGTGAGTTCGCGACCCGCACCGACGCCCGTGCAGCACTGGGCGTCCGCACGATCATCGACGACTCGACGTTCTACGACCATCTCAAACTCATGGCGCGATTCACTCGCCAAGCCGGATTCACCGGGCTTCTGGTCAGTCTCGATGAGCTGGTCAACCTGTACAAGATCGCCAACACGCAGGCGCGTACGGCCAACTATGAGCAAATTCTCAGAATCCTGAACGACACGCTCCAAGGCGCTGCCGGCGGCCTCGGCTTCCTGCTGGGGGGAACGCCAGAGTTCCTGACCGACACCCGGCGTGGACTCTACAGCTACGCTGCCCTGCAGTCGCGGCTTGAAGAGAACACCTATGCGGCACACGGACTCGTCGACCTGTCCGGTCCCGTGCTGCGGCTGTCCAGCCTCAGCGCCGAGGACTTCTACGTACTGCTCACCAAACTGCGGCATGTCTACGCCTCTGGTGACCCCGCGGGATATCTGCTCCCTGATGAAGCGCTCGAAGCGTTCATGTCTCACTGCTCGTCAAGGATCGGCGATGCATACTTCCGTACCCCTCGTACGACGATCACCCAGTTCGTCAACCTGCTGGCGGTCCTGGAGCAGAACCCGCACGTCGACTGGCGGCAGCTGATCGGCGCGGTGACTCTGCCACGGGAGGCGAATCCCGATCTGCTTCCCCTCGACGAGGACGGAATCCCAGAGGCCGACGACGTAACTACGCCCTGGCCCGCACAGGGTCGCGGTGCGCACCCGGCCACGCGGGACTTCGCCGGCTCCACCCCGGGTGACGACCTTGCTGACTTCCGACTCTGACCGGGCGCGGGCCGCGGATCCGACGGGGGAGGACCAGTCCGAGCAACAGTCCAGGGCGTTCGACCTGCTGAGCCCAGCCGTACAACGCTGGGTCTGGCAACAGCGCTGGACCGAGTTGCGCGACGCTCAGGAGCGGGCGATCCCGCTGATCATGGCCGGGGATCACGACCTCGTCATCTCGGCGACGACCGCCTCGGGGAAGACCGAGGCCGCTTTCCTGCCGATCTGCTCCGTGCTGGCGGACGACACTTCGACCGATCCGGGTATCCAAGCGCTTTACATCAGCCCGCTCAAGGCCCTGATCAACGACCAGTACGGTCGTCTCGATGCGCTGTGCGAACATTTGGATTTGCCGGTGCATCGCTGGCATGGCGACGTCGCGGGTGCCAAAAAGGCGAAGGTGCTGTCCGTACCGCGCGGAGTGCTCCTGATTACGCCGGAGTCCCTGGAAGCTCTGTTCGTGTTGCGCGGACCGCAGGTCTCCCGGCTTCTGGGGAGGCTTCGCTATGTGGTCGTCGATGAGATGCACACGTTCATCGGCACTGAACGCGGTGCCCAGTTGCGTTCGCTGCTGCACCGGGTCGAACTCGCGGTCCGGCGTCGCATCCCGCGCATCGGGCTGTCGGCGACGCTTGGCGACATGGTCAAGGCTGCGGACTGGCTGCGGCCGTCAGAGTCAGGACGATGCGTCGTCGTCGAGTCGGACGACGGGTCGCCCGGCATCCAGGTCGAGTTGCGGGGCTACTCCGAGAAATCCACGGCAGTGAACGGTGATTCCGACGCGGACGGCGGCGCATTGGAAGCCATCACGGAGCAGCTATTCACGACCCTGCGGGGGACCGACAATCTGGTGTTCGCGAATTCCCGGTCCGCGGTCGAGCAGTACGCCGACCTGCTCGCCAGGCGCTGCACGCGGGCCCGCGTAGCCAACGAGTTCCCACCCCATCACGGCAACTTGTCGCGAGAACTGCGAGAGGACGTGGAACGACGGCTCAAGGACCGCAGTGTGCCAGTGTCGGCCCTGTGTACCTCGACGCTGGAGATGGGTATCGACATTGGAAGTGTCGCCTCAGTCACACAGGTGGGGCCACCGCCATCGGTTAGCGCCCTGCGTCAGCGCCTGGGCCGTTCCGGTCGGCGAGGCGGCGCACAGGTTCTTCGGCTCTATATCACCGAAACGGCGATCGACGAGCGCACGGCGCTGTTGGACCGGCTGCGGGTCGGTCTGGTCCGGACGATAGCGATGACCGAGCTGCTCGCCGAGTCCTGGTACGAGCCGCCTGACGTCGGTGGGTTCCACCTGTCCACGCTGGTGCAGCAGCTTCTGTCGCTGATCGCTCAACACGGCGGCGTCGAACCTAAGCAGGCGTATGAAGCGCTGTGCCTCAAGGGGCCGTTCGGGCTCGTATCCTCTGGGATGTTCGCGGATCTACTGCGGTCGCTGGGCCGGCGTGACGTCATTATGCAAACCTTCGATGGCCTGTTGCTGCTGGGCGTCGCTGGTGAGCGGATCGTTAACCACTACAGCTTCTACACGGCGTTCAAGACCGCCGAGGAATACCGACTCGTAGCAGACGGCCGCGTACTCGGGACCCTGCCCATTGCCCACGCCGTCGTCGTCGGAGCGTTGATCATCTTCGCCGGAGCCAGGTGGAAGGTGGTTCACCTCGACTCCGCGACCAAGACTATCGACCTGGTGCGGGCCGGCGGCGGCAGGCCTCCGAAGTTCGGCGGCTCGGCCGCGCCGGTACACGAGGCCGTCAGGCGCCGCATGTATCGGCTCTACTGCGAACAGGATGAGCCGAAGTATCTTGACGACATGGCTCGGCAGATGCTCGCCGAGGCGCGTAGTGAATTCCACAGGTGGCACCTCGACGTCAGACCACTGATCGCAGTCGACGGTCGGGCCTTCCTCTTCGCGTGGACCGGCGATCGAGCGCTGGACACTTTGGCCGTCGTCCTCGCGGCCCGCGGCCTTGAGGTCTGTCGGGAAGCGATGACGGTGAGCATAACAAGCGACATCGCAACCGCTGCCAGGCACTTGGAGGAGCTTGCAGCCAGTGGCTCACCGGACGCGGCCAGTCTTGTCGATCACCTGGCCGACCACGTTGTCGACAAGTGGGACGAGCTCATCGACGAGCCGCTCCTTGGCAACGCACGGGCGGCGCAAGCTCTGGATGTGGCGGCTGCGTGGAGGGAACTCGCTGCAAACTTCAGCCGGCCGCAGCTACATCGATGAATGTCTCTCCGGGAGTGACGCTCGGCGAGAGCTCGTTCCTGGCCAAGTGTCGCGGGCATCTTCCGTTTACGTGGGTCAGTCAGAGGTAGACGGTCCCCGAGACAACGAGACAGCTCGTTCCTGCACTGGAGATGCCGTGTCCATCTCGGCGGTCCCCCTCCGGGGGCACATACCCTCTACGTATTTCCGCAGGTCAAGGCTGGTGTCGACTTAGTCATCGGGTCGTTTGCGTGTTCGATTTCCTGCATCTTCCCTGGTAGAGCCTGCGTAGGTATGTGCCCTCCGGAGGTTCTACATAGATGGGCAAGCACGCCTGGTCGTTCAATCGGTTCCGAAACCCGTCTAACGGGGAGAACGGTGCGGTCTATCTACGGCCGGGGCGGCGTTCGCCGAGTGGGGGCGGGGGACTCGAGCGCCCGGAACTGGTCTGGCCGGTGATCGTTACCTGTCCGGTGGCGGGCGGGCTGCGTACCAACTTCGGCCACGGCTACAGAACGGTGCGCAGTCGATCCGTGCTTTGGGGTTACCGTGATCATGACTGCTTTGTACACTCGTTTCTCGTTGTGCATCGCGATGGCGGGGGCTGTGGGCCAATGCGGGTGTCGTCTCCATGAGCACCGCCGTGCGTACGTTGTGAATAGGACGTTCGGGGAGGGGTTCACTGATGGCACGTCCGTCGGGGTGGGACATCCTGGGTCTGGATGGGGATCCGACGCCGGGTGTGGTGGAGTCGGTCCAGGCATTGGCGAAGCAGTTCCAGGACTTCGCCGACGATGCCGAGCGGGCGTGGCGGGACCTGAACAGCTTCGGCGGTGACGCGGCGGCGCTGCAGTGGGTGGGGCAAACCGCGGATGCCTTCAAGAGTAACTTCGGTCCGCTGCCGGGCCGGATGCAGAAGCTCTACACTTCCTACCGCGAGGCCGGCGACGCGCTGGCCGCCTACGCCCCGAAGCTTCAGGCCGCGCAGACCAAGGCCGACACCGCGCTGCGCCAGGCCCTGGATGCGCACGCCGACGTGCAGCGCGCCACCACCACGGCCAACAACGCCGCCACCGATCTGAAGACGGCGCAGCAGAATCAGGCCGCGGTGCCGAACCCGCAGGCGGTCACCGACGCCCAGACCGCGCACGACACCGCGCAGAAGAACCTGGACGCCGCCAAGGCGCAGCTGGATGCGCTGGCCAAGACCGCGCACGAGGCCCACGACGACCGCATCACCGCCGCGAAGGAGTGCGCGAAGGCGCTGCACCAGGCCCAGTCCGACGGCATCCACAATAAGCACTGGTGGGAGCACGTCGGGGAGGTCCTGTCCGAGTGGGGCGGGAAGATCGCTGAGATCGCGAACGATCTGGCGCCGTTCCTGGACGTGCTGGCGCTGGCGACGTCCTGGATCCCGGGCGTGGACGTCATCACTGCGGCCCTGGCCGAGGCGGACAACCTGGTCGCGCTGGCCGGCACCGCCATGAAGATCGTCGGCGACGGCATGCAGGGCCACTGGGGCGATGCATTGATGGGCGCCGGCATGCTCGGCGCCACCTTCCTGGGCGGCAAGGCCATCGGCGCGCTCGGTGGCAAGGTGCTGAGCAAGGTCGGCCGGGAAGCCGAGGAAGGAGCGGAGAGCACCGTCGGCGCAGAGGCCCGCACCGCCGAAGGCAACGCCAACGGTGTCTGTGAGACGGACCCCGTCGACGTCGTGTCCGGGTGGATGCTCTCCGATGCGACGGATCTGCGGCTGCCGGGCATACTGCCGATCGTCTTGCGCCGTGCCTACGCCTCCGGCTATGAGTCCGGGCGGCTGTTCGGCCCCGGCTGGTCCTCCACGCTGGATCAGCGGGTGGCGGTCAACGAGGCCGGGATCCACTACGCCGGTGATGACGCCCAGCGTCTGGACTACCCGATCCCGGCTGATAGCGGTGAGGTGCTGCCGGTCGCCGGTGCGTTGTGGCCGCTCGTCTGGGATCGGGACAGCGACGAGATCCGGATCACCGATCCGTGGTCGGGGCTGGTCCGGCATTTCGGAACCGTCCACTATCGAGACGAGGCCGGACAGATCCGCGACCTCGTGGCCGTCACGGATCGCAATGGCAACCGCATCAGTATCCTGCGAGACGAGTACGGTACCCCGATTGGAGTGGAGCACCTCGCCTATCGTTTGGCGATCGACACCACCTCGAGCGCCGCAGGTCCGCGCATCACCGCCATCCGCCTGCTGGACGAGTCAGAGCACGGAACGCTGGTCAAGCGGTACGGCTATGACCATCGGGGCCGCCTCACCGAGGTCGTCGACTCATCCGGCGCGCCCTTCCGCTATGAATGGGACGCCGCCGACCGGATCACCGCGTGGATCGACCGGGTCGGCTACCGCTACCGCTATGAGTACGACGATCAGGGCAGGGTCGTACGCACCGCGGGCGACGGCGGGTTCCTGTCCGGCTCCTTCGCCTACGACCCCGAGGCCCGCGCCACGACGTTCACCGATTCCCTCGGCGGCACGACGATCTACCGCTTCGATCGCAATGGCCACATATCAAGCCGCACCGACGCGCTCGGCCACACGTCCTACTCGGAATACGACGACCGAGGCCGCCTGATCACCAAGATCGATCCGCTCGGCAACATCACCCGCTACACCTACGACGAACGCGGCGACCTGGTCCGCATGGCCGGCCCCGACGGCGCCGAAGCCGAAATGGGGTACGACGACCGGCACCTGATGGTCAGCGCTCTGCTTCCGGACGGAAGCCGCCGGCTCCGCACTCACGACGAACGCGGGAACCTCATCGCCGAAACCGGCGCCGACGGCGAACAGGTCCGCTACGCCTACCGGCCGGACGGTGCCCTGGAGAGCTTCACGGATCCCTCCGGCGCGACCACCTTGGTCGAATGCGGCAGCGCGGGGCTCGTGGTCGGCGTCGTGGATCCGGTCGGCGCCCGCACCCTGGTGCGACGTGACGCCTTCGGCCGGGTGGTGGCGACCGTCGATCCGCTCGGCGCGCGCACAGAGTACGGCTGGACCCTGGAAGGCAAGGCGGCGTGGCGTGCCGCGGCCGACGGCGGCCGGGTCAGCTGGGACTACGACGCCGAGGGGCAGCTGATCCGCGCGGTGGACCCGCTCGGCGCGACGGTCGTGTTCGAGCCGGGCCCGTTCGGCAGGCTCGCAGCGCGGACCGGTGCGGACGGCGTGCGGTACGAGTTCAGCTGGGACACCGAGATGCGTCTGCGCTCGGTGACGAAGGCGAACGCGGTGTGGAGCTATGAGTGGGACGCTGCGGGGCGGCTGATCGGCGAGAAGGACTTCATCGGCCGCACGCTGTCCTATGAGTACGATCCCGTGGGACGCCTGGTGGCCCGGACCGACGCGGGCCGGCGACGGATCTCCTTGGAACGGGACGCGGCCGGGCGGCTGACCCGTCGCCGTACTCCGGCGGGCGAGTACACCTACAGCTATGACGCGATGGGCCGGCTGCTCACCGCGATCGGCCCGGACAGCACCCTGGAATACACGCGGGATGCGGCCGGCCGGGTGCTCACCGAGGCAGTCGACGGCCGTTCGGTGACGTCGGGCTACGACCAGACCGGCCGCCGTGTCTTGCGTGCCACGCCGGGCGGCGCCGTGTCGCAGTGGGTCTTCGACGCGGCTGGCAACCCGAGCGCGTTGACCACCGGCGCCGGCCAGCTGGCGTTCTCGGTGGACGCCGCCGGGCGCGAGATCGAGCGGGTCCTGGACGGCCAGGTCTTCTTGAGCCGCCAGCACGACGAGGTGGGTCGGCTGGTCGGCCAGCGGTTGTGGACCGGCGACGTCGACCCTTCCGTCGACCATCCGGTGGCCGAGCTGCTCAGCCGCCGGTGGGAGCGCCGGGCCGACGGGCTGCCGACCCTGATCGACGACAGCGAGCGCGGTCCGGTCCGCTATCGCGTCGACGCGGCCGGCCGCGTGACCGGAGCCGCGGGCCAGCAGTGGGACGAGCGCCACAGCTACGACGACTTCGGCAATCTGGCCTCCTCCGAGACGACGAGGGGATCGATGGCGGAGACGGTGGTGGGGACGACGGCGGGCGCCGCGTCGGACACCGCCGGGTTCGGCTTCGGCGACTCCGACAGCGTCCGCGAAACGGATCGAACCCTGATCCGGCGTGCCGGACGCACCCGGTACGAGCACGATGACGCCGGTCGCCTGATCCGGGCGGTACGGATGACGCTCGACGGCCGCCGCCGGGAGTGGACGTACACCTGGGACGCCTCCGATCGCCTGCACCAGGTCACCACCCCGGACGGAGCCGTGTGGCGCTACCGCTACGACCCGCTGGGCCGCCGCATCGCCAAGAGCCGGATCCTCGCCGACGGAACCGTGTGCGACGAGACGTTGTTCGTCTGGGACGGACTGCGCCTGGCCGAACAGCACTCAGCCGATGCCCAAGGCACGGAGCAGGTGGTGACCTGGGACTACGAGCCCGGCACGCATCGCCCCGCCGCGCAGACCCGGCGCGTGCGACGGCCCGCGGCGTCGGCTCAGGAACCGGAGTTGTCTCAGGAACAGGTCGACGTCGCCTTCTACGCCATCGTCACCGACCTGATCGGTACGCCGACCGAATTGGTCGGCTCCGACGGCCGGGTCGCCTGGCGCATCACCGCAGACCTGTGGGGCCGCACAATCTCGGTGTCCGCCACCGACGGCGACGATTGTCCCCTGCGGTTCCCGGGCCAGTACCACGACGCCGAGAGCGGCCTGCACTACAACCTGCACCGCTACTACAACCCCGCGACGGCGTCGTTCCTCACCCCCGACCCGCTAGGTCTGGCCGCCGCGCCGAACGACCACGCCTATGTGCCGAACCCCCTAGTGTGGGCGGACCCGCTCGGCCTGAAGTGCTACAGCGAGGACGAGCTGTGCGATATCACCGAGCTCAAGGGCGACGAGCCGGGGACCGCGCAGAGGCTGATGGATGCGCCGGAGTACAACGGCGGGCAGTTGCGCGGGTTCCGCGATACCAACAACCCCGACTTCATCGACGAACGCGGGAAGACCTACGACGCGGTCGGCGGGCCGACGGCGTGGACGAACTCGTCCTACAACGAGGCCCAGATGCACAAGTCGATCTGGAAGCACATCTACGCTAAGAGCGGGTTCGACCACACGGTGCTGGACCTGACCGGGGCCTCCAGCCATCAGATCGACCGTATCTTCACCAAGCTCGACGAATGGGATGCCAATCCGAATATGAAGGCTCTGAACAAGCTCATCATCCTGGGGGACACGTACTGATGTCGGCGATCGTCACGTCCGATCAGGGTGAGGACTGGTACACCAATTCGTTCACCTGGCAGACCATCCTGGACCGGGCGTTCAGCGGCCTCGATGAGCGACAAGCGGACGAATACCGTGCGTACGCCAATACCGTCGGCGCCGATTTCGAGCTGATGCCGGCCCGGATCCGCCCGGAGGTCGCGCGGTGGCTGCTGTCTACCGTCGAGGAGCTGCTGGGCCCCGCTGGTGGTGAGTACGGCTGGGATAAACCGAACGACCAGCAGCACCTGGGCGGCCTCGCCTCCATGTTGCGCCGCATGGCCGAAGGGGAGGGTGGGGCAAGCGGCGCGACCGAGGGCCTGGCGTAGGGATTGCAGGCGGACCGCCGAGGCATCGCAGTGTGAGTGCGCTGATGCGATCGCGATCATCTGCGTCGTCGTTACCAGGCCGAAGCTCGTAGCGTTCCGCACCGGCGTCGGTGCCGCAACGGTAACTTGGGTGGGATCAGAGCCCGCCACACCGGGGTCGGCCTACGTCGAGCGGGGCGTCCCGGACGACATCTCGGAACCTCCGCGCCGCATTCTGGAGAGGCTGGCGATCCTGGACCTCTTCGAATTCGATCGCATCTCCGCTGCGTTCTGAGGCCGGATCGTCAACGTCGACGGCCATGTGCTGCGTTGCTCGCCTTGGACCTCTGAACGGCCCTACTCGCGGTGAGTATCTCGCTTGCGAACATCGTCGGCACCGTCGATGGTATCGATGGCACATCGATGCGGCATCACCGCAGGCTGCGTTTCCCCAAGAACGCCGTTGCGGTCATGCCAGGCGCTGATCAAACCGATCAGGCGTATCGTGCGGGCGAGGTCGGCGAGTATCCAGACGAGGGTGGCCATCAGTAGCGCGACCACCAGGACCACGCCTGTGGCGGCGGGCCATCCGCCGGTGGCGCCGGCGAACGCGGCGGTGCCACCGGCTCCGGCCAAGGCCGACTTCCGGGTCTTCGCACCCCGGCGTGGGTGTATCGAATACATGTCAGCCACTTTCCCGGTATGTCGGTACGTCGGTGCGGGGCGCGAGCCGCGGACTCGGCGAGCCACGACCCGCGCCGGCGTCCAGATCGTCATTCCAAGCCGTAGTCGGTTCGCTGGGAGGTGAGGTGCCAGCCTCCGGAGCACAGATCGCACTCGTAGGCCCGAGTGACGTTCCACGTCGCCTCGACGCCGTCGATGCGGGCCCGTGCCCGCTGCGCCTTGGCGGCGGCCAGTGCGAACTTCGCGTCCCTGCTCTCGCGCAGGCGTAGCTTGCCAGTGGCCTGACAGACCGGCCAGTGCTTCTTGCCCTTGGAATGGTGTTGCTTGGCCACGGTTCTCGTCCCTCGCCTCACGGGGCCGACCTGGTTGCGGCCCCTTTAGCGACCAGGAAACTCCTGGGCCATTCCGGGTCTTCGCGAAATCCACGACCCTTGGGGGTATTCACCTCGCTTCCGGGCGGAACGGGGTCGCGAAAAACGCGACCCTGATATTCGGGTGGCGCGACACTGAGGGCAAGAGGTGCTTTCGTCGCACTGACAAGGAGGCAGCAGGTGTCAGTCCCTCAGCCGGACATGCTGGCGCTGACCGAATTCCTTCCGGACACCGAGCGGGTCTCGAATCCCTTGGCGCAGGTCCTTCATGATCTGGTCGCCCCTGCCCCCATCAGTCACTGGGGTCGGCGGATCGTGCACACTCGGATCGTCCATTACGACCAGATCCGGATCTACGCGACCCGGGGTTTCCTGCTGGTACTGCTCGCGGTCCTGCTGGCCTTCGCCGACGTCACCTCGCCGCTGGTCTGGCCGCTCCTGTTCGTCGGCGCGCTCCAGACCGCGTTGGAGATCTACGTTCATCCGCACTTCCAGCTCAGCGACGACTCGGACTCCATCGTCGTCAGGGCGGCGGTCAGGGTTCTGGACTGGCAGTACGAGCAGACCTTGGTGAACATCACTGGAGTGCTGGGAGTCTTCGCGGTGGTCGCCAACCTGGTCGCGGTTCTCTTCCTCACCGGGCCGGGTCAGCCGAGCTGGATCAAAGTGGTGGCGCTCGACGTGGCGATCGCCTACGGCGTCTCCGGCATCCTGGCTGTCCTCGTCGACGCGACCTACTACTCACCTCTCCAACACCTCCCCAAGCCGATCACGGTACTGCGGCCCTATGCGTGGCTGCTCGCGGGCGCCGTCTTGACCCTGCTGGTCGCCTGGTCCGTCGGACTGCACCGGTGGGATCCGGCGATGGCGCCGCTGGCTTGGGTCTCCTGTGCGCTCTCCTACGTGATCGGCATGAAGACGCGCGACTTCGATCGATTCATCCGTGCCAGCAGTCAGGTCGCCCGGCGCGCCATGGACGACGCCCGCGCCCGTCTGGTTCAAGACCTCCACGACAACCTGGGGATCCAGGCCCTGAGCCGGGAGCTGAACTGGGATCCGGCGGTCGACCGCGAGTACCAGGTCAAGGCGTCGGTCATCGCCTCTCAGATCACCAACCTGAAAGAGATGGAAGACGAGGAAGCCTGGATCCGTCAAGGCAAAAGGCTGACGGTCGCCGGCCTGGTCACCAGGGTCGGCAACAAGGAGGCGCTGCGGCTGACGATCGACCTGCGGCTGGGCGAGCTCAACAGCGACAACGGCGAGCTGGTACGTCAGCTGCTCACCACGGTGTTGACGAACGCCGGACAGGCACTGACAGACCAGGACGATCTCGACCGGCGCGTCACAGTGCGCGGTCGCGTGGCGGACGGAAGGATCCAGGTCGGTGTCGGCGACCCGCTTCCGCTGATCCCCGACCTCAAGTGGTGCGCTCCCGGTAGCACCCTGGACTGGATGCGCAGACGCATACGCGAGGCCGGCGGCGATCTGACACAGGAACGTACCGACGAAGGCAAGGAAGTCAGAGCGTGGTGGCCGGTGAAACCGCCACCAGTCAGGAGGTCGCAGTGAGTCCGGTGAAGTTTCTCCTCGTCGATGACCAAGGCCCGAGGAGGACGCTTTTCGAGAAGATGATCCGCAAGCCGGGCGAGCTGACCTTCGAAACGGTCGATGACCCGCCGGGATTGCTGGACCACGACCTGGATAGTTTCGAGGGTGCGATCGTGGACTTCCATCTCGACACATCGCTCAGTCAGTCTTACAAACCGCTGCTATACGAAAACCCAGATATTTTGGAGGCGCCGGTGGAGATCAGAACCGGATTGGGCGTAATGCTTTACCTGCAGAAGCGGCGACCGGACATGACGCTGTACGGCTTCACCGAGCTGGCTCAATATCATGCTCAGCTGTTCCTGGCTGCTGCGTCTCTGTGGCTGGGTGCCGAACCGATCAACGCCGATGAGAATCCGCGGATTCTCCAGGACATCCTGTTGGAGCGAGAGGATAGGGAGAAACAAGCGGCATACCGACGCATGACGAATGCTACAGATCCTTTCAAGAAGCTGATGGACAGCTGCCTGCACCGGAATCCGCCGGAAGCTTACGACTGGCTGCGATGTTATCGGGAGTGCAGTGGGCCCAAACCCCACACGGCACTCGCGGATGTGATGGTGAAGAAACTAGGTCGGGAGAAAATGGGTAGGCGGAAAGATGTCGATGCCACGCATACTTACGTGCCCATGATGATCCGATGGCAGGAGACGTTGGCGGAATTCGTCCAGGCCTGGGGTGGGGACACCTCGCAGTGGCCGGACATCACGGGAACCGTGAGCCAACGGGCCTGGGAGAAACAGAACCCTGTTCTGGAGTACATCGGGAAGTACCAGTACGGGACGTTCTTCAACGCCGCCGACGTCCGCGCGGCCCTGACCTACTACCGCAGCCGGAGCGCCGATTGGGGGCGAGCCCTCTGATCGCTTCAACGTGGCGGCACACCGTCACGGTCGACACCACCGGCGCCGACGGCGGGCAGATCCTTGTCGGCATCGCGGACGGCCGCCGGGGTGGACGTGGCCCGACCGTCATCGTCACGCTCGGCTTCCTCGCCTGCGTGGAACCCTTTGAGATGCAGCGGTTCCAGATGATCGCGGACCTGGCCGGCGCCCGGCTCGCGGTCGTCGAGACGCCCGGCTTCGGGTATGCCCGCTCCCGTCTGCTGCCCGACGAATATCGCTGTCTGCGTCGAGGGGACTTCACCGCAGTGGGCCGGCGAATGCTCTCGGCCGTGCGCATCGCCATCGGCGAGGACACCGACACCGGACCGATCGGGCTGCTCGGCTACTCCCTGGGATCCTCCACCGGCGCGGCGCTGGCCCGGGTCGCCAACACCGAGGTTCCGGGGCCGTGGATCGACACGGTGGTCCTCGTGGAACCGGTGGCGCTCAGGCGGTGGAGCGCGGGCCGCCTGGTGTCGGCGATGCTGCGGGAGAATCGCCATGTGCAGCCGTACCTGGACGAGACGGCGGCCCTGGACGGCACGGTCCAGCCGCAAGACCGGCGCCCGGCGGAAGCCCCGACCACTCATCGCCGGGCCGACTTGCTCACCCTGGCCAACGCCCTGCGATATGCCCGGCTCGGACCCGATCTCATCGCCTCCGCCGGGAATCGGGAACGCCCGATCCGCCGACTGGTGGTCGTGCAAGGCGACTCCAGCCTGCTCTCCCCTCGGCAGAAGGCCTCCCGACTGGTGTCCGCCTTGGACGACCATGGAGTGGCCGCCAGCATCGTGCGGGCGCCCGGCCATCACGCCTTCTGGCAGTCGCTTCCCCGGGTCGCCGAGCTCACCGAGACGGTCCACCGCCTGTTGCAGGGAGTCTGATGAGCGGTTCCGAGCCGGGGCCGAGCACGGAGATCCGGCACCCTGGCCGAAGCCGGTCCAGGACCTCGTCCAGGCTCCAGGGGCTCATCGTCGCCATCCTTATCGCTGCCGTCGTCTGCCAGTTGGTGCAGCAGACCGATCCGATGTTCCCGTTCCTCTACTTCACCATCGACTCCGCCGTGTTGGAAGTCGTGGTCATGACGTGTCGGCTCGTCGGCCGGGCGCCGGACTCGCTGTGGTTCGCCCGGGCCCGTGGCGCGGCCGCAGTCGGCGTGATCCTGTCAGCGCTGATGTTCGCGGCGGTCATCGCGCCGAACAGTCCTTCCGGCGGCTGGTTCAACGCCCACGACGATCTGTGGGTGCGCACCGCCACCGTGCTGTTCCATGGGGTGGCACCGTTTCCGGTGGCCGCGGAGTTCCTGGTCGGGTCCTACCCCACCCGGCCGCCGCTCAAAGAAGCGACCACGTTCACCTGGTGGCCGCTCGGGTACCTCGTCACGATTGCCGGCTTGTCATCGGTGGGCTTGGCCACCATGCCGTATGTGTTCCTGCAACCGTCCCACAATGGGGCGGGGCCGACGTCGGCGGCCGTCATGGGGCTGTGGGTCATCGTCATCATGCTTGGTTCGGCATTGCTGGCAGGCCATCGGCTCGTACACAGAAAGACACCCGCGGCCAGCACACAGTAGCAGTGCGTTCAGAAACAGCCCGCCATCTCGCTCGGCTCGAAACATCAGCCGCACGAGATGATCTAGAACGATTACTGCTCCTCGCACTCGCAGTTCCAGATGTCCTCGATGGCCGGGGGTACGCTTCATCCTTCGTCAGGTCCGGCAGGCCGAGGGCCGCCTCGATCGTTCGCAGCACCCTGCAGTCAATGTGCCGGTGGCCGTTGCTCGAGTCGGCCTTCGCCTCCTGTGAAGCCACGATCATGGTGGGATGTACCTCAGCTGCTGCGGGCCGTTGATGCTGTCAGTGATCAGAGGTGGATTCCCCACTAATCTGCCGCTGCGGACGTCGACAAAGGCGAAGCCGTGAGGTAGGACCGTTGGGGTTTGCCGTGTTGCCGATGTCTGCCGGGTTGTTGGTGAGGGTGGCGCGGCCGTCCTGGTCGTAGCGCCAGATGCCGCCGGCCTCGTCGGTGAACTCGACCTCGAAGCGCAGCGCGGTGTCCGCGGGCATCGTTTTGGCCCGGAACGTCCACTCGCGGCTGAACCGCGGCGGCAGCGGTCCGCGTGCCTCGGCAGCGGTCATCGGTGGGTGGCTGTACTCCCAGCGGGAGCCGTCGACGGGTTCGTCGTCGAGGGACACCAGCGTCAGCACTGGTTCTTCAATCTCATAATCGTGGTTGCCGGCGAACACGCGGACGCTGATATTGGAGATAGCAGCTGGCGACAGGTTGTTCAGGGCCACCCGGGGCCGGGAGGGGCTGCTGTTGTGGCCCCACATGGCGGCTACGTGCCGGGTGAGCTCGCGGGCGTAGGAGTGGGCTTGGTAGGCCATCAGCCGACCGGCGAACACTTCCTTCTCTCTCAGATCGTTGATCTGCTTGGCCTGTGCCCTGAGGGTGTAGCCGGCGAAGGCCGCAGCGGCTCCGGCGAAGATGGCGGCGGCCCAGGTGGGGATGTCACCCCAGTTGGCAGCGCTCATCGCGCTCCTTTCGAACGTAGGGACGGGGCTCAGAGTAGGCCTTCAGTCCGCCAGGGCGGCGAAGTCGGGAGGTCGCGGGCCAGCGGCGGTTCGCAGGGGGCGCCGGACCAACGCGGCCTGCAAAGCGGGTGCGTGTTCACCGTTAGGAGCCATTGGGAGTGATCATCCCTACGCCGTTGTTAACGTGGTCTTTGTGCGCGGGTTCTTCATGGCGCCGTGCCGTTGCTGGATGCACCAGACCGTAGCTGGTCGGGCATCCGCATGACGCCGTGACGGTGAGTTACGATCCGGCGAAGCCCGCTATGCCGAAGCCCTCATCGCACTCGCACTCCTCGCCCACGGCGGCTACCGACCCCAACTACCCGGCCGGACAACCCACGGATAAGTCAGGAGCGCCGCAAAACACCCTTCGGATTCCTGCCGGTGCCGAACACGAGCGACTAGACACTGGAGTCGATACGTCCGTGCAACCTTTAGGCGTTGCGTCAGACAGCCCGGACGTAGCACCACCTCAAGACTTGTGCGTAGTGATAGCCGCGCATCCCGTCCATCCCGTCGTGGACCGCACCGCCACCATCAAAAGTTCCGACCTTGACGGACCTGCTCACCGCCCATGGTGCAGGCGCGGTTGATCAGGCCGCCGTGCCAAAACAAACGGCTGATACCCCTACATCGGCGACCTCGGTGGTCTCACTATGCGCAGGTCAGATGAGATGTTCCCTGCCGCGGATCATCGGGTACACCATGGAAGTCACGGATTGTCCGTGCTCGCTGGCGTACGTAGCGACCCCGGTTTGCTTTTCGGGGTGACCGCGTGCACCACAGGAGACGGAACTGTCGTTTCGTCGAGAGCTACGACACGGAGATCGGTGATCATGGAAGAGTTCTGGCGCACTGTCAGGGATGCGATCGGGAGCACCGGAAGAACCGTCCGCCTCTGCACGATCTTGCTGATGCTCGCGCTGATCTTCGGATTCACACGGAGATAAGCGCACTACCGCGCGGTCGGCCGTGTTCGTCGCGGCCGCTCCGCCTGGACTGCCGCGTCCCGCATCTTGGCACAGTCTGGGGTCGACACACCCTGGGCGCCTTCAAGTCCGTGGACAAAAACATGACGGACCGTTGGTCATCAACTGGTTCTGGCGCTGATCTTGTTGCGATCAGATGGTCATGCGGGGTTGTACGGCGGGCCAGCCCGGGCCTACTTCATCGACACGCTTGATCGTCTACGGATCGCAACAAGATCAGCGCCAGAACCCATCAACCTGACGCTCGACACTCGCCGAATAGTTGTCCTGCGATCGCCAAGTAGATGACCCTTGGGTCCTGCGTAACGGGCTGCACTGTGGCGAGCGCGCTGCAAGACTCATCGGACCGGCCAGTACCCGAGGAGATGCTCGATGCCCCAGCCAGAACAGCCGTGGAGCCCCTCCACCCCGGAGGACATTCCGTTCGACATCACCCTGGCAAGCCCTGACGGCACCCGGCACCTGGCCTTCGACAACAAGGCAGGCCGCTGGTACCGGCTGTGGCAGCGGCGCGCACCGGAACCGCTGCACACCGGCGAGGCGGTGTTCCTGCGTCCCAGCGACGTCGACCAGATCATCAAGATCACGAATATCTGGACCGTCCGCCTCCCCGATCATCCGCGCTCGGGCCCGCTGATCGACGAACTCGCCGACGGCGTCAAACAGCTCGTCCTGCACTTCGCGAGCCAGGCCGGAGCCTCCTAGCCGCCGGCGACCTCCTCTTGAGGGACGACGCGGTAGTCGAGCCCGTACAGGACGTCGTCATCTGCGGTGACAAGCCAACGCCCGGGACCTTCGTGTGGATCAAGCCCGGGCTCTTGAGGTGTTGTCGATTCCCCGGAGGTCGCCGTGCTCCTGCGACCAGCCGTCGAGTGGTCCGTCGGCGCCGGTCCCGAGCTGGTGGCGGTAGGCGACGACCGCGAGCAGGAAGGCTGCCTGGTCGGGGTCCCATGGTTCCAGGTAGGTGGCGTGTTCGAGGACGGCGGTCCGCTGTCGGTCGGTAAGCACGTCCAGGCGGGCGCCCAGCGTGTACCGGTCGCCGGGGCGGCGGTGCAGCGCCATCGGGCCGCCGAGGTGGCGGTGGGTGGCGGCCCGTTCCACGGCGGCCGCGGTGCGGTCCAGGTCGAACCCGAGTGCTTCGGCGAGGTCGTCGACTTCACCGTAGACCCCCGCAGCTCCGGTCCCCCCATCGCATGGATTAGGGCCCGGCGATCCGCCGAGCCCCGTGATCCCCATCCTCCGATCTAGAACCTCCACACCGGTAGGCCTCGTTACAGGCAGCCTTGGCCAAACTCAGCTCAGCAGACAGGGCAGGTCAACGTCGCCGCGTGTTCTCCTCCAGTGCTTTCTCGGCCTCGGCCAGCCACTCCTGCCGGAGGGCGATCGCAGCCTCGGCCTCGGCCGCCTTCTCCTCCCAGCCAGCGGCCCGAGCTTTCTCCTCTTGCGCCTCCAGCTTCGCAATCGCCGCGCGCAGCTGCTCGACCGTGGCCTCGGCGCGAGCCCGCTTCTCCGGGTCCCTCCACGACAGCTCCGTGGCCTCGGCGTCGGAGATCGCCCGCTCGACCGTGTGCAGGCGCCCCTCGATCCGCTGGCGTGCGTCCCGCGGCACGTTCCCGATCGCCTCCCAGCGCTCGTTGATCGAGCGCAGGACGGTGCGGGCCGCCCGGTGGTCGGTGATCGGCAGGAGCGCCTCGGCCTCGACGGCCAGGGCCTCCTTGGCGACGAGGTTCTCCCTCTCGGCGCCGGAGCGCTCGTCCAGGACGGCGTTGCGGGCCTGGAAGAAGGTGTCCATGGCGGCTTTGAAGCGCTTCCATAGGTCATCCTCGATCTCGCGCTGGACGCGGCCAGCAGCCTTCCACTCGTTCATCAGGTCGCGGAAGCGCGCGGCGGTGGAGTTCCAGGCCCTGGAGTCTGACAGCGACTCGGCCTCGGCGATAAGGCGCTCCTTGTGGAAGCGAATCTCGGCGCGTTGGGCGTCGAGCTCGGCGAAGTAATGCTTGCGGCGCTTGGCGAACAGCGAGCGAGCCTGCGACATCCGGAACCACAGTTCGTCATCGCTGTCGCCGTCCAGGCGTGGCGCGGCTTTCCACATCTTCAGCAACGCCTCGAGCCGGTTCCCCGCTGCCCGCCAGTCGTTGGACTGCGCTAGGCGCTCGGCCTCGACGGCCAGCGCCTCCTTGGCATCGCGGGCCTGGCGCTGCAACTTCTCGTTGGCCGCCTTGTTCTCGGCGCGGCGCTGCTTGGCGACCTTTGCCAGGCTGTCCAGGCGGGTCGCCAGGCCCTCCAGATCGCCGATCGCGTTGGCCGAGACGACCTGCTCGCGCAGCTTGGCGATCTTGTCCAGGGCGTCCTTCGGGGATAGCGCTGACGGGCCGCCGGTTTGCAGGCGGTGGGCGACCAGGTCCACCTCGGCCTTCAGACCATCGAACGTGCTCTGGTAGTAAGCCAAAGCCTCGTCCGGGGAACCGGCTGCCCAGGCACCGACCCGCCTCTCGCCGTCGGCGGTCCGAACATAGACGACGCCGTCCTCTGCCACCCGGCCCCATGACAAGACCGCATCACCTGGGCCAGAGCGGGCATCCGGAGCGTAGTGGGGGAGGTTCTGGTTTGGGTACCCGACGTAGCTGGGTGTACCAGAGACCGGCAAACCCGCAGGGAGTACAAAGGGTTCGAACGCCGCGGCGATATCGTCGTTCACGGCTCCCAACCACTGGTTAAACATCTCGTCGTCAGCTTCCATCCCGCCCACCAGGCTCACCCCCTCGGAGTGTGTTGGTGTTGAAGTACCCGTCCCTCTCCAGCGTTTTCATCAGGCTCCGCCGGGCGTGCCGCACGTTTGAGGCGACCGTCGCCACGTTGGCGTCCAGAAGCTCGGCGATCTCTTCGTTGCCGAAACCGTCTAAGTGAAGCGCGAACTGTTCACGTTGTTTCCAGGGTAGGGCGCGTACCCACGCGACCACAGCCTGCTGCTCCTCCTTCAGCATGACGAGATCGTCAGCGCCCGGGCCCAGCGAGACCGATGAATACTCGGGGACTTCCCAACACAGGACGAGGCGTGCATCCGCCCGATACATGTCAACGGCCAGATGGGAGGCCGTGGTACGGCACCAGGCTTTGGGGGTAGCGACCGTCGGCCACTTCTGCCACTGCCGACAATGGGTTTCTGAGACCACGTCTTGCGCCTCCTGGAACCTCAGACCCAGCTTGACCACGTAGCCGAACAGATACGGCCCGTCGGCGTGAACGAACCGTTCAAAGTCCGCTTTGGGGACGTCGGACATCCTCGCTCCAGCTCCGTTCCGCTTGGGCGCAGCTAGCAGCCACCCACCGTAGCCACACCGACGGTCCGCTTGTCACTGTTTCGGGCCTTCGGGCGCACGGCTGTCGCAAACGAGCCAGACGCCGAGCAGCACGGCCGCCAACAAGGCGATCGCCACCGAACCGGTAGTTACATACGTCGCCGTCAGGCACGTGGTGATCGTCCCGGGTCGGGTCGAGGTCGCAGATGCGAGGCTCAGACCTCTATCGCTTTGGCCGGCGCTGCCATCATCGGGTTCGCGTTGGTCCTGGGTCATGTAACTGAGACGGTGGATGCGGTTCGCCCATGCAATGAGTTAGCGCCCGAATTTTCTATCGAATGATTTATGCACGCCGACCAGTATCGCCGGCCTCAACATCTCCGTGTAGGAGCGACACGAACCCGGACCGAAGCGCAGCAGCATGTCAAGGTGGGGCTCAGCACCGCCGGTCCGGGCTCCATTCGTGCTGCGCGAGGCGCCGCCGCCGGCGAGCCGAAGACGGCGCTGGCCCGAGAATTCGGCACCAGCCGCAAGACCGTCTACGCCTCCCTACGCCGAGCTTGCCGCCAGCTGAATCCGACGCACCGTCCTGTGTCAGCCCCCACCGGGCATACGACTTCGGCTCGTCCGCACTGTCATGCACACGACTCCGGACTGCCCACGTATCCATACACCCCTGCACGAGGCGGCGAACCCCCAGCTCGCCCGTGCAGACGACTTCGAAAACTGACAGATTCGATCTTGCCCGGAAACCGGTCGATTCTCAGACGCTGATCACGGGGGAACATCCGAGCCGGTCCATCACGGCTATTTGAACGTCTTTGCGGCCCGCAGCTCGCCATAGGTACACAGGTGGTCGCCCGGCACGGGATGGTCAAGGTGGTGGGGCGCGGGTTCCCCGGCGTCCCAGCAGTAGAAGTAGGGGTTCACCGCGTCGTCCGCTGGGTGGCTTTGCCGCGAGAGGTTGTCACGCTCCCGGACAGGGCGCCGCGTACGCCGCGACCGGCACGTAGGTGCGCCAGTTCGCCCGGCTCAGCGCCCCGGCGCTGTTCGCGCAGATGTCGTCCACCGCGGCCTGGACGTTCAAGTCCCACACCGTGGCGACACCGTCGTCGGTGGCGGCCGCCAGCGTGTGGCCGTCCGGGCTGAACGTCAGCACGGACACCGCCCCCGTGGTCACCGTCAGCGGATCGCCGATCGGCTTCGGGTGGTCCGGATCCGCCACGTTCCACAGGTCGATGGTGCCCACGCTCGCGTGGCCGGCGGCGGCCAGGGTCTTGCCGTCCGGGCTGAACGCGACCGAGTACACGTTGCCGCCGGGCACGGTGAGCGGCGCTACTCGAGGCGTGAGGTGGTTCAGATCGGTGCTGTTCCACAGGGTGATGACGCCGTGGCTGTTCCCGACGGCCAGGGTGCGGCCGTCCGGGCTGAGTGCCACCCAGGACGTGGTGCCGAGGGGTTCGGGTATCGGTTCGCCGACTCGGACCGGGATGTCGGCGCCGGGAACCGTCCACAGCCCGACCTCGTGGTTCGTGGAGTCGCCGCCGGCGATCAGCGTGTGTCCATCGGTGCTGAACGCGACGCTGAAGATGGAGTGACTTGGGTCCGCTCCGATGGATCCCAGTTCCATGGGCTGCGCCGGGTTGGTGACGTCCCAGACGCTGATGCCGCCCGTGAATTGCTTGTCCACCGCCGCGGCCAGGGTGTGGCCGTTCGGGCTGAACGCCAGTGAGTAGACCGGTCCGTGGTCCATGCTGAAGGGTGGCCCGAGGGGAACGGGGTGGTTGGGATCGGTGGTGTTCCACAAGGTGACGTCCCCGTCGTCGCCTCCGGCCGCCAGCGTTTTGCCGTCCGGGCTGAACGCCACTGATTGCACGGGGTCGGTGGGGCCGGTCAGCGGCTGGCCCCGGGGAGCGGGGTGGTGGGGGTCGGCGGTATTCCACACACTGACGGTGTGGTTCGCGTTCGCGGCCGCCAGGGTGCGGCCGTCCGGGCTGAACGCCACCCCGTTCAACGGACCGCCGCCGCCGATCAGCTGGGTTGGCGGCAGGTTCCACAGGTCTACGTCGCCGTCGGTGTTCCCGGCCGCGAGGGTCCGGCTGTCGGGGCTGAAGGCGACGCCGAGGATCCCGTCGCCGGGGCCGGTCAACGGCCGGCCCAGCGGAGAGATGTCGCCGGGGTCTGCGACGTTCCACAGATAGACGGAGTGGTCGACGGATCCACTGGCCAGGATGCGGCCGTCCGGGCTGAACGCCACCGAGGAGACGGACTGCGCAGCGCCTCTCAATGGTTTGCTGACCAATTCGGCCGGGTGGTCGGGGTCGGTGGTGTTCCACAGGTGGACGTCCTGGTCCTCGGACCCGGCGGCGAGAGTGTTCCCCGCGGGGTTGAATGCCACCGCGTTGACCGCTTTGCCGGCGGTCACCGGCTGGCCTCGGCGGACCGGGTGTTTCGGGTTTGTGGTGTTCCACAGCTCGACGGTGCCTTTGTCGTCGGCGTACCCGACGGCGAGCGTGTGGCCGTCCGAGGTGAACGCCAGCGATGAGGCCGGGAAGCAGGTGATCTGAGGCGGGCCGTCCGGGATGGCGTCACTCGGCTGCGAGACGTTCCACAGGGTCACGGCGTCGTCAGACCAGGCGGCTGCCAGGGTGTGGCCGTCCGAGGTGAACGCCAGCGATTCCACGCTGCTGCCGAAGTGGAACGGATTCGGGCCGCTGATCGCCGGCCGGCTCAGCAGCACAGGATGGCTCGGGCTCGTCAGATTCCACAGGTCGACGAAGCCGCCGGTTTCGGTGCCGCCGGCGCGCCCGCCGACGGCCAGCGTGTGTCCGTCGGGACTGAACGCCAGAGCCAGGACAGAGCTGATGGAGCTGTCTTCGGGCAGGGGAGCGCCCAAGGCCGCGGGGCGGCTGGGGTCGGAGACGTCCCAGAGTCTGACAGCATTCTGAAATACATACGCCGCCGCCAGCGTGTGGCCGTCCGGGCTGTAGGCCACCGTGTAGACAGAGCCCTTCGAACCGGGAAGCCGGATGTCAAGCGGCGTGTTCTCAGCGGTGATGAGCCGGGCCTTCGCCTGCTCGGTCGGCTCCCTGCGGTACGCGACCAGGGCGAGCTGGGCGGACACCGAGGGGTTGACGGGCGCCTGCTGCAAGGACGCCGAGGCCACGGCCGCGTTGATCGCCTTGTCGCGGTCTCGCGCGGCGTTGGCGTTCTGGATGAACGCGAACACCGCGGCCGTGGAGGCGGCCACCGCCAGCACCGTGGTGGCCGCCACGGCGGACCGGCGCAGCCGCTGCCCGCGCCGCTGCAACCGCCGGGCGGCGGCCAGGAATGAGCCGGCCGCGCCGCTGAGGTCTGTCCGGTGCTGTTCGGCCCAGGCCAGGGCGATCGCCAGCCGGGTGCCGCGATACAGCGCCCCGGGCTCCCGGTCGGCCTGCTCCCACGCCGCCGCCGCCGCTTCCAGCTCCTGCCGGACCAGGTTGCCGTCCCGGTCCCGCTCGATCCACTCCCGCAGGCGCGGCCATGCTCGGATCATCACCTCGTGGGTGATCGTCACAGCATCCTGATCGCGGGTCAGCAGCCGGCCCCGGGTGAAGCTGTCCACGACCGCCTCGGCCGACTCCGGATCCGGCGCGTGCCGCAGCAACTCGTCGTAGCGGACCCGGCGGCGGGTGTCGTCGGCGTCCTGCCCCACGATGACCAGCCGCAGGAACACCCAGCGCGCCGCGTCCCGGCCGTCCTGCCCGAGCCCGTCGTAGAGCCGGTCGGCAGTGTTGGCCAGGGCACGCTGGATGCCGCCGGTGACCCGGTATCCGTCCACGGTCAACCGGTGACCGCTGCGTTGCTGCCACGTCGCCCGCAGCGCGTGGGCCAGCAACGGAAGCCGGCCGGCCGAGCCGGCTCCCGCCAAGCCCCCGACCGCGCCCAGATCGCTCAGCAACACCTCGACCAGGCCGTCTTCGACGTCGAGCGCGACGTCCTCGGCGGGAAGGCGGATCGCCTCCTTGAGTTCGCCCTCGGTCATCGGGCCCAGCACCACCGGCCCGGCCTGCAACGCGGTGCGGAGCTGCGGGTAGGCCGTGCACGCGGCGTAGAAATCCGCCCGCAAGCTCAGCAGCACCGCCGCGTCGCTGCCGGTGCGCGCCAGGCGGTCCAGCACGTCGATGAACCACGCTCGCTCGGCCTCGTCGGCGCAGGCGGTGAAGACCTCCTCGAACTGGTCGACCACCACGACCAGCCCGGCCGGTTCGTCGCCGTCGGCGAGCTCTGACACGGGGCCCCCGCCGACGGATTTTCGTAGATTGACCACGCAGCGCGAGGCATCGGATCGCCAGAGCGCGGCTGTTAGTAGAGCCTCCTCGGCGTCGAGTCCGGCAGCTACCGCCAGTGCCAGAGCGGGGGACGCCGTCGGGGTTAGCAGCAGGTGCGGCCAATTGCTCGATCCCGCCACCGGCAGCCGGCCGGCCGTCAGGGCCGGCAGCACGCCAGCCGCGAGGAGCGAGGACTTCCCCGCTCCCGAGGGGCCGATCAGGGCCAGTGGACCGCCCTCGCGGATCCGGGTGTCCATCTGCTCGATGACGGTGTGGATCATCTGGTCGCGGCCGTAGAACCAGTCCTTGTACTCCGCCGCGAAGGGCATCAACCCTGGGTACGGGCACAGCATCTCGCGGGCCTCGCGACCGGGCCGGTCGCGGCGGGGCCCGTCCGGCTTACGGATCACGGTCAGGTCCCGGCCGGATTGGTAGACGTCGCCTCCGCCGGTCGCTGAAGCCTCCAGCCTGATGGGCTGCCAGGCCGGTTGTCCGCTGGCCGGCGCACCGCCGTCCGACTCGGTCACGCCTGCCCGCCCTTGTCGGCGGTGTTGACGGTCAGGTCCCGACCCGCCATATAGGCGTCGCCGCCGCCGGAAACGCGCGCTTTCAGCGTCGTCGAAACCTTGGTCGGCGCTGATGATCCGCTCTCATCCGAGGTTCCCAGCAGCAGCGCACGAAGCTCGTCGACGATCTCCGGCCGCGCGGTGATCAGCCGGGCCAGCCGTGCCTGCCATTCGGCGACCAGCAGTTCCTGGAGCTCCGCGCCGCCGCCGGCCTGCTCGGCCTTCAACAGTTCGCCCCGGGCCTCGACGAGCTCGGCCTCCACCCGCTCCGGGTGCGAATGCCGCCACAGCGACCGGACTGCGTGCTTCACTGCGGTCCAGCCGTCCGAGGACAGCAATTCGATCAACCGTCGCGCGGCGATCGATGCCAGCCCGGCTTTCAGGTCCAAGTTCGTCGGCTCCATACTTGCCCTCCCCGTGTCCGACTTCCGTCGGGTTTTATCGGTGTTCTGTCAGCGTTCGTCGGGTTACATCAGTGGATGGAGATCGCCGTCAGCGTCAGGTTGGAAGCGACGAAAACGTGGTCACCACCGACGGTCCACAGGAAGCCGATATCCGGTTGCCCGGGATCGTTGTACTTCCACCGGGCCTTGCCGGTCGCCGCGTCGATGGCCCAGAGGTTCTTGGCAGAGTCAGTGACGAACACGGTGTCGGCGGAACACTCTGAGCCGTGACCGGAGGTCCGCAGTGATGCGTTGAACAGCGTGGCCCCGCCGTTCGGATCCACCCCGGTCAGGTTCGCGATCCAGCAGAGAGTGCCGTCCGCGGCGGCGAAGGCGGCGAGGTCACTGCCCACCCCGATGTAGACCGTCGCGCCGTCCAAGCTCACGAACGGTGCCCCGAGCTCGATGTGGTCCCCGCTCTCCGCTTCGAACTGCTGATGCCACTTCTCGGCGCCGGTTGCCGCGTCCACCGCGAACAGGGTGTCGCCGGTGCCGCCGCCGAACACGAACAGCCCGGCCGCGTAGCAGGTCAGCGGCCAGCCCGGGGTGAAGTAGTACTTCGCGTCCGGAACAACCGTCTTCCATCCGCGAGCACCCTGCCTTCCGGCGTCGATCATCTCGACCTGGCCCGGTTTCCCGTCCGGGGTGCTGGAGGTGACCAGCAGGTGGGAGCCGGTCGGCGGTACCAGCACGTTGTTGATGTCCTTGCCGCTAACATGCCACGTCGCCTTGCCGGCCACGCCGTCGAACGCTCTTATGTAGCCGGTCGTCCAATCCGCACGGTCGTCGACACTTCCGGTGACATACACGGCATTCCCGCTGACTGCCACATCGGTCGGGATCCACACCGGCCCGTCGGGACTGCCACCGGGTTCGACTCCGGCCATGGAGATCGTCCACTTGACAGTTCCTGTGGCGCCGTTGAGTGCGGCCAACATCCACGATGTGCCCGGGGCCTCGCAGAGGTAGTAGAAGACGCCAGCGTCATATGCGATCACGCGATGTTCGTTCGACCCGAATTGGTGCGAGGTGTTGAGTGAGGGGAACATCCTCTTGCCGGTTGAGGCGTCCACCAAGGTGGTGGCGTCAGCGGTGAGCACCATGACCGCCTTGTCGGAGGCTCCGATGGCGGTCAGGGCGGTCGGTCCGGTGACCGTCCAAGCCTTGGCCGCGTCCGGCGCGGCGAGCGGGATCTTGGCCGGACCATCGGCCGAAGATGACGTCGTCGTCGGCGCGGTGGTGGGCGACACGTCCGGCGTGGATGTCGATGCGGTCGGCGGTGTGGGTGTCGGGGGAGTGGGACCGCCGCCCAGGCCCAGGGGCTTCGGCGACGAAGATGAGGACGAGGCGATCGCGGCCGCGGCCACGCCGCCCACCAGGACCGCACCGCCGGCCAGGCCGAGGAGAAGGTTGCGGCGCGTGAGTCCACTGCCGGTCGGGCCTGGGTGCGGGCTCGAAACCGTGGCCGTGGTCGCACCGGTGGCTGCGGCGATTGCGGTGATGTCAGCAATCAACTCCGGTGGCAGCCAACTGCCGGCCGCTGCCGGAGCCTCTTGCCGATTCAAGTAATCGACGAGTTGTCCGGCGGTCGGGCGCGTTCCCGGATCCGGGTAAAGGCAGCCGCCGATCACCTCGCGCAGCGACGGCGGTAGAACACTCGTCGTCGTTTCGATTTCTGCGATGCGCGTCGGCAGGTCCTCGGCGGTTTCCTCGAACGTGGGCTCGGTTCCCGTGGCGGCGTAGAGCACCGTCGTGCCCAGGTCGAACATGTCGTCCTGCGGTGAGCCGGCGTTTCGAGCGACTCCGGCTACGTCGAGCGCGGCTGTGTACGGCCCGGCTTCGGTCAGCAGCGCCGAATCAGGCCCCAGATTGCCGTGCGTCAAGCCCCCCGCATGGATCGTCGCCAACGCCTGGGCGATGCCGTCGGCGAGCTGTCGCAACGCGGATTCCGGCAGCGCGCCATAGCGCTGCACGGCCCGCCGCAGGGGCACGCCGGGCAGAAAAGCGCTCGCAACCCACGCACCCGACGCATCGGAGTCGGCGTCCACGATCGGAAGAATGAAGGCCCCTGATATGGTCCGGGCCGCCGCGACAGCGCCTCGGAACCGTTCGCGGAACTCCGGCGCCGCCGCGGTCTCACTCCCCACCACCGCGACCGTGACGACCCGGCCGTCGTCTGAGCGCCCCGCGAAGATCTTGCCGGTGCTGATCGTGCTCAGCCGCCCGAGCAGCGAGTACGGTCCGATCCGCTGAGGATCACC
>Ga0136846_1233990_pt1 | contig 33753 bp, 34 predicted proteins | sample HopSoiMetagenom2_FD_96841 | JGI IMG/M metagenome (GOLD analysis project Ga0136846, IMG submission 96841) | Grasslands soil microbial communities from Hopland, California, USA - 2 Assembly 2016 (version 4) | ecosystem: Environmental > Terrestrial > Soil > Grasslands | place: USA: Hopland...
AAAGAATTCACCTATGACATTCTGTACAAGCCCCGCCTGCAACGGCTGATGAACGAGCGCTTCCGGCTGCAATAGCTGATGCGTTGCCGTGTGCGAATGCACATTCTCTGATTATCAGCGGTTTTGCGGCTGGAACGCGAGCGCGGGGATGCAGGATGCAAGCGGAATCCGCTTCACTGTTTCTCGATGCGCTGTAGTTTGAACACAAGGGTTCCCCAGCCAAGCTTCGATCGCATCTGCACGGGGGTGTGATTCGCATCGTCGCTGAACCAGACCCAAACCTTTCCCTTTCCCTTCAAGGGCCCGGCAACAGGTTCAGCTTCCACCTTCACAGCACTAAAGTTTCCGGCAGGAACTTTGAGCTGCTCCCGTTCACCAACGGTGGCGCGCACGTCCGTGGTCTTGCCTCCATCGTTGATAGGGAATGTGTAACTGCGACCCTGAACGAGCTCTTGCGTAGCAAGATAGTAGAAACCGGTTACAACATCGGTGACGCATGCCGGGAGGTCGTTCTCCACGCGTTTCGCTTCCTGTGTCTTCAAATTCTTCTCGGTGAGGACACTCTTGCGACGCTGATAGTCGTAGCGCACTTCGGTTTCACGACGCCGGGAACCCTCTTCAGTATGTTTGAGAATGCGTTGTGAACAGAAGCTGTGAGGATCGAAGTAGCTCTCGAAGCGGTCGTGGATGCCGTACAGCAAGTTAACTGTTCCCATGGAATCAGCTACTGCCGTAACCTTTTGTTGACCGCCCGCAGGCTCCATTTTGACTCGAGCGATACCTGCATTGAAAAAATGCCACTCAACGCTCAAAACGTAGGTCTGCCCATTTGCAAAGCGATAGGTCGATGGCGCTGGCAGGATCTGTGAAACTGGTCCGACGCTGGGTTGCGCCTGATGGTCCGAACGTTGGGATTGAGCCGCCGGCGGTGTCGCTGCCGGAAACAGCAGCAGCACAAGAATGCATTTCGCGGATTGAAGGGAGCGGCTGATCAATCGAGTGTTAGGCCTGCAATGCAGGCCCTATGTTGGATGCGCGTTCCGAGCTAATACGAAAACCACACTAATTTAGCAATCAAGAATGCGAGTATGGCGGCGGTACCCAGCACTGCATTGTACTCGCGGTGCTTGCAATACAAGTCCCGGGAAAACGATCCGCGCGCGTTACCAAAGGCGCTGAACCGGGGCAGGAGACGAGGGACCTGACGCGAGTATTCGTCATACTCGGGAAATCTGGTGCGCAGAAAAGTTTCTTCTGCCCAGATCACAGGGAGGTAGATCGCGACAAACATAATGAAGAGGCAAACGGCGATCCACCAGTTGCGGGCAGCGACACCTAGTCCCACGGCCAGCACCACAGAGCCGAAATAAAGAGGATTGCGTACATACGCGTAGGGGCCGCTCATGGTGAGTTGCTCATTCTTCTGAACGTGGCCCGAAGCCAGGGTGCGAATGCCCAGTCCTGCGACAGCGATCAGTGCACCGATAGATATCGAGTGGAGTGTCGGTTGTGCCAGCCAGAAATACACAGCCACAAAGGAGAACCCGAGCGGCACCCGGATGCGGCGCGCAATTTGTGACCAGCTATGCACGAGTCGCTCCAAGCAATTTCACGGCTGCGTCAACAACTTCCGGCGCGCCAATTTCTAACATCGCAGCGTCGGGACGCGGGTGACGAGCGTGAGAAGTGATGCTCGCGGCATTCCGCAGAACTATGCTACGTGTGCCGTAAGGACCGTTGCGGGCAGGATTTGTTGGACCAAAAATCGCGACTACCGGTACACCTAGAATGGCCGCCATGTGCATGGGACCCGTGTCGCCACCGATGAAAAGCGTCGCGTGGCGCGTCAGAGCAATCAGTTCTGATATCGAGGTGCTAATCGCTTGCGCCGCTCCGCCAGCCGTCTCTTCGACCTCGGATGCAAGAGCCTCCTCACCGGGACCGCAGTTCACCAGCGATGTCAAGCCGGCTCTCTCGGCCAAAAGGCGGGCGGTTTGGCCGTATCGCTCGGCCGGCCACTGCTTCGCTCCCCAACCTGCTCCCGGGTTCAGAATGGCATAAGACCCGATTGCGAGTGATTTCAACTTCTTCAGTATGCTGCTTTCGACAAATGGGTCCCGAGGCAATTCCGCAGAGATCCTGTCGGGAGGCGTTCTGGTCACCGCTCTGAGCAACGAAAGGTTCTGATCAACGACATGGGCATTGCGGCTGTGCACCTGCCGCGTATAAAACATGCTCGCAGCGTTCTCACGCGGCTGAGCGAATCCGAAGATCTGAGGGGCTCCCGAGAAGCGTGCCAACAGCGCGGAACGAACGGCTCCCTGAAAGTCGATAGCAACGTCATACCGTTCCGCGCGTAGTTCCTTGATTGCTGAGACCACGGCCGACCATGTCGCATCGGAGAAGAGGGCGTTTCGCCATGCACGTGTGTTGACCCAGTGCACCCTGTCCACCAAGGGCCTCTGAGCCAATCGCGGGCCGCAGCGAGGAGTATCCCGAGAGCACAGCAATTCTGCCCATCGTTCCTCGATTACCCAGCCGATCTGTACGGAAGGGAAGGCTTGGCGTAACGCGCTAGCCGGGGGCAGTGCGTGCAGAACGTCTCCCATCGCGCCTAAGCGGACAATCAGTACTCGGTCGATTTTTATCCCAGAAGTCACCGACTTGGGCAGAAGTGGGGGGATATCGTGCATATCAGCTACGCCGGCGAGTGAGCCGCGACTGAATAATCTCGGTGGTGGAATGGTCCTTGGGATCTCCAACGATCTCAACTCGCCCACCTTGTGCTCGTACGAGATCACCTTCGGGAACGTTCTCCGCGGTGTAATCGGTACCCTTAGCATGGATGTCGGGCCGTATATCACGGATGAGGGCGCGCGCATCGCGCTCGGAGAAGATAACGACGGCGTCTACGTCGGCCAAGGCGCCGACGATTTCAGCACGTTCTGCGTCGGGCATTAGCGGACGGCCTTCCCCTTTCAGAGCGCGAACTGAGTCATCGGAATTGACAGCCACAACCAGCCTTCCGCCAAGGCGTTTGGCAGCGTGAAGGTAACGCACGTGACCAACATGCAGAAGATCGAAGCCGCCATTCGCCAAAATGATCTTGTCCCCGCGCTTACGCCACTCCCCGACGGATTCCAGCAGCTGTTCGCGAGTCAGGACTTTTGAATCGACCGGATCTCTCAATGTTGTCTTACCGATGGAATGGCGCTGTCGAGCACTTGCAGAAGTTCCTGCTGCGAGACAGTTGAGGTTCCGCGTTTCATTACTACGATTCCGCCCGCATAGTTGGCAAGGTGCGCTGCCTCTTCGGTGCTGGCTCCAGCGGCGAAAGCGGCGGTGAAGGTGGCAATGACAGTGTCTCCCGCACCCGTGACATCGGCAATCTCATCGCTTCCATGGATAGCAATGTCGATGGGTTTATGGCGCTTGCTGAACGCAACCATTCCGTCACGGCCGCGTGTGACGACGAGGGATTGAAGCTGCATTCGTTCTATAACCTGCTCGCCTGCTGAGACGAGCCCTCGCCAGTCATTGCCGATGGTGGTGCCAAGAGCTTCTTCTATTTCGGGCTCGTTGGGCGTGGCAGCCGTGATCCCCGTGTATTGCAACATACGATACCGTGAATCGAGCATGATCGGCAGCTTCTCGAACCGGCCCTTGTCGCGGATTGCATTCAGTATCGCGGGGCTTGCGGCGCCGTAGCCATAATCGGACACCAACAAAGCATCGGAAGCGCGAGCGTATTGCCGCGCGGCAAGCACCAGTTCGCGTTTGAGATGTTGCGTGGGCTCGCCATTTGGTTCGCGATCGAGACGCACTACTTGCTGACGCGCCGAGTGGGTCGTCCCGGCCACGATGCGCGTCTTGGTCACGGTCGTGAAGCTCTTGTCTTTGAGTACGCCGCTTACAGGAACATGCTTCTGCCGGAATGCCTTGATGAGGAGTTTGCCGGGCTCGTCGTCGCCGACCACTCCAACAGGGAGAACATTGACGCCGAGATCGGCAAGATTATAGATGGCGTTAGCACCACCACCGGGAACAACCTTGCGCTCGCGATGCTTGAGAATGAGGACCGGAGCCTCTCGCGAGACACGCGAAATCTCGCCAAACACGAACTCGTCCGCAACCAGGTCGCCGACAACCGTGACGGTCACGTTGGGAAAGGATTCGACTATTTTTCGCAGCCGGTCATTCGTGTGAGACTGATTTTTCATGGGCGGCCAATTTTCTCATGTTCGCTGCCTCCGTTCCTCAATGATCCGCAACATGGTATCGATAGCGTTAGTGGCATCAATCAATTCCATCGTGACCGAAGCCATAGCCAGAGGCTGTAAGGCCGAGAGGTAGCCGCCGAGGTTGATTGCGTCCTTTTCCGTGGTCACAAAACCGGTAGCTTCGCTATTTTTCTTTAGAGCTAGCAATTCGCGGATGTCCCTTTCGGCGTAGGAGTGGTGATCCCGGTAAACAGCCTCGGCTACGACGTCGACTCCGGCTTTTTGCAGCTGAAGAAAGAAGCTCTTCGGGCGCGCAATGCCACAGAACGCAACTGCTCGGTCAGGGACGATGGGGAGAGAGATGCCACGGCGGACGCGCCATACCTGTTTACCATCGAGAGGAAAGGAATCCGTTGAGGCACCGCTGGTGAGCACGACGGCATCAGCACGCGAAAGCGACGAAACTGGTTCGCGTAATCGGCCGGCAGGAAGGAGGCTATCCCGTGCATCTTCAGCCGTGACAAGAACGATATCGAAGTCTCTCGCCAATGCTCGATGCTGAAAGCCATCGTCCAGGAGATGCATGTGGCGAGCAAACTTCTCTTCCGCGAAAACGCCAGCCTGGTAACGATCCTCTCCCAGGATGACCGGCACTCCGAGTTTGCGGGCGATTAGTAACGGTTCGTCTCCAAAATCTTGCGCGGATCCGCCGGGATCGACTTCGAGAACCCCTTTCGAGCGTCTGCCATAGCCACGGGAGAGAACGTCGAAAAATAACCCACGCGACCTTAGTAGGTCGCCCAGTAACAGGACAAAGGGAGTCTTCCCCGAACCACCGACCGACAAGTTGCCAATGCTGACCGTGGGTCCCCGGAGCCGGTGCTGCTTCAGCAGTCCGCCAGAATATAACGAGTTGCGGAGGCCTACGCCCGCTCCAAAGATCCATGCAAGTGGCTTCATAACTGGCCGGGAGACTGCCTGCTGGTTGAAGAACCAACTCCCTGGGAATCGTGCGAGTGGCTGGAAGGAAGTAATTTTTGCAAGCTCTCCAGGGTGCGTTCGGTGGCCCCTCGCTGACTGCGGAGAGTTTCCAATCCTCGTTTGCCGAGCGTGGCACGGTCGGTTTCATTTGAGAGCACATCGAGCAAACATAGGGGAAGTTCCGCGGGCCCAACGACCCGGACTGCATCGTTAGCACGGAAAAGATTCACCATATCGCGAAAGTTTGCGTAATGAGGGCCGACGACCGTGGGCACGCCGTATTGGGCGGGTTCAAGAATATTGTGACCGCCGAACTCGACCAGGCTCCCGCCGACAAAGGCCACGTCGGCAACTGAGTAGATGGAAGAGAGTTCCCCGATTGTGTCCAGAAGGAGAACGGCGCCCCCAAGATCCTCACCACCCCAGAGCGACCGGCGCCAGAGTGGAATCCCAAGCGAGTGAACCAGATCGGCGACCTGCTGGAAACGCTGGGGATGACGTGGAGCAATGATCAGCACCGTGCGGGGATGACGTCCTCGCACGATTTCGAAGGCGCGCAGCAGCAGCGACTCTTCGCCTTCCATTGTGCTTCCAGCGACGATCACAGGCTGAACGCCAGACTTTTCGAAAGAGGAGCGAAGGCTGGAAACTATCGATGCGACTGGCGGCGGCTCAACATCGTATTTCAGGTTTCCACTGACCTGCACGTTTTCCTTAGGAGCGCCAATGTCAATGAGACGTTTGCGATCTTCTTCGGTCTGCGCCAGATAGAGCTCGATTTGCTCGAGGACTCCGCGCATCAAAACTCGCACGCGGCGATAGCCAGACCATGAGTCTTCAGAAATACGCGCGTTCACCGCCACGATTCTGGCGCCGGCGGCATGGGACAACCGCAAGAAGTTCGGCCAGAATTCGGTTTCCGCGATTACTACCATGACTGGCCGCAACGTCTCCAGGTAAGGGCGAATGGCGAAGACAAAATCCAATGGAAAATAGAAAACATTTTCCGCGCCGAATCTCTGCCGGGCCAAGTTTTGGCCAGTGTCCGTAGTAGTGGAGATCACGATCCGGTATTCGGGAACACGAGTGTACATCTCGTGAATGAGTCGCTGGACTGCTAGAACTTCTCCGACTGAAACTGCATGGATCCAAATCACTTTTTTACCAGCGGCAACAGACGCTTGCAATCGTGGCGGAACGCCCCCCAAGCGTTCCCGGAGTCCAATGCGATACTTATTTCGCCGCAGCATCTGGAAGAGCCAGTAAGGCAGGCTAACCAGCAGGGCAAACGCAAGCAGCGCGCTGTAGAGAAAATACATGTGGACCCGACATTCTAACCGCAGAAATCAGCGACCGGCGTGACAAGGCACCATTGCACGGCCGGCTTGCATCTTATAATCCACTGATGCGCAAAAATGGCACTAACAGTCCGCGACAAGGCGCGTATTCTCACATATTAGCTGCCGCGCTTTTTGTGGTGAGCCTCAGCGTGCAGGGCTTCGCATCAAAGGACTTTGTTAAGCCTGTCGCGAGACCAGCAGCGAGTTATCCAGCTCACGACGCCCATACCGATGAGGGTACGACCGTCGCTGTCGATCCGTACGACATGCCGGATAAGCTACAGGTTTTTTCCGTGGATTATCGCGAAGAAGGACTGCTGCCGGTTTTCGTCATCATCAGTAACGACACTGACCAGCCTGTTACTCTGACGGGCATGAAGGCTCAGCTAATCACGGTGAACCGGACTAAGATTCCGCCATCCGAGACAGACGATGTCTACAGGCGTTTGGCGCACCCAACCAGCAATGCCGGCCCTACCATCCCCCTGCCTATTCCGCGGAAAAAGGTCAAAGGCGCCGTGCCTAAAAAAGTGCTGGACGAACTCCAAGCGGCACAGTTCAGCGCCAAAGCCGTGGAACCGCATGGTACTCAGTCTGGATTTTTGTTCTTCGACGTTTCAGGGCTTTCTACGCCACTGGCTGGAGCGCACTTCTATCTGACTGGCCTGCAAAATGCAAAAGGCGATGATTTGATGTACTTCGAAATCCCGCTGGAGAAATACCTCAGCGCCCCCGCCAAACCCCAATAGATTATCTCTTCTCAGGTTTCTATTTATCTGCCGCTGCGAGCCCCTTGCGATTCCACAGCTATATAATTCTCAAATGATGGTCAGTTCCAGCGATGCCGTAGTAGCGGCGCGCGCAAAATATGAGCCGGTTATTGGGCTGGAGGTGCACGTTCAACTGCTGACTGCCAGCAAGATCTTCTGCTCATGCTCGACGCGATTTGGTGCTCCGCCGAATTCTAATGTATGTCCCGTATGCCTGGGTCTGCCGGGAGCATTGCCAGTACTGAATCGGAAAGCCGTGGAATTTGCTGTGCTGGCCGCCATGGCGCTGAACTGTCGTATCAATGAGACTTCGATTTTTGCGCGCAAGAACTATTTCTATCCGGATCTTCCCAAGGGCTATCAGATCTCGCAATACGATAAGCCGCTGGCGCAATTCGGCTACATAGATATTAAAGCGGCGGACGGCCCGAAGAAGATCAACATCACGCGCCTGCATCTGGAGGAAGATGCCGGAAAAAGTTTGCACGAGGGTTTTCCCGATGCAGATAAGAAAACGGCTGTCGACCTCAACCGCACTGGCGTTCCACTAATCGAGATCGTGAGTGAGCCCGACATCTCGTCGCCCGAAGAAGCGCATGAATATCTCATCCGTTTGCGGGAAATCATCCTCTACACCGGGGTCAGTGATTGCAACATGGAAGAAGGCTCGCTGCGCTGCGATGCCAACATTAGCGTACGCCCGCGGGGACAAAAAGAATTAGGAACCAAGACGGAGGTAAAAAACGTAAATTCGTTTCGCTTCATTCGCGAAGCATTGGAGTACGAAATCGACCGGCAGATTGAGGTGCTCGACTCAGGCGGCAGGGTCTCGCAAGAGACGCGACTCTATAACGCCAATGAGGGCAGGACGTATGGCATGAGGTCGAAGGAGCAGGCGCATGATTACCGCTACTTCCCCGAGCCGGATTTGCTCCCTCTGGTGGTAGACGCAGAATGGAGGAGCGCCATCGCCCGCGAATTGCCGGAACTACCGGAGGCGCGGCGCGCTCGCATGGTGACTGAGTATGGGATCAGTGATAAAGACGCGGTGGTTCTCACCGTCAATCGATCTCGCGCTGACCAGTTCGAAGAAGCGGCGAAGGCGGCAAAAAATCCAAAACGCGTGGCCAATCTCGTGCAAAGCGAGTTGATGGGACGGCTAAAAGCAAAGGGGATTGACCTCGAGGATTCACCGATTTCGATGAAAGGTGTTGCCGTATCCGCGGACCTGGTCGAATCAGGAGGCATTTCGGGGAAGATTCTAAAGGACCTTTATGATCTCTGCTTCGAGCGCAGCCAGGATTTTCCTGAGGTCTATGAGGAAGAAAAGCCTCAACAGATCACCGATGCTGCGGCAATCGAACAAATAGTTGATCAAGTGCTTGCGCAAAATCCTAAGCAACTTGAGCAGTACCGCGCAGGCAAGACCACCATGCTGGGGTTCTTTGTCGGTCAAGTTATGAAGCTGTCCAAGGGACAGGCGAATCCAAAGCTGGTGAATGAGCTGCTAGGGAAAAAGCTTGGGTCTTAGTGGCTGGACGTTCCATGGAAATACAGCGCGTCGAACCCTTTCTCGACTACCTCTCGAAGATTCACCAGCGCACCGCTCGCGTGATTCGCTGCATCCCGCCAGAAAAGCTGGAGTGGACCTACCGCGAGGGCAAGTTCACGCTGGGTGACCAGATTCGCCACCTGGTTACAATCGAGCGCTACATGTTCGTGGAAACTGCCTGTGGCAGGCCAAGTCGTTACGCGGGGTGTGGCCGCGAATTGGCAGACGGATATGATCAGGTTCTGGATTACATCGCAGGGCTACGCGTGCAGAGCTTGGAAATACTCTCCTCCTTGAGGGATGAGGATTTGCAGCGTAAATGTGCTACTCCCGACGGCGCCCACATCACTGTCTGGAAATGGTTGCGGGCCATGGTGGAGCATGAGATCCATCATCGCGGACAGTTGTATTTGTACCTCAGCCTGCTCAACGTTCCTACCCCTCCCTTATATGGGCTTACGTCAGAAGAGGTTCGCGAACGCAGCGTCTCCAGCTGAATCCCCAAGGTTCAACATCCTTTCGTCACTAGTCTTTGGCGGTTGATTCTCGGATACTAGCGAGGGGACGTTGGGACAGGTATGCACACATGGGACAGGTCAGACAGTTCTAGCAAGCCTAGGTCGTCGCTGGGACGCATCCTGAGCATTATCACGCTTGTAACATCGGTCGCGGCGCTTTATCTTGCCCTCAAGAAACCAGCGCCGGTAGCGGCCCCTCAGCCGGCGGCGGCGGTCACGGCTAACGCGCAGTCTTTCCAGACGAAAGTTACCCAATTGGCTCAGGCCCAAGCCGACGGCCAAACCGGGTCCGAGGTTCGCCTGACTGCGGATGAGATTGGCGCCGCGATTGCCCAAGCAAGCACTCAGATAGCTAGCGTTCCGGCATCAACGCAGCCCACCAATGTTGCCTCCAGTAGTTCGGCTACCGATCCCTCTTCTACCCTGGCTGCTGGCTCCCTCGATGCAAGCTCAATTGGCGAGCCGCTAGTCAGCATGGAAGGCGATGTAGTGCGCGGACAGTTTCTCACAGAGGTCGGCGGCAAGAAGGTTTATGTGACGCTTGCGGGTCATTTAGGGGCGAAAGACGGGTACGCGACGTTCCAGCCTACTGAGTTCAGAGTGGGAGATTTGAGCATTCCCGTATCGCTGGTCAACGACGCGCTACAAAAGAAACTGTTGGAACAGCGCGACCGCCTAAAACTCCCTGAATTCGTCAGCGATGTGCGCGTTGAAAATGGCGAACTGATCGTTAAGCAGAAGTAACTCCGCCAAGGACCCGTATCCTGTTCCCTTGTTGCTGAAGTCAATTGTGCTTTAACAGTTGGCCCGGCTTGCCGGTCAAGTCGTTATACAGCGTCTCGATAAACGTATCACTGGAAATGAAGTCGTTCTTGTACTTTTCCCACCGCGAAAGCACCTTCTCCTGCTTCAGTTGGTCCAGGGATTTACCCTGTTTAATGGCGTCTTCTACTACCGCCCGTGTATCTTTCAGCATGACTACATAGGTACGCACGTCATCCAGGTTCGAGATAGCTCCGTGGCCAGGAATGACTTTCACGTCGGCCGGAAGCTTCGGAATGATTTCTTCCAGGGCTGCAATCATGCCTTCCACGCTGCCGCCTCCGCTCAAGTCGATGAAGGGGAAACCGTAGCGCACAAAATCGTCGCCCATGTGAACGACATTCGATTTGGGAAAGAAAATGATGCTGTCACCATCGGTGTGTCCGTGGGGATAGTGGAGTGCGCGAATATCTTCGCCATTCAGGTGCACCGTCATGTCGTGGTCGAAAGTGAGGATCGGCAAAGCCTCCTTGGGCTGCGGTTTGTGGACAGCTTTGAGCGATCCCATGTTCCCCGCTGTGACGCCTTCTTCCAGACGCTTGCGGACGTTGTCCTGAGCGATAACGGGTGCGTCCTTCTGGAAGATGGCATTTCCACTGGTGTGGTCCTCATGATAATGGGTATTGATGACGAACCGGATCGGCTTGTCGGTGACGCCCTTCAGAGCTGCTTTTATTTTGTCGGCCAATGGCGCGTACTGGTCGTCGACTATTACAATGCCGTCCTCGCCAACCGAGGCGCCGATATTGCCCCCTTCCCCTTCGAGCATGTAAACCGTTCCAGCTACATGGGTCACCTTCATCTGCACTTTGCTGAAATCCTGATCCTGTGCGGACAACAGGGTTGAGAGACAGATGACGGGCGCGACTACCCACAAAAAGATGCGCATAGATTCTCCTGGTAGGCGAGAGCGGCCGAAATTGTAAACGAAATTAGCGGGATGGGAGATTACATCTGTCCTGTGCAATAGCCGACGTTAAGCTTGGGTACGCGACTACACGGAATGTCACAGCCTGGAACGGGCCACGTTGCCTTCCGGTACGCTTGGCGCATAATACTGCAAATCGAGATCTAGTTTCTTGCCGTCGGATGCAAACCTGCGCAGTCGTGTCACGCCCCACTTCTGCAGTGCGAATTCCAGTGTCGTCCGCAGCACACCCAGCCCATAAGTCACACTTCGGCGGAAATTGATGGAAGAGGCTTCTTCGAAATACTTGGTTGGGCAGGAGACCTCTCCAATGCGATAGCCAAAATAGACGCATTGCGCGAGAATCTGGTTGTCGAACACGAAGTCGTCGGAGTTCTCGAGAAGTGGTAAGTTTGTAAGCACCTTGCGACTGAATGCCCGATACCCGGTGTGATACTCCGAGAGTTTGGCGCCCAGGAAGAGATTTTCAAAGGCCGTCAGAAAACGATTGGCCACGTACTTGTAAAACGGCATGCCCCCGCGCAGGGCTAGTCCGCCAATGATTCTCGACCCCAGAACCACGTCGTAGACGTCGTACGCAATCATGCTGGCCATGGCGGTCACAAGCAGGGGCGTGTACTGATAATCCGGGTGGAGCATGATTATGACGTCTGCTCCTGCGGCGAGAGCTTCGCGATAACAGGTTTGCTGGTTTCTTCCATAACCGTAGTTGCGGTCATGAACATACACTTTCAGGCCAAGACTCTCCGCCAGCTTCACCGTCGAGTCGGAGCTGTAATCGTCGACCAATATGCGGATGTCGGCCAGTTCCGGGATCTCGTGAACCGTTGTTCGTAATGTCTTTTCCGCGTTGTAGGCGGGCATCACCACCGCCACGCGTTTTCCGTTGATCATTTACATTCAGAAAATTATGAGCCGCAACTTACTCATTGATTTTACTCTGAAGAGACGAGCCGGCGGGCCTACGCTGCAATCACGAATCAAGAAGCCGGCTCAACGTGCACGATTTTTTCAGCTATGCTCCTGGCGAACAGAAATGAAAAAAATATTCGTCGTAGCGTTCCCGATCATGGTTGTTGCCCTTTGCGTCGGGCAAGGGCAGATTGCGCCTGAACGGCCAGCCAAGCGAATCGTAACCCGCACGCGGCTGGTAGCAATCTTCTCGGACCTGGAGGATCAACTTCTCAAAGGTCTGCAGGAAAAGAATCAGAAAGCTGTGAAAGCGCTACTCGGAGAGGAGTTCCAGGTCTGGACGCCGACGCCACCCGGCGATCCCGTCCCGCTTGAAGACTGGCAAAAACAGTCCCTGGCTGAAGATTTAAAATCATTCCATGTTCGTCAGATGGCAGCGCGCCCCGTCGACGACAATGCTGTCCTGGTTCATTTTGTGCTGAGCAAGACGGTGGACCTGCGGGGCAAAGCATCGGTCCGCGACTACTTCATTGTCGATCTATGGCAGAAGAATGACGAGAACTGGCAGCTTTGTGATCGATATGCGTCGCCGCTGGGCGCCGGGGTTTCCAAACCAGCTATGGTTAGGCCGAGCGGAAAAAATTAGCCGCTTGCGGTAGTCCGCACGACAGCATGGCTGATAAGCTATTAGGAATTCTTATAACTCAGAGCGTTAGGATACGTCGATCTTATGTCCATCAGCCGCACGTTGTTCCAGAAAATTTGGGACGAGCACATTGTGTGTGAGCCTTCCGGGGGCAATCCGCTGATTTATGTTGACCTCCACCTCGTGCACGAGGTGACCTCTCCGCAAGCGTTCGACGGGCTCCGGGCCGAGGGGCGCAAAGTTCGACAGCCGCCGCGCACGGTGGCCACGGTTGATCACAATATTCCGACCACCCCGCGCGGAATTCCTATCACGGACCCAATCGCAGCACGGCAGATTTCGGCGCTTCAGCAGAATTGCAAGGAATTCGACGTTCCCCTGTTCGACATGGATTCGCCGGACCAGGGAATCGTGCACGTCATAGGCCCGGAACTGGGATTGACGCGGCCAGGTATGACCATCGTTTGCGGCGACAGCCATACCAGCACACATGGCGCGTTTGGTGCCCTGGCTTTTGGTATCGGCACTTCAGAGGTGGAGCACGTTCTCGCTACCCAGACATTGCCGCAGCGCAAACCCCGGACGATGTTGATCGACGTGAGGGGATCGCTGTCCGAAGGAGTCACCGCCAAAGATCTGATTCTCGGAATCATTGGCCAGATCGGAACTGACGGAGCCACGGGATACGTGGTCGAGTACGCGGGTGAAGCGGTGCGAGCGCTCTCGATGGAAGGGCGTATGACGCTGTGTAACATGAGCATCGAAGCCGGGGCGCGTGCCGGCATGGTTGCTCCGGACGAGACAACCTTCGCATACATTAAAGGCAGGCGCTTTGCACCCAAAGGCGATGAATGGGAAGCGGCGGTCGCACGTTGGCACACGCTGCCGTCGGATCCGGGAGCAGGTTATGACAAAGTTGTCCATATCGACGCATCGCGCTTGGCTCCGTTCGTAACCTGGGGAACCAATCCGGGCATGGTCGTCTCCGTCACAGATCGTGTTCCGGATCTGGACTCGTTCCCGGCAGATGCAGACCGACGCTCGGCTGAAAGCATGTTTGCGTACATGGCGCTCAAGCCTGGAACTCCCGTTCAAGAGATCAAGGTTGACCGGGTCTTCATAGGTTCGTGCACGAATTCGCGTTTAGAAGACTTGCGGGCTGCGGCACGGGTCGCCAAGGGTTACCAGGTGAACCCTAAGGTGCGCGCCATGGTGGTTCCTGGCTCACAAGCCGTCAAGCGTGCCGCGGAAAAAGAAGGTTTGGATAAGGTTTTCCTGGAAGCCGGCTTCGAATGGCGAGAATCAGGATGCTCGATGTGCCTGGGCATGAATCCCGATATCCTGCAACCGGGCGAGCGATGCGCTTCCACCAGCAACCGAAACTTTGAAGGGCGACAGGGGCGTGGCGGTCGCACCCATCTGGTAAGTCCGATGATGGCCGCGGCCGCAGCGATAAACGGACATTTCAGCGATGTTCGCAATTGGCGTTTTCACTAAAAGGGTCGATATGGAGCCTTTTCGCGTACATACCGGGTTAGTCGCGCCGCTGGATCGCGCCAATGTGGATACCGACCAGATCATTCCTAAACAATTCCTGAAGAGAATCGAGAAGACCGGATTCGGGGAGTTCTTGTTCCACGACTGGCGCCGCACTGCTTCAGGGGATAAAGACAATTCATTCGTTCTTAACCAGCCGCGCTATGACAAGGCAACAGTTCTGGTTGCGGGAAAGAACTTTGGCTGCGGATCATCGCGGGAACACGCCGTGTGGGCGCTGGCCGACTTCGGATTCCGTGCTGTAATCGCTCCTTCGTTTGCCGACATTTTTTCGAATAACAGCGTGAAGAACGGTTTTCTGAATGTGACGTTGGCGGAAGAAGAAGTAAACGAGTTATTGCGGCGCGCGCAAACAAATGACGCCTATCAGCTCACGGTCGATTTGGAAAACTGTGAGGTTGGCGACTCGCAGGGTTTGCGCTCCCGGTTCACAATTGACCCATTCGTACGTCAGTGCCTGCTGGAAGGACTGGACGAAATCGGGCTCACGCTTCAGCACCAAGCTGAAATTGATACGTACGAAGCGAGCCACCCGCTTCCGGTCAGTATTAGGGAACTATTCAGCTGAGCGGGTTGGAGAATCAAATCCAGGATAAAGGCGGTTGCGGCATTCTGGACAGATGCCGTGGCTGAATTCGGCTTCGGTATGTTCGCGGATGTAAGCCTCGACTTGCTCCCAGTCGCCGCGCTGATTGCGAATGCGTTTGCACGACGCGCAGATCGGCAAGATGCCTCGCAAGATCCCACTGATATCTTCGGCGTGGCCTATCACGTACGGAGCGCGGCCAGGTTCCTCATAATGAAAGTTACGGTAATACCAGGTGCGATCCTCGCCGTTCTTGGCCACTAGTCTCAGGTAGCCCTCTACAGTACGTTTTTCCCGAATCACCTGCAGGTAGCTTTCGAAATCCGAGTGGTCTAATTCTGCAGCAAAATCGAAGAGGTGACTTCCTACTACTTCGTTGGGAGAAAATCCGAGAGCGTCGGCGGCCGCCGGGTTCACCGAGAGAATGCGCCCACTCAAATCATGGGTAAAGATAAAGCCAGGGCTGTTCTCTACCAACTCACGGTAGCGTTTCTCGCTTGTCATGGTAGCTTCAATGGCCAATTCAGCGGTAAGGCGCAGGCCCTGTTCTTTCTTACGAAGCGACTCCAGGCGCAAAATGCTTTTTACCCTCACCAGATGGATCAGGACAGAAAGCACGCTGGCCGAAAACATGGCAAAACCGTAATGCAAGCGGTAGGGAAGTTGCATGCCTTCCGCAACTGCCACCCACGCGAAAATCGTGAGAAGCAGACATAGAACAAGCCAGTTTCTGCCGAGTAGAAATGCTCCGGTAGCGACGATGAGGAGCATCACGTTAGTGCTTTGTTTAACATCACCGGAGATTCGGAGTTGGAGCAAAGTGTTCATCAGGACCAGCGCAACCATAGCGGCGCCAATCGGGTGCACTCGTCGCAGAGGAACCAGTTTGCGTCTCAACACGGTCCAAATCAGAAAGAATGAGATCGCCGTGGGGACCGCGAAGGCGACCAGCGGCACAGCAATGGCATGAGGCAGCACCAGCCAATGATTGACCGCGAAGAACGCATAGAGTCCCGCCGCGGCAAGAGCAGCCGGAGGTAGGCTGTCGCGCACATTCTCGTTCAGGGCGGCCCGCAATTCATTTGTTGAGATCCAATCCGCAGAAATATCCTGCGCTTCGGAGTCATGCGACTGGCCTGCAATCATCGATGTGTTCTGGCCTGGCGTCCAGGACTGCGCCGTCGGCCTCCTTAAATTGTATGTAGGATTGTGAACCTACTCTGGTTGTGACTGCAAGCATACGGAGACTTAGAAAGGCACTGAGGTTGGAAATAGCTTTTGTTACTCTGGTATTGGAGGACTAATAGATGCTCGGGTCATTACGAGTACTTACGATCTGCTTGCTGATTCCTTCGTTTGCCTCCGCACAGAACATGTCGCTATCCACCGCGGTCACGGTCAAAGACTTGGAAACATTCCTGAAAGCGGCAAACGAGCGCCTCAATGATCTGAGCGTAAAGTACAACCAGGCGCAATGGGTGCAAGAAACATACATCACCGATGACACGGAAGCGGTTGCCGCCGCCATGAACGAGAATTACTTGCAGGCCATCTCCGACCTGGCTGCCGAGGCCAAGCGGTTCGACAACCTGCAAGCTTCGCCGGAGCTGACACGACAACTCAAGCTGCTGAAGCTGTTGGTGGCGGCTCCCGCTCCCAATGATCCGAAGGAACGAGCTGAACTCGCCCGCCTGGGTGCATGGCTCAGCGGGATCTACGGCAAAGGCAAATATTGTCCGAAGACGGGCCCCTTTGCTGGCCAGTGCATGGGACAGAGTGAAATGGAAAAAGCCATGGCCTCCACGAAGGATCCGGAGGTCCTGCTTGATCTCTGGGTGGGCTGGCGCACAATTTCCGCACCCATGCGCCAGAACTACACGCGTTTCGCGGAACTTGCCAACAAGGCTGCGCGAGAGATGGGATTTCGCGATCTCGGTGCGCTCTGGCGTTCGAATTACGATATGACTCCCGAGCAATTCAGCGCCGAATTGGACCGGCTTTGGAACCAGGTTCGCCCGCTCTACCTGTCGTTGCACGCCTACGTGCGTTCCCAACTGGTGAAGAAGTATGGCGCTCAAATGGTACCCCCGACAGGGCCGATTCCGGCTCACCTGCTGGGCAACATCTGGGCACAAGACTGGACGCACATCTACGACCTGCTGAACGTGCCCAGTGGGAGTGGAGTCGATCTAACTCCTATCCTGCAGCAGAAACACATCGATGATTTGAGGATGGTCCGCTATGGAGAGGCTTTCTTCACCTCGCTTGGATTCGAGCCACTGCCAAAGACATTCTGGGAGCGGTCGATGTTCCGTAAGCCAGCCGACCGTGATGTGATTTGCCACGCGAGCGCATGGGACGTCGACAACCAGGAAGATCTCCGTCTCAAGATGTGTATTCGGATTAATGACGAAGACTTCCGCACCATTCATCACGAGCTCGGGCATAATTTCTACCAGCGAGCTTATCGTCACCAGCCCTTCATCTTCGAAGAGAGCGCCAATGACGGTTTTCATGAGGCCATCGGCGACACCATCGCACTATCCATTACGCCGGAATACCTGAAACAGATCGGCATGATCTCCGACGCCCCCGGCCCTGATGCCGATATAGGGCTGCTGATGCACAAGGCACTGGAGAAAGTCGCATTCCTTCCGTTCGGTTTGCTGATCGACCAGTGGCGCTGGGGCGTCTTCTCGGGTCAGATCAAGCCGGACGACTACAACAAGGCGTGGTGGCAATTACGTGAAAAGTATCAGGGTGTCGCGGCCCCGGTTCAGCGCACAGAAAGGGACTTTGACCCGGGTGCGAAGTACCACGTTCCTGGAAACACTCCTTACGCCCGTTATTTTCTCGCCGACATTCTTCAATTTCAGTTTCATCGGGGGCTATGCCGCGCGATCGGCTACCAGGGGCCCCTGCACCGCTGCTCCATTTACAACAACAAGGTGGCAGGCGAGCGCTTGAAGAAGATGCTGGAAATGGGCAAGAGCCAGCCATGGCCTGACGCTCTCTATGCACTTACCGGAGAGCGGCAGATGGACGCGAGCGCCATCCTTGACTACTTTGCTCCATTGCAAAAGTGGCTGGATGAGCAGAACGCAAACAACGGCGTGAAGCCAGGCTGGTAGTCTCGTCGAATTTGGCCATGTGTGATATGGGCACGAAGATAGTTGTCGTTCGGCCCAGTCTAGCGACCCGGAGTCCGCCTTGCCTACACCAGCACGACTCAGAAACTAGGGAGATTACCGGATGGCGAGTTGGACAGTGGACGGGTGAATCTTGGTCATCAGTTCCTGATTGGGGGATTTATGAATTCGAAAACTCCAGGAGCACCGCAAGTTACGCCGCACGAACGCGAGGAGATGGGTAGCCGCCGTGATCCTGAAGAACGTCCGGCGGTCCACGCGCACGAAGTACGCGACAAGATGCTGGACAAGACGCTGGCCGACTCATTCCCGACTAGCGATCCACCTTCCTCCATTCCGGATCCGGCCAGCGAAGAATCAATTTCGGCCCGGAAGAATTTAGAAGAGGAGCTAATCGCTGCTCTTCCGCATGGTAGTTGGGCGGCGATTTCCATGGAAGACCGGCAGGTTGTCGGTACCGGCGCTTCGCGCGAGGAAGCCGAGGAGAAGGCAAACGCGCAAGGGTACAAGAATCTATCACTGGTGCGAGTGCCGCCCGATCCGGATGCTCCGGAGCAAGCAGCTTAATGTCAGATTCCTGTCTACACCTCCGCTTGCACACCCAGTTCGTCAATGTGCTTCATCAGTTCCGCGGGATCTTCGTATACCCGATAAGCGCCAGCCTGCTCTAATTCGTCCATACCATAACCTCCCGCGAGTATGCCGACGCCAAGCGCGTGGGCACGGCGAGAGGCCAGCAGGTCCCATACACTGTCGCCGACTACGATGCAGTCATCGATGTCGATCTTGAGTTTCTGCGCGGCAGTCAGAAACAGGTCGGGAAAAGGCTTGCCATGCGAAACGTCGTCGCGCGTAATCAGCTGAACCTTTGAACCAGCATCGAGCATCTCAACGGCTTTCCTGGCGTTCACCATTCCGCCGCTCGTAGCGATAGCCCACGGCACGTCCAGCCGGGTGAGCATCGACAGCAGTTCCTTGGCTCCGGGCAGCGGACGTACCTGGGCCAGTCGCTTGTGAAAAGCGCTGTTGTGCAGGTCCTTCAGCCGTTCTGCTTCTTTCTTGCTGAGTTTTCGTCCGGTTTCCCTCTGCAGCGCGGTCAGGATCAGGCCATCACTCATGCCAACGCGGCGGTGAATTCGCCAAGTGGAGAGTTCGATGTCCATCTCGTGGAGCGCCTCGCGCCATGCGAGCACGTGCTGGTAAACGCTGTCGATGAGCGTGCCATCCAGGTCGAACAGGAACGCGGGTTTGCCTTCGGAAACAGCGGACCGCCGTGCTTTTGCCATGAGACGCCTCGGTGGAGTTCCTAGGATGTGCTAACGCAACAGATCGTTGCGTGGAACTTGCGCGCCATCTGCAGTGCGCGTGCTTGCGGCCTATTGTTTTGCGGGAATTCTCACGTACCTGGGAGACTCGCCCCTGCTCCACGGGTCATAGCTCACCGCGAACCGAATTCGATCGGAAATGGTCGGGTGGTCCCAATCCCACATCACCGCAACCCTGCTGGGGTATGGATACTCGAGCCAATTTTCGCCGAGGATCTGAAATGCGTGTGCATCGACTTGTCCGGGATTCGCAACCAGCCCGTGAGTGACTTCCAGGCCGTAAACATCGGCGGCATGCTCAATCCGGCGGCTCTCGGAATTCAGCGCAGGTGCACTGACGAATGAAAGAACTGAGGCGATCAGAAGCAGCAGAGGCAGCGACGCCCAATCGTGTAGTCCGCGAATGCCCCAAGCTGACGTCCAACGATTCTGAATCCAGCTAGCAAGATGATAGATCGCATACAGCAGGGCGAGGAGGAACAACATCCCCAGCACGAATCCGTGTACGACGTGTCCGAGAACGTAGTGGCCCATCTCGTGCCCGAACACGGTCATCAGCTCCGGCGCCGTGAATTGCTGGATTGCGGTATCCCAAACCACTACACGCTTGGTTGCGCCAAACCCAGTGACGTATGCATTCGGTCCGGTGACTTTGGAACTGGCCTTCATCTCGAACATTCGATCGCGCGGAATCTCCAGGCCACCATTGCGCGAGACCTTCTCCAACAGCTCCACTAACTCAGGATGCTTGGCCTCCAGAGGCTCGGACGTATAGAAGAGTGGATCGATGGCTACGGGAGCAATAAAGGTGAGAAACGCAGAGACCGGAATCATTGCGATCCAAAAGTACAACCACCATCGCCGCGTGCTTCTGGCCACAACCAGGTAGAAGATCCAGACCACAACAGTGCCCACCGCAATTATGAGTGCGAGTTCGACGGCCCAGTCCCGCAGCCACGAGCCCCAACCCTGCACCGAGAGTCCATATTTGAGGCCGAGATGGTGTCCATACACGGAGAACGGCAACCGCAGCAGAAGGAAGCTGCTCGCAAACAGCGGGATGATAATGATGGCCTGCACGAAGCGGCGGTTGGTAGTTCGCTCCGCCCAATCGCGCAGTTTGACCACGAGCCGCCAACGGATGAATAAAAAAAGAATCAGAAAGCTGTAGACGGTCGACAGGGCCACCAGCCAATTCCGAATGGCGTAGAGCGCATGAGACTTGGCTAGCTTATCGGGAGGGAGAGTGTATTCGGTAGCTTCCAGAGTCTTTGCTCCGATACTTGTGCGGGGCTGAGGGTTGATTGTGCTTTGGGCGGATAGGGAAGTCGCAAGCAGGCAGACGGTGATTAGAAAGGAGGCGAGAGAGTAGATAGGACTTACCTATTGCTTCTTGGCTGCTGTAAGACGTCGTTCCAGGTCGCCAACTTCCTGCCGCAGACCTTCAGGCAGGTGATCGCCAAATTTAGCGAAATGTTCTTTGATCCGGGGCACCTCCGCCAGCCAGCCGTCAATGTCAACACTCAACAATTTGGCCAGGTCTGAGCCCGAGATGTGGAGTCCATTGCGATCCAGATCGTCAGGTTCGGGTACCATGCCGATTGGCGTTTTGGTGGCCTGCGCGTTCCCATCACACCGATCAAAAATCCACTCCAGCACGCGGCTGTTTTCTCCGTAGCCAGGCCAAAGGTACTTGCCGTGTTCATCTTGGCGGAACCAGTTCACGTAATAAATCCTGGGGAGCTTTGACGACCCTGCCTCCTGCCCGATTTTCAGCCAGTATGCAAAATAATCACCCATGTGGTATCCGCAAAAGGGAAGCATGGCCATGGGGTCGCGACGCAACTGCCCGACCTTGCCTGCTGCAGCCGCGGTGGTTTCACTGCTGGCCGTTGCGCCGAGAAAGGTTCCGTGTTGCCAGTTGAACGCTTCCGTCACAAGCGGAACAACGCCGGCGCGGCGTCCACCGAAAAGAATCGCATCAATAGGAACCCCTTTGGGGTCCTCCCACTCGGGCGCAATTACGGGGCACTGACCCGCTGGCGTGGTAAAACGCGCGTTAGGATGAGCCGCCCTGCGGCCCGATTCGGGCGTCCACGGACGGCGCAGCCAGTCCATCAACTCTGGCGGCTTCTGGTCGGTCATTGCTTCCCACCACACGTCCCCTTCCGGAGTTACCGCGCAGTTAGTGAAGATCGAGTTCCGCATGGCCGTCAGCATGGCGTTTGCGTTCGACTTCATGCTCGTGCCCGGCGCCACTCCGAAAAAACCGTATTCGGGGTTGATCGCGTAGAGACGTCCGTCGTCGCCGAACTTCATCCATGCGATGTCATCTCCTATGGTTTCCACCTTCCATCCTGGAATGGTCGGGATCAGCATCGCCAAGTTGGTTTTGCCGCAAGCCGAAGGGAAGGCGCCGGTCATGTATTTCACTTCACCGGAGGGGTTCGTGAGCTTCAGGATGAGCATGTGCTCCGCCATCCAGCCTTCATCCCGCGCCTGCACGGAGGCAATGCGGAGCGCATGGCATTTTTTCCCCAGCAATGCGTTACCGCCATAGCCTGAGCCGAATGACCAGATTTCTCGAGTCTCTGGAAAGTGACAGATGTACTTGTGATCAGGATTGCAAGGCCAAGTCGAATCCTGTTCTCCGGCAGCTAGTGGCTTGCCTACCGAGTGGAGGCCGCGCACGAATTCGCCGTCGCTTCCGAGAACATCCAACACTTTCGTCCCTACACGCGACATGATCTGCATATTGGCAACAACGTAAGGCGAATCCGTGATCTCGACTCCAATCTTCGCAATCGGAGATCCGATCGGTCCCATGCTGTAAGGGATGACATACATGGTGCGCCCGACCATGCAGTTCCGGTATAGATCGCTCAGGATGCGCTTCATCTTGGCCGGGTCTTCCCAATTGTTCGTAGGACCCGCTTCTTCTTTGGTCCGAGCGCAGATGAAAGTTCGGTCTTCAACCCGGGCTACATCGGCTGGATGCGATCGCACCAGCACACTGTTCGGGCGTTTCTCGGGATCCAAGGGGATGGCTACGCCAGCCAGGATCATGATCCGTAGCATGGCCTGGTAGTCCTCAGGAGAGCCATCGCACCAGTGGATTCGGTCAGGCTTGCAGAGCTCAGCAACCTCCTCGACCCAGCGGACCAAAGCTCGATTGTTCTTCCCGCTGCTTGTCTCTACTTCTAGAGCAAGACTCGACATGATGACGTCTCCTGACGACGACTTGGCCCCGGCTCTATGTTTTCACTGAATGAAAAAGAAGAACCCGTCTGCGAGGGGGGTTGCCAGAAAATGAGGCATCTCCTGCCAGCAAACCTAATATTGTCTCTCAATCGAGGACAATTTTCCAACTCAGGTTGCTTTGGACGGGAGACCCCGGATGCAATCCCTATGGTGATAGCTACGACGAGGCACTGGCGGGAGTTGCTTCCATTTCCTGAACTGCGGCTTCAAGATGCCGGAGGGTGTCGTCCACGCTGAGCGAATACATCTCGCGGCCGACCCCTTCCCCCGACTCCAGCGCATGTTTCAGGTAGTGGCCGGCAATCTCAACCGCAAGGGAGTCGGTGATGATCTTGCCCGTGCGCTTCTTGTACTCGGACCAGGCTGGCAGGGGTAAGACAACCCAAACGGGTCGGCCGTCCACGATGAACTTGATATCGATGGCATCGGCGTGACGCGTGGCAATGGCCACGATGAGTGCCTGATAGATGCAGTGCACCGTTTTTTTTGTCCAGCGATCGATCGCCTGGAAGTTGTCAAACACAAGAAAACTATATCGGAGCGGATGTGCTACGAGCAACTGAGGGTCGGTCGGAACCCGGACAGCTCTTCGTTTAAGATGGTCAGGTGCCGACCAGGTCCGCCCCCAGGAATACCGCGAAGAAAAACAAGATTCGAATACTCCGGGCGGATGCTCTCACCACAGTCCCCTGGCTCGTTCACGGTTTCAGCACTCGTCAAGGCGGCTATTCGCGGGTTTATGGCGGAGAGTCGCTGAATCTTGGCCATACTAAGCATGATTCTGCCAGCTTGCTGGAGAAGAACCGGGTTGCCTTTGTCCAGAAACTTGGTGCGCTTGACTCGCAGGGGAACCCGTGGCCACTGATCACTACCCGGCAGGTTCACTCCGATCTCATCCATTGTGTAAATGGAATTCCGAAACAGCCCTTGGTGGGAGATGGCGTGGTGAGCGATACTCCCGGCCTGCTGCTGGGAATCCAAACAGCTGATTGCCTTCCCGTCGTTCTGGTGGACGTAAAGCGGCGCGCGGTGGGTGTGTTTCACGCGGGATGGCGAGGTACGGTGAAGAGGATCGTGGAAAAGGGCGTGGGCGAGATGCGTCGCTGGTTTAACTCCTTGCCACGGGACATCAGGGCCGCCATCGGTCCCGGAATTCACAATTGCTGCTACGAAGTAGGTGATGAAGTTCGAACGCACTTCGAATCACAGTTTGCTTATGCAGCCGATTTGTTCCATGAAGTCAAAGAGTCTGACGTAGTACGCGAGAGATATCCCTTGTTATTTCTCACCGCTCGCGCCCCAGGTCATTCCGAGCTTCCCCGCAAGCTATTTCTCGATTTGGTTGAAGCAAACCGGCGGCAGTTGTTGGACGCCGGAGTTTCCGCCAAGAACATCAGCGCCTTGCCACACTGCACCTCATGTCAGACTGACTTGCTGTTCTCTTATCGCAAAGAGAGCGGTCGCACAGGGAGAATGATGGGTGTCGCGGGGATTCGGAGCTGATCAGTTATGGCAAAAGCTTGCGTCACCGTTCTTATTCTTGCAATTGGTTTGCTGCTCAGGGCACAAGCTGCTGATGACGCGCGGGCTAAGCAGGTGGATGCGATCTTCGTGGGCTTGAGTTCGAACCAGGCTCCCGGTGCAGCTGTGCTGGTCATTGCGAATGGCAAGAACATCTACGAGCGCGGCTTCGGGGTCACTGATTTGCGCACCATGGACGGCATCAACGGGAAGACCAATTTCCGTCTCGCATCAGTCACTAAGCAGTTCACGGCTATGGCCGTCATGCTTCTCGTTCATGATGGCAAGCTGCGCTACGAAGACAGCCTGACGGATGTCTTCCCTGATTTTCCTGAGTATGGACGACAGATCACGATTCGCAACCTGCTGAATCACACATCTGGGCTTCGGGATTACGAGGACCTGATGACTGGTTACGATCCCAATCTCCCGGATGATCAACTGCGGCAGATTCAGGATCAGCAAGTGCTGGAACTTCTCAAGCAGCAGAAAACAAGTAAGTTTGCTCCCGGATCGAAATGGGAGTACAGCAACTCGGGTTATGTCTTGCTCGGATTGATCGTCCAAAAAGTATCCAGAGAATCATTTCCAGACTTCCTGCGGCATCGGGTTTTCGATCCCTTGAAGATGTCGACTACCGTGGCCTATCAGAAGGGAACCAACGAAGTTGCGAATCGGGCATACGGACACACCAACGACAAGGGGCGTTGGAAACAGACCGACCAGAGCACGACATCCGCGACATTGGGTGACGGTGGCGTTTATTCGTCCCTGAATGATCTAGCGAAGTGGGATAAGGCTTTATCCGAGTACACTTTGCTCAGTGTGAGCGAGATGAAGCCTGGGCTCGATCCCGTACAGCCTGCGGCAGGTGCTCCCGAGGAACCGAATGGCAGGCCCGCTGAGTATGGATTCGGCTGGTTCTTGAATGCATACAAAAATCACAGGCGGATGTGGCACTACGGCGAGACGGTGGGGTTTCGCAGCACGATCCAACGCTTTCCTGACGACGGTCTGACAATCATCATCCTGAGCAACCGCAGCGATCTGGTTCCGGCCGACCTGGCCTTGAAGGTCGCAGATATCTATTTGCCGGCGCGCAAGTAATGCTCGGCTGACGGCGAGTCGGACGAACCTCATATTGCTAGGCGATGGTTGGAAGCGAGTGACTATTGACCCGCCGGAGGAGGAGTCGCTGCTGGAGCCGTCGTGGCTTGACTTGCCTCACCGTTGACCAAGTCTTTTAATTCCTTACTAGGCTTGAAGAACGGAATCTTTTTGGCAGGGACTTCGACCCGGTCGCCTGTCTTGGGATTGCGACCGACCCGGGGCTTTCGTTGCCGAGTTCGGAAGCTTCCGAAGCCGCGGATTTCGATTTTATCTCCCACACGCAGCGAGCGCACCACGCTATCAAAGATCGTCTCTACAATGACTTCGCTATCTTTACGCGTCAGTTCTGCCAGACGTGAGACTTCATCGATCAGATCGGCTTTCGTCATAAGCTTTCTCGCTCCCTGCAATTCGGGGTTGTGGGCCGGGGATCTTGCAAAGAAACCCTCATAAACTTCTCAAACTTCAGGCGTTTCGCGCAAGACGTTTTCTGCTAAGGGTATCCATGTAGTCTCATCGGGACCTTGACAGCGGCCCGGATCTTATTGCCAGAGATAGTAGAAGCCCATCTGCTGCTCCATCAGCTTCTCGCGGGTTGGCAAGTACTGGGAAATGTCTCCAAAGAGGAGGTCCAGAACCGTTTTTCGCTCCTTTTCCGGCCTGACCAGCGTGGGCTCGCCACTGATGCCGACGGACTTAGCCGTATCCTTCACCGCCGCCTGAAAATCGGCGACCTGATCAATCAATTTCATGGAGGCGGCCTGCTGCCCCGTCCAAACCTTCCCGTCTGCGATTACCTTCACGTCCTGATACTTCATTTTTCGACCGTCAGCCACCGCCTGAATGAACTGGCTGTGCATGTTGTCGATGAGGCTCTGCAGATACTGCTGCTCGCCGGCAGTCATCTCCCGCGTCGGATTGCCCGTGTCCTTGAACTCGCCTGCTTTCATTACGATGGCTTTCAGTTTTGCCCAGTGCAGCAGGTCGCCGTAGTTCACCCATTCCGAAATGACTCCGATAGATCCCACGATGCTGCCCTCGTCGGCGTAAATCTTGTTGGTGGCGGAGGAAACATAATAGGCGCCGCTCGCCCCGACGCTCTCGATGGCAGCTACGATTCGCTTCTTCTTTTCGTCGCGAATGCGTTTTACCTCTCGGTAAATCTCCTCCGAAGCCGCAACCCCACCGCCGGGGGAATTCACGTGCAGAATGATGGCTTTCACCGAGTCGTCATCGGCATACTTCTTGAGCTGATCGACCGTGCTTTTGGGGCTCAAGATCACGCCTTCGAGATCGACTACGGCGATTTTGTCGCCGAACGAGCTGCCAAAGGATGCAGTTTGTTGTCCGCTGTGCAGCGTGATGTACACCAGCGCGAATACTGCCAGAACGAAGAGGAAGAACGCTCCTCCACCAATGACGATCCACAGCAGTGTGCGGGAACCTTTTCCGTCTGCCATAAACCTCTGCCTAATGAGTGACTTAGTGTAGCACCAATGAGATTGTAAGTTTCAGGTTTTAGCCACCACTGTTCTTGCGCGTTCATCGTTTCAGCCCAGACTCCGCGGAGCTATCACCGAGAGCGCATGAGGTACCACGCTCACCTGCACGGGCGTTTGGCAGACATATTCGCCGTCGGCGTAGACGTCGATGGGAGTCGGTGTCTGTATCCGGATGCCTTTCACCTGGAAGTAGTCCACCTGCTTGAGCCCAAGATGGCGCCCCATGTAGACCGTCGGGAATAGCGCAAGCAACTTGAACTTTGGTATTTTCCCGACGATGCAGACGTCCAGAAGACCGTCATCCAGGGCGGCGCGTGGAGCGATCCGCATTCCGCCGCCGTAGGTTGGCGTATTGGCAACTGCGGCCAGCAGCGCGGGCCGCGAGTAGCGCTCGGTGAAGGCTTTTGGATCGGTTAATGATCCTTCCAGGATCGTCACCTGACAAGCGTTGAAGTGCGAGAGGCCCACCGGCAGACTGAGTGCGTACCCACCATGTCCTCGCAACCAGGGCGGCAGGCGATTGGCGAGGGCAGTGACCTCCGCATCGAGTCCAACGCCTGCTACACAGCAGAAGTAGTGCTTGGAGGCGACGGCATTGGCAAGCTGCTGGTTTCCACGGAACGAGGTGCCGGCAGGAAACGGTTCAATGCAGCCGAGATCGATCGAGCGCATCGTAGGTTGCCCGGCGACAAAGCTTTGCCAGGCACGCAATGCATCTTGGACGCTGTGAATCCCCAATGCCCGCGCAAAATCATTTCCGCTGCCTCGGGGCACGACCAGAACTGGCACTCCGAGTTCTACAAGCGGAGCGAGATGGCGATGAACTGTTCCGTCACCACCGAATATCAAGACACTGTCGCTAGTGCCACAAGCGGGTAGACCCAGGCTCCAGGTGATCTCGGGATGATGATTCTGGAATGGCTTCAGATCACGGATGGAGGAGCCTAGACCGAGTATGGCGGCCGCGCGCATGTCGCGCGCACGAGACTAGCAGAAGTGATCTCCTGAGACGAAAGGTATGTTTACAACAGTCGGCACATACAATTCGAAGTCAGCGGCGTTTAACGCTGGTTGTGCGCCTCAGGCCGCGATCAAGATCTTCTTGATTTTGCGACCGAGACGCAAGGTCAGTTCCGAACCAGGTTTAAGTTGCAGGGTAAGTGCGGTACTTACTTCGCCATCCACGCGAACTGCCTTTTCTTTGATCTTCCGATTGGCTTCGGAGTTCGATTCCGCCAGACCGGACCTCACGAGAAGTCGATCAACCCGCACACCGTTTCCATCGTTACTTGCTACTTCGGATAGCGGGAGTGTCACCACGTCGAGGTTTTCCGGCAGTTCATCCTTCTGGAACTGTTTGGCCCAGTCCTCTTCGGCCTTAGTTGCCTCTGCCGCGGAGTGGAAGTCAGTTACGATACGGCGCGCCAGATCTTTCTTCAGGGTCATGGGGTGCGCGCGGCCAGCCCCGACGTCCTCTCTCATCTTGCCGATATCGTGCATGGAAACATCGGTCAGCAGTTCCCAGTAGCGCCACATCATCTCGTCGGAGATCGACATCAGCTTGCCATACATCTCAAGAGGTTTTTCCAGAATGCCAATCGCGTTGTTCAGCGATTTCGACATCTTCTGCACCCCGTCGAGGCCTTCCAGGATCGGCGTTGTAAGCACAACTTGCGATTCCTGCCCGTAATGCCGTTGGATTTCACGGCCCACTAACAAGTTGAACTTCTGGTCCGTCCCACCGAGTTCGACGTCCGCCTTGAGCATCACTGAATCGTAAGCTTGTGCCAGGGGATAAAGCAGTTCGTGTACAGCGATGGGTTTTTCCTCCTGAAATCGTTTGTGGAAATCGTCGCGTTCCAGCATTTGTGAAACCGTGTACTTTGCGGCGAGCCGTACCCAATCTTCCGACTTCATCTTGCCCAGCCATTCGCTGTTGAAGCGCACCTCAGTTTTTTGGGCGTCGAGGATTTTATAAACCTGGGCCATGTAAGTCTTGGCATTGCGCATGATCTCCTCCGCGCTGAGCGGGGGGCGCGTAACCGAGCGTCCTGTGGGATCGCCGATGAGACCGGTGAAGTCGCCGATCAGGAAAATTACGGTGTGTCCGAGATCCTGGAAGTGCTTCAGCTTGCGAAGCAGCACGGTGTGGCCAAGATGAAGATCGGGAGCAGTCGGGTCAAACCCTGCCTTCACGCGCAACGGCACGCCTGTGGTGCGCGACTTCTCAAGTTTGGCGCGGAGATCGGTTTCGCGAATGATCTCGGCGGAACCCTTTTTTATGTAGGAAAGCTGATCGTCTACCTGAGCGAATTGGGGCATGAGAAGGAGATTATATTGGCGGATTGACGGATTTACGAATTTAGAAATTGCCGATCACTTGAATGCGAGCGCCGATTACTTTTCGCGGTGAGTTGCGACGCGAGGAACACACGGAATAGTTCAGTCGCCTCGTTCTGCAACGGAGCAAGTCTGGATTGTGAAATGATGCCAGACTCGACAAGCAGGTCAAGCCAGTAAACAGTTTCATCGATTTCTTCAACTACAATGCCAATGCGTGCCACGAATTCCGCAGCAGAGCGCGACCTGCAGGTGGCTCGATAATTAGCTCCCACGGAAGTTCCCGAACGAAGCAGCTGTCGGCCCAAAATTCGGACTTCGTGGCTCGGGGAGCGCCCGAAATAACTTGATGATTCTAAGGGCGAAGTTCTTGGTGCGAAGCTTGAGTTTGTCAGCCGGTTTCATCGCGCAAGCTGTGCCGTAATCCGTATATTCGAAAATTCGTCAATGGGAAAATAGCAGGCCTCTGCTCAGAAATCTGTGACCTTCCTCACCATCCTTCTCCCCACAATCTGAAATTTTCCCTCTAACACGATGGCGATGGCTTCCGAATAGGCGGCGTGCTCCTGCTCCAAAATGCGCGCTGCCAAGGTGCGCTCATCATCGCCGTCCATCACCGGCACGGCCTTCTGTACAACAATCGCGCCGTGATCGAGTTCTTCGTCGACGAAATGCACCGTGCAGCCGGCAAGCTTCACGCCGTACGCAAACGCCTGCTGTTGCGCTTCCAAGCCCGGAAATGCGGGCAGCAGCGAAGGGTGGATATTTAGAATGCTTTGCGGAAACTGCTGCACGAACCAGGGGGAAAGCAGCCGCATGTATCCCGCCAGGCAAATGAGATCGACCTTGTGCTCGCGAAGCACCGTGACCATCTCCCGGTCGTGTGCCTCGCGCTGCTTGCCTTTGGACGGCACCACGAGCGCAGTAATTCCCATCCGTCGCGCCACGTCGAGCCCACCGGCGTTTGGCACATTTGATATCGCTACCGAAACGCGCGCGCTGGGGATTTTGCCGCTTGCGACATTCTTTGCGATGACTTCAAAGTTGGAGCCTCGTCCGGAAAGCAGAACGCCGATATTCTTCATAAAGTCGTCAGTCGTTCGTCTTTGCTGGTCGGCCAGTCGCTATTTACCAAGGATCTCAGAGGCCTAGTTCACCACGCACAGAGGGAAGAAAGAAGGCTTCGCGTCGCAAGATCTTCACGTACTGCATCAATGACTCGTGTTTAAAACTTCCTTGAAGAATCGATGTGGGACTCTGTCTCGAAGTCGCCGATAGATCATGCGCCGAAAGCGAAGACTTAGAAAGGCAACAGCACTGAACTGATCTCGGTCGCTGCACTTGAGACGAACACTAAGAGCACTTTAAGATCATCATTAAGAAATGGTCAATCTCACGTGTACATCACTTTGCGCTCGCCCTTGACGATCCGTCCGACGGTATAGCCCTTTTCGCTGGCACGCTCCAACAAGGTTTGGGTTTTCTTGAACTTCTTATTGGGAACTACCAGCAGCATTCCCAAACCCATATTGAAAGTGCGCAGCATTTCCTCCTGAGGAACGTTGCCCAAATTCTGCATATGCTCAAAAATCGGCTGGACAGGCCATGATCCCAATTCGATTACGGCTCCGGTTCCGCGCGGCAATACACGAGGCAGGTTCTCGGTAATTCCTCCGCCCGTGATATGGGCCATGGCCGAAACGCATTCGCTGTCGATTAATTTGCGAAGTACTGGCCAGTAGCTTTTGTGCGGTCGCATCAGTTCGTTGCCGACCTTGCCCTTGATCTCGTTGACGTAGGTTTCTGGTGTGTACTTCGCGACTTCAAACAGCAGCTTGCGGGCCAGGGAGTATCCATTCGTGTGCAGCCCGTTAGAAGGCAGTCCCAGGATCACGTCTCCGATCTGGACGTTCTTGCCATTGACAATCTTTTCGCGATCAACTGCACCCACGATGAATCCCGCCAAGTCGTACTCGCCCTCTGGATAGAAGCCTGGCATCTCTGCGGTTTCGCCGCCAATGAGCGCACATCCGTTGTGCTTACAAGCTTCGGCGATTCCTTCCACTATCTTTTCAGCGATCTCCGGTTCGAGCTTGCCGGTGGCGAGATAGTCCATGAAGAACATCGGCGCGGCGCCTTGGACGGCAATGTCGTTGACGCAATGATTGACCAGATCGCCGCCAACGGTGTGGTGAACCTTCATCTCAAACGCAATCTTCAATTTCGTGCCAATGCCATCAACGCTGGATACAAGTACCGGGTCTTTGTACTTCAGAGGGATAGAGAACAGGCCGCCGAAGCCGCCAATTTCGCTGAGAACACTCTTGTTGAACGTTTTGTGCGCGAGATACTTGATGCGCTGCTTGGTGCGGTTAGCGCGGTCAATGTTTACGCCGGCGTCAGCGTAAGTAACCGAACTGGGTTTCGACATGGATTCCTGGGCCACGACTATTGGCGATCCGGGGTTGCTGCTGGACTTCGTCGAACAGGGATAAATCAGTTAAGAGCGGCTCATTGTAGCACGTTGTAATTGAAGGTCTGGATACACCTCCACCCGTTTGCCGCGACTGCGCATTCCGCGACAAAGGGTCCAATCTCCGGCAACGATCTCGTCACGAGATCGCGTACAAGGTCCCTACCGCTAATTTGCGATATAAGACGAGAAGTAGTAAGCCAAGACTCCGAACAGCGCCAGGCCTGATACGCCGTAGGCGGTCAGAACCCACACGCTGCGCGGACATTTGACGGATCCTGATTGCGGATTCGCTGCGTTTACTGCTGGAGTCCCAGTGGCCCTTTGTTGCATGAAAAGCCTCCTGAACTGCTGAATCCGAGAAGCAGCCGGACGGGAAGTTTTGTTTTGCCGCAACGCGCGAACGACGTGGCGGTAAAGCGCAAGCTCGCGCCGGTTACAACCCCACACTGCCGGAAGGCAGTATTGGCGGGGATTTTACTACGGTTTCATCACACTCCCAGCACTAAATGCCGGTAGAACGAAAAGCAAAAACCCCGGCCTAAGCGCCGGGGTTTGTATTTGCATGCTTGGCAGAACGAGTTACTGCTTGGGTGCCTCGTCCTTCTTCATGTCGTCTTTCTTGTCAGCCTTGGCTTTCTTCTTTTTGGCCTTCTTCTCGGCCTTGGCTTCCTTCTTGTCCATGGGCTTGTCTGAGGCGGGGGCATCTTGGGCGAACGATACCGAGCTCAGCGACAGGGTCATGGCGACAGCGAACAGCAGTGTGAGCAGCTTCTTCATGTTCCTAAACGCTCCTTGTGAGTTATTTCGAATGTACTTCAGGACGCACCAAGGCTTTGCGACGCCTCAGTTGGCAATGTCCGGATGCGGCGAAATTGTAGACCAGAGTACCTGCTTTACCCAAGGACAAAGTTGCCCGTGTGTTTCCCGTAGCCTTAATTTTGGATTCGCAGGAGCGCGACCCGGCCGGTTTGTCGTGAGTCACTGACACCCTATTGTGGTCCAAGAGTAAACTTCCAGTCTTATGGCCAGGACTAAGCCCGCGTCCAGCAGCACAAGGGGAAAGCAGCCGGTGGAACGCGCGCACGACGTTCTGCGCACCGAGGGACACCCTCTGGATGCAATCTTTGCACCCCGCACTGTGGCCGTGATCGGTGCGAGTGAGCGGCCGGGCAGCGTTGGGCGGTCCGTCCTGTGGAGCCTGGTCAGCAGCCCCTTTGGCGGTACGGTTTATCCCGTCAGCGAAAAGCGGCAGAGTGTTCTTGGCGTGAAAGCCTATGGCAGCGTGTCGGAGATTCCGGAACAGGTTGATCTGGCGGTGGTAGTCACTCCGGCGGCCACTGTTCCGGCCATTATCGAAGAATGTGTATCGGCGAGGGTCGGGGGAACGATTGTCATCTCGGCTGGCTTCAAAGAGCACGGCGAAGCGGGAAAGGTGCTGGAGCGACAGATTCTTGAGCGCATCAAGGGCAGTCCCATGCGGCTGATTGGCCCTAACTGCCTGGGCGTGATGAACCCGCTGAACGGATTGAACGCGACCTTTGCCCCTCATATTGCACGGCCAGGAAACGTCGGTTTCATCAGCCAGAGCGGCGCGTTATGTACGGCAATTCTCGATTGGGCCCAACGAGAACTGGTCGGGTTCAGCGCATTTGTTTCGGTGGGGTCGATGCTGGATGTGGGTTGGGGCGACCTGATTGATTATCTCGGCAGTGATCCGCGGACGCATAGCATCGTGATGTACATGGAATCCGTCGGTGACGCGCGAACCTTTCTTTCCGCCGCGCGCGAAGTGTCATTGACGAAGCCGATCATCGTGATCAAAGCGGGACGCACGGAAGCGGCGGCACATGCGGCTGCTTCCCACACCGGAGCCTTGACCGGAAGCGATGAGGTTTTAGAAGCAGCGTTCCGACGGTGTGGCGTTCTTCGTGTGAACGCTATTGCTGATCTGTTCTATATGGCCGAGGTTTTATCCAAGCAACCGCGACCGAAAGGTCCATGCCTGGCCATTGTTACCAATGCCGGCGGACCGGGAGTACTCGCTGCCGACGCACTCATCGCGAATGGCGGGGAGTTGGCGCAGTTGTCTGAAAAATCGATGGTGCAGCTGAACCAATTGCTGCCGCCACACTGGAGCCACAACAATCCCATCGACATCCTGGGTGACGCCCTGCCGGAACGTTATGCCAAGACCGTGGAAATTGCCGCGAGTGATCCAAATATTGATGGCCTCCTCG
>Ga0136846_1225163_pt1 | contig 33752 bp, 31 predicted proteins | sample HopSoiMetagenom2_FD_96841 | JGI IMG/M metagenome (GOLD analysis project Ga0136846, IMG submission 96841) | Grasslands soil microbial communities from Hopland, California, USA - 2 Assembly 2016 (version 4) | ecosystem: Environmental > Terrestrial > Soil > Grasslands | place: USA: Hopland...
GACGACGGCCGTCAAGCCGAAGCGCGCCGCCGGCGCGAAACCTGCGACGGCGAAAAGCCATGCCGGGTTCGTCCCGAGCCGCACGTGGTCGTGGGCGCCTCGGGCGGGGGCCGCGCGGTACCGGGTGACCTTCTTCCTGAACGGACATGCCGTATTCGACGGACGCCCGGCGAGCGCGCGGCTCGTCCTGCCGCGGGGGTTCCGCTTCCGGGCCGGCGTCTACCGCTGGGTCGTTCGAGCGCTCCCTGCTTCCGCGGCTGCGAAGCCGGTCGTCGACGCGACGTTCACCGTCAGTCGCGCGGCGGCGGCAGCCGCGAACGGTCGCTGACGCCGGCAGCGTCGGGGGAGGGCGGCACCGCCGAGGCAGCACCGCCCTCCGGGGGAAGGCAGAGAGCCGGGAATCCGTGGGCTGCGGCACCCCAGATCCCCCCTCGTATGGTCCTCTGCACCTCCGTCATCGGTCGCTGGGCCGAACGGCCTACCCCCAAAAGGGGGATTGTGGCTCCTGCCACGTGGAGACCATCGTCCCCGCTCGGCCTAGCTTCAATTCCTGTAGCTAGTATTGCTGTAAGACCAACTCAGGAGAGTGAAGCTAGACGTGGAGAAATACCTCCTCATTCCTCTGGACGACACCGTCGTCTTTCCCAATATGACTGTGACCCTCCCGCTCGACGCGGCCGGTGAGAGCGTCGTGCTCCTCGTGCCGCGGCACGAAGGCGCCTACGCAAAGGTCGGGACGATCGCCGACGTCGTCGAGAGCGGACGGATGCCGGGCGGCGCGACCGTCGTGACGCTGAGCGGTCGGCATCGCGCGCTCCTGCACGCCGCCGAGACCGGTGCGGGCGGACGCCTCTACGTCGAGGTGGAGGAGCGCCCTGACGACGCTCCCGCGCCGGCGAAGACGCGCGAGCTCGAAACCGAGTATCGCGCCGTCGTCGAGGAGATCCTCGAGTTGCGCGACGCGGATCCACGGATCGGCGCGTTCCTGCGCTCCGTAACGGACGCCGGCTCGCTCGCCGACACGTGCGCCTACTCGCCGGACCTGAGCTTCGAGCAGCGCATGCAGCTGCTCGAGACGCTCGACGTCGTCGAGCGGCTCGAGCTTGCGCTGTCGCTGCAGCGTGACCGGCTTGCCGAGCTGCAGGTTCGCCGGCGGATTCGCGACGACGTCGAGTCAGGCGCGCAGAAGCAGCAGCGCGAGTATTTCCTGCGCAAGCAGCTCGACTCGATCCGGAAGGAGCTCGGCGAGGACGAAGGCTCGGTCGTCGACGAGTACCGCCGAAAGATCGAGGACGCCGACATGCCGGACGCCGTGCGCGAGCAGGCCGAGCGCGAGCTCGGCCGCTTCGAGCGCATGGGCGACGCCTCGGGAGAGGCGTCGATGATCCGGAGTTACCTCGACTGGCTGCTCGCCGTTCCGTGGGGCGCGACGTCCGACGAGCGCCTCGACCCGAAGCTAGCGCGCGAGATCCTCGACGCGGACCATGCGGGTCTCGACGACGTCAAGGAACGCATCGTCGAATACCTGGCGGTCCGAAAGCTGCGCGAAGAGCGTGGCATCGCCGACGACAAGCGCTCCGGCGCGATCCTCACACTGATCGGGCCGCCCGGCACCGGAAAGACGTCGATCGGCGAGTCGATCGCGCGCGCGCTCAACCGTGAGTTCGTGCGCATGTCGCTCGGCGGCGTCCGCGACGAGGCGGAGATCCGCGGCCATCGGCGCACGTACATCGGCGCGCTGCCGGGACGGCTCGTGCGGGCGCTGCGCGACGCCGGGACGATGAACCCCGTGATCATGCTCGACGAGGTCGACAAGGTCGGCGCGGACTGGCGGGGCGACCCGTCGGCGGCGCTGCTCGAGGTGCTCGACCCGGCGCAGAACCACTCCTTCCGCGACCACTACCTCGACGTCGAGCTCGACCTGTCGCAGGTCGTGTTCATCGCGACCGCGAACATCGCCGAGACAATCCCGGGTCCGCTGCTCGACCGCATGGAGGTCATTCGCTTCGACGGCTACACCGTCGACGAGAAGGTCGCGATCGCACGCGGCTACCTCTGGCCGCGGCAGCGCGAACGCAACGGCCTGCGCGAAGACGAGGTCGAGATCGACGACGCGGAGCTGCAGACGGTCGTGACCGAATACACCCGCGAGGCAGGCGTTCGACAGCTCGAGCGCGAGCTCGGCAAGCTCCTGCGGAAAACGGCAACGCGGATCGCGTCCGGTGACGCGTCTCCGCCGGTCGTCGTCGACGAGGCGCTCGTCCGCGACGCGCTCGGACGGCAGCGGTTCTGGCAGGAGGCGGCCGAACGGACCGCTGTGCCAGGCGTGGCGACCGGTCTCGCGGTCACGGGTACCGGCGGCGACGTCCTCTTCATCGAGGCGACGCGAATGGACGGCGAGGAGCGGCTGGTGCTCACCGGACAACTCGGCGACGTGATGAAGGAGTCCGCGCAGATCGCGCTCTCCTGGGTGCGCGCGCACGCCGACGACCTCGGGATCGAGGACGACGAGCTACGCCGTCGCTCGTACCACGTGCACGTGCCGGCCGGGGCGATTCCGAAGGACGGGCCGAGTGCGGGGATCGCGATGACGACGGCCCTCGCATCGCTCTTGACCGGTCGGCCGGTGAAGCACACGGTCGCGATGACCGGCGAGGTGACGTTGCAGGGGCGGGTCCTCCCGATCGGCGGGCTCAAGCAGAAAGTGCTCGCCGCGCACGCCGCGGGGTTGACCGACGTGATCATCCCCGAGCGCAACCGGGGCGATCTCGACGATGTCCCGGAGGACGTGCGGGAGGCGTTGACGTTCCACCCGGTGATGAGCGTCGGCGAGGTGCTCGACGTCGCACTGGAGCAGGCTCAGGATCGTGCGCTGCAGGCGCTGTGATCCGGTTCCCGAGGAGGTTCGCCGTGCGGCGGGCCTCCTCGAGCGCCGTTGGACGCTCTCGATCCTCTACGCGTCGGTCGAGGGCGCCGAGCGTTTCAACGAGTTCCGCGACGCGCTCGGCCGCGTCCCGCCTGCGACGCTGACCGCCCGGTTGAACGAGCTCGTCGAGGCGGGCGTGCTCGAGCGTCGCGTGCTCGACTCTCGGCCGCCGGCGGTCGAATACCGGATGACGCGCCAGGGTGAGCGACTCAAGCCGATCGTGCGCGAGCTCGTCCGCTGGTGCCGCGTCTGACGGCGTCTTGCGGCCGGAATCAGGTCTCGAGCCGGTAGATCGGTACGAGCTTCTTCTCCGCTTCGGTGTCGATGTGCGCGACCACCTCGACGTACGGCTCGAGGCCCGAGCCCTGCAGCTTCGCCTTCAGCAGCCCGTCGACCTGGTAGATGCCGGACGAGTTGTTCATCGTGATCTCGATCAGGATCGGTCGTTCGGCACCGTCCTTGATCGCGACGTCCTCGATCGCGGCGGCCGACAGCGAGTGGATCGAGATCGACCCGCGCGCGAACGGGATGCGCGAGCGTCCCTGCTCCATGTCGAGCGCGTCGGCGACGCGGACGATTCCGGCTTCGAGCGTCAACGGCTTTCCGTAGTCGCGATGGCTCGTGATCGCCTGGAGCACCTCGACGGTGATCACGGTCAGGTCCGGCTCGTCGTAGATTCCGGCCAGCAGCTCGCGGAGCTTGGGCTCGGCGAGGAAGAGGCTGAAGTCCTCGTGGCCGTCGCGGTGGACGGCCATGCCGATGCAGTGCGTGAGCGCGCCGAGCAGGACGACGACCTCGGCGTCTTCCGGCTCGAAGCCGTAGTCGGTCACGACCGACGGCTCGACGTGGTGCTTCGTCAGCTGCCGGAGCAGCTTCAGCGCGATGTTGGAGACGATCTGCACGTGAACCCACGAGTGGTCGTTGATCCGCATCCGCGCGACGGCGTTCACGTTCGCCGCGTGCCACCACGCCTTCAGCTGCGCGTCGTCGTTGACACGCTCGAGAATCCGCCGGAGCTTCCGGTTGCCGCGGACCGGCACGTTGATCCGCATCTGCGCGACCGCTTGCGCCGGCGTCAGCCGCGTCTCGCGCTCCGCCTCTGCCGAGACGGGCTGTTCGATTCGCTGCTCGGTTTCGGGATCGAGACCCATCGAACCCGAGTCTAGGATGTCGGGCGTGGCGAAGCTCGTGCCGCTGGTCGCCGTGACAGCGCTGGTTCTCGGCGGAGCCGCGCCCGGCACCGCGAAACGCGTGCCGCGGAGGACGACGGTCACGGTCATGACGCGGAACCTGTACCTCGGTGCAAACCTCGATCCGATCCTGCAGGCGAAGTCGTTCGGCGACGCACTCGCCGCGGTCAGCACGCGCTGGCAGCTGGTGCAGGCGAACGACTTCCGCGTCCGCGCCGCCGCGATCGCGAGAGAGCTCCAGGCGGCGCGTCCCGACGTTGTCGGCTTCGAGGAGCTCGTCCTGTACCGAACGCAGACGCCGTCCGACTTCCTGCAGACACGCGCGCAAACCGTTGTCCTCGACTACAAACGCGAGCTCGAGCGCGCCCTGCGCGCGCGCAAGCTCGGGTACCGCTTCGTCGGCGTCGACACCAACACGGACGCAGAGCTTCCGAGCGGCAGCCCCGCGACGATGGACATTCGGCTGACGGTCCGCAACGGCTTGCTCGTCAAGAACGGCGTCCGTGTCCGGAACCTCCGCGTCGGCACCTTCAAGACGGTCGATCCGGTCATTCCCGGCCTCGTTACGGCGACGAGAGGATGGGTGTCCGCCGATGCGACCGTCGGCGGACGGACGTTCCGCGTGATCGTGACGCACCTGGAGTCCTTCAAGCCGGCGAGCATTCCGGAAGCGCAGAGCGAGGAGCTGATCGCGGGCCCGGCGAGAACGCGACTGCCGGTGATCGTGCTCGGGGACCTCAACTCGCGACCGGACGGGTCGACCACCAAGAGCTATGCGAACTTCGTCGCGGCCGGCTTCAGGGACGCATGGGCCCAGGCGTATCCCGGATCCGCCGGGCTGACGTGCTGCCACGGGGAGGACCTCCGCGAGCTCGGCGCGCCGTTCTACGAACGGATCGACTACGTGCTGACGCGCGGCGGATTTCGCGCGCTACGCGGCCGCGTCACCGGGGAGGCGGCGTCGTCGCGACTCGGCGGCCTCTGGCCGTCGGACCACGGCGGGCTCTGGATGACGCTGCGCCTGCCGCCGCGCTAGGCCGCGGCCCAGTCGCCGTACAGCGACGTGTACAGGCCGCTCTGCGCGAGCAGCTCGTCGTGCGTTCCCTGCTCGATCACGCGGCCGTTCTCGAGCACGACGATCAGATCCGCGTCGCGGATCGTCGACAGGCGGTGCGCGATGATGAACGCCGTCCGGCCGGAGAGGAGCAGGCGGAGGGCGCGCTCGATCTTCCGTTCGGTGCCGATGTCGACCGACGACGTCGCCTCGTCGAGGATCAGGATGCGCGGGTCGGCGAGCAGCGCGCGTGCGAGCGCGACGAGCTGGCGCTGTCCGAGCGAGAGCCTCGTGCCGCGTTCCTGTAGCTGCGTCTCGTACCCGTCCTCGAGCCTGAGGATGAAGTCGTGCGCGCCGACGGCCTGCGCTGCGCGCACGACGTCCTCCGGCGACGCATCCGGCCGGGCGAACGCGATGTTCTCGGTCACGGTCCCGGCGAACAAGAAGCCCTCCTGCGGCACGATCCCGAGCTGACGCCGGAGCGACGACTGCGTCACGTCGCGCAGGTCGTGCCCGTCGATCGTGATCCGGCCGTCACGCGGGTCGTAGAACCGCGACAGCAGCTTCGCAATCGTGGACTTGCCGGCGCCGGTGTGACCGACGAGCGCGACCGTCGTTCCCGCCGGAACGTCGACGTCGAGGTCGTGCAGCACCTCCGGTCCGGTGTCGTAACCGAAGCGCACGTGGTCGAACCGAACGTGGCCGTCGACGTGCGGCAGCGGTTTCGCGGCCGGCTTGTCGAGCACCTGCGGCTCCTCGTCGAGGACATCGACGATCTTGTCGAGCGCGGCGGTCGCAGAGAGAAACGTGTTGTAGAGCTGCGACAGCTGCTGCACCGGATCGAAGAAGTTCTGCACGTACAGCATGAAGGCGAACAGTGTTCCGATCGTGACGCTGCCCGCAAAGTAGAGATGGCCGCCATAGCCGAGGACAACGGCGAGCGCGACCGACGACAGCAGGTCGACGAACGGGAAGTACAGGCCGTTGAGGACGACCGTCTCCATGTTCGAGTCGCGGTAGCGCTCGGCGACGTCGCGGAAGTTGTCCATGTTGCGTTGCTCGCGCGTGAACGCCTGCACGATCCGCATGCCGGCGATGTCCTCCGCGAGCGTCGCCGTGACGAGGCCGAGTCGCTCGCGGACCGCGCGGTATGCACGCGACGAGCGGCGGCGGAAGATCGTCGTCCCGAGGCTCATCAGCGGAATCACGGTGAGCGTCGCGAGTGCGAGTCGCCAGTCGAGGACGAAGAGGAGAATCGCCGTACCCACGAGCGTCAGCGTGCTCTGGACGAGCGTCGTCACGCCGTCGGTGACCAGCTGGTCGATCGCCTCGACGTCGTTCGTCAGCCGGCTGATGATCACGCCCGCGCGGTTGCGCTCGAAGAAGCCGAGCGAGAGCCGCTGCAGGTGGCCGAAGAGACGGATGCGCAGATCGGCGAGGATCCGCTCGCCGACCCAGCCGGTCAGGTACGTCTGCGCGTAGCTCAGCCCCCAGTTGAGCAGGCCGGCGAGCAGGAACAGGCCGACGATCCACCACAGCTTCTCGAGGTCGTTGTTGCGGATGCCGTCGTCGATCGCGTACTTCGAGAGGAACGGCGGCGCCAACGCGGTCGCCGTCGCCGCGAGCAGCGCGAAGATCGAGAGAATCGTCCGGGCCTTGTAGGGCCGGGTGAGCCGCGCGAGCATCCCGACCCGCCGTCGCGTGCGCGCCCACGACCAGTCCTCGACCTCCGCGCCGCGCTCGCGCATCAGATGCCCGCCCGGCTGCCAGACCTTCATCGGCGCCGCCCTCTTCCAGGTACACGCGCGCGCGCACCCCCACCCTGTCCCTGGGTGGGGATGAACCCGCCACCCACGGCATCGACGATACCGACGCTCGACGCACGTGTCTGCGTCGATTCCGTGCCGAATCGCCGCATCATGATGCGGCCTCCAGCGGCTCCGTCTCGGCGCGAGCCTCGACCGCGTCGGCGAATTGGCGCTCGAGCAACCCATGCTCATAGATGTCGCGGTAGACGGGGCTCGTCGCGAGGAGGCTCTCGTGCACGCCGCGGCCGACGATGCGACCGTCGTCCAGCACGACGATCTCGTCGGCGAGTGCGATCGTCGAGAGCCGGTGCGCGATGATGATCGTCGTCCGCCCGCGCATCGCCTCGCGCAGCCCGATCCGAATCTTCGCCTCGGTCGTCGCGTCGACTGACGCCGTTGCGTCGTCGAGGATGAGGATGCGCGGATCGACGGCGAGCGCCCGGGCGATCGCGAGTCGTTGACGCTGGCCGCCGGACAACGTGATCCCCCGTTCGCCGATCATCGTGTCGTACCCCTGTGGAAGACGCTCGACGAACTCGTGCGCCTGCGCGAGCCGCGCGACGCGCTCCACTTCGGCGTCGTCGAGGTCCCGCGCGCCGAACGTGATGTTCTCGCGTACGGTCGCTGAGAACAGGAACGGATCCTGGGAGATGACGCCGATCGACTCCCGGAGTGAGCGCAGCGTCACGTCACGGACATCGACGCCGTCGACGGTCACGGAGCCGCCGGTGACGTCATAGAAGCGCGGCACGAGCGCAGTGAGGCTGGTCTTCCCCGAGCCGGTATGGCCGATCAGCGCGATCGTGCGGCCGGGCGGCACGTCGAGGTCGACGTCGTGCAGCACCGGCCGATCCCGCATGTACGCGAACGTGACGTGCTCGAAGCGGATGTGTCCGCCGCCCGGCGGGAGGTCGACGGCATCCGCCTTCGCCGCGATCTCCTCGGGCTCGTCGATGACCTGGAAGATGCGTTCGCCGGAGGCCGTCGCGCGCTGCGCCTGGCCGATCCACATCCCGAGCGAGCGCAACGGCATCACGAGCATGCCGAGATAGAGGTTGAACGCAACGAAGCCGCCGACGCTCAGGCTGCCGTCGGCGACCATGCGGGCACCGATGAGCAGCACCCCGCCCTGGGCGATGAGCGGGATCCATGCGATGAGCGGCACGTAGAGCGCACGCTGCCGGTTCGCGCGAACCGTTTCGTGGAAAACGGCCTCGGACCGCAGGCGGAACTTCGCCTCCTCCTGCGGCTCCTGCGCGAACGCCTTGACGACGTGGACGCCGACGATGTTCTCCTCGGCGACCGTTGCGACGTCGGCGAGCTTCTGCTGAACCTCGCGCAGGATCGGATGCGACACGCGGCTGTAGCGGTACGCGAGCGCCACGAGGACGGGCGTGATTGCGAGCGCAATCAGCGCGAGTTTCCATTGGAACACCAAGAGCACGATCGTCACCGAGACGACGGTCAGGATGTTCTGGAAGAAGAAGATGAGGCCGTAGCCGAGAAAGAACCGCACGCCCTGGAGGTCGACGGTCGCGCGCGACATCAGCTGGCCGGTCTGGTGGCGGTCGTAGAACCCGAACGAGAGCCGCACGAGGTGCGCGTAGAGCCCGTGGCGCATGTCCATCTCGACGGCGAGCGCCTGGCGGCCCGACAGCAGCCGCCGCGCTGCCATCAGGATCGCGCGGGCGAAGCCGAGGCCGACGATCGTCCAGACGAAGATCCACAGCTTGTGCGAGTCGTGCGGCTTGAGGGCGCCGTCGATCACGTGCTTCGTGACCCAGATCAGCGCGATCTGCGCGACCTGCGAACCGACCGCGAGCACGATCGAGACCAGCAGCGAAACCTTGTACGGGCGCAGGAACCCGAGTAGCCGGACAAAGGTACGCCGGTAAGGGACGGCGCTCACCCTCGAACCCTAGCCGCGCCGATTCGGCCTAGCTCCTCACGAACGAGCGCTGCCGCGCGTGCGGTCAACTCACGGTTTGCCGGCGCGTTGAGCCAGCCGCTCGCGCCGGACGGATGGGGTAGCGGGACGACGCTCGCACCGTCGAGCACGTAGCGGCGGCCGACGCACCGGTCGAGGCCGGTGAGGCCGAGCAATCGCTTGATCGCGAGCCCGCCGACCGGGACGATCAGCCCGGGGCGGAGGATGCGGAGCTCCCACTCGCGCCAGAAGCTGCAGAGCTCCTGCTCGCGCGGGGTCGGGGTCCGGTCACCGCGGCCCGACTGCGGCCGGCCGGGGTAGCAGCGCGTCACGGACGCGCAGTAGAACGTCTCGTAGAACGCGTCTTCGTCCAGCTCCAGCCACCGGCGCAGCGTCTTGCCGGCGCGGCCGCGCCACGGCCGCCGCTCCTCGCCCTCGACGATCCCCGGTGCCTGGCCGTACATGTACGCACGCTGGTCGAGCCGCTCGTTGCGGACCGGCCACGATTCCAGTGGATAGCCGGCCTCGACGCACGCCCGGCAGGCGCGGAGATCGCGCTGCAGCGACGACAGCGACCGGTACGACGAGCGGCGTCGCGTCACGCTCGGACGATCAGGAAGTACCGGCTGCGGTGGATCACGTCTCCGCCGAGCTCTGCCGCGAGGTCGGGCCCCGTGAAGCAGCGCTTGTAGACGCTCCACCGCGAGCCGTCGTTCAGCACGCGTTCCTCCCATCGCTCCGGTTCGTCGCCGGCGCCGAGCACCGAGGCGACCACGACCAGTTCGTCCGCGACGCGGCGGGCTTCGGCAAGGAAGCGCTCGCGATCCGCGTCCTCGAGATGGCAATAGAAGTAGCTCGTGAACAGCCGGTCGAATGACGCGTCCGCGAACGGCAGCTGGAGCGCGTCGCCGTGGACGAACTGCGCCTCCGGAATACGCCGGCGCGCGATCTCGAGCATGCGCTCGCTCGCGTCGAGACCGACGATGTCACCGCGGAGATGCTGCGTGAGGAACCCGGTACCGCATGCGATGTCGAGCGTCCGACGCGCCGGCAGCGACGTGATTGCGTCGGCGAGACGAGCGACGTCCTCGTCCCATCCCGGCCGCTCGCGGTCGGCGAACCGCCCGAGCCCGAGCCACCACTCGTCGTACTCGGGCGCGCGGCGGTCGTAGTACGTCTTCACCGCTCCTAGAGTACGCACCGTGCGGTTGCCGCTCGAAGCGGTTCCGAACTTCTCCGAAGGCCGCGACCGCGCGACGATCGCGGCGTTGACGGACGCGGTGTCGCAGCACGCACGGCTGCTCGACGTGCACACCGACGACGATCACAACCGCTCGGTCTTCACGATCGTCGGCGACGAGGCTTCACTTACCTCGGCCTTGCTGGCGGGGGTCGGGTCCGCGCGGGAGCGGATCGACCTTCGCGGGCACGAAGGTGCGCACCCACGCATCGGCGCGGCCGACGTCGTGCCGATCGTTCCGATCGAGCCGGCCGACGCGGAACGGGCTCGGGCGACGGCGGTCGCGCTCGCCGAACGGATCGGGCGCGAGCTTCAGCTGCCAGTGTTTCTCTACGGCGACGCCGCGCCGGGCCGGGGGCCGGCGTTCTTCCGCCGGGGTGGGCCGGTGGAGCTGCAGCGTCGCATCGATGCGCGAGAGCTCGCGCCGGATTTCGGCCCGTCGCGGCTCGACGAGCGCGCGGGCGGCGTCATCGTGGGCGCGCGCCGGCCGTTGATCGCATTCAACGTCAATCTCGCGACCGACGACGTCGACGTTGCGCGGGCAATCGCGTCGGTCGTCCGCGAGAGCGGCGGCGGCTTTCCGGGTGTGCGAGCACTCGGCCTCTTGCTGCCGCGCGCCGGTCACGCACAGGTGAGCATGAACGTCGAGGACTACGAGGCCGCCGCATTGCACGAGATCGTCGAGCGGATCGAGAGCGAAGCGGCAGCGCACGGCACTGCCGTCAGCGGTTCGGAGCTCGTCGGACTGATGCCGGCCGCAGCGGCCGCGGCTGCGGCGGGATCGGCGTTGCGGATCGACGGCTTCGCGCCCTCGCGCGTCCTCGAGCTGCGGCTGCTCGAACAAGACGCAGGGCTAGACTGACGGCGGAATGGCGCAGGCGACTGCGATCCGCCTGACCGGCGACGACCTCGGGATCGCGGACGTCTGGACGGTCGCAGTCGACCGTGCCGCGGTCGATCTCAGCGACCGCTCGCGCGAACGAATGCGCGCCGCGCGGGAGCTCGTCGAGCGGACCGCGCACGGTGCGCGCGAGCACACCTACGGCGTGAACACCGGCTTCGGGCGGTTCGTCTCACGGTCGATCCCCGAGGAGCTGACCGAGGAGCTCCAGTTCCGCCTCCTCCGCAGCCATGCGTGCGGCGTCGGCGAGCCGTACCCGCACGAGATCATCCGCGCCGCGCTCGTGCTGCGGGCGAACGCGCTCGCAAAGGGAACCTCCGGTGCTCGCGTCGAGCTCGTGGAGGCACTGGTCGAGATCCTGAACCGCGGGCTCGTCCCGTACGTCCCGAGCCGCGGCTCCGTCGGCGCGAGCGGGGACCTCGCGCCGCTCGCGCACCTTGCGCTGCCGCTGATCGGCGAGGGATCGGCATGGCTGGACGGGGAGCTGCTCGACGGCGCCGACGCGCTCCGCGCCGTCGGTCTCGAACCGGTCCGCCTCGCCGCAAAGGAAGGGCTCTCCCTCATCAACGGCACGCAGTTCATGGCTGCGTTCGGCGCGCTCGGCCTGATGCGCGCACGCCGCCTGACGCTCGCGGCCGACATCGCGTGCGCGCTGTCACTCGAGGCGCTGCAGGGATCGCGGACGAGCTTCATTCCGCAGATCCACACGCTGCGCCCGCTGCGCGGCCAGGCCGACTCAGCGGCGAACGTGTTGCGGCTGCTCGAGGGCTCGGCGATCATCGAGGCGCACCGCTGGTGCGACAAAGTGCAGGACGCCTACTCGCTCCGGTGTGCGCCGCAGGTGCACGGCGCCGCGCGCGACCTCCTCGACTACGTCGACTACACCGTGAGCGTCGAGCTGAATGCCGCGACGGACAATCCGCTCGTTCTGCTCGACGACGAGGCGCTCGTGTCGAACGGGAACTTCCACGGGCAGCCGCTCGCGTTCGCGCTCGACGCGCTCGCGATGGCGGTCTCGGAGCTTGCGAACATCTCGGAGCGACGGATCGAGCGACTCGTGAACCCGAACCTGTCCGACGGCTTGCCGGCGTTCCTGACGACCGACGGCGGGCTGAACTCCGGTTTCATGATCCCGCAGTACGTCGCGGCGTCGCTCGTGAGCGAGAACAAGTCGCTGTGCCACCCGGCGAGTGTCGACTCGATTCCGACGAGCGCGGGCCAGGAGGACCATGTGTCGATGGGGAACGCATCGGGCCTGAAGGCGTGGCAGGTCGTTGCGAACGTCGAGCGGGCGCTCGCAATCGAGCTGCTGGCCGGAGCGCAGGCGGTCGAGTTCCTCGCGCCGCTGCAGCCGGGCGCCGGCGTCGCAGCGGCGCGTGCGCAGATCCGGTCGCTTTCGCCGCGGCTGGACGACGACAGGCCACTGTCGAGCGACATCGAAGCGGTCGCGACGTCGATCCGGGACGGCTCGCTGATCGCGGCCGTCGAAGCCGAGCTTGGCGAGCTCGCGTGAGCGTCGCCCGCTCTATCCCCGGGCTCGTGGAGTCTCTGTGCGGCGATCTCCGCGCGATCCATGCACCGCGCGGCACCGAGCTGAACGCGCGCTCGTGGTCGACGGAGGCGCCGCTTCGGATGTTGCTCAACAACCTCGATCCCGACGTCGCGGAGCATCCGGAGGAACTGATCGTGTACGGCGGCTCCGGGAAAGCTGCACGCAACCCGGAGGCGCTACGGGCGATCGTCGCGTCTCTGCTCGACCTTCGCGACGACGAGACGCTACTCGTGCAGAGCGGCAAACCGGTCGGCGTTTTCCGGACGCACCCGTCCGCGCCCCGTGTGCTGATCGCGAACGCTCTGCTCGTCCCCAAGTGGGCGACGTGGGACGAGTTCCGGCGGCTCGAGGCGGAGGGACTGACGATGTTCGGCCAGATGACGGCCGGATCCTGGATCTACATCGGCACGCAGGGGATTCTGCAGGGGACGTACCAGACGTTCGCGGCCGCAGGGGAGAAGCACTTCGGCTCGCCGGACCTCGCCGGGCGCACCATCCTCACGGCCGGCCTCGGCGGGATGGGCGGCGCGCAACCACTTGCGGCGACGATGGCCGGCGCGGCGATGCTCTGCATCGAGGTGGATCCGTCGCGCGTCGAGCGGCGGCTCGCGACACGCTACCTCGACGAGGCGACCGATTCACTCGACGAAGCGCTCGCGCGCGTCCGCACTGCGGCCGCAGAACGCCGACCGCTGTCTGTCGCGGTCGTCGGCAACGCGGCGGAGATCGTCCCCGAGCTCGCGCGCCGCGGCGAGCAGTTCGACCTCGTCACCGACCAGACGGCCGCGCACGACCCGCTGACGGGCTACATCCCGGCCGGCATGACGGTCGAAGAGGCTGCGGCGTTGCGCTCGTCCGACGCGGACACGTACCTCGAACGCGCGCGCGCGTCGATCGTCGCGCACGTCGAGGGGCTGCTCGAGTACGTCCGCCGAGGGAGCTATGTTTTCGATTATGGCAACAACCTCAGGGGTGAGGCCCGTGAAGGTGGGCTAGCGGAGGCGTTCTCATACCCGGGCTTCGTCCCGGCCTATATCCGCCCGTTGTTCTGCCGCGGAGTCGGGCCGTTCAGGTGGGCTGCATTGTCGGGCGACCCGTCCGATATCGCCGCCATCGACGGTGCGCTCAAGGAGCTTTTTCCGGACGACGTGCTCCTTCAGCGGTGGCTCGCGCTCGCGCCCGAGCGGGTTGCGTTCCAGGGACTGCCGTCCCGTATCTGCTGGCTCGGCTATGGCGACCGAGCGAAGGCTGGGCTCGCGATCAACGACCTCGTCCGCAGCGGCGAGGTGAAGGCGCCGGTCGTGATCGGCCGCGATCACCTCGATAGCGGCTCGGTTGCCTCGCCGTACCGCGAGACCGAGGCGATGCGCGACGGATCGGACGCGATCGCCGACTGGCCGATCCTGAACGCACTGCTGAACGTCGCGGCCGGCGCGACGTGGGTCAGCGTCCATCACGGCGGCGGTGTCGGCATCGGCAACGCGATCCACGCCGGCATGGTGGTCGTCGCCGACGGCACCGACGAGATGGCGGAGCGTCTGGAGCGCGTGCTGACGGCGGACCCGGGGACCGGTGTCATCCGGCACGCCGACGCCGGCTATCCCGAGGCGCTCGCGGCTGCCGCGCAGCACGACGTGCGGCTGCCGATGCAGCACCACGACTCCACGGGATGACCGACGCGGCCGGCGCCGGCCGGCTCCTGATCCGTGACCTCGCGCAACTCGTCACCCCGGCGGCCACCGTCGTTCCGGCGCGCGGCGCCGAGCTCGGCAGGGTCGACGTGCTCGAGGACGCGTTCATCCTCTGCGAGGGCGAGGAGATCGTCGGCGTCGGCCCGATGCGTGAGCTCCGCGCGCTCGACGGCGACGTCGTCGAGCTCGACGGGCGAGGACGGTGCGCGATCCCGGGCCTCGTCGACTGCCATACGCACGCATGCTTCGCCGGGGACCGCGTCGACGAGTTCTCGCTCCGTGCGGCCGGTGCGACGTACGAGGAGCTCCACGCGCAGGGCGGCGGGATCATGTCGACGGTCACGGCGACGCGCGCGGCGACCGAGGACGAGCTCGTCGCCGCGGTCGAGCGGCATCGCGGCTGGATGCTCCGTTCCGGCACGACGACGTTCGAGGCGAAGTCCGGATACGGCCTCGACCGCGAGACGGAGCTCGCATCGCTCCACGCGATTCGCACCGCGGGCGGTGTGGCGACGTGGCTCGGCGCCCATGCGGTCCCGCCGGAGTTCGACGGCGCGAACGCGTACGTGGAGTTCGCACTGCGCGAGGTGCTGCCCGACGCTGCGCGGCTCGCGGAAGCTGCGGACGTCTTCGTCGAGCGCGGCGCGTTCGATGCCGGCCAGGCGCGCCGGTACCTCACGGCATGTCGCGACGCCGGGTTGACCGTACGGCTCCATGGCGACCAGTTCACCGAGCGCGGCGCGATCCCGCTCGCGGTCGAGCTCCGCGCAAGGTCGGTCGACCATCTCGAAGCGACGGGGGAAGACGGTGTGCGAGCGCTGGCACGAAGCGAGGTCGTCGGCGTTCTGCTGCCTGCGAGCGCGCTCTTCCTCGCGCGCCCGATGCCGCCGGCGCGCGCGCTCGTCGATGCCGGCGCGGCGATCGCCCTCGCGACCGACTTCAACCCAGGCAGCGCGTTCTGCGAGAGCTTGCCGCTCGTGTGCGCGCTCGCGGCGACCCAGCTCGGGCTCGGTCCGGCGGAAGCGCTGACCGCGTGCACGCTCAACGCGGCGCACGTCGTCGGGCGAGCGGACCGGATCGGGCGGCTCGCGGTCGGCTACACGGCCGACGTCGTGCTGCTCGATGCACCCGATTGGCGATATCTGGCCTACCACCTCGGCGGCCCGATCGTGGCGGACGTGGTCGTGGCCGGAGCCCGCGCCGAGCTAGGCTAGGCGCGATGCCGACGAGAAAACAGCGGCGCCGGCAGCAGAAGTCGCGCCGCCACGAGTGGGAGTACGTCTACGTCGACGACTCGGGCGAGGAAGTCGAGGTCGATCCCGCCGAGTTGAAGGGCGCCAAGACCGACCGCGCGCAAACGCGCGACGGCAAGGGGACGGCCGCCAAGAACGGACGCGCACCGGCACGCACGGGCCGTTCGGGGCGCGTGATCGAGCCGCCGTCGTGGCGTCGCGTCGGACGCCGCGCGCTGATGATCGGACCGGTGCTCGTGGTCGCGATGTTCCTGCTCAACCGGAACCTCCCGGCTGGCCAGCGGATCGTGCCGGCAGTCGTGATGCTCGCGTTCTTCCTGCCGTTCAGCTACTTCACCGACTCGATGGCCTACAAGATGTACAAGAAGCGGGTCGACCGCGTCGATCCGAAGCCGAAGAGCGCGCGCGGCGCGAAGCCGTAGGCGCTACGGAGCTTTCGTCTCGCCCCGGTAGTGGCCCTCGCCCGGCCACGGCGCGAGCAGCAGCAGGATCCGCGCACCCCCGTCGCTGACGAGCGAGTGCCGTTCCGACGGATCGAATGTGATCAGCGTGCCGACGCCGCACCGCTGCTCGTCCGAGGCCGACGTCGCGCGTAGCTCGCCCTCGATGACCGTCACCCAAGCGCGTTCCTTGACCTCGTGGTCGCCGAGTGACTGTCCGGGATCGAGTCGGATCATCACCGCGCGTGCGCCGTCACCGGAGTGCAAGACGATCGGATCGCGCGTGCCGGCAGGTGCGTCGAGGTCGACGAGGTTCCACATCTGCATGCGCAAGTGCTTACCGGCCCGTCGCTAGACTCAAACGCCTCATGCCGCCGGTTGTCGACCGTTACGAGCTCGGGCCGATCGGCACGAACTGCTACGTCGTCCGCGCAGCCCGCGACGCCCACGAAGCGGTCGTCGTCGACCCGGGCGGCGACGTCGCGCAGTTGCGGCTCGATCTCGCACAGACGGGGGCCCGGCCGGTCGCGATCCTGATCACGCACGGCCACTGGGATCACCTCGGCGGCGTCGCCGACCTTGCCGAGGCGACCGGGGCGCCGGTGCACATGGCCGAGGACGAGAAGCCACTGCTCGAAGACGTCAACAGCTTCGTCCCGAATGGGGTCCGCCTCCGCGCGTACACGCCCGAGGTCCTCCTGGACGGCGACGAGACGCTCGAGCTTGCGGGCATGACATTCGAGACCGTCCGCGTCCCGGGACATTCGCCGGCGCATCTCGCGTACTTCACCGACGGCGCGCTCTTTTCGGGCGATGTGCTGTTCGCGGGCTCGGTCGGGCGCACGGATCTGCCCGGCGCCGACTGGGACACGCTCGTCGAGTCGATCAAGGCGCTCGCCGACCGTTTCCCGGCGGACACCGTCGTGTACTCCGGACACGGGCCCGAGACAACGCTCGGCGCCGAGCTCGCGCGCAATCCCTTCCTCGCGGAGCTGCGCGCGTGACGCGCTTCGAGGCGCCGCGCGGAACGCACGACATCCTTCCCGCAGACCAGCCGCACTGGAAGTGGGTGCGGGGCGAGATGGAGGATGTGTGCCGCCTGTACGGCTACCGCCGCATCGACACGCCCGGTTTCGAGGACACCGACCTGATCGTCCGCACGTCGGGCGGCGGCTCCGACGTGGTGCAGAAGGAGACGTACACGTTCGAGGACCGCGGCGGCCGGTCGCTCACGCTGCGTCCGGAGGCGACCGCGCCGATCTGCCGCGCGTACCTGGAGCACGGACTGCAACGTGAACCGCAGCCTCAGAAGCTGTACACGACGGGGCCGATGTGGCGGTACGACCGGCCGCAGCGTGGGCGCTACCGCGAGCACTGGCAGCTGTCCGTCGAGGCGATCGGCAGCGACGACCCGGCCGTCGACGCGGAAGTGATCCAGCTCTATGCAGAGCTGCTGCGCCGGATCGGCGCCGTGGACTACGTGCTCGAGCTCAACTCGATCGGCGACGCGAACTGCCGCCCGGCGTACGTCGAGCGGCTGTCCGCGTGGCTCGACGAGCACGAGGACGGCCTCGACGACGAGGCGCGGGCAAAACGGCGGACGACGCCGCTTCGCGTCTTCGACGTCAAGAGCCCGCGCGTACAGGCACTGCTCCACGGCGCACCGAAGATCGGCGAGTCGCTGTGCGACGCATGCCGCGAGCACTTCGCGGAGGTGCGCGCGCTGCTCGATGCGTACGGCATTCGCTACGAGCTCATGCCGACGCTCGTGCGCGGGCTCGACTACTACACGCGGACGACGTTCGAGTTCAAGGACGAGGCGATCGGCGCGAAGGACACGATCTGCGGCGGCGGCAGGTACGACGGGTTGATCGAGGCGATCGGCGGCAAGCCGACGCCGGGGATCGGGTTCGGCGCCGGTATCGAGCGCCTGTTGCTGTCGATCCGCGGCGACACGCGCGCTGCCGACGGGGTCGACGTCTTCTTCGTCGTTGACGCACACGTCGACCGGCGGCGGATCGTCCCGCTGCTCGCGGAGCTCCGCCGGCGCGGCCTTCGCGCCGACATGGACTACGCAGCGCGGTCCCTCAAGGGACAGATCACGCAGGCCGGCCGGCTCGGCGCGGGGTGGACCGTGATCGTCGACGGCGGGAGCGCGACCGTCCGCGAGCAGGGCAAGGACGACTGGACGACGCCCCTCGACGGCCTCGTCGACAGGATCGCCGGATGACGGGCTGGCGTGACCTGTACTGCGGCGAGCTGCGCGCCGCCGATGCGGGGCGCCGTGTCACCGTTGCGGGCTGGGCGGCGCGGCGGCGCGACCACGGTGGCCTGATCTTCATCGACCTCCGCGACCACACCGGGGCGGTGCAGCTCGTCGCGAATCCCGAGCGTGCTCCGGAGACGGCGACCGTCGCCCACGACGTACGAGCGGAGTTCGTGCTCCGCGGCGAGGGAGAAGTCGTCCTTCGCGGGCCTGATGCGGTCAACCCGAACATCGCGACGGGCGAGGTCGAGATCCAGCTCGACGCGCTCGAGATCGTCTCGCGCTCGGAGCCGCTGCCGTTCCAGCTCGACGACGACGGCGTCGAAGAGCCGCTGCGCCTCCGCTACCGCTACCTCGATCTCCGGCGCGACCGGATGCAGCGGAATCTTCGGCTGTCCGCCGACATCATCCGCGCCATCCGCGGCTCGATGGAGGAGCAGGGCTTCATCGACGTCTGGACACCCAGCATGACGCTCGGTACGCCCGAGGGCGCGCGCGACTTCCTCCTCCCCGTCCGGCTGCAGCCCGGCCGATTCTTCGCGCTTGCGCAGTCGCCGCAGCTCTTCAAGCAGCTGTTCATGGTCGCCGGGCTCGACCGCTACTACCAGATCGCCACGTGCTGGCGGGACGAGGACCTGCGCGCGGATCGTCAGTTCGAGTTCCGCCAGCTCGACCTCGAGCTCGCGTTTCCGACGCGCGACGAGGTGCTCGACGTCCTCGAGCGTGTCGTCGTCGCATCGTTCGAAGCCGTCGGCCGCACTCCGCCGCGCCGTCCGTTCCGGCGGCTGGGATACGCGGACGCGATGCTCCGCTACGGCTCCGACAAGCCGGACGTGCGGTTTGCGCTCGAGATCCAGGACGCGACGGAAGTCACGCGCGACTCGCAGTTCGGCGTCTTCGCCGGTGCGCCGACGGTTCGGTACGTCGTCGCACCGCGGGCGTTTTCGCGCGCCGAGCTCGGGCGACTCGAAGAGTTTGCGAAGGAGTGGGGGGCGAAAGGGCTCGCGTACCTCGTGATCGACGAGACAGGGGAGGTCCGGTCCCCGATCGCGAAGTTCCTGTCCGAGCGCGAACTGGACGCGTTCCGCGCCGAACCAGGGTCGACGGTGCTCTTCGCCGCCGATTCGCAGGCAATGGTCGAGCGCGTCCTCGGGGCTCTCCGGCTCCACCTCGGCGCCGAGCTCGGCCTCGTGGACGAGACTCGCGACGAGGTCCTGTGGATCCTCGATTTTCCGCTGTTCCAGCGCGACGACGAGACCGGACGGTGGACGTTCGTTCACCACCCGTTCACGAGCCCGGTCGAGGGCCACGAGGAGCTGATCGAACGCGATCCTGCAAATGCGCTCAGCCAGCACTACGACCTGGTCTGGAACGGCTGGGAACTCGGGTCAGGCTCGATCAGGATCCACCGCCAGGAGCTCCAGGAGCAGGTCTTTCGGGCAATGGGGATGTCCGAAGAGGAGGGGCGCGCCAAGTTCGGCTGGTTCCTGGAAGCACTGCGGATGGGTGCCCCGCCGCACGGCGGCTTCGCGCTCGGGATCGAGCGCTTCGTCGCTCTGTTCGCGGGCGAGTCGAACATCCGCGAGGTGATTCCGTTCCCGAAGACCGCGAGTGGGTCCGATCCGCTCACCGGCGCGCCTGCGGCGACGACGCAGGAACGGCTGGCCGAGCTTGGAATCCAACTTCGTCCTCAAGCGCAGAGCTGATCCGCCCGATGAAAGGGGCATACTGGTTCGACCGATGTCGACACAAGATCCCAGCCGCACACCTCCCGGACTGACCTCGCTGCCACGGCTCGAAGACCTGCCGCAGTCGCAGGACGGCGGGTACGACGCCGACCGCGTCGCGGAAGCGTTCGAGTCGTTCCGCCGCCACACCGCGCAATTGCAGGCGCAGCTGCGCGTCTTGCAGGCCGCTTCGCGCGGCGGATCCCAGCAGGTCGAGGCGACAGGGCACGCGGTACGAATGGACGCACTGCATCTGATCCGCTCCGCCTCGGAGTTCGCCGACACGGTCGAGCGTGACGCACAGAAGGCGTCGGAGACGCAGCTCCAGAAGACCGAGGAGGAGGTCCGGCGCCGGCGCCGCGAGGTGCAGGAGCGCGAGACCGAGGTCGAGCGCTACCGGACCGAGAGCGAGCGCCAGCGCGCCGAGCTGCTGAACAACGCCCGCAACGAGGCGCGTGAGCTGCTCGCGAACGCGAACCGCGAGGCGACCCAGGAGCTACGCGAAGCCGAAGCGCGCGGCAGCCGGATGCTCGAGCAGTCCCGCCACCAGGCGACGGAGCTGACGAACTCGGCGCGCGCCGAGGTCGAGCAGACGCTCGAGTGGGCGCGGGCGCAGGCTGCAGCGATCCTCCAGCGCGCGCAGACCGGCGCAGAGCAGTTGCTCGCTGCTGCCGGCCTCGGCGACGAGGAGATCGGGCGGGTGGCCGAGTCGATCGTCGCCGCAGCGCACAGCGTCACCGAGGGATCGCGCGCCCCGGCCGCGCCCAGTCGCCCTGCAGCCGCGATGACCGCAGCCCCGGGCTCGCCGACGAGCGCCGCCGGGCCGGAGAGCGCCGACGACACCGCCGCGGTGCCGCAAACCGAAGACGCCCCGCCGACGCCCGCAGCCGGCATCGTCGAGCCTCCCGTCTCACCACCCGCTGCGGCCGAGACCGCTGCCGAGACGACGACCGGCGAGGACGACTCGCCGGACGAGCACGCGCCGTAGGATCCGGTCATGTCGATCGGACTGGGTCCCCGGTTCCTGATCGAGGCCGGTTTCCTGATCGCCGTCGCCGTGATCGCGGGCGTCGCGCGGCTCAGCACGCTCACGATCGTCTTCGTGATGGCAGCGGCATGGTTCGTCGTCGCGACGGTCGAATGGACCGTGGCGCGAATGCGGCCGGGGTCGCAGTCCGCCGGCGTCCCACCGTTGCCGGAAGCCCCGGCCGGCACGTCCACGAGCGTCTGGACCGAACCACAGGGTCGCGACGACAAGCCCCAGCCTGCACCCGCGCAGGAATCGCCCGCAGCGCAGCAGCCGGAGCCGCAGCCGGCGCCTGAGCCGGACGTCACGCCGACGCCGGTACCCGAGCCGGAGCACGAGCCCGACCCGGCGCCCGAGCAGCCGGACTCGCCGGCCGAGCCGCTGCCGACCCAGCCGCGCGTCGCCGTCGCCCCGCCGCCGCCTCCCGTGCCCGAGCCGGTCGTCGTCGCCCCTGCGCCGTCAGACGCGCAGCCGCAGGTCGTGTCGATCGCGGCCCGCGCCACCGCACCGCGCGAGTGGAACCTCTGGGACCTCGAGCGCCTCGCGCGGAACAGCGCCGGCGGAGACGTCGGCCGCGACGAGGAGCGGAGCTACATCCTCATGTATCTGCGCGACTTCGCGAACGCCGACGGGATCCTTCCCGCCGACTTCGACACCGTCGTGCGCGAATCGTTCGCGGACGTGCTCGACGGCGTCCATTCGTGACGCCGTCGAGCCTGCAGCGCGTCGGGTGGCTCGCCGCGATCACGTTGATCGTCGCGGTCGCGGCCCTCGCGCTCGCGCGCCGAGACGCCGGCGGCGGCCACACGATTCCGGGCGCGGTTCCCGTCCCCGGCACCGTCAACGGCTACTACACAGCACGCGCGGCGCCCTACGGCCCGACGGCGAATCACCCGCGCACGGCCTGCGGCGAGCCGTTCACCTCTTCGACCCAGGGGATTGCGCACCCGGTGCTCCCGTGCGGCGTGAAGATCTACATCCGCTTCCGCGGCAAGGAAGTGCTGACGCAGGTGGTCGACCGCGGGCCGGACGTCCCCGGCCGCAGCTTCGACATCACGAAGGCGCTCGCCGATCGCCTCGGCCTGCACGGCGCCCAGACGATCAACTGGCGCTACGCGCGATAGCTTCAAAGCGAGCTCCGACGCAGCGCTCCACCCTGCCGTGACCTACGCCCGCTGTGAACCTGGACAAACCAGGTGGGTGCCGGCCGGTCGACCGGTTGTTGCCGTCCGACCGAACACAGGCTCCCTTAACAGTGGTGTTGGTTCTACATGGATGCGTAGGCCACGAACAGGGTCGAGCGTTCGCACAGTAGCGCAGCTAGCCTGGGAAGGTGATCGACCTGATGGGGGATTCTGCGCGCGGGTGCGATTTTGCGCTCGTCCGTCTCCGCGTCGACGGCGATCGGATCGTCGACGCCGACGCTGACGGTCTCGACGCGCCGCTGATCGGACTGACGCTGCTCGAGGCCGCGGCTGTCGGCGGAGAGACCTTGCCGGTCGACGCGCTCGCAAACGCGATCGGGCCGGCGTTTCGCGCCCCCGATTCGTCGACCCGGACAGCCGTTGCGATGAGCGGCGGCGTCGACAGCGCCGTCGCGCTCTTTCGGTCGCTCCCGGACGCGGTCGGGGTCACGCTCCGGCTGTGGCTCGACCCGCACGGCCCCGACGCCGAGCGCGCGTGCTGCTCTCCGGAAGCTGTTCTCGCTGCGCGTGCGACGTGCCACGAGCACGGTCTACCGCACGTCACGCTCGATCTCCGGGAGGAGTTTCGCCGAGCGGTCGTCGAGCCGTTCGTCCGTGGGTATGCGCGCGGTGAGACCCCGAACCCGTGCATCCGGTGCAACGGCGGCTTCCGGTTCGCCGAGCTGCTGGCGTTCGCGCGTCGCGCGGGCGCTGCGAGGCTCGCGACGGGCCATTACGCGCGCATCGTCGAGCATCGCGGTCGTCGCCTGCTCGCGCGCGGCCTCGACGACGCGAAGGACCAGTCGTACATGCTCGCGACGCTCGATCCTGCGTCGCTCGAGCAGATCGAGTTCCCGCTCGGCAACCAGACGAAGGCGGCGACGCGCGACGACGCCGAGCGTCTTGGACTGCCGGCCGCGGCGCGGCCCGAGAGCCAGGAAGCGTGTTTCCTGGCAGGCGACGATTACCGCAGCTTCCTCGAGCGGCGCGGCCTTCCGCGCGCGAGCGGTCCCGTCGTGGACGAAACGGGACGCGAGCTCGGTCGGCACGACGGGTACTGGCGGTTCACCGCGGGCCAGCGTCGCGGCCTCGGTATCAGCGCGCGCGAGCCGCTGTATGCGCTTCGTGCCGACGCCGCGACGAACACCGTCGTCGTCGGGCCGCGCAGGTCGCTTGGCCGCTCGACGCTCGTCGCGCGCGGCCGGATGTATGTCGACGGCGCTCGGGATGTGGCGGCGAAGCTCCGCTACCGCTCTCCTGCCGTGCCGGCGACGGTGACGGCGGCGGAGGGGCGTCTGTCGCTTCAGCTCGAGCACGCTGTTTACGGCGTCGCAGCAGGCCAGGCTGCTGTTCTGTACGAAGGCGACGCGGTCGTCGGCGCCGGCCGGATCGAGCGGGGTCCGTAACATCAGCGCCCAGGTGCGCTTCGTGGCGGTCACTGTTCTCCGTCGGTGCGGAACCACGACGGCGGTTCGCTCGTTCTCTCTTGGGGTCTCGAAGAAGGGAGCGAATTGAGCGTCGAACAGATCGCATTGACGATGCCTGCGGACGATGCGTTCCAGCGCGTCGCGCATCTCGTGCTGGGCGGTCTGGCATCGCGACACGACCTGACGGTCGAGACGCTCGAAGACCTCACGCTCGCGCTCGACACGTTGCTCGAGCGCTACGGCGACGCGATCGACGAGGTGACCGTGCGCATGAGCTTCGCGGACGATGCGATCAGGATGGACGTCGGGCCGTTCGTCGGTGCCGACGTCCGAGCGGAGATCGAGCTCGAGACGGCAGGCGCGCTCGATGTGCACCGCATCCTCGCTGCCGTCTGCGACGACGTCTCCGTGACCGAGCATGACGGCGGCCAGTGGGTCGAGCTGACGCGTCGCGCACGGTCGACTGCGAGGCGGAGCGCCTGATGGAGAAGTCGGACAAGGTCCTGCTGCGTCGCTACCACGAGCAGGGGGACCTCCAGGCGCGGGAGCAGCTGATCGAGCAGTACATGTCGCTCGTGCGATCGCTCGCACGTCGCTACTCGTACCGCGGCGAGCAGCTCGAGGACCTCGTCCAGATCGGTGCAATCGGGTTGATCAAGGCGATCGACCGGTTCGACCTCGACCGCGGCGTGGAGCTGACGACGTACGCGACCCCGAACATCATCGGCGAGATCAAGCGTCACTTCCGCGACAAGGGTTGGTCGGTGCGCGTGCCGCGCGGCCTGCAGGAGCTGAACGTGCAGCTCTCGCGCCTCGTCGAGCAGCTGACGGTGCAGCTCGGGCGCTCGCCGACGATCCCCGAGCTCGCGAAAGCGGCCGGAGCCGAGGAAGAAGACGTCCTCGAGGCGCTCGAGTCGGGCCGTGCCTACTCGTCGGTCTCGCTCTCGAGCGGCGGCTCGCAGGAAGACGGCGAGGAGCTCGATCCGCTCGAGTCGATCGGCACCGAGGAGCATCAGTACGAGGTGTCCGAGGACCGGGCAGTCCTGGCGCCCGGCTTCCGCGTCCTCGACGACCGGGAGCGCATGATCCTCCACCTCCGTTTCTTCAAAGGACTGACGCAGTCGCAGATCGCGCAGCAGGTGGGCATCTCGCAGATGCACGTGTCCCGCCTGATCCGGCGTTCGCTCGAGAAGATCCGCGACGAGATCGCGGCGGAGGAGGAGAACAAGCCGAAGGTCGCGCGCGGCTAGACGGCGTCCCGGAGGGAGACGACGAGGCGTCGTCGGTGAGCCAGTACGCAGGACGAGCGCTGACCGCGCAGCGCACGGGCGCCGGCGACGGTCGCCAGTACGATCACGTCCATGCTCACCGCCGGCGACCTGCGCGCGGGATATCGCGCGTTCTTCGAGTCGAAGGACCACGTCTTTCGCCCCTCCGCGTCGCTCGTCCCGCGGGCGGACAACCGGTCGACGCTGCTGACGACCGCCGGCATGCAGCCGCTCATGCCGTTCTTCCTCGGGCGCGAGCAACCGCCGGCGCCGTTGCTCACGACGGTGCAGAAGTGCTTCCGCACACCCGACATCGACGACGTCGGTCTCGACGGCTCGCACCTGACGTTCTTCGAGATGCTCGGCAACTTCTCGTTCGGCCAGTACTTCAAGGACGGTGCGATCGAGCTCGCCTGGGAGTTCGTCTTCGACCACCTGAAGATCGACCCGAACCGCTTCTGGGTCACCGTCTTCGAGGGCGACGCCACCCTCGGCCTCGGCGAAGACGAGGCGGCGCTCCGGAAGTGGCAGGAGATCGGACAGCCTGCCGAGCGGATCGTCCTCCTGCCGGCGACGGAGAACTTCTGGTCCGTGGGCGGCCCGGGCCCGTGTGGGCCTGACACCGAGATGTACTACGACTGGGGCCCCGAGCACGGGTGCGGCGAAGCTGACTGCAGGCCCGCCTGTCCGCGTTGTGAGCGCTTCCTCGAGTTCTGGAACCTCGTGTTCATGGAGTACGAGCTGCACGGCGACGGAACCGTGACGCCACTGCCGAAGCAGAATGTCGACACCGGAATGGGGATCGAGCGCACTGCCGCGATCCTGCAGGGCGTGATGACGGTGTACGAGACCGACGTCTACCAGGCGATCATGGCCTGGATCGCCGGCGAGAGCGGCGTCGCTTACGGCGACTCGCCCGAGGCGACGAAGGCGCACCGGATCCTCGCCGACCACGGACGCGGGATGACGTTCCTCGCGGCGGACGGCGTCACGCCCTCGAACGAGGGCCGCGGCTACGTCATGCGCCGCATCGTCAGGCGCGCGGTCCAACAGGCGCAGCGGATCGGGCTCGAGCCGCCGTACCTCGCGCGGTTGTCGGACGTCGTGATCGAGCAGATGGGCGAGGGCTATCCGGAGCTCGGACAGCACCGGACGGAGATCCACCGGATCCTGTCGGCGGAGGAGGAGCGGTTCGGGCAGACCCTTGCGCGCGGCCTGCGCCTGTTCGACGAAGTCGCGGCCCGGGGCGGCGACATCGCCGGGGAGGATGCTTTCCGTCTCCACGACACGTTCGGCTTTCCGCTCGAGCTGACGCAGGAGCTCGCGCGCGAGCGCGGTCTCGGCGTCAACGACGAGGAATTCACGCGGCTGATGGAGGAGCAGCGCGAGCGATCGCGCGCGGCGATCTCGCGCGACGATCAACAGGCGGTCGAGTTCGCGCACGCCGCGGGGTTCAAGGCCGAGTTCGTCGGCTACGAGAAGCGCGACGTGCTGACGCAGCTCGGCGCGATGGAGCGGCTCGACGAGCGCCTGTTCCTGGCGAAGCTTCGCGAGTCGCCCTTCTACCCGGCGGGCGGTGGCCAGGTGACGGACGCCGGCTGGATCGAGCTCGACGGCGATCCGTCGACCCGCGCGGAGCTACGCGACGCGTACCGTCTCGAAGACGACCAGGTGCTGCTGTTCGAGGGCGACGGGTTCGGCGACGGCGACCGCGTTCGCGCCGTCGTTCCGTGGCGCGTCCGGTATCCGACGACGGCGAATCACACGGCAACGCATCTGCTGCACAAAGCGCTTCAGGACGTCCTCGGCGACCATGTGCGCCAGGCCGGGTCAGCCGTACGGCCCGACAAGCTCCGCTTCGACTTCACCCACGGCGCGCAGTTGACGTCCGACGAGCGCGCCGAGATCGAGCGGCGGGTCAACGAGAAGGTGTTCGAGAACCTGCCGGTGCGCGCCTTCGTCACCACGATCGACGAAGCGCGCAACCTCGGAGCGATGATGCTCTTCGGCGAGAAGTACGGCACCGAAGTCCGTGTCGTCGAGATCCCGGGGTATTCGCGCGAGCTCTGCGGCGGGACGCATGTCCGCTCGACCGCCGAGATCGGGCCGTTCGTGATCCTCTCGGAGAGCTCCGTCGGCGCCGGTGCGCGCCGGATCGAGGCGATCACGGCCGGCGAGGCGTACGCCTATCTGCACGGCGGGTTGCGCGCGGCCGAGGAGCTCCGCGGCGAGCTCGAGCGTGCGCGCAAGCAAACGCAGAAGCCGCGTGCGCGAGCGGCCGCCGACTTCACGATCGTCGATAGCGACGGCAGCGTCGTCCTGGTCGAGACGAAGGCGCTGAAGGGCGGCGACCTCCGCGACCTGTCGGACCGCGTCCGCCAGCAGGAGAAGGCGATAGGCGTGATCGTCGGCTCCGTCGACGACGGCCGCGCCTACCTCGTCGTGAATCTGGACGAGTCCCTCGTGGGGCGAGGGCTCGACGCGTCGAAGCTCGTCCGCGAGCTCGGCCGGCACATCGGCGGCGGAGGAGGGGGACGGCCGACCCTGGGCGAGGCCGGCGGCAAGAACCCCGACGGCCTCCGCGACGCGCTCGCCGCCGGCAAGCAAGCGATCGCCGACGCGCTGCGTTGAGGGTCGTCGCGCTCGACTACGGCCGGGCACGCACCGGCGTCGCCGTAAGCGATCCCACGGGGACGGTCGCGCGGCCGCTCTGCGTGGTCGAGCGGGCGGCGACACCTGACGGGCTGCGTCGGCTCGCCTCGCTGATCGTCGAGCAGGAGGCGGAGCGCGTCGTCGTCGGGCTGCCACTGACGCTGCGTGGGGACCGCGGCGAGCAGGCCGTCGAGACCGAGCTGTTCGTCGAAGCGCTGAGCGCGAAAACCGACGTCCCGATCGTGACGTTCGACGAGCGATTCACAACTGACCTGGCAGAACAGACACCGTCGCGCGCAGAAGAGGATGCACGCGCGGCGGCACATCTCCTCTCGAGCTACCTCGCATGGTCGAGCGGCGCCCGGGCGTAATCCCGCCGCGGCCGGGGCCTCCGCCGCCGCAACGGCCCTCGCAGAAGCAGGTGCTGCGGCGGAGGATCGCGGCGCTCGCCGTCCTCGTCCTCGCGCTCGGCGGCCTCGGCTGGCTCGCGGTCGCGGCGATCGGCGGCGGCAACCGCGACAGCGGGAATGCGGCGCCGACGTTTCCGACGACGACGTCGAGCACGCTCGACTACACGACGGTCACGCGAACCGTGAACGGGAAGGAGACGACGACGGTCATCGCGATGCCGAAGCCGTTCCACGTCGTGTTCCCGGAAGGGTTCACGCTGCGGCAGATGGCCGACCGCGTCGGCGTCGTGCGCGGCATCGCCGCGCGCGAGCGCCACGTGAAGCCGCTGCTGTCGACGCGCGCATATCGCGCCGCCGTCCGCCGAGCCGGCGTCCCGCGGTGCTTTCGCGGCCGGCCAAGATCCCTCGAGGGCTTCCTGTTCCCGGCGACGTACGAGTTCTTCAAGGCGACGACGAGCGCACAGCTCGTGCAGAGCCAGCTGAGCGCGTTCTGCGACAACTGGCAGCGCGTCGACCTCGCATATGCGCGGACGAAGAACCTCACGCCGTACGACGTCCTGATCATCGCGTCGATGGTCGAGAAGGAGACGCTGTCACCCGATGAGCGCCCGCTCGTCGCAGCCGTGATCTACAACCGTCTCCACCAGCGCATGCCGCTCGGAATCGATGCGACGCTCCGATACGGGCTCGACATCCCGCCGACGGAATCGATCCGCCAGTCGCAGCTCGAGAGCGATTCCCCATACAACACGCGGAAGCTGCTCGGTCTGCCGCCGACGCCGATCGCAAATCCCGGCCTGGCGTCGATGCAGGCGGCTGCCCATCCGGCGAAGGCCGACTACCTCTACTTCGTGCGCAAGCCGGACAAGAAGCACCACTTCTTCACCGCGAGCTTCGCCGCCTTCCAGGAGTACGAAGCGACGCACGGCTACGGCCAGCATTGAGCCGCCGTAGCGGCCGATGATCACCTCGCGAACGACGCTCGTCGCCCTGCTCGGAGACCCGGTCGAGCAGTCGCTGTCGCCGCGGATGCAGAACGCAGCCTTCGCTGCACGCGGCCTGGACTGGGCATACGTTGCGCTTCGCGTCTCAGCGGATGACCTCGCAGATGCCGCGCGCGGGCTCGCGGCGCTCGGCTTCGCGGGCGCGAACGTCACGACGCCGCACAAGCTCGCGGCCGCCGAGCTCGTCGGCGCGGGGGTCCCGTCGGTGAACACGCTCGTCGTCGGCGCCGACGGCTCGATCGACGGTTCGTCGACCGATACGGCGATCCTGGATGCGCTCACGTTCGAGCGCGCCGCGATCGTCGGCGACGGCGGGGCCGCTGCGGCGTTCGCCCACGCCCTCCCCGGTGCGTCGCGCTTCTCACGCCGAACCCGGTGGCCCCCGGCGATCGACGACGTCGACCTCGTCGTCCACGCGACCTCCGAGCGTGACGACGTGGTGCTGCGCGTCCGTCGCGGGCAGACGCTCGTCGATCTGCCGTACCCACGAACGGCGACGGGCGCGGCGGCCGTGGAGGCAGGCGCGCGCCTCGTCGATGGACTCGACGTCCTCGTCGCGCAGGGAGCTGCATCGTTCGAGACGTGGACCGGCGTACCGGCGCCGGTTGACGTCATGCGCGCCGCAGTACGCTCCGCGTGATGGACGTCGTTACCGCCGGCGAGTCGCACGGGCCTGCGCTCGTCGCGATCGTGACGGGGCTGCCGGCGGGCCTCGTTCTCGACCGCGACGCGATCAACGACGATCTGGCGCGCCGTCAGCGGGGCTACGGCCGCAGCAAGCGGCAGCAGATCGAGCACGACGAAGTGGAGGTCCTCGCCGGGCTGCGCCATGGACGAACGCTCGGGACACCGCTCGCGCTCGTCGTCCGGAACGTCGACCACAAGAACTGGGCGTGGGGGATGAGCCCGTGGCCGCCCGACGGCGAGCCGGCGGGAAAAGGGACGAAGCCGGTCACCTTGCCGCGACCCGGGCACGCCGATCTTGCCGGCGCCCAGAAGTACGGGCTCGCCGACGTCCGCGATGCTCTCGAGCGCGCGAGCGCGCGCCACACGGCCGCGGTCGTCGCCGCCGGATCCGTTGCGAAGGCGTTGCTCCGCCTGCTGGCGATCGAGGTTCGGGGCGAGGTGGTCGGCGACGACCTCGAGCGCCGCATCGACGAGGCCCGCACGATGCGCGACACGGTCGGTGGTGTCGTCGAGGTGCGCGCGCAGGATGTGCCGCCCGGCCTCGGCTCATACGCAGCGAAGGCGGACCGTCTCGACGCCCGGCTCGCGGCGACGCTGATGGGGACGCAGGCGGTCAAGGGGGTCGAGATCGGCGACGGCTTTTCGCTCGCGACGCTGCGCGGTTCCGCGGCACATGACGAGATCCATCGCGACGATCGCCGAGGGCTCTATCGCGAGACGAACCACGCCGGCGGAATCGAGGGCGGCGTCACGAACGGGGAGGACGTCCTCGTGCGGGTCGCGATGAAGCCGCTTCCGACGCTGATGCAGCCGCTCGCGTCCGTCGACCTTCAGACCGGCGAGGCAGCGCATGCGCTCGTCGAGCGCAGCGACACCGCGGCGGTCGAGGCGCTTGCGGTCGTCGCCGAGGCATCCGTCGCCTTCGAGCTCGCGAAGGCGGCGCGGGAAAAGTTCGGCGGCGACGCCGTCGACGACTTCGTCGGCGCGCACCGCGCCTACCTGGAGCGAATCGACTGGCACCCGCGAACGCGCTAGAACGGCATCTCGCGCTCATCGGCTTCATGGGCGCCGGGAAGTCGAGGCTCGGCCCGGAGATCGCGCAGCGGCTCGGCCGGCCGTTCGTCGACGTCGACCGCGAGATCGAGGACCGTCACGGCGCAATCGCCGACCTGTTCCGCGAGCGCGGCGAACCGGCGTTCCGCGAGATCGAGGTGGAGGTCGTCGGGGACGTCTGTGCACGACGCGAGCCTGTCGTCGTGGCGGTCGGCGGCGGTGCAGTCGAGACGCGCGGACTGCTCGATCGCACCGACACGTTCGTCGTCCACCTCGACGTGGACGTCGGCACCGCCTGGGACCGCGTCCGCGGTAGTGAGCGGCCGCTCGCGCAGGACGAAGCCGAGTTCAGGCGGCGGTACGAACGCCGGCGACCGCTCTATGCGGAAGCCGCACATGCGGTCGCCCGAGACGCCGACGACGTCGTGCTCGCGGCCGCGGGGATCGACGTCGGTGTCGGCGCCCTCGAGCTGCTCGCGTCGGCGGTTCCGGCGGGAGATGTCTCACTCGTCACGGACCCGCACGTCGCGGGCATCCACGGCGCGACGGCGCAGCTCGCGCTCGGCGAGCGCCTGCAATCGACGCACGAGCTGCCGCCGGGCGAGGCGGCGAAGGCGCCAGACGTCGCTGAGAGGCTGTGGCGCGACCTGCGGCTCGACCGTCGAGGAACGCTCGTCGCACTCGGCGGCGGCTCCGTCACCGACGTCGCCGGCTTCGTCGCGGCGACGTATCTGCGCGGCATCGCCTGGGTCGCGGTCCCGACGACGCTCGTCGGGCAGGTCGACGCCGCGATCGGCGGCAAGACGGCGCTCGACCTGCCGGAGGGGAAAAACCTCGTCGGCGCGTTTCACTGGCCGGCCGCGACCGTGATCGATCCCGCGCTCCTGCAGACGCTGCCGGAGCGCGAGCGGCGGGAGGGGATGGCGGAGGTGGTGAAGACGGGGCTCCTCGCGGGCGAGCCGTTATGGGAGCTCCCGGACGTCGACCTCGTCCGGCGCTGCGCGGCGTTCAAGGCTGCTGTGTCCCTGCGCGACCCGTTCGACCGCGGCGAGCGGGCGATGCTCAACCTCGGCCACACGTTCGCGCATGCGCTCGAGGCGGCGGGCGGTTACGAGCAGGTCACGCACGGGAGTGCGGTGGCGCTCGGGCTGCTCGCGGCGCTTCGACTCTCCGGCCGTCCGACAGACGTCGTCGAGCGGACGCTCGGCCCGACGCCGGTGCGCGTCGATCGCGAGCGTGCCTGGGCCGCGCTCCAGCGCGACAAGAAGCGCGGCCTCGTCCTGCTCGCCGACGACGGGCCGCGCGTGGACGTCCGGCTCCCGGAGGCCGAGGTTCGCGCCGCGCTCGACACGCTGATCGCTGACTAGTCAGGAGGGCTTGGCGAAACATCTGCTCTGCCGACGACGAGCGACGTTCCCTCAAACCCTCCTAGGAATCCGGGGGAACCGGTCGCCCGTCGTCACGCGAGAAGACGCGAACGATCCGGCCGTGCGTGTCCGGATCGTTGACGCCGTCCGTATACGGCCCTTCGGTCATCACGAAGACGTTGCCTTGCTCCGGATACTCGACGATCTCGGGCATGTTCAGCGTCGAGACGATCAGCACGCGCGCCGCCTCGCCGCCGGTGTTCTCGAGGCGATGGGCGCCTTGGCGGCCGCGGGGACAGACGACGACGTCGCCGGTCGCGAGCGCTCGCGACTCCTCGAGTCCGTGCAGCGTCACGCTGCCGGTGAGAACGAGGATCAGCTCCTCGTTCGCGTAGTGCACGTGAAGTTCGGCCCAACGCGCACCCTCGTCGAGCTCGTAGACGGTCGCGCCCAGCAATCCTCCCGCGCCTGGGCCCGTGACGGACGCGAGCTTCACGCCCCGCCGCGAAAGATCCCACTCCGACCCGAAGACGTTCGGTCGGTCCACGCCGCGACCCTACTACGGCATCGAAGCTGGCGCGCGCACCGCAGCTACACTCGCCGCGTGCTGCGCGCGACGATCGTGATCGCGGCAGCAGTTCCCGCGTTCGCTGCGGTCGTGGTCTCGACCGGCGCGGCGGTGAGCAACGTTCCCCGACCGCCCTTCTCGCCGCGAACGGTCGCCGTGCCGGCGGCGCAGGTGGTGGCCGGTTCTCACCCGACGCGCGGCCGCTACGAGTACGTCCTCCTCGACGGCGAGATCGACGTCTACCGGGAGGGCTCGACCGCGCGGGTGGAGCGCATTCTCCTGCCGGCGACGAAGGCGGGCATCCGCGGCGTGGCGGTCGATCCGCGGCGACATGCGATGTACATCTCATATGGCGGCGACGGCGGAGACCACGGAACCGGGTCGCTTCTGAAGTACGACCTCGTCGCCGAGCGGATCGTGTGGGCGAAGGACTACCCCGTCGGGATCGACTCGTTCGCGCTGACGCCGGACGGACGCAGGATCTACATGCCGCTCGGCGAGGCGGAAGCCGCGCCGTACTGGAACGTGATCGCGACCGCGACCGGGCGGGTCGAGGCGTGGGTTGCCGGCGGCGCGTACTCGCACAACACCATCGTCTCGCTCGACGGCCGCCGCGCGTACCTCGCCCCGCGCGGCGACAAGTGGCTGACCGTCGTCGACACGCGCACGAACCGCGTGATCCGCCGACTCGGTCCGCTCGAGGACAGTGTGCGGCCGTTCACGATCAACGGCCGGCAGACGCTCGCGTTCACCACACACACCGCGCACCGCGGTTTCCAGATCGAAAGCATTGCGACCGGCAAGGTCCTCGCGACGATCACCTTCGGATCGGTGCCGAACGGCTATCCGCTGAGCGCCCCGAGCCACGGCATCTCGCTGTCGCCGAACGAGAAACAGCTCTGGGTTCTCGACGCGCCGGCGAGCGTCGTTCGCGTCTTCGACGTCTCGAAGCTCCCGCGCGTGCGCCCGCGCCAGATCGCTGCGCTCGCGATCAACGCCCTCGGGGAGCTCGAGGCGCCATGCGCGTACGACTGCCACCGCAGCGGGTGGCTCCAGCACACGCTCGACGGCAAGTACGTCTACGTCGGCGATACCGGTCAGTTCTTCGCGACGAACCCGTCGCGCCTCGC
>Ga0136846_1214510_pt1 | contig 33717 bp, 21 predicted proteins | sample HopSoiMetagenom2_FD_96841 | JGI IMG/M metagenome (GOLD analysis project Ga0136846, IMG submission 96841) | Grasslands soil microbial communities from Hopland, California, USA - 2 Assembly 2016 (version 4) | ecosystem: Environmental > Terrestrial > Soil > Grasslands | place: USA: Hopland...
GCGGGGTACCGGAAGGGTCCGTCACCGCAGCCGACTCGGTGGGCGCCGCCGAGCTTGCCGCGGCCGTCGCGGGCTCCGGCGCGGCCGTCGCGGGCTCCGGCGCGGCGGCGGGCGCGATTCTGGCCGCGGCGACGTAGGCCACGACAACCGCCACGATCACCAGCGGCATCACGGCCAGGCCGTCCGAGAACAGCAGGATGGTCGCGACCAGCACCGACGTCAGCGGGAGATCGAGCATCACCACGCACATCGCCCCGATGCCGGTGGCCACTCCGGCGACCAGCGGCAATCCCGGTAGATGTGACAGGGCCATGCCGCCGGCCCCGCCGATGAACAGCGCCGGGAAGGTGGGCCCGCCGCGGAAGCTGCTCAGCGACACGCCGTAGGCCAGGCTCTTGCACACGATGAGCAGCAGCAGGGCTCCGACGGTGTACGAGGCACCGTGGGTGACGAGAGGTCCGAGCGCCACCTGCCCGTCGAAGAGAACCTCGGAGGCGTTCTTCCCGGTGCCTTCGGCGTACGCGATCGCAAGTCCCGCGATGACCAGGCCCGCCACCAGCGCGGCAACCGGCGGCGAACGGAGCGAGTACGGCTGCAGCCGCAGGCCCAGCCAGCGGATGCCGGAGCCGACCAGGGCCGCGGCCAGCCCGATGAGTATGGCCCAGCCGAACTCCGCCACGGTCGGCGAGCCGAAGGGCGGCAGGCCGGGGATGGCCAGGGAGAAGGTGCCCAGCCCGGTCCAGGCGTCCAGCCCGATGAAGATGAGCGAGCCTATGCCCGCGGCCAGCAGGCCGGGCACGAGCACCAGACCGAGCATCGGGCCACCGATCCCGGACGCTTCCATCAGCAGGAAGGCGCCGATGAGGGGCGAACCCAGCAGCGTGCTGATGGCAGCGAAGCTTCCGGCCGAGGCGAGGACGGCAACGGCCTGGTCGGGTACGTCGCGGCGGGCGGCCCGCAGGGCCAGCACGACCAGGCCGCCGCCGATGGCGATGAGGGGCGCCTCCGGTCCGAGCACGGCGCCGAAGGCCAGGGTGGCCAGGGCCGCCAGGACGACACCGGGCAGCTGGGCCGGCGTCGGCGGGCGGTGCGTCTTGAATCCCTCCGCCGGGGATGCGCCGCCGGTGCCCGGCAGGTACTGGATGGCCAGGCCGGTCAGCAAGCCGCCGGCCGCCAGCACGGGCAGCGGCCACCACCACGGCTCGGCCTGGAAGCCCAGGCCGTGCGGAAGATGCGTGAAGATCTCCGGCTGGAGGTAGTTGACCAGTGCGAGGAACCCGTAGGCGGCGGCGGAGACCAGCACCCCGAAAACCGCCGCGAGGACCAGCAGCCGCAGGTAATCGCGGCTGCGCAGCAGCGCGCGCGGATCGGCGGGCATCGTCACCTGTCCATCGTGAGCCGGCCTGGCCAGCGGCGGCTCACCTGCCGTGGGTGACTGCCTGACGGTTCACCCGGGCCTGGCGCACGCCAGCCAGAGCCGGTCCGCGCCGTCTTCGTCTGCCGTGCTGGCTGTATTGCCGCCACCGCCGATGACTTCTACATCGGCGAACCGGCGGCGCAGCGCTTCGCGGATGCGATCGACCGGGAAAGACCTCATCTCGACGGCCTGCGTGAGCAACTGGTATTTCCCGTCACGCTGGAGCTCGAAGACCTCGATATGCCACCGGAACAGCACGCCGTCAGCGGTGCTTACCCGTATCACCAGGTAATGGCCCGCGAATTGCTGCACCTCCCTGGGGATGCTTGCCATCATCATGAGGTACCGGACGGTGGCGATGTCGAAAACGAACACGCCGCCTGGGTTGAGGTGCCGGTAGGCGCAGCCGAAAAAGCTCTCCCACGCGGTGAGGCTGAGCAGGTGATTGACGCCCTGGTAGGCGCAGACGACAGCGTCGAATCTGGCGCGGAGCTCGAAGCAGGTCATATCGGCCCGGTACAGCGGGATTCCCCGCGGGAGCTTCTCGCGGGCCACGGCCAGCATGCCGGCTGATATATCCAGGCCGCTGACCTGGTACGCACCTGAGAGCAGGTCGGTGATGGCGCCGGTCCCGCAGGCGACATCAAGCAGGGTCGTGACCCGTCCGTGACGCCGCTCGACGATGTCCCTGATCAGCGCGGCCTCGGTGGCGGGGTCACCCGCCACGGCATCGTAGTGCTGGGCAAGCACGTCGTAGGTAGCCACCGTCCGAGCTTGCGCGCCGCCCCGGAGACCGGGCCTCATTCGTGGCGGGTGATGACGTGTGACGAGGCCCCAGCCACTATCGACGCCATGCGGGTGCGCGATTTGCCGGCGATCTCCGGCCGTGAGAGCGGTTGACCCGCGCCTGCTGCGGCAGGCCGGACCGGCCCGCGGGTACCTGACCGTCACGGTCGCGCTCGGCGGGGCGGGCGCGGTGCTGATCTTGCTGCAGGCAGACCTGCTGTCGCGCGTCCTGGCGGGGGCGGCGCGCGGCACCGGCGCCGATGCGCTGTCCGTGCCGCTGGCCTGGCTCGGTGCGGTACTGGCCGGGCGGGCCGCCGCGGCCGCCGGAGGCGAGGCCGCGGCGCTGCGCGCGGCGGCTGCGGTGAAGTCAGGACTGCGGCGGCAGCTCAGCGCCCACGTCCTGCGGCTAGGCCCGCAGTGGCTCGGCGGCCAGCGCGCCGGGGAGATCACGACGCTCGTGACCAAGGGACTGGACGGGCTGGATGCCTACTTCGCCCGCTACCTGCCGCGCCTGGTGCTCGGTGTCGCGGTCCCGCTGGCCGTCCTGGTCCGGGTGGCGCTGGCCGACTGGATCTCGGCGGTGATCATCGCGGTAACGCTGCCGCTGATACCGGTGTTCGCAGTCCTGATCGGATGGCATACCCGGGCCCAGACCCAGCGGCAGTGGCAGTTGCTGGCCCGCCTGGGCGGGCACTTCCTGGACGTGGTGGCGGGCCTGCCCACCCTGAAGCTGTTCGGCCGGGCCCGGGCGCAGGCCGAGGTGATCAAGGACGTCACCAGCGCGCACCGCAAGGCAACCATGGCGACACTGCGGGTGGCGTTCTTGTCCGCCCTGGCCCTGGAGCTCACCGCGGCGCTGGCTACCGCGCTGGTCGCCGTCGAGATCGGCCTGCGGCTGCTGGCCGGACACGTCGGCTATCAGACGGCGCTGCTCGTCCTGCTGCTCACCCCCGAGGCTTACCTGCCGCTGCGCAACGCGGGCGCCGAGTTCCACGCCAGCGCGGACGGTTCCGCGGCGGCGCGAAGCGCCTTCGAGATCCTCGACACCCCGGTACCGGGCCGGCCGGCCGCCACCACGGGCGCCGACGTCGACCTGCGTCGTGAGGACATCGTGTTCCGGGGCGTGAGCCTGGAGTACCCCGGCCGCGGACAGCCGGCTCTCGACGACGTCAACCTCACCGTCCGGGCCGGGGAGCACATCGTGCTGACCGGCCCGAACGGCGCGGGAAAGAGCTCGCTGCTGGCCTTGCTACTCCGTTTCGTCTCGCCGGCCGACGGGGTCATCACGGCAGGCGGCGCTGACCTGGACCGGATCCCCGCCGATCACTGGCGGGCGCAGATCGCCTGGGTTCCGCAGCACCCGCACCTGTTCGCCACGACCGTCGCCGCCAACATCGCCCTGGGCCAGCCGGGGGCACAGCGGCCGGACATCGTGGCGGCCGCGCGCCTGGCCGGAGCGGATGACTTCATCCGGCGGCTGCCGCGCGGCTACGACAGCGTGCTGAGCGAGGGCGCCCGCGCCCTGTCGGCCGGGCAGCGGCAGAAGATCGCGCTGGCCCGGGCGTTCCTGCGCCAGGCCCCGGTCATGCTGCTCGACGAGCCCACCGCGCATCTGGACCCGGCCAGCGCCGAGGCGGTCATGACCGCCATCGGCAACCGGATGGCCGACCGCACCGTCATCCTCATCACGCACCGGCCGCCGCCTCGAACCGGCCGCTTCGCCCGGATCCTGGCCCTCGACCATGGCCGGCTCAGCGACCTGGAGCAGCTGGGAGCGGCACCAGGCCAGCCGGCCGGGCTGGCGGCCATGCCATGACCGCCGGGCGCGATCCGCTGCTGCGGCTGCTCAGGCTGGCCCGGCCGCTGCGTGGCCAGCTACTGCTCGCGGTCGCGGCCGGCGCCGCCGCCACCAGCTGCGGTGTCGCGCTACTGGCGGTGTCCGGGTTCCTGCTCGCCCGGGCGTCAGAGCATCCCGGCATCCTGGCGATCTCGGCGGCCGTGGTCGCGGTCCGGGCGCTGAGCGCCGGCCGGGGAATCTCCCGCTATCTCGAGCGCCTCGCATCACACGACGCGGCATTCCGGATCCTGGCCGACGTGCGGGTCCGCATCTACCGGCGGCTGGAACGGCTAGCCCCGGCCGGGCTGGCCGCGTTTGCCTCCGGTGACCTGCTCGCCCGGCTGGTCTCCGACGTCGACGCCACCCAGGACCTGTTCATCAGGGGCATAGCTCCGCCGCTCGCCGCCGCGCTGGCCGGCGCCGGGGCGGTCGTGGCCGGCGTGGCGATCCTCGCCCCCGCCGGGGCCGTGCTCGCGGCCGGGCTGCTGGTCGCCGGGATCGGCATCCCGGTATTCGCCGCCCGGGCCACGCGCGGCGCGGCCAGGCGCATCGCCCCGTCGCGAGGGCACCTGGCCGGGACGTTCACCGACCTCATGGCGGGCGTGGCCGACCTGCACGCCTACGGCGCGGAAGAGACGGCACTGGCCGCAGTGACGGCGGCCGACGCCGACCTGACCAGCCATGACCGGCGGAACGCCACGGTGTCCGGCCTCAGTGCGGGCTTGAGCTCCGCCATCGCCGGGCTGACCTTGTGGGGCGTCCTGCTGCTCGGTGTGGCGGCCACCGGAGACGGGGCGCTGACCAGGGTTCCGCTAGCCGTGCTGACGCTGACCGCGCTCGCCTCCTTCGAGGCCGTCATCGCCCTGCCCGCCGCGGCGGTCCAGCTCGGCCAGGCCCGCGTTTCAGCCCGCCGGATCGTGGCGGTCCTGGACGCGCCGGACCCGGTGCGCGAGCCTTCCTCTCCCCGGCCACTGCCGGCCGGGCCGGTATCGGTCAGGCTACGCGGCGCGAAGGTCCGCTACCGGCCCGAAGGGCCGGCCGCCCTCGACGGGGTCGATCTCGACCTGCCACCGGGCCGGCGGGTCGCCTTGACCGGCCCGAACGGAGCGGGGAAATCGACGATAGCCAGCGTGCTGCTCCGCTTCACCGACCTGACCGCGGGCACGGTCACGCTCAACGGCCATGACCTGGCCGGCTACGCCGCGGACGACGTCCGGGCCAGGATCGGGGGCTGCCCGCAGGATCCGCACATCTTCGACGCGTCCCTGCGGGATAATCTCCTCCTGGCCCGGCCGGGGGCCACCGACGAGCAGCTCGCCGAGGTCGCCGTCCAGGTCAGGCTGCTGGACTGGATCGAGTCTTTGCCGCTCGGCTGGGACACCCCGGTCGGCGCTCGGGGCGCCGCCCTATCCGGCGGCCAGCGCCAGCGGCTGGCCCTGGCCCGGGCCTTGCTCGCCGACCCGGCGGTGCTGATACTCGACGAGCCCACGGCCCATCTCGACCAGGGCACCAGCCGCGCTCTCATCACAGACCTCCTGGCCGCGACGGCGGGACGCACGCTGCTGCTCATCACCCACGATCCCGGCGGACTCGACGAGCTCGACCAGATAGTCGTGCTCGAGGACGGGAAGGTCGCGGCCAGCTGACTTTATCGGGCGATTGTCAATCAGTGGGTCACGAGCGCACTGACGTGGCCGGTCTTTAGGGCTATGTCCTTGCCATTGCCGGGTTGTTGCACAAAGCTGGTGGTCGGTTGTAATTCAGATGACGGGCGGACGGCCGAGCAACTGGCGGCGCGGTCTGGCGGTGGCCGCCGAAACGAACAGTCAGCGGAGACTCGACGTGCTTATCGAGACGAAGCTTCATGCTCCTGTCGCCCGGAGCGAGTGGATAGAGCGGCCGGAACTCATCCGCGGGCTGGCCGATGCCACGGCCAGGCTGATCCTGGTAGCGGCGCCGCCCGGCTTCGGCAAGACCACCCTGGTCACGCAATGGCGATCCAGTCCGGTCAACGACAAGCGATTCGCCTGGGTCTCGCTTGACCGCGGCGATGACGATCCCAGCCGGCTGTGGCGGCACCTGGTGTCTGCCCTGCGCCTGGCGTGCCCGGAGTTCGACAGCAGGGAGATCATCCTGCGGGATTTTCAGGCGCAGGCTCCCGACTTCGGCCGGACGGTGCTTCCGATGCTGGTCAACCAGATGGCCTGGCTGCCAGACCCGGTCGTCCTCGTCCTTGACGACTATCACCTGGTCAGGGAGCGTAGCTGCCACGACCAGGTGACCCTGCTGCTGGACCATCTGCCGTCATCGGCGCAACTGGTCATCATCACCCGCGCCGATCCCCCGTTGGCGCTGGCCCGCATGCGCGCCGCCGGCGAGATGGCGGAAGTCCGGTCGCACGAGCTGCGCTTCGATCCCCCGCAGGCGGCCGAGCTGATCCGCGCGGTGGCCGGCGTCGAGCTCAGCGAACTCGGCCTGGCCGAGCTCGTCGAACGGACCGAGGGCTGGCCAGCCGGGCTCTACCTGGCCGCGCTCTCCCTGCGCGGTCACTCGTCACCGGAGGTGTTCGTCCGCCAGTTCGCGGGCGATAACCGTTTCATCGTCGATTTCCTGGTCGAGGACGTGCTCAGCCATCAGCCAGAGGAGATCCGCGAGTTTCTCATCCGGACCTCGATTCTCGGCCGGTTCTGCGGTCCGCTGTGCGATGCCGTCACCGGCTTGGCCGACGCGACCGCGATCATAACGGCGCTCGAGCGAGAAAACCTTTTCTTGGTACCGCTGGACGAGAACCGGCAATGGTACCGCTATCACCACCTCTTCGCTCAGGTACTGCGCGCCCAGCTGGCCAGGACCGAACCCGGCACCGTGGCCGCCTTGCACGAGCGGGCCAGCGCCTGGCACCGGGCATCCGGATCGCCGGACGAAGCGATCACGCACGCGCTGGCCGCGGGGGACGCGGACGGAGCGACCGAGCTGATCGCACAGCACTATTACGCCTACATCGACTCCGGCCAGATCGCCACCGTCCGCGGCTGGCTGCGTTCGCTCGGCGATGGCCAGGCAGCGGCCAGCCCGCTCGCGGCGCACGCCGCGGCGTGGACGGCGGCGTTGTCCGGCGACCCGCAGACCGTGCGGCGCCTGCTGCCGGTCATGGAGGCGGCCGGTGACGCCGGGCCGCTTCCGGATGGCATGCGGTCATTCCGGTTCTCGGCCGCGGTGCTGCAGGCGACGTTCGGATTCGGCGGGCTCGGACCGATGCGCGAGGCCGGGCTGCGGGCGGTCGGGCTGGAGACGAACCCGGCCTCGCCCTGGTATGCCCTGGCCCACAGCACGCTCGGTACCGCGCTGTACTGGACCGGCGACCTCGAGCAGGCCGCCGCGCATGCGGAGAAGGCCCTGTTCACGCCGGACGCCATCGCGCTGGTGCGGATGCAGGCTTCCGCCCTCATGGCCTGGCTCGCGGTCGAGTCCGGCCGGCTCACCCAGGCCGACGAACTGGCGCACGCGGCCGAGGAGATCGTGACCGACCCGGCCGTCGGACTCGGGCAGGCTCCGCAGAGCTCCTTCGCCTACACGGCCATAGGCGCGGTACTGGCGGCGCAGGGGAAACTGGATGAGGCCCAGAACGAGCTTGAGCGCGCGCTGCGGATACGCCGGAAGTGGATGGGGCTCAGCCCCTGGCCTACGGTCGAGGTCCTGCTGAGGCTGGCGCCCGTGCTGGCCGACCTGGGCGACCGGGCCGGCAGCGCCGCCCTGCTCGCCGAGGCCAGGCAGGTGCTCAACTCGCTGCCGGACGGCGCGGACGCTCAGCTGGCCAGGCTGGCGCAGCTAGAGCGCCGGCTCGCGCACCGGCCAGCCGCCTCGCCGGGTGAGCCGATCACCGAACGCGAACGCGAGGTGCTGCGGCTGCTGCAGGGCACGCTGTCGCTTCGCGACATCGGCCGCGAGCTCTACCTGTCACCGAACACGATCAAGACACACACGCGTGCGCTGTACCGGAAGCTCGGCGCGACTGACCGGCATGAAGCGGTGACGAAGGCTCACGGCCTCGGCCTCATCTAGCCGCCACGAGGAGGACGCCCGGAATCACCTAGGTGAACAAGGTGGCCGGCGGCATGAACTCACCCTTTCCCGGGGAAGGGGGACACCGATACAACCGCCAGAAAGTGCCCCTGTTTCATGAACGTACCGAGCGATGATCCCCGCCGCTACCGGATCGTCTTCCGCGGAGAGTGCGGTCACGTGCTGGCCGGCCTGTTCAGCGACGTCACGATCGAATCCGGCAATGGCTACACCTGCGTCGTGGCCGCGGTGCGCGATGACGCAGAATTCTACGGGCTGCTTGACAGGTTCTCCGATCTCGCCTTGCGGCCGGTCAGCCTCAGCGAACTCGGTGCCGGCGCCTGATCAGATCAGCTGGAGCTGGCGGGCCCGGCGGACGGCCTCGCTGCGGTGCGCGGCCTCCAGCTTGCGGTAGATGTTCCTTAGATGCGTCTTGACGGTGTTGACGGAGATATACATCTCGCTGGCGACTTCGGCGGTGTTCAGCATGCCCGACACATGCACGAGAACTTCCCGCTCGCGTTCGGTGAGCGGCTCGATGACCAGGGCCGGCGGTTCGCCGGAAGCGTGGCCGGGCACCGGGAGCTGGTCGTAGCCCACAGCCGGCGCCAGCAGGAGCCGGTGGCTGCCGGCCAGTTCGGGGTCACGCCGGAGCGCCGCCACCAGCCAGCTGCGCTCCAGTACGAACGGCAGCCTGAGCTGCTCACGTTCAGCGAGCCGCAGCGCGGACGCCAGCGACCGGCGGCCGCGCGCGTCGTCGCCGCGCTGGTAGCTGAGCCGGGCGTCCAAGAACCACGCCTGGAGCCGGCCCCGGTCCGGTGCCTCGCTATCAGCCGCGAGGGCCGGAGCAAGGGTGCGCTGCGCGGCCTCGTCGTCTCCGGCGACCGCCCGGGCGTCGGCGAGGCTGACGGTTGCCTCCAGCGAAGTGCCAGCCCGTTCGGCTGCGGTCAGCGCGGCCTGGATATCGCCGGCCGCCGCGAATGCCCGCGACTCGGCCAGGCTCAGCTGCTGGTCCAGCCAGGCCGGAACGGACCACCCGGACCGAGCCCGGGCGATGATCTGCACGGCTACCGCGGGGCGTCCCTCGGCCAGTGCGCCGCCCGCGGCGACCAGGTAGGCCGCCGTGCTGGTCAGCTTGTCCGGGCGGACGCCGAGAGCGGCGTCAGCTTGCTTGATGCGGCTACGTGCCTCACGCAGCTCCCCCCGCTCAAGGTGCGCCCAGGCCAGCGCGACCAGCGGTGCGGGGCTGGGACCGGACGGCTGGTGCTCGCCAGCCAAAGAAACCGCCTGGCCGGCGAGTTCCGCGGCGCGGCTAATCCGGCCGCGCCACGCCTGCGCCAGCGCCAGCTGCCCGGTGAAATCGGCTCGTTCACCATCCCAGCCGGAAGCGGCCGCGACGGTCATCCCCGCCTCGAGGACGCGGACCGCTTCGCCCAGACGACCCGACCACAGTTCGACGGCGGCGCGGCCAGCCAGCACCTGCCGCCTGACCTCCGGATGCCGGGCCAGTTTTCCGTCTGGGATCTTACCGAGCATCAGCTCCGCACGGCGGACGGCCGATGCGGCCGCCGCCAGGTCCCCGGTGCGCAGGCAGACGGTGAACCGGATCACCGCGGCCGCCAGCCGGGCCGGGGCCTCCTCGTCAACGTCAAGGCGTTCCAGCAGGCCGTCGGCGGCATCCAGGGCGGCGGCACACGAGCCATGCTGGCCGGCGGAAAGCGCCAGCGCCGCCGAAACCATGTAGGGCTGCGGCCGGGTCCAGGCTTCGCCGGATGGCATGCTGGCGAACTCGCCGGTCAGGCGCTGGTCGTCCCGTGGCTCGATGAGCTCGTCGAAGGCCAGGTCCTCAATGACCATGCATGCGCCCAGCGGCCAGTCGCCAGCCGCAGCGGCGTGCCGTACCGCGTCGGGAAGCATGCCGTTCCGCTCGTACCACCGGGCGGCGCGCCGGTGCAAAGGGGCTACTCGGTCCGGATGCTCGTATCGCAACCTCAGCCGGAGCGTCTCGGCGAACAACGTGTGGTAGCGGTACCACCCGGAGCCGATCGGCCGGATCAGCGCGTTGGTGCGCGCCAGGGCCGTCAAGATGCCGGCGGCCTCATCATCCCCGGTCAGCTCGACGGCGGCCGCGGCGCTGACATGCTCCAGGATGCTCGTGTTCAGCAGGACCTCACGCACTTCAGGCGGCTGGACATTGAGTACCTCGTCGACCAGGTAACAGGTCAGAGCGCTGCCCTCGGCGATCAGTTCCTTGACGAACAGGTCCGGATCGGGGTAAGTGCTCAGCGATATCGCGGCCAGGCGCAGGCAGGCCGCCCAGCCTTCGGCGCGCCGGTTCAGGCTCTCCAGCGCGTCCGCGGTGAGCAGGCCGGCGTGCTCGCCCAGCAGCAGGCCGGCCTCATCGAAGCTGAAGGCGAGGTCACTGGCCCGGATCTCGGTCAGTTGCCCGGCTAGCCGGTACCGGTGCAGCGGCAGCAGCGGGTCCATCCGCGAGGCGACCAGGAGCCGCAGGCCGGGCCCCACGTTTCGCAATACGAACTCGAGCTCCTTCAGCACTCCCGGATCGGTCAGCAGGTGAAGGTCATCAAGAACCAGCGTGACCGGAGGGTCCTGGGCGGCTAGCGCCGCCGTCAACCGCAGCAGGAAGCCGTCATCCGCCACCCTCCCGCGCGGGACGGCCCGCAGCGCCTTCGGAATGGCGACACCGGCCTGGCGCAACGCCGCCAGGACATAGGACCAGAACACGCCGGGCCGGTTGTCGAACTCGTCCAGTCCGACCCAGGCCACCGCTGCGGGTTCCACCGCCGCCCACGAGGCCAGGGCCATCGTCTTGCCCGCGCCCGGAGGGCCGGTGACGACGGTAAGCGGGCACCAGCGCGCGCCCTCCGCGATCAGCTTGGTGATCCGCGGGCGCGGTACCGCCCAGTCCGGCACGTCCGGCAGCGTGATCTTGGATGTCAGGATGGGGTCACCGGCGGACACGGCGGCCCGGCGGCCGCGGGTCGGCACCTGGTTGGCAGCATGGGTAGTCATCGATGCCTCCGGCCAATCACAGGGAGTGCCTTCACCCCTCACAACCACCCAACGTCGGCCGGTCCGGACGCGCATCATGCGATCAGCATGAAAGTTGCATTCCCGGCGGAAAACCCAGTAAACCCGGCAGTTATAGTGCGAAATCCGTCATGCCGCCGGGCTCCTCCAGCGCGGCGGCGATGTCGTAGCCGAGCGCGGTCGCCACATCCGGAGCAGCACAGACCACCCGGCCGAGCCCGGCGACCGGGGCGATCACCAGCAGCACGTCGGCGATCTCGTCGTCGGTCGCGCCCGCGGCCAGCGCCCGGGCGGTGCTCCACTCCAGGCAGGTCCCTGGTGACCCGATCGCCACGGCCACGGCGAGCTGGAGCAGCGCGGCGGTCCTGGCGTCCAGGGCCAGCGTCCCGGTCGGACCGAGCCCGAGCCCGGCCTGGTCCGCGACGAAAGCCTCGTCGATCATCGCCAGCTTGCGCAGCGTGTCCTGAAATCTCACCGTCTCGCCCCTCTGCCTCAGCCCGGCCGTTACGGCCACCATTGCATCGTGCGCGGGGCAGTGGGGTCATCCCGCCGACAGGATGAAAACGTTTGCTAACCCTCGAGCAGGCCCAGTTCCCGGGATCGGGTGACGGCCTGGTGACGTGAGGAGACGCCCACCTTCCGGTAGATCGACATGGCCTGGGACTTGACCGTGTGCGGCGACAGGAACATCTCGGCGCCGATCTCCGGAAACGACAGGTGGGTGGCGAGCATGGGCAGCACGCGGAGCTCGGCGGCGGTCAGTGACGAGGCTCCGGGATAAGCCGGGGAGCGCTCCGCGGTCAGCCGGGCCCGGAGCGCACGGGCCTCGCCGACCAGGGTGCCGAGGTCCGGCCGCCGCTTGAGTATCTCGTCGATCTCCCGCATCAGAGTCCTGGCGCCAGCCATGTCGGCTAGAGCGAGATGCACCTGAGCGAGCTCGATCCGGGCCTGGATGGCCAGGTGGGGATGTATGTAGGTCAGGAACGGCCGCAGCCGCTGAGCGCTGACCAGTTCACGCTGCGCCGCCGCGACGTCTCCCCGGTGCCAGGCAATGCGGGCGTGCACCGCGCAGACGAGCGTCTCCTCGATCCCGGCCCGGTACTCAACGGCGCGGGCCTGGCGGGCGAAGGCTTCGGCCGAGCTCCACTCGCCCCGTGCGATGGCCAGTAGCGACCGCTCGCACCACGCGTCGGCCAGGACATCGGGAGCGCCGATATCCGCGCCTTCGCTGATCGCCTCGGCCAGGCACACGTCGGCGCCCTGGGGGTCACCGGAAAGAACCATGGCGAGTCCCCGGCAGGTCCCGGCTACCGGCGCCACGATCCCCGCCGCCGCGAACCACTGCACCGCCTCGTCGGCGTCGGCCAGCATCTGCTTCACCCCGTGCCGGCACAGCAGGGCCCGGAGCACGGCGGTCCACGCCCTGGTGACAGGGTCATCGGACCCGGTCCCCCGGTTTTTCCCGCGGTCGACCGCATCGGCCCACCGCTCGGCCTCGGCCGGCCGGCCCACCTGCGCGGCGAGGAGCGAGGCCCACAGCGCGGCCATCGGGTGTCCCTCGATGCCGCCGTGACCGTCCAGCCAGCGGAGCCACCGCTGAACGGTACTGAGCCGGGCCCGCCGGAAAGCGGGCAACGCGAGCTTTTCCACCAGGCGGACGACCTCGCCGACGTCCTCGGCGGCCATGAAGTATTCCAGTGCCTCTTCGGGGCGCCCGTGGTCCAGGCACCAGCCGGCCGCGCGGCGCCGCAGCACCGGCAGCAGACCGGGCTCGAGCCGTTCCAGTTCGGCCAGTAGCATGTCGCGGAACAGGTGGTGGTAGCGGTACCAGTGGCCGCGCCGGTCCAGCGGCACCAGCAGCAGGTTGGAGCTGGCCAGCTCGGCCAGGGTCGCGGCGGAGCCGGGCAGTTCGAGGACCGCCTCGCACAGTGCCCCGGACATCTGCTCCAGTACCGCGGTCCGGGTCAGGAACACCCGGTGCCGCGCCGAGATCCGGGCCAGGAACTCCGCCTCCATGTAGTCGCTCACCAGCCGGTCGTCTCCGCCAAAGGACACCGCTGCGGACCCGAGCGGGCCGCCTTCCTTCAGGTAGAGCGCGGCCAGGTACAGTCCGGCCGGCCAGCCCTCGGTCCGCTGATGCAGCGTCGCCAGGTCGGCCTCGCCGAGTCTCACCCCGGCCGCGCGCAGGAGCGCGGCCGCGTCCTCGCGGGTCAGCGACAGCTCGCCGGGGCCGATCTCGAGCAGCCGCCCCTCGGCGCGCAGCCGCGCAATTCGCAGCGGCGGCTCGGCCCGGCCCGCCAGCACCAGCCGCGACCGGGCCGGCACGTGATCGGCCAGCACCGACAGCGCGGACCGGCATTCGGTGTTGTGCAGCAGGTGCACGTCATCCAGGACAAGCGCCACGGGCGTGGTCATCGACCAGAATGCCGACCCCAGCCGCGGCACCACCGAACCGGGCACCGAACTAGCCCGCGATGCCAGCGCCTCGAACACCCGCTCCCCGACCGGCTGCACCCGGTCCAGTGCCTCGGCCACGTAGCTGAGCAGGACCTTCGGGTCATTGTCGCGGTCGTCCAGCGAGACCCAGGCGAAAGACTGGCGGTCGAGCCCGGCCCACTGCGACAACAGCGTGGTCTTCCCGTACCCCGACGGCGCGACCACCGAGACGACCGGACGGACGTCATCTTTAGCCAGCCGGTCGATCAGCGACCGCCGCGGGACCGTCCCGGGGCGCACCACCGGACGGCGGAGCTTGGATGCCATGAGGTCGAACTGTGCCCGGGTCGCGTGCTGCGCCCGGCCGGGCGTAGCACCCGGGGCGCTGTCCTCCATGCTTGAACCGTGTCTCTCCAAGCGGCCTCCCGCTCCATGCTCTTGCGCGGCAGCTATCACGTCAAGAGAAATAGCGTGCGGCAAGCGGGCGCGGCAGGCGCGCCGGCCTGGACGGCTTATGCTCTGGCGAGCAGATGCGCGGTGCCGATGAGGAGGTCTGCGCCATGGGCACTGACACCGGGGAGGCGCGTGGCCTGGCCCGCGGGTAGTGGGCTCCGCCCGGACGATCGCGTTCGGCGCGAGCATCGTAAGCCCGTCCGCTTCGGCGGCGACCGTGCTGGTCCTCGTGATGGCGTACGCCGGCTTCGCGTCCCCGCTGGTCGTGCTCATCACCTTGGCCGGCTCGGTGTGCGGTGCCCTCGGCATCGGCCAGTTCGCCGGCCGGGTGCCGTCGGCAGGGTGGTCCTACACTTACAACAGCCGCGGGCTGGGCCCGGCCGGTAGCGGCCTGACCAGTGCATTCGGATCGCGGCTGGTCGCCAGCACGCTGCACGTGACCATCGACGGGTGGGTCTTGTTCATCATCATCCTGGCGGTCGCGGTCTCGTCGCCTTTCTCGGCATCACTGCCTCGGCCTCGGCCGACCTTATCCTCGTGGCCGCGGAGATGGCGGTCATCGCGGCGCTGGCCATCACCATCGGGGTGAAGATCGGGCCAGCGCGTTACTCGGCGGCGGTATTGTCCCCGCGTCGTCTCCCCACCAGCGGCTCACCGACCTCACCGATGCGATGATCTACGGATTCACCGCCTTCGCTGGTTTCGAGGCGGCGGCCGCCCTCGGCGAGGAGGCGAGAATAGCCGCCGCTCGGTGCCGGCGGGCATCGTCGGCGTCACGGGCATTTCCTACCTGCTGGTGGTCTGCGCGGAGGCGTTCGCCTTCGGACCGCGCGGCGTGGCCGGCTTCACCGGGCCATCCCGGCGGCCGCCACCGTGGTGTTCCTGTTCCCCCTCTGGGGATCCTCTTCCCAGGTGCCTCCTCTTCCCAGGTGCCTCCTGCCGGTGCGGCGGCCCGCCGTCTTCCAGGCGCTGGGACGGCGAGCCGCACCGGACGAAGCCAGCCGGCCGTAGACGTCCTAGACCGCGGCCTCGACGTTCTCGCGGCTGCCGTAGGCGCACAGCCCGTACAGGGCCACCACGTCCATGGCGATGATGGTCAGGGACCAGAACGGGTAGGCCGGGATGGAGAACATCTGCTCGATGGCATTCAGCCCGACTACCGCCACGGCGTACCACCGGGCCAGCTGGTTGCCCACCATGACCCCGCCCCCGGCGATCAGCATCAGGATCGCGAAGATGAGGGTGATCCAGCCCCAGGTACGCAGGCTGCCGAATACGTAGTGGGCGTTGGCCACGAACACGTGCGAGTTGGCGATCGCCGCGATGCCGTAGATCATGTTCCAGAAGCCGGCCACCAGCAACAGCACGCCCGCGAACAGGACCAGGCCGTATCCGCGGCCCTCCGCATAGTTGCGGCCCCTGGCTGGCCGCATTGCTGCCGACGTCATTTCTTACCTCCCTGATCAGGGCCGGACTGTCCGGCTGTTACCACGGTGCGTCATGCTCGCGTTCCACGGGCCACCCGGAACGGGTGAACTCACAAGTGGCTGAACCCGCCGGATTCCTCCTTGGACATCGGCACCGCGACCGGGTGCCTGGCGAAGTGCGCCACGGCGGCGCGGAAGTCGTCGAGCAGCAGCGAAGCCATGTCGCGGCTGACCCCCAGCCGGACCAGGACGCGCTGGACGGGGATGTCGGATGCCGATCCGGTGAGGGTGTAGGCGGGCACCTGCCAGCCGCGGGCGCGCAGCCGGTCGGCCAGGTCGAAGAGCGTGTACCCGGGGTCCTCGCCCTCGCGGATCCGCCAGGTGACCGTCGGGATGCCGGTGGACGGGTTGCTGTCGCACAGCAGCTCGAACGGGCCCAGCTTGACGATCTCGGCCGCCAGGTACTGGCCGATCTCGTAAGACGCCTGATGGATGCGCTGGTAGCCGTCGAAGCCGAGCCGCAGGAAGTTGTAGTAGCTGGCGATGATCTGGCCGGCCGGCCGGGAGAAGTTGATCTGGAATACCGGCATATCCCCGCCCAGGTAGTTGACGTGGAATATCAGGTCATCCGGGAGTTCCTGGCGGTCCCGCCAGACGACCCAGCCGACACCCAGCGGGGCCAGGCCGAACTTGTGCCCCGAGGCACTGATCGACTTGACCCGCGGCAGCCGGAAGTCGAAAGCCACCTCGGGCGCGCAGAACGGGGCGAGGAAACCGCCACTGGCCGCGTCCACGTGAATGTCGATGTCCAGGCCGGTGTCGGCCTGGAGTTTGTCCAGGGCCGCCGCCATGGCTTCTACCGGCTCGTACGCTCCGGTGTAGGTGACGCCAAGGGTCGGTACGACCATGATCGTGTTCTCGTCGACCCGCTCCAGCATGGAAGCCGGGTCCATCATGTAGCGGTCATGTGACATCGGGACCTCGCGCATCTCGATGTCCCAGTAACGCGCGAACTTGTGCCACACCACCTGCACCGGGCCGCATACCATGTTCGGGTTGTCCGCGGGCTTGCCTGCCGCCTGCCGCCTGGCCCGCCACCGCCACTTGGCCGCCATCCCCGCCAGCATGCAGGCCTCGGACGAGCCGATGGCCGAGGCGCCCACAGTGTTGGCGGCCTCGGGCGCGTTCCACAAGTCGGCCATCATGTGCACGCAACGCCGCTCGATCTCGGCGCTCTGCGGATACTCGTCCCGGTCGATCATGTTCTTGTTGACCGCCAGCGCCATCAGGGCCAGCGCCTCGGGTTCCTCCCACGTCTGGCAGAACGTGGCCAGGTTCTGGCGGGCATTGCCGTCGAGGATCAGCTCGTCCGACACCAGCTGGAACGCATCCCGGGCGAGCGTCTCGCCGCGGGGAAACGTGTATTTCGGGACCGGCTTGGTCATGTCGCGCCCGGCGAACACGCAGTCCGCTAGCTGCTCACTGACCACGTCCCGCTCGTGCAACGGCATGGTTCGCATCTCCCCTGGTCGAGGCCGGGTTTCGATCCTCGTCAGCGGGGCCGTAGCCGCCATCACCCGCAAAGGATGATTGCGGACGTGACGCGACAGGCTCTCATCGTTCCCTGACCTGGATGCGCCGCCGCGAGTACGTCTGATCATCAGCGCGGACACGCCCATGCCGCCGGGATGTTACCGCCGCCTTCCTCGCTGATCCGGGCGCCGAAGCGGAGCAGCGCGGGCTGCGGCGAGATCTTCCCGGCGATCAAGGCCTCTCCCTGGCGGAACAAGGCCCAGCGCTGGATCAGGCTGGGCGGGACGAACGAGAATACGGCGGCGACCAGGGATTGCTCGTCGCGGGGCCAGCGAGCCGAGGTCCTTCACGATGCAGCGGACGCTGTCGTCGTGAACGGCGTCGAGCACCGAGCCCGCCTCGCCGCGCGCCCGCACCGGGTAGCGGTCGACGCCCAGGTTCGCCAGGCGCAGTCAGTTCCGCACCCGGCTGCTGGTCCATCTCGAGCGCGAGGACCTGACCCAGACGGGGAACGCCGCCGTCGGCGTCGGCGTCGGCCTGGAGTCGCAGACCGTACAGCGAGGCCTGAAAGGTGAAGCGCCGTCCGTCGACCAAGGTAGCGACCGGGAGGACGGACGCCTCGATGTCCCGGCGCACCGCACGGAAACTGCCTAACTGCCGGCCCGATGCTCAATTCGGAGTCCACGGCTGAATCGGAGTAAATCGATGCGGCCTATGCACTCACCCCTTGCGGGTGATTGCCCCGCCGCGCCCGGGCTTTTACAAAGGCAACGTGGTGGCACGGGCTAGCGAGAGGGGCGGCGATGGGCGCCGAACGTGAGCGGGTGGACGGATTCGGGCGGCTGGAGGACGGGCTGCTGCAGGCGGGAGACTGGTACCGGTGGGGGCCGTATGTCAGCGAGCGCCAGTGGGGCACGGTCCGGGAGGACTACAGCCCGGACGGCGAGGCCTGGGACTACCTGCCGCACGACCACGCCAGGTCCCGGGCCTACCGGTGGGGCGAGGACGGCCTGGCCGGGTTCTGCGATATCCACCAGCGGCTGTGCCTGGGCCTGGCGCTGTGGAACGGGCGCGACCCGATCCTGAAGGAGCGGGCGTTCGGGCTGACCGGCCCGCAGGGAAATCACGGCGAGGACGTCAAGGAGTACTGGTGGTACCTGGACGCCATCCCCAGCCACGCCTGGAACCGGTGGCGTTACCACTACCCGCAGGAGGCGTTCCCGTACCAGGACCTGATCGATGTCAACGCCCGCCGGGACCGCTATCAGCCGGAGTACGAGCTGCTGGATACCGGCGCCTTCGACGGCGACCGGTACTGGATCACCGAGGTGCACTACGCTAAGGCCGGCCCGGACGACCTGCTGATGTCGATCCAGATCACCAACGCCGGCCCGGAGGACGACAGCATCCACGTGCTGCCCACCGCCTGGTTCCGCAATACCTGGGCCTGGGATGTTGGCGAGCCCAAGCCGAGCTTGTCCGCCTCGGCGGAGGCGTCGGTCACCATCGAGCATCCGATCACCGGCACCATGGAGCTGATCGGTGCCGCCGGTCCCGACGGCGCCGAGCCGGAGCTGCTGTTCTGCGACAACGAGACCAACACGGCCCGGCTGTACGGCAGCCACCCGGTCAGCCCCTACCCCAAGGACGGCATCAACGACCACGTCGTCCACGGCGCGCCCACCGTCAACCCCGAGCGGGCCGGCACCAAGTGCGCGTTCTGGTACCGGCTGACCGTGCCCGCGGGGCAGACCGCCGAGCTGCGGCTGCGGCTGCGCCCGGCCGGCCACGGCGAACAGCGCACCGTGGCGCTCGGCACCGGCTTCGACGAGGTGATGGCCCTGCGACGGGCCGAGGCCGACGAGTTCTACGCCGAGCTCACCCCGGCCAGCGCCAGCGCGGACGAGGCGCTGGTGCTGCGGCAGGCGTGCGCCGGCCTGCTGTGGAGCAAGCAGCTGTTCTACTACGACGTTGCCCGCTGGCTGGACGGCGACCCGACCCAGCCGGAACCGCCGGAATCGCGTAAGAGCGGGCGGAACGCCAAGTGGCGCAACTTCGACGGGTTCGACATCATCTCTATGCCCGACAAGTGGGAATATCCCTGGTTCGCCGCCTGGGACCTGGCCTTCCACACCATCCCGCTGGCTCACCTGGACCCGGCGTTCGCCAAGTACCAGCTGATCCTGGTCTGCCGGGAGTGGTTCCAGCACCCGAACGGGGCGCTGCCGGCCTACGAGTGGGACTTCGGCGACGTCAACCCGCCGGTCCACGCCTGGGCGGCGCTGCAGGTCTGGGCCATCGACGGCGGCCGCGACGCTGACTTCCTGTCCCGGGTCTTCGACAAGCTCCTGGTCAACTTCACCTGGTGGGTGAACATGGAGGACGCCGGGGGCAACAACGTCTTCGAGGGTGGCTTCCTCGGCCTGGACAACATCGGCCCGATCGACCGGTCCCACGTACCGGCGGGCTACATCCTGGAGCAGTCCGACGCCACCGGCTGGATGGGCGCCTACGCGCTGGCGATGGCCTCCATCGCGGCCGTCCTCAACTGGACCGGCGAGCGCAAGACGCAGGACCTGGTCATGAAGTTCCTCGAGCACTTCGCGGGCATCCGCCAGGCCCTGGACCAGCAGGGCCTGTGGGACGCGGCCGACGGGCTGTTCTACGACCGGCTGACCACCCCGTTCGGCTACGCCGTTCCGGTCAAGGTCCGGTCCATGGTCGGGATCATCCCCGCGCTGGCGGCGGCGGTGATCGACGGCGACATGCTGCAGAACGCCCTGGCCTTCAACAAGCTGTTCAAGAACTTCCTGGAGGCCGAGGGGGTCGGCGACATCGAGAAGCTGACCCAGACCCCGCAGCTGCGCGGCGAGGGAGCCGGCCGCAGGCTGCTGCTGTCGGTGGCCCGGCCGGATCAGCTGGAGCGGCTGTTCGCCAAGCTGTTCGACGAGGCTGAGTTCCTGTCCCCGCACGGGCTGCGCGCCCTGTCGGCCTACCACCGCGATCATCCCTATCAGTTCGACGTCGGTGACTACCGGGCCTCCATCGACTACGAGCCGGCCGAGTCGACCACGTCGATGTTCGGCGGCAACTCCAACTGGCGCGGCCCGGTCTGGATGCCGGTCAACTACCTCGTGGTCGAGGTGCTGGAGCGCTACCACCGGTTCTACGGCGCTGACCTGGAGCTGGAGTACCCGGCCGGGTCGGGTAAGCGGCTCACCCTCGACCTGATCCAGGCCGACCTGCAGGACCGGCTCATCTCCCTGTTCACCAGGGACGCCGACGGGCGGCGGGCGTGCTTCGGCGGGACCGAGAAGATGCAGACCGATCCCGCCTGGAAGGACAACCTGATCTTCAGCGAGTACTTCCACGGCGACAACGGCGCCGCGATCGGCGCCTTCCACCAGACCGGCTGGACCGGCCTCGTCGCCGATCTGGTCCTGCGCCGCCACGGCGCGGTCCGGGCCCTCGGTGATGTGCTGCGTGACCTAGCCCCGAAGTAGGGAGTCGATCAATGACCAGCATGCAGGCTACCGGCGCGGCGGTTACCCGGCCCGGGAGGCCCTTCCCGCTCGGCGCCACGCCGGGTGAGCAGCTCGGCATCGCGGGAACGAACTTCGCGATCGCCTCGAGCGTGGCCGAGAGCGTCACGTTGTGCCTGTTCGACGACGGCGGCCTGGAGACGCAGATCCCGCTGCAGGACAACGACGCCGACGTCTGGCACGGGTTCGTGCCGGGCGTCGGCCCGGGGCAGGCCTACGGGTACCGGGTGGCCGGGACCTGGGACCCGGCCCGTGGCCTGCGGTGCAACCCGGCCAAGCTGCTGCTCGACCCGTACGCCAAAGCCATCAGCGGATCGGTGCTGTTCGGACCGGAGGTACTCGGCCAGGACGAAGCCGACCAGGCCAGGCCCAGCAGCCTTGACTCCGCAGCGCAGGTGCCGCGGAGCCTCGTCGTGGACCAGGCATTCGCCTGGCAGGACGGCAACCGGACCCGGCACCGCACCTCGGACACGGTCCTGTACGAGATCCACGTCAAGGGTTTCACCATGCGTCACCCGGGCATCCCGCCCGAGCTGCGCGGGACCTACGCCGGCCTGGGCCACGCGGCCGCCATCGCGCACCTGCTCGACCTCGGCGTCACCACCGTCGAGCTGCTGCCCGTGCACCAGAACGTGCCCGAGGCGTTCCTCGTCCAGCGAGGGCTGACGAACTACTGGGGCTACAACACGATCGGTTACTTCGCCCCGCACAACGGCTACTCGGCCGCCGTCCGGGCCGGGCGGCCCGGCGGCCAGGTGGCCGAGTTCAAGTCGATGGTGGACGCGCTGCACCAGGCTGGCCTGGAAGTGGTTCTGGACGTGGTGTTCAACCACAGCGCCGAGGGCGGCCCTGATGGTCCGGCGTTGTGCTTCCGCGGCGTCGACAACACCGCCTACTACCGGACCGAGCCCGGCGATCCCGGCGTCTACGTCGATACGACCGGCTGCGGCAACTCGCTTAACGTGGGCGATCCGATCACGCTGCAGCTGATCATGGACTCGCTTCGCTACTGGGTGCTGGAGATGCACGCCGACGGGTTCCGGTTCGACCTGGCTCCGTCACTGGCCCGCCAGGATGGTGCCTTCGACAAGGTCTCGGCCTTCCTGGACATGGTGGCCCAGGACCCGGTGGTGTCGCGGGTCAAGCTCACGGCCGAGCCGTGGGACGTGGGCCAGATGGACAGCTACGACCTGGGCGGGTTCCCGCCGCTGTGGCGGGAGTGGAACGGCAAGTACCGTGACACGATGCGCGACTTCTGGCGCAGCACGCCGGTCGGCATCGGCGAGTTCGCCACCCGCTTCGCCGGCTCCTCCGACCTCTACGGCACGACGGGCCGGCGCCCGACCGCCTCCGTCAACCTCATTACCGTCCACGACGGCTTCACCCTGCGGGACCTGGTCTCCTACAACGACAAGCACAACGAGGACAACGGCGAGGAGAACCGCGACGGCACCAGCGACAACCGGTCCTGGAACGGCGGCGCCGAGGGCCCCACCGCCGACCCGGACCTCCTCGCACTGCGCGCCAGGACGTCCCGGGCCATGCTCACCACGCTGATGCTGTCGTTCGGGGTGCCGCTGCTGCTCGGCGGCGACGAGATGGGCCGCACCCAGCAGGGCAACAACAACGCCTACTGCCAGGACAACGAGACCACCTGGTTCGACTGGGCCAGCGCCGACACCGCGCTGAAGGACTTCACCAGGGACCTCATCGCGTTCCGCCGCGCCCACCCGGTCTTCCGCCGCCGCCGCTTCCTCACCGGCGTCGAAGCCACCCAGCTGCAGTGGTTCACCCCCGCGGGCACGCCGATGGACGGCAGCAACTGGGCCGATCCGAACGCCCGGGCCATCGCCATCTACCTGGACGGGTCCGATGATCCCGACCGGGCCGAAGACGGCACGTTCCTGGTCGACGACGACTTCCTGGTCCTGGTGAACTCCTGGTGGGAGCCGCTCGAGTTCGTGCTACCGGAGGTCAGGCCACAGGCGCGCTGGCAGGTCGAGATCGATTCGTACGATCTCGGGTCCGGGGCCGGACTGGAGGAGGAGCGCAAGCCCGGCGACACTGTCACCGCCGGCCCTCGCTCGGTGGTGGTCCTGCGATCAGGACATCCAGGCTGAGCGCGAGGATCCACTGGCGACGACTACGAGAACGAGTGCGGAGAAACAGCAGGGAAATCGAAGGGCCGGATGGGAACCGCGACCGCGGTCCTCGACGGCGCCCCGAACCGGACGCGAATTGGGCCGGCCTCAGCCATCCTCATGAAGTGGCGGCAGATCCTCGACTTGTTTCTTCGTGATGTTGAGCCGAATGCCCGCGTCGACCGAGGCGACGGCACTGACCGGGATAGCCACCTGCTTGCGACCCCACAGGTGGCCCTCCTTGAGCAGGACGTGGGTCACCTTGTGGTCGGCGGGATCGACCACGAACCCCTCCACCTGCCCGATCTGGCCGTCTACGGCATGCACGCTCTCATGGCGCTCCACCTCGGTCTCTCCCAGCGGGACGGCGTGCTCGACCACCAGCGGCGTGCGGTGGCCCAGGCCCATCCCGATGCCCATGCCGGAAACGGAGCCACCCATGCCCATGCTGCCGACGTTGCCGTAACCCTGAACCGCCTCGGCCTGGCCGTAGCCGCCACCGTACCCGCCGTCCACCAGTTCGGTCTCCTCAGCCGGCTCGAGCCGGCCGAACTGCTCCAGCGTGCACCGCAGCCTGATTTCCCCCACCGTCGCCTCGGCCAGATCCACGGGTACCAGGCGCCCCCCGGCACCGTGTTTGGGGCCGATGACCAGATGAGTGACGGTCCGGGCGGCCGGGTCGAGGATCGTCCGGCTGACCACGCCGCAGAAACCGTCCGAGCAGTTGGCCCTGGCCCCCAGGGTGAACTCTGCCATCGCCGTATCCCTTCGTCAGGTGAGGCCTGCCGAAAAGGTTCCCGAACCAGGGCCTGGCGGTCATCACCCACCACGGATGATCGAGGGCAATGCTCGGCTCACCGGTTAACGTCTGGTTCGCTGACGTAAAGCTTGTAAGCCTCCTCCAGCTCGGGCGAGCCGGGCGGCTCCATGTAGTCGCGAATCGTCCCAACCTGAAACTCGCAGAAGTCCAGCGCTTCCTGCTCCGCGGGGTAAAGCTTCTGGCGGTGCGGTTGCGCCGCGACGTTGCGGGCTTTGTCCACGTGGCGCAACGCCTCATACACGGCCCGGCGGATGGTGACGTTCAGCGCGCGCATCTGCCCATCACTGATGAATCCTTCCCCGCTACCCGGGTTGTCCGGATCGAACGCCCAGCCGCCGTGGAACGTCTGCAGGGCGTTACGGACCGACTGCGCCACGACCCAGGTCCGGAAGCGCTCATAGGTGAGCTTGTGGCCGGCGCGCTCGGTAAGGGCCAGCAGGTCGGTGGTCGTCATGACGCGCTCGTTTCTCCGGGTGCGGAGCGTCGGCCGGCTGCCCTGCCCCGCAGCGGCTTGGCGAGGCGCCCCGCCGGATACGGGGGCAGCTCCGGCGGGGCGCGCTCGGGCGCATTCCTGGTACGGCCCAGACGGCGCGGCACCAGAGGGAGCCAATCAGATAATGGGCGACGAACCTGACCTTCACCTGGAAGGTACCTGCAGGTAATATACGCTTTTACTGCAGAAAACTTGACTATTCGCTGAACGGACGGCCCGATGCCGAGGCTGAGGGCCAGGCTGATCCGCGGGCGGCGCGGAGCGGCTGCTAGGGGCGCGCCGACCATGACCGCGCTGACGGCACTCGAGGAGACCATCGACGCCTCCGGCGCCGCGCCGCGGATCGAGGCCATGGTGCCTGACCGGGGTGCGGCCCCGGCACCTGCGCGTCCGCACCCTGGTGGGCGGCATGTGCCTGACCCAGGTCGATTACCGGCCCGCCCACTTCACCAGGGTGCAACAAGTCCTGACCAGCCTGCCGAAGGCGAGCAGCGGCGGCTGGACGTGATCGCGGACTGGAAGCACGACATCCCCCGGTGACTCCAGTTACGCCCGCCGCGACGCCGCAGCCTGGGACTGCCGCTCCGCCAGGCTGGGGCACAGCTCGTCCAGGACCTGCACCCGCACGACCGCGGCCCCAACGGCGCCTACCGTGGCGCCATCATCGCCAACGGCAACGTGGGCCTGGCCGCCGGAACCCCGAAGAGCCGGCACCACACCCGTGGGCTACCAGAAGGAACCTCCGAGGCAAACGTGAATACAGGCCTCAATGAAACGTGAGACCTCTCGGTGAGGTCACGTTTGGGGATGCCTGGGCTAACGGGGCCTGGGAGCTGCTGCAGCCTGCGCCCTGCGGACCGGGGTCACCCTGGTCCTGGTCTGCCTGCTGCACGGCGCGACGTTCCTGTGCCTGAAGACCACCGGCGACATGCTCGAGCGGTCCTGGCAGGCGGTCCGGCCTGGGACCTGAGCAGGATCACCCGCTGCGGGGGACGCCAACCGGGCCCGGACGCGATGTGATCATAACGACCGGTCAGGAGGAATGACATTGTCGGACAAAGTTGACGCGCTGGTGATCTTCGGTGCTACTGGGGACCTGGCGAAGATCGAGACCTTCCCCGCGCTGGTAGGGCTGGTGCAGCGCGGCGTGCTCGACGTGCCCGTGATCGGGGTGGCCAAGAGCGGCTGGGGACTAGAGCAATTCCGCGACTACGCCACCGCCTCGCTGAAGCTTAACAACATGGACCCGAACAGCGCGTCGGCGCGAAAGATGCTTGGGCTGCTGCGGTACGTGGACGGGGACCTCGGCGACGACGCCACCTACAAGGCCATGTCGGACCAGATCGGCGCTGGCCAGCAGGTCCTGTACTACATGGAGGTGCCGGCCCAGCTGTTCGGGCGGATCGCGCAGGGAATAGCTTCGGCCGGCCGCACAAAGGACGCGCGGGTGATGGTGGAGAAGCCGTTCGGCATCAACCTGGCCAGTTCCCGGCAGCTCAACGACACCATGCACCAGTACTTCCCGGAGGAGGCCATCTTCCGGGTCGACGACTGGCTGGCCTTCGACCCGGTGGAGAACGTGCTGTTCGTCCGGTTCGCCAACTCGGTGATCGAGCCGCTGCTCAACCGGACCTACGTGGAGAACATCCAGATCACGATGGCGGAGGCGTTCGACGTCGCCGACCGCGGCCGGTTCTACGACCGGACCGGTGCCATCAGGGACGTGCTGCAAAACCACATGCTCCAGGTACTGGCGACCGTCTTGGCCGAGCCGCCCAGCGCGCACGGCCTTTCCGCCTGGCGCGATGCCAAGCACAACGTGGTTAACGCGCTGAGCCCGCTGACCCCGGAGAACACAGTGCGCGGCCAGTACGAGGGCTACCGCCAGGTGGACGGCGTCGACCCGAATTCAACCGTGGAGACGTATGTCGCGGTCAGGCTCACCGCCGATACCTGGCGCTGGGCGGGGGTACCGATCCTGATCCGGGCGGGCAAGTGCATGCCGGTCACCGCCACTGAGATCACTGTCACGTTCAAGCCGGCGCCGCACGACGTATTCGGGATCGAGCCCGTCAGGCCAGCGGACATGCTGAGGTTCCGGATCTGGCCGGAGACGGCGGTCGGCCTCACCCTGCACGGAAAGAAGCCCGGTGCCGGCTGGGAGCCGCAGGCGGAGGAGCTTGGGTTCGCGCAGCAAACCGGGTCGGACATCCGCCCGTATGACCGGCTCATCGGCGCCGCCCTGGACGGGGACCGCTGGCTGTTCGCCCGGCAGGACACCGTGGAAGCCGCCTGGGAGACCGTCGACCCGGTGCTCGGCGATGCCGTCCCCGTGCACCCCTACGCCAGAGGCAGCTGGGGTCCCAAGGAGGCCGAACGGCTGCTGGCCGGCCGGGAAACGTGGTACGACCCGGCAGGCTGAGCCGCACGCAGAATAAAGGGCAACCGGGATCGGGGACGCGCCATGAACGACCAAGATAGCCAGCGCCGCGTGGTGATCATCGGTGGCGGATTCGCCGGGCTGTTCGCCGCCAGGGTCCTACGCCGCGCCCCGGTCCGGGTGACCCTCATCGACAGGCGCCCGCACCACCTTTTCCAGCCCCTGCTGTACCAGTGCTCGACCGGGATCTTGTCCGAGGGGAAGATCGCCGTCCCGCTGCGGGATCTGCTCCGTAAGCACAAGAACGCGGACTTCGTGCTGGCTGAGGTGACCGGCATCGACACCGACGGGCGCCGGGTACTCGCGACGCGGCCGCTCGGGGACCAGCTGGAGTTCGGCTATGACTACCTGATCGTGGCGGCTGGGGTGCAGCAATCGTATTTCGGGCACGACGAGTACGCCCAGTGGGCGCCCGGCATGAAGACCATCGAGCATGCCCTCGTCATCCGGCGCCTCGTCTTCGGCGCGTTCGAGATGGCCGATACCGCGGTCGACCCGGCGGAACGCAGCCGCTGGCTCACCTTCGCCCTGGTCGGCGCCGGGCCCACTGGCGTCGAACTGGCCGGGCAGATCCGCGAGGTGGCCACCAAGACGCTGCGCGACGAATACCGTCACATCAAGCCCGAGGACGCCCGGGTGCTGCTTTTCGACGGCGGGGACGCCCCGCTCGCCCCGTTCGGCCCGGAACTGTCGGCCAAGGCGGCACGCACCCTGGCCAAGCTCGGCGTCGAGCAGCACATGCACTCGATTGTGACCGATATAGACTCCGCCGGGCTGAGCGTCCGCGCTCAGGACGGCACGGTGACCCGCCACGAGGCGGGCACCGTGCTATGGACCGCCGGAGTGGCAGCGCCGCCGGTCGCGGCGGCCATCGCGGTGGCCACCGGCGCCAAGCAGGACCGGGCGGGCCGCATCATGGTCGGCGACGACTGTACCATTCCCGACCACCCCGAGATCTTCGTGACCGGGGACGTTATGAGCCTGAACAAGCTCCCCGGTGTGTGCGAGGTCGCTATGCAGACCGGCATATACGCCGGGGAGCGCATCAAACACGAGGTTACCGGGCACATGCCCACTAAGTCGTTCCGGTACCGTGACCTGGGGTCGGCTGCTTACCTATCCCGTGGCCGCGCGGTCGTTTCCGTGGGACGCGTGCACCTCTCCGGCTTCCTCGCCTGGGTCATCTGGCTGTTCATCCACATAAGCTTCCTGACCGGTTTCCGCAACCGCCTCGGCGCGCTGGTGAGCTGGTGGCCCGCCTTTGTCCGTGGTGTGCGCCGGGAACGGACGTACACCACCGAGCAGGTTGGACTGGTACACAGTGCGTACGACGTGCTGCCTCCCGCTACCGCTGGCACGGCGCTTCCAGGTAGCACGACCGGTGCCGAGTTCCCCAGTGCAGGCACTGGCACTGCGCCCTCGGCCACTGCCACTGGGCCCTCCAGCCGAACGGGATAAGTCCGGGCGAGATAAGCGACCTTGAGTTGAGCGCGGCCGAGTTCCCGGCCGTCTACGCCCGGGTGAAGCACATGTCCCGGTGGGGACCAGCGATATCTGGCGTGGCCGCCATTACGACGTTCCAGGGGCCAGCCTGGCCAGTCCGTTTTCCCTCCCAGGTGAGGCGGTCATTATCGGCCTTCGAAGCTTGAGCATGGATTTCGCCCTACCCGACTGAGGCGGCGTTGCCTTCTTGTCCGGAGCCGATGAGCAGTGATACGGCTTCGATCAGGGCAAGGTGCGTGAAGGCCTGCGGGAAATTCCCGAGATGCTCCCCTGTCGTGGTGTCGATCTCCTCGGCGTAAAGCTGCAGCGGTCCGGCGAACGACAGCAGCTTCTGACACAGGGCGTGCGCGCGTCCGGTTTCGCCGATCATGGCCAGCGCGGTCACCAACCAGAACGAGCAGATGGTGAAGGTTCCTTCCTTGCCCTCGAACCCGGTGTCGGTTCCCTCGACCTTGTAGCGCAGGACCAGGCCGTCCTGGGTCAGCTCATCGGCGATGGCCAGCACGGTTGACTGGACGCGCTTGTCGTCCGGAGGCAGGAATCCCATGATGGGCAGCAGCAGCAGCGAGGCATCCAGGTCATCGTTCTCGTAGTGCTGCCGGAAGACGCCACGGTCGGAAACGCCCTTGTCCAGTACCTCGGCCTTGATTTCGTCGGCACCTGCCCGCCAGCGCTGGGCGCGTTCCTCATCGCCCCGCTCGGCGGCCAGATCTGCGCCGCGCGCGGCGGCCACCCAGCACATCACCTTGGACGCGGTGAAGTGCTTGGGGTCGCCACGGACTTCCCAGATGCCCTGGTCGGGCTCATGCCAGTGCTGCAGGGCGGCGTCCACGAATCCTGCCAGCACTTCCCAGACCGGCGCGACGATCTGCGCGGCTCCCTGGTGGAACTGGACATCGAGAGCGTCGATGATCATTCCCCAGACGTCGTGCTGCTGCTGATTCCAGGCACCGTTGCCGACCCGGACCGGGCGCGCCCCGCGCCATCCGGACAGGTGGTCCAGGGTCCGCTCGGTCAGGTCCCGCTCCCCGCCGATGCCGTACATGATCTGCAGCTCGGGCCGGCGGCTGAGGTCACCGCCGGTGACCGCGTCGATGACGAAGCCCCAGTACTCGATCGCTTCCCAGTCGAAGCCCAGCCGGTACAGCGAGCGGAGCATGAATGCCGAGTCCCTGATCCAGGTGAACCGATAGTCCCAGTGGCGGGCGCCACCCGGTGTTTCCGGCAGTGAGGTTGTCGACGCGGCCATGATGGCGCCGGTCGGGGCGTAGCTGAGCCCCTTCAGGGTCAGCGCGCTGCGGTCCAGGTAGGGCTTCCACGGATGGTCGGGGATCTTGGCCGAGCTCAGCCAGTCGCGCCAGAAATCGACTGTGGTGTTCAGCATGGCGAACGCCTCATCCTGGTTAGCCGGGACCTTGGCGTCTGCCCAGGACAGGGCGGCGAAGGCCGACTGGCCCTGGGTCAGCGTCGTACGGCCGTAACAGCGGGCGCCCAGCACGCCGAGCGGGATGCTGCCCGCCAGCGCGAGCTGTACGTCCCCCTCCTCAGGGGCGATCGTCATCGCGTCGTAGCCGTCGCCGGTGTAACTCCAGGTGCCGCTGGCGGTCCCGTAGTCGAACTGCGGGCCGCAGTTCACCATGACCTCGACCCGGCCGCTGATGCATGTCGCGATCCGTAGGAGTACGCCGACCGCGCCGGAATCGGTCGGAGCCCGGTGATAATCGGGCCGTCGTCGCTGGTTCTGCAGCGGGCCGACGGCCAGCAGGTCATAAACGGTCATCCATCCCGTCGGGGTCTGCCAGGTGGTTTCCAGCACCATCGTCCCCGGCACGTACCGGCGGTGCTGCGGCACGCGTGTCTCGCTGGGGCCGAACCGGAACAAGCCGGCGGCCCGGTCAAGCAGTGCTCCGAACACGCTCGGGGAATCCGGGCGCGGCAGGCACAGCCACTCCACCGATCCATCCGGAGCGATCAGGCAGTTCTGCTCGCAATTCGACAAGAACCCGTAACTAGCAATCGGCGGGAACAAGCTTACCGACCCCGAACCTTCGCTACCCACCACGCAACCTCCCGACACTGACAGGTAACGCGATCATAGGGACTGGCCTGCGCACTGCCATCCCCCCGCACGGGTGAGCCCGGCCGCGGCCCCAAAGTGCCCCGCGGACATCAACGCCGGGTGTGCTTAAGCCGCCGCCTCGCGGGTGAGCCGGACGGCCTCGGTCACGCCGTGGTCCCAGGCCGGCCCGTGGCCGGGCAGGACCCAGGTCGCGTCGATGCCGTCGATGCGGTCGAGGGAAGCCAGGGCCTGCTCGGGCTGGAGCGTGAACGGCGCCGGCTTGGGCCCGGTCGCGCCGGTGAGCACGTTGCGGGTCGTCATGGTGTCGCCGATGAACAGCGCGTCGGCCGCCGGGACGTGGACCGCGATGCTCCCGGGCGTGTGGCCGGGGACGTGGATGATGCGGGGCCGGCCGGGGACGTCGAGCACCTGATCGTCTTCGGCCGGCTGCAGTCCGCCGGCCGGGCGGATCCGCAGGCCGCCCTCGCGGGCGGAGTACCACAGGAAGCCGGCCAGCGGACCGGCCTTGACCGGGCCCCAGCCGCTAGTGGGCTTCTTGACCTCCAGCCGGGCGCGGTCGTGGTCGGCGGGGTGGAGGTAGGCCGGGATGTTCTTCTCGCGGTACAGCCGGCCGGCGAAGCCGATGTGGTCGGTGTCGCCGTGCGTGAGGATCAGCGCCCGCACGTCATCGAGGGTCAGGTCCAGCCGTGCGAGTTCCTTGATCAGCAGCTTCCAGTAGCGGGGCAGGCCCGCGTCGATGATCGTCACGCCGTCCCCGTCGATGACGAGGAAGCTGCTGACGGTGTCCGAACCGATCCGGTGCAGGCCCTTGGCGATCTGCATGGCGGCGCCTCCCGTGCGAGTCCTTATGGCTACGGTAATTAGCCTTCGCTAGGCTACGATAGTTAGCCTTGGCGGCCGCCGCAATAGGATTACGGCCGTTCGCGGACAGGAGGCCGGATGCCCGCTCACGCCCAGACCTCGACCGCCGCCATCGTGGCGGCCGGGCGGCACCTGCTGGAAGAGCGCGGGGCGGACGCGCTGACCATGCAGGACGTGGCCGAGGCGGTCGGCGTGCGCGCGCCGTCGCTCTACAAGCGAGTCCGCAGTCGCTCCGACTTGTTCCGCCTCATCCTGGAGGACGTGGCCGACGAGCTGACCGCGTCACTCGACGCGGCGGCGGGCTCCGGCGATCCCGTCGCGGACCTGCGGGCGATGACGGCGGCCTACCGCGGGTTCGCGCACTCCAACCCGGTCACGTACACGCTCATGTTCGCCCCCGACTCCGTGCCCGGCGCCACGGCGAGATCCGTGCGCTCCTCAGCCGCGCTGCTGCGCGTCGTCGCGGAACTGGCGGGCCCGCAGCACACGCTGCCGGCCGCGCGCACGATCGTGGCCTGGGCCCACGGCTTCATCACGATGGAGCTCGCGGGGGCGTTCCGGCTCGGCGGCGACGTCGAGCAGGCCTGGGACTTCGGCCTGGACCAGATCCTGGCCGTTATGCCGGGACGATCGAGGGCGTGATGCCGAAGGTGCGAAGGCTGCGCGGAGGCTGGTAGGTCCGCAAGCACATGACTCGTTCGGGAGAAAGATCTTTAGTTTTATCGCCAGCCGAGGGCGGGGGCCACGTGGGTGAGGACGCTGTCGATGACGTGGGCGTTGTAGTCGACGCCGAGCTGGTTGGGCACGGTGAGCAGCAAGGTGTCGGCGGCGGCGATCGCCTCGTCCTCCTTGAGCTGCTGGATCAGCACATCGGGCTCGGCCGCGTAGCTACGGCCGAAGATGGCCTGGGTCTGCGGGTCGATGAACCCGATCTGGTCGGTGTCCTGGTTCTGGCGGCCGAAGTAGGCCCGGTCCCGGTCGTCGGTGAGGGCGAAGATGCTCCGGCTGACCGATACCCGCGGCTCCCGCTCGTGGCCAGCCGCCTGCCAGGCGTCGCGGTAGGCCTGGATCTGCTCGGCCTGCTGCTGGTGAAAGGGCTTGTCCGACTCGTTGGTGATCAGCGTCGAGCTCTGCAGGTTCAGGCCCAGCTCGGCCGCCCAGGTAGCGGTCTGCTGGGACGCGGCGCCCCACCAGATGCGCTCCCGCAGCCCTTGCGAGTACGGCTCGGGGCGCAGCAGGCCGGGCGGGTTCGAGAACATCGGGCGGGGATTGGGCTGGGCGAAGCCCTCGCCGCGCAGCACCTCGAGCAGCACCTGGGCGTGCCCGCGGGCCATGTCGGCATCGGTCTGGCCTTCTTGCGGCTGGTAGCCGAAGTACCGCCAGCCGTCGATCACCTGCTCGGGCGAACCGCGGCTGATCCCCAGCTGGAGGCGGCCGCCGGCGATGAGGTCGGCCGCGCCGGCGTCCTCGGCCATGTAGAGCGGGTTCTCGTAGCGCATGTCGATGACGGCCGTGCCGATCTCGATCCGGCTGGTGCGCGCGCCGACCGCCGCGAGCAGCGGGAAGGGGGATCCCAGCTGCCGCGCGAAGTGGTGCACGCGGAAGTACGCGCCGTCAGCGCCGAGTTCTTCGGCGGCGACGGCCAGGTCGATGGACTGCAGGAGCGCGTCCGAGGCCGACCGGGTCTGCGAGCCGGGTGACGGCGACCAGTGCCCGAACGACAGGAAGCCAATCTTCTTCACCAGCGCGACAACGTGAATCGCCCGGTCGGCATTCCTCTCGCGGCTGCGGGCCCGGCCTGGTGCGGGGATGATGGCCGGGTTAGGTTCAGCGCATGCGCTTCGGAATCATCGACCACAACGACGACACCGGACGTCCACATACCCGGCAGATCGCCGAGCGGCTGGAACTGATCGAGGCCTACGACCGGCTGGGCTTTTACGCCTATCACCTGACCGAGCACCACGGGACGCCGCTGGCCGTCACGCCGTCGCCGCACCTGATGCTGGCGGCGGCCGCGCAGCGAACCTCGCGGCTGCGGCTCGGGACGCTCATCACGATCTTGTCGCTGTACCACCCGATGCGCGTCGTCGAAGAGGCGGTGACACTGGACCAGCTGTCCGGCGGGCGGCTCGACCTGGGGGTCGGCCGGGGCGTATCGCCGGCCGAGCTGGCGTTCCACGGCGTGTCCTCCCCGGAGGAGGCGCAAGGCCGGTTCGACGAGGCCTTCGCGATCCTGCGGCAGGGTCTGACCTCGGACAGCGTGACCTTCGACGGGACGTACTACCAGCTGGCCGACGCGCCGGTCATCTCGCGCCCGGTGCAGCGGCCGCATCCGCCGCTGTGGTACGGCACCAGGACGCCGGCCAAGGCCCGGTGGTGCGCGCGGCTCGGCATGGCGATGATGGCGCTCGTCCCGTCGCCGGACGTCCGGGCGCTGACCGACGCCTACACGTCCGAGTGGACATCGCTCGGGCGTGCTCCGGAGGACCTGCCGCCGCTGGGCATCTCCCGGAACATGGTGCTCGCGCCAACCGGCGCGGAAGCGATGGAAATCGCCAACCGGGCCTTCGCCCGGTTCAAGGACAGCCTGTACTACCTGTGGAAGAAATACGGCATCCCCATACCGGCGGTCTTCCCGGCCGAGACCTACGAGGGCATCCACGCGACTGGCCACTTCTACGCCGGCGACCCGGCGGGCGCCCGCGCTTGGGTCGCCCGCCACCGCGACATCGGCGGAATCAGCTACATGGCGCTGGAAACGTGCTTCGGCGACATGACCAAGGACGAGGCGCTGCAGTCAGCCGAACTCCTGGCCACCGAGGTGATGCCGCA
>Ga0136846_1221462_pt1 | contig 33710 bp, 37 predicted proteins | sample HopSoiMetagenom2_FD_96841 | JGI IMG/M metagenome (GOLD analysis project Ga0136846, IMG submission 96841) | Grasslands soil microbial communities from Hopland, California, USA - 2 Assembly 2016 (version 4) | ecosystem: Environmental > Terrestrial > Soil > Grasslands | place: USA: Hopland...
CAGATCACGCCCGCCCACCTGTTGATGGCACTGCTGACCCAAAACGATGGCATTGCCGCTCCGCTGTTGGAGGCTGTCGGCGTCGAACCAGCGACTATCCGCGCCGAGACGCAACGGCTCCTCGACCGGCTGCCCAGCGCCAGCGGCGCGGCCTCGCAGCCGCAGCTGAGCCCGCCGTCGCTGGCCGCGATCACGGCCGCCCAGAACCTGGCCACCGAGATGGACGACGAGTACGTCTCGACCGAGCACCTGATGGTCGGCCTGGCCACCGGCGACTCGGACGTCGCCAAGCTGCTGACCGGACACGGCGCCTCCCCGCAGGCGCTGCGCGAGGCGTTCGTCAAGGTCCGCGGCAGCGCGCGGGTCACCAGCCCCGACCCCGAGACCACGTATCAGGCGCTGGAGAAGTACTCCACCGACCTGACCGAGCGTGCCCGCGAAGGCAAGCTTGACCCAGTCATTGGGCGCGACAACGAGATTCGTCGCGTCGTGCAGGTGCTCTCCCGTCGCACCAAGAACAACCCGGTGCTGATCGGCGAGCCCGGCGTCGGCAAGACCGCGATCGTCGAGGGCCTGGCCCAGCGCATCGTCGCCGGCGACGTGCCGGAAAGTCTGCGCGACAAGATGGTCATCTCGCTTGACCTCGGTTCGATGGTCGCCGGATCCAAGTACCGCGGCGAGTTCGAGGAGCGGCTCAAGGCCGTGCTCGACGACATCAAGAACTCGGCGGGTCAGATCATCACGTTCATCGACGAGTTGCACACCATCGTGGGCGCAGGCGCGACCGGCGAGTCTTCGATGGACGCGGGCAACATGATCAAGCCGATGCTGGCCCGCGGCGAGCTTCGCCTTGTCGGCGCCACCACGCTCGACGAGTACCGCAAGCACATCGAGAAGGACGCTGCGCTGGAACGCCGCTTCCAGCAGGTGTTCGTCGGAGAGCCGTCGGTGGAGGACACTGTCGGCATTCTGCGTGGCCTGAAGGACCGCTACGAGGTGCACCACGGCGTGCGGATCACCGACTCCGCGCTGGTCGCGGCGGCCACGCTATCCGACCGCTACATCACAGCGCGGTTCCTCCCCGACAAGGCCATCGACCTGGTCGACGAGGCGGCGTCACGGCTGCGAATGGAAATCGACTCCCGGCCCGTCGAGATCGACGAGGTCGAGCGGCTGGTCCGGCGCCTCGAGATCGAGGAGATGGCGCTGGCCAAAGAAGAGGACGCGGCCAGCAAGGAACGGCTGGAGAAGCTGCGCGCGGAGCTCGCCGACCAGAAAGAAAAGCTCGCGGAGCTGACAACTCGTTGGCAGAACGAGAAGAGCGCCATCGACGTGGTCCGCGAGCTCAAGGAGCAGCTCGAGCAGCTGCGGGGCGAGGCCGACCGGGCCGAACGCGACGGCAACCTGGAGAAGACGGCGGAACTGCGTTACGGCCGCATTCCCGAGGTCGAGAAGAAGCTCGACTCGGCGCTGCCCCAGGCCGAAGCGCGAGAAGACGTCATGCTCAAGGAGGAGGTCGGGCCCGACGACGTCGCCGACGTGGTGTCGGCGTGGACCGGCATCCCCGCGGGCCGGATGCTCGAGGGCGAGACGGCCAAGCTGCTGCGGATGGAAGACGAGCTGGGCAAGCGCGTCGTCGGCCAGAAGAAGGCCGTCCAGGCGGTGTCCGACGCGGTGCGCCGCAGCAGGGCCGGAGTCGCCGACCCCAACCGGCCGACCGGGTCGTTCATGTTCCTCGGCCCGACCGGCGTCGGTAAGACCGAGCTGGCCAAGGCGCTGGCGGAGTTCCTGTTCGACGACGAACGCGCGATGGTCCGCATCGACATGAGCGAGTACGGCGAGAAGCACTCGGTGGCTCGGCTCGTCGGTGCGCCTCCCGGCTACATCGGTTACGACCAGGGCGGTCAGTTGACCGAGGCGGTCCGACGGCGTCCGTACACGGTGATCCTGTTCGACGAGATCGAGAAGGCCCACCCGGACGTGTTCGACGTGCTGCTGGCTGTGCTCGACGAAGGCCGGCTGACCGATGGTCAGGGCCGCACAGTCGACTTCCGCAACACGATCCTGATCCTGACGTCAAACCTGGGGTCGGGCGGCACCGAGGAGCAGGTGATGGCCGCGGTGCGCTCGGCGTTCAAGCCCGAGTTCATCAACCGGCTCGACGACGTGATCGTCTTCGACGGGCTCAACCCGGAGGAGCTGGTACAGATCGTCGACATCCAGCTGGAGCAGCTGGCCAAGCGGTTATCGCAGCGCAGGCTCACCCTCGAGGTGTCGCTGCCCGCCAAGAGGTGGCTTGCCCAGCGTGGTTTCGACCCGCAGTACGGCGCCCGTCCGCTGCGTCGGCTGATTCAGCAGGCCATCGGCGACCAGTTGGCCAAGATGCTGTTGGCAGGCGACGTGCACGACGGCGACGTGGTGCCGGTCAACGTCAGCCCGGACGGCGACTCCCTGGTTCTGGGCTAGTTCGTCGCGAGAAGACGCAAAGGTCCCCTCACGCCCGGCGTCGGGGCCGTTTGCGTCTCCTCGCGCTGATACGGGGTTGTGATCCGCTTGAGTTCGGGAATAACCATCCTCAGCAGATAGGCTTGAGGCAATGGTCCCGCTTTGGTTCACGCTGTCCGCACTCTGTTTTGTGGGTGCGGCGGTATTGCTGTACGTCGACATCGACCGTCGACGCGGACTCGGCCGTCGCCGCAAGTCCTGGGCGAAGTCGCACGGCTTCGACTATGAGCACGAATCGGCTGACATTCTCAAGCGCTGGAAGCGCGGCGTGATGTCGACCGTCGGCGACATCACCGCCAAGAACGTCGTACTCGGGCAGATCCGCGGCGAGGCCGTGTTCATCTTCGACCTCGAAGACGTCGCGACCGTCATCGCGCTGCACCGCAAGGTCGGCACCAACGTCGTCGTCGACCTGCGGATCAAGGGCATCAAGGAGCCGCGGGAGAACGATATCTGGCTGCTCGGCGCGATCGGCCCACGCATGGTGTATTCCACCAACCTCGACGCTGCGCGGCGCGCCTGCGATCGTCGGATGGTGACGTTCGCCCACACGGCGCCCGACTGCGCCGAAATCATGTGGAACGAGCAGAACTGGACGCTGGTGTCTATGCCGGTCACCAGCACCCGCGCGCAATGGGACGAAGGCCTGCGCACCGTGCGCCAGTTCAACGACCTCCTGCGCGTGCTGCCGCCGATCCCACAGGCCATCACGGGCCAGCCCGTCGCGCGCCGCAGTGGCTCGCCGAGCCGCCCGCTCACGCCTGCGCCTTCCCGCTCCGAGGCGCCGCCGGGCCGCGCCGATGTCCCGCCGTCCCGCCCCGAAGCCGGCCGCTACGCACAACCGCGCCCCGAGGCCGGCCGCGCCGAAGGCGTGCGCCGCACGCCGCCGCCGTCGCGTAACGGGCGGCAGTCCCCGCACTACCAGCGCTAAGTCCCCGCGCTCCGTTTGCGCGATCTGTGAGCAGTTTCGGCGGCTTTGGCGCAGTTGGATAGTCTCTAGGGCATGGCACGCCCCGTCGCATTGATCACTGGACCGACGTCGGGGCTGGGTGCGGGATTCGCCCGCCGCTACGCCATCGACGGCTACGACCTCGTGCTGGTCGCCCGCGACGCCGACCGGCTGGAGTGCCTCGCCGCCGAACTGCATGACGAGGCCGGCGCCGGAGTTGAAGTTCTCGTCGCCGACTTGGCCGCCGAAGCCGACCGCGCGAAGGTTGCCGATCGACTGGCCGCCGGAGTGCGGGTTCTGGTGAACAACGCGGGATTTGGTACGTCCGGCGAATTCTGGACCGCCGACCTGGCGCTGCTGCAGTCCCAGCTCGACGTCAACGTCACCGCGGTGATGCAGCTGACGCACGCCGCGCTGCCTCCCATGCTGGCCGCCCACGAGGGCACGGTGATCAACGTCGCCAGCGTGGCGGGGTTGCTGCCCGGCCGCGGGTCGACGTACTCGGCGTCCAAGGCGTGGGTGATTGCGTTCTCCGAAGGGTTGGCCAACGGTCTCACCGACACCGGTGTCGGCGTGCACGCGCTGTGCCCGGGCTTCGTGCACACCCAGTTTCACGCGCGCGCGGGCATCGATATGGCGAAGACCCCGTCGTTCCTCTGGCTCGAGGTCGACGACGTGGTGCGCCGATGCATGGCCGACGTCGCCAAGGGCAAAGTGGTCATAATCCCGGGCCTGCAGTACAAGGCGCTCACCACCGGCGGACGGGTGGTACCGCGAAACCTGATGCGCGCCATGACGAAAGCTGTGGCCCGCGGCCGGAATAGAACCTGAGCCGGACCTAGATGTCGCTGCGTGCACTGATCGCCGTGCTGGGGGCGATCGTCATGGTTGCCTCGGCGTGCTCCGGTGACGACGGCCGCGTCCATCCATACTCCACACAACCCGCGGCGATCGGCGAATCGCTGTCTGTCCTGGGCTGGAACATCTCGGTGACGAATCTGCGGATCGACGCCGACTATGTCCTTGTCGACGTGGACGCCTCCCCATCGCAGAAGGACGGCCCGCGCGCCAAACCCGAGGACATCCGCTTCGGGCTCTACGGCGCGCTGGCACATCCGATCGAGGCCAACGCCCTCGGCGGCTGCAAGGACGTGACAAGCCTTGCGCTGCAACCATTGTCGGCCCCTTCCCCGGACCGGCTCACCGGCACGGTATGTCTGGGGCCGCAGCGCGACCAGTCCCAGGTGCGGGGCGTCTACGTGTACTCGCCGCGCGACCGGATCCCCGACACCGCCGCGGCGTACCCCGCTGCGTTCCCCGTCGGCGTGCTGCCGACGAACGAGAACGACACCGGGCTGGTGCTCAAGACGACGAGTGTTGACGCCTTTCGTGCCGACGGCGCGCAGCTCGACCCGTCGGCGATGGGCGATCCGGCGGCGTTCTCCGGCAACGGCTACATGCTGCTCGGGCTCGAAATCAACGGTCTCGCATCGCGATACCGCGACGACTCGGCCCGCCGTGGCGGCCCCATGATGGTGCTGGCGGCCCCGACGCTGCCTGCCCCTGGACTCAGTCACGCCTGCGACGTCTACGGCGCCTCGGTGCTCGTGTTGCCCGACGCATTGCGCGACGCCGTTCAGGTCCGCGCGTCGCTGTGCACGCAGGGTGAGATCAATGCGGCGTTGCTCTATGCGACGGTGTCGATGGTGGGCACCCACGCCGGATTGTGGACGACCCATGACTGAAGAGGGACCCACCGAATGGGGCCAGACTCCCGGCGTGGGGCCGTGGGAAGGTCCGTGGCCCGACGATCCGCGATACGACCCCGCGCTGTTGCGTGACGGAGACACCCGCAACGTCGTTGACGCATATCGGTACTGGACGCGTGAAGCGATCATCGCCGACATCGACGGGCGCAGGCATCCGCTGCACATCGCGATCGAGAATTTCGGCAACGACGCGAACATCGGCGCCGTGGTGCGTACCGCCAACGCGTTCGCCGTCGACACCGTACACATCGTCGGGCGACGCCGCTGGAACCGTCGCGGCGCCATGGTGACCGACCGCTATCAACGCCTGTGCCACCACGAGGCCACCGCCGAACTGCTGAGCTTCGCCGCTGATGCCGGGTTGACCGTCATCGCCGTCGACAACGTGCCGGGGGCGGTGCGACTCGAACACACGACACTGCCGCGGGATTGCCTGCTGGTCTTCGGCCAGGAGGGGCCGGGCATCACCGACGACGCGAAGGCCGGCGCCGCCCTCACTGTGTCGATCGCCCAGTTCGGGTCCACCCGCAGCATCAACGCCGCCGTCGCGGCAGGCATCGCCATGCACGCCTGGATCGCCCAACATAGCAACCTCGACCACGCCTGGTAGGGCAGGATCGACGGCATGGATCAGGTATGGGCCAACCGCGCAGCCAGTGCCGAAGCCGCCGTCGCCAAGCGACATCTGAAACGCATCTGGAAACTTCCGGGCACGCAACTCGGTGTGGTGTCGTGGCCGCCGACGCGCCACGACGCCGAGTTCCGCACGTGGCACTACTGGTGGCAGGCGCACCTGCTGGACTGCCTGGTCGACGCGCAGGTGCGTGACCCGCAACCCGACCGGATCACCAAGATCACCCGCCAGATCCGGTCACATCGGCTGCGCAACAACCTGTCCTGGGTCAACAGCTATTACGACGACATGGCATGGCTGGCGCTCGCGCTCGAGCGGGCCGGGCGGCTGGCCGGGGTCGAGCGCCCGAAGGCGCTCAAGAAGCTGTCAGAACAGTTCGTCAACGCGTGGGTGCCCGAGGACGGCGGCGGCATCCCGTGGCGCAAACAGGACCAGTTCTTCAACGCACCGGCAAACGGGCCGGCGGGGATTTTCCTGGCCCGCTACGGCGACCGGCTGCGGCGCGCCCAGCAGATGTCCGACTGGATCGATGAAACCCTCATCGACCCGGAGAGCCACCTGGTGTTCGACGGCATCAAGGCCGGGTCTCTCGTGCGCGCGCAGTACACGTACTGCCAGGGCGTCGTCATCGGGCTGGACGTCGAGTTGGCGGCTCGCACCAAGGACCCCGAGCACGCCACGCGAGTACACCGGCTGGTCGCCGCCGTGCGCGACAACATGGCGCCAGACGGCATCATCAAGGGCGCGGGCGGCGGCGACGGCGGTCTGTTCAACGGCATCCTGGCGCGTTACCTGGCGCTGGTCGTCACCACGCTGCCCGGTGACTCAGGCGACGACACCGAGGCGCGTGACATCGCGCGCGCGCTGGTGCTGAAGTCCGCGCAGGCGGCGTGGGACAACCGTCAGAGCGTCGACGACCTACCGCTGTTCGGACCGTCTTGGGAACGGACGGCCGAGATGCCCTCGGCTGGTGGGAAGTCGGCCGAATTCGTCGAGGGGGCCGTCAACGCCTCCGAGATCCCGGAGCGCGACCTGTCCGTGCAGCTTTCGGGCTGGATGCTGATGGAGGCCGCCCACATAGTTGCCGACGAGTGACTGCCGAGCCCCTTCCGCGGATCGTTCGCCTGCTGCCGAGCCGGTTCAGCCGCGACCCCAAGGCACCCGGCACCAAGGAGAACACCGCGGCCGCATTGCTGCTCGGGTTCACGCTGGCCGCGATCCTGTGGGCCAATTCGCCGTGGGCGCAGACGTATTGGGCGCTGCTGGACACCCACGTCGGCTTCACGATCGGTGCTCAGACCGCCGAACTGACGGTCAAGCATCTGATCAACGACGGCCTGATGACGTTCTTCTTCTTCATCGTCGGCCTCGAAGTCACCAGTGAGTTCGCCATCGGCGAGCTCACCGATCGGGCAAGGGCCGCCGTACCGGTTGTCGCCGCGATCGCCGGCCTCACCGTGCCTGCCGTCATCTTCCTGCTGTTCAACCCGTCGGGGGAGAACGCGCAGGCATGGGGAGTGGTGATATCCACAGATACCGCATTCCTCATCGGTGCGCTGGCGTTCATCAGGCCCAAATACCCTGCCCGGCTGCGGATCTTCCTGCTCACCTTGGCGGTGGTCGACGATATCGGCGCGCTGGGCGTCATCGCGCTGTTCTATTCCGATCGCATCCAGGTCGTTCCACTGGTCTTCTCAGTGGCTCTGATCGTCGCGCTCGCGTTGGTGCGGTTCCTGCCCGCGGTGCGCGGACCGGCCTATGCGGTGCTCGCAGTTGCGCTGTGGATCGCGCTGTCGATGTCCGGCGTCCACCCCACGCTCGCCGGAGTCGCGGTCGCGGTGCTGATTCCCGTCTTCACACCCGACCGACAGCAGGTCGAGCAGACCGTCGACATGATCCGCGCCTTCCGCCAGTCACCCAACTCGCAGTACGCCCGCGCCGCCACCCGCGGTCTGCGGGAGTCGATTTCGATCAACGAGCGGCTGCAGACCGAGGTCGGGCCCTACGTGTCGTTCGTGGTGCTGCCGCTGTTCGCGTTGGCCAACGCCGGGGTGCGGCTCGACGCGGGCAGCGTGACGGCCGCGCTGCGGTCGCCGCTGACGTGGGGCATCGTCGCGGGCCTGGTGATCGGAAAGTTCATCGGCATTACCGGTGCGACATGGTTCATGCGGCGCACGGGGCTCGGGCAGCTGGCGCCAGGCGGGACGCTGCGCAGAGTGGCAGGTGGTGCAGCACTGTCCGGAATCGGTTTCACCATCTCGCTTTTCATCGTCGACATCGCGATCAGCGATCCGGCACGGCAAGACCAGGCGCGTATCGGCGTCCTGCTGGCCTCGGTCATCGCCTTCGGCGCGGGGTGGGCGATCTTCCGGATCATCGATTGGGTCAGCCCGCCGGAACCGGTGGGGCTCAAGCTGATCCGGCCCGTCGACCCCGACCGCGACCATCTCCGCGGAGATCCCGACGCATCTCTGACCCTGGTGGAGTACGGCGATTACGAGTGCCCGTTCTGCAGTCGCGCCACCGGGGCCATCGATGAGGTGGTCGAGCACTTCGGCGAGGATCTGCGGTACGTGTGGCGCCATCTGCCGCTGGAGCGGGTACACCCGCGGGCGTTCGACGCTGCAAGGGCGGCAGAGGCTGCGGGGCTGCAGGGCAAGTACTTCGAGATGGGGAAGATGCTTTTCGCGCACCAGGACGATTTGGAGTGGTCGGATATCTATCGCTACGCCAACGCGATCGGGCTCGACCTCGAACAGTTCGACCATGACGTCCGGATCGACCCGTCGAAGGTGTTGCACCGGGTGCAGGACGATGCGCAGGACGCCGAGTTGATGGACCTCAACTCCACGCCGACGTTCTTCGTCAACGGCAAGCGGCACAAGGGTCCGTGGGATTCCGCCAGCCTGATCCGCGCGCTGGAAGCGGGCCGCACCTAGGCTTCGGGCGCGGGTTCGGTCGGCGTCTTGCCGCCGGCCTTCTTGGCTGCGCGGCGCCGCCGGTACCACTCGTAGATCATCGGGCTGACCGAAGCCACCGCGATGAGGATGAAAATCGGTTCGATCAGCTTCTGGATGACCTCGAACTGGCCCAGCCAATATCCGAGCAACGTCAGGCCGATGCCCCACGCCACAGCGCCGATGACGTTGAAGAGGGTGAACACCGGATAGCTCATCCGGGCGGCGCCCGCGGTGATGGGGGCGATGGTGCGCACGATGGGCACGAACCGGGCGAGCACGATGGCGAACGGGCCGCGCTGCTCGAAGAATGCGTGGGCCTCGTCGAGATACTGCTGCTTGAGGAAGCGTGCGCCCGGCTTGAACATCGCGGTACCCACGTACCGACCGATGAAGTATCCGACCTGTCCGCCGAGGACGGCGGCGATCGGGATGAAGACCAGCAACTGCCACAGCTGGAAGCTGGCCTGCCCCGCGGCGGCCGTGCCTGCGGCGAGCATGCCGGCAACGAACAGCAATGTGTCGCCGGGCAGGACAGGGAACAGCACGCCCGACTCGATGAAGATCACGACCAGCAGGCCGACCAGGGCCCAGGTCCCGAAATACCCGATGAGCTTGATCGGATCCAGGAAATCGGGCATGAGTGCGAGGGTGGTGCTCGTCATGACGCCCAAACCTACCGTCGGCCGCTGAAGCGGAGCTAAACGGTGACCTCGTGGCTAGGGTCGCTACATGTCCACCCACAAAGCCGTTCACGTCGCGTCCGCGCAGGCACCGCTAGAGATCGTCGACGTCGAGACCGCACCGCCAGGCCCGGGACAGGTACGCATCGCGGTCGCCGCCTGTGGCGTGTGCGGCACCGACCATGGTTTCGTCAGCGGTGGTTTTCCGAACATGACGTGGCCGCTGACGCTCGGGCACGAGATCGCCGGAACAATTGCCGAACTGGGCGACGGTGTCGAGGACTTCGCGGTCGGCGACCGGGTAGCGGTGGGCTGGTTCGGCGGCAACTGCAACCGGTGCATCCCGTGCCGCAGGGGGCAGTTCATGCAGTGCGAGAACATGCAGGTGCCCAGCTGGCACTATCCCGGCGGCTACGCAGAATCGGTGACCGCGCCGTCGACCGCGCTGGCCCGCATCCCCGAGGAACTGTCGTTCGCCGAGGCTGCCCCGATGGGCTGCGCCGGGGTGACTACGTACAACGCGCTGCGCAGGACCAAGGCCGTCGCAGGAGACCGGGTCGCGGTGCTGGGCATCGGCGGGCTTGGCCACCTCGGCGTGCAGTGGGCGCGGGCGATGGGATTCGAGACGATCGCGATCGCCCGCGGTGCTGGCAAGGAGGCGGACGCCCGCGAACTGGGCGCCCACCACTACATCGACTCGACCGCCGGTGACGTCGCCGCAGCGTTGCAGGCGCTGGGCGGCGCGTCGGTGGTGCTGGCCACGGCGGCCAACTCGGCCGCGATGGCGCAGACCGTCGGCGGTCTCGGGCCGGAAGGCGAGCTGGTCACCGTCGGCGTCACCTTCGACCCGTTGCCGATCGCGCCCGCCCAACTGATCAACGGCGGGCTCTCCGTGGTCGGTCACCCGTCCGGCACGTCACGGGACGTGGAGGAGACGATGCACTTCGCCGTGCTGTCCGGCGTGCGGGCGCGTATCCAGGAGAAGCCATTGGCGGAGGCCGCCGAGGCGTACGCGGCGATGGACGAGGGCCGCGCGCGCTATCGGATGGTCCTGACCATGTGAGCTCACATCGTTCTTGAGATACTGCATCAAACAGCGATCAGCCGAGAGGAACGCCAAATGCCCATCGCCACGCCCGAGGTCTATGCAGAGATGCTGGGTCGAGCCAAGGAGCACTCGTTCGCGTTCCCGGCGATCAACTGTGTGGGCTCGGAAAGCATCAACGCCGCGCTCAAGGGCTTCGCCGACGCGGGCAGCGACGGGATTATCCAGTTCTCCACCGGCGGCGCGGAATTCGGTTCAGGCCTTGGCGTCAAGGACATGGTGACCGGCGCGGTCGCACTGGCGGAATTCGCCCACGTCGTCGCCGACAAGTACCCGATCACCGTTGCGCTGCACACCGACCACTGCCCGAAGGACAAGCTGGACAGCTATGTCAAGCCGCTGCTGGCGGTCTCGCAGAAGCGGGTCGCCGATGGTCGCAATCCGCTGTTCCAGTCGCACATGTGGGACGGGTCGGCGGTGCCGATCGACGAGAACCTCGACATCGCCCGCGAGCTACTCAAGGAGGCCGCGGCCGCCAAGATCATCCTCGAGATCGAGATCGGCGTGGTCGGCGGCGAGGAAGACGGCGTTGCCCATGAGATCAACGACAAGCTCTACACCACCCCGGAGGACTTCGAGAAGACCATCGACGCGCTCGGGGCGGGCGAGCACGGCAGGTACCTGCTGGCAGCGACGTTCGGCAACGTGCACGGCGTCTACAAGCCGGGCAACGTCAAGCTGCGCCCCGACGTCCTCGAGCAGGGCCAGCAGGTCGCCGCGGCCAAGCTCGGATTGACCGAGGGCGCAAAGCCTTTCGACTTCGTGTTCCACGGCGGGTCGGGCTCGCTGAAGTCCGAGATCGAAGACTCGCTCAAGTTCGGCGTGGTGAAGATGAATGTCGACACCGACACCCAATACGCGTTCACCCGTCCGCTCGCCGGGCACATGTTCACGAACTACGACGGCGTGCTCAAGGTCGACGGCGAGGTCGGCAACAAGAAGGTCTACGACCCGCGCAGCTACCTGAAGAAGGCCGAGGCATCCATGAGCGAGCGCGTCGTCGAGGCGTGCAACGACCTGCACAGCGCGGGCCGGAGCGTGTCCGCGGGCTGAGCCCGTTCAGGAAGTCGCAAGCTGGCCCGACTAGAGTTCGACCGGTGAAGCGTGGAATTTTGCTCGTCTGTTGCACTTTCGCGACGGTGATGGGGTCGGTCGCCGTCGCCTCACCGGCCGCGGCCGACGGCTGCCCCTACGGCACCGTGCCGACGCGGTTCCCCGGGGTGTGCACCCAGGGTCAGGGCGGTGCCCCTCCGCCCGCTCTCACGGTTCCGCAAACCGGCGCCGTCACGACGAATCTGCCGGGCCAGTTCGCGACCATAAACGGCATCCCGTGCAATCAGCAACATCTCGGCACCTGCATCGCAATGTCGCAGCAACCCTAACCGTCGGGCGCTTGGCAGATCTTCCACTGGTCGTCGCGGAACTGCAGGTCGAAGCTGCGCGTCGAACGGGTCTGCGGCGCATAGGCCATGAACGTGGTGACGTTGGCCTCCGCGTGGTCGCCGTTGACCACCACCTGATCGATGCTGGCTACCACCGGATACTGCTTGGCCGCAGCGACCCGGGAATGGGTTTCGGTCCACGCCCGCTCGTCGTAGTTGACGTAGCTGTCGCGCGTGGTGCCGCAGGTGATGCTGCGCAACGTGGCCAGGTCGCCCTTCTGGACCGCGACGTCGAAGTTCCCGATCGTCGAGCGGACCTGGTCCTCCTGCGACACCTTCGGCTTTGAGCCGCGGGTCAATAACAGCGTGCCGAGAATCGCGACGGCCACCAACGCGGCGATGACCAACAGCAACGCCACCACCCACCCCCAGCTGCGACGATTGCGCGGCGGCTTACCAGCTTCCGTGCGCGGCGGAATATGTTGCGGCGCAACCGTTCTCTGCTGCGCCATCGACTCGGCTGGCACCGGCATCATCACCTCGGTGGCAGGGTCGGCCGGGGTGTCGATCTTCTGAGTCGAGCCCGCGTCGAATCCTGACGGCGCGGTGAACCGGCGCTCAGGGGGCTGGTTCGTCTCTTCGGCAGGTAGTTGTGCCTCGGCCTCTGGCGACAACAGGATCTCGGTAGCGGGCTCGTGCTGTGGGTCGGTCACGGCTTCGGCCTGCTGGGTATCGTCTGCCGCTTCGGCGGCTTCATCCGGTTGGTGAGGCCCTGGTGGGTTCGACATCCCTGCTGCGATTCCTCCCTGTACGAACTACCGGTGCAGCTTAACGGCACAATGAAGCCATGACGCGCATGGGAGATCTCCTCGGACCGGATCCGGTACTACTGCCAGCCGACAGTGCGGCAGAGGCCGAACTCGCCGCCTCCGAAAATCCCGCCATCGTCGCCGCCGCACATCCCTCGGCATCGGTGGCGTGGGCCGAACTCGCGGAGGAGGCGCTCGTCGACGACAAGGCCATCACCGCGTACGCGTACGCCCGCACCGGCTATCACCGCGGCCTGGATAAGTTGCGCCGCAACGGATGGAAGGGCTTTGGCCCGGTCCCCTATAGCCACGAGCCCAACCGCGGGTTCCTGCGCTGTGTGGCCGCACTGGCGCGGGCCGCCGACGCCATCGGCGAGAACGACGAGTATCAGCGCTGCCTGGATCTGCTCGACGACTGCGATCCGGCGGCGCGGTCCGAACTTGGTCTCGCCTGACTACTCCGCTTCGCATTCGCAGTCGGCGGCGGCATCCGGCGGCTCCACCTGAACCGTCGCATGCTCCAGCCCGCGCGCCGTCAGCACCGCGCGGGCGTCGTCGAGCACCAGCGCCGAGTTCCGCGTGCTGGTCAGGTGCGCTGTCACCATGTCCTTGCCCGGCACGAGTGTCCACACGTGCAGGTCGTGCACCTCGGTCACGCCGTCGACGCCGCACAGCGCGGAGCGCAGTTCCTCGACGTCGATGTGGGTCGGCGACGACTCCGACAGGATCCGCAGTGCGGCACGAGCCAGCGAGATGGCTCGGGGCAGCACCCAGAGCGCCACGAACACGGCGACCACCACGTCGGCGTAGGGCCACCGCGTCGTCACGGTGACGATGCCGGCGATCAGCACGCCGATGCTGCCGACAGTGTCGGCGACGACCTCCATGTAGGCGCCCTTGACGGCCAGGCTCTCCTTGGAGTGCGACCGCAGCAGCAGCACGACGACGGCGTTGGCCGCCAGCCCGGCCAACGCAACGACGATCATCGGCACACCGGGAATGTCGGGTGCGTGACCCAGGCGTTCGAAGGCCTCGTAGAGGATGAACACGGCGACACCGAGCAGCAGCACCGCGTTCGCGACGGCGGTGAACACCTCGGCGCGGTGCCAGCCGTACGTGCGCGCAGGCGACGCGCTGCCGTGGCGGGCGAGCAGCACTGCGGTCAGGCCCATGAACATGGCGACCAGGTCGGTGAGCATGTGCCCCGCGTCGGCAAGCAGTGCAATCGAATTGATCAGCAGCGCTGTCGTCAGCTCGAGGGCGAAGAACGCGGTCAAGATCGCGGCGGCGATGAGCATCCGGCTGACACGGGTGTCGGCGTTGCTGTGATCGTGTCCGGCGCCCATACCCCGCAATCTATGCGTAAAGGCGCATATGTCGCAAGGCTGCCGTCAGAACCAGGCGGACCAGAACCGGGTGAGGTCCATGCCACGCCAGATCAACCCTTGGGGCACGCCGGAGGAGTCGAAGAACCACAACACCACCCCGAAGAACCAGCGGTTGACCTGCGGGGTGAACAGCAGAAGCAGCAGGACGAAGAACGCCCACTGCTTGGCCGGCTGAAGCATGCGCTGCATCTGGGGGCTCAGGTGCGGCTCGAGCGCGCTGTAGCCGTCGAGGCCAGGGACGGGCAGCATGTTGAGCACGAACGCGGTCACCTGCAGGAAGCCCAGGAACGCCATGGCGGCCCAGAACACGAGGTGGTCGCGGTCCCAGAACAGGTGGGTCACCACGAGCACGACGATCGCGAACACGAGATTCGTGGCGGGCCCGGCCAGGCTGACAAGGGTCTTCTGCCGCTTCGTCATCCACGATGTGCGGACATACACCGCACCTCCTGGCAGGCCGATGCCGCCCAGCGCGATGAACAGCGCAGGGAGCCCGAGCGACAGCAACGGGTGCGAATACTTCAGCGGGTTCAGTGTGAGGTAGCCGCGCACCTCGACGTCACGGTCGCCGAAGCGCCACGCGGTATACGCGTGAGCGAACTCGTGCAGGCATAGTGACACCAGAAACCCGGCAATCACGAACGTGAACACCCCGACGTAGGCCAGCGGCCGTTTGACGTCGGCGGCGAGCCACGCGAGCACCGCGCCGGCGACTGTGAGCCCCACGATCGCGAGGAAGATCGGGCTGGGCCGCACCGACTGGTGCAGCGGGCGAATGGTCACGATTCGACGTTAGCCGACTTGCAGCCAACCCTCGGTGTGCCGATAGAACGTCGACCGCCGGACCGGCCTCGGTGCAGGTATACCGTCGCGCACCACACTTGCGGCGTCGGTGCCGAGCTGCGCGGCGCGGCCGGTCACCCACCGGCGTGGACCTCCGCCCAGGACGCTTGCCCGCAACCCGGGCATGGATCGCGTCGGCTCAATGCGCACCCCAGCTACCTCGCCGTCGAACAGCACCGTGTCGTCGACGACCGCTTCGCCATGCAGTGGATTCCCGGTCCACTCCGCGTAGCCGACGATGACGGCGCCGGTTTCGTCTCGGATGAGCGGAACCCGTCGCGCCTCGCCGGTGCGGGCCCGGCGCGCCTTCCACGGTCGGCGAACGAGGCCCACCTCCACATCGAGCCGGTCCGCCCGCAACAACCGGGTCAGTACCGCCGCAAGATCGGCGTTCGATCCCACGACGACGACCCTGCGACAGTCGGCGACCTCGTCGAGGCCAATCAGTGGCAGATCACGCAGCGCGCGGGGCAATCGACGACCGCCGAACGGCAACACCACAACATCGCCGGTGGTCAACGAAGCTCCTCGCAGTCGGCTGGGATAGGGTGGGTCACCGGCTGCCACAGTTTTGAGGCAGATAAAGCGGGAGACTATGCCATGCCGGCAATCGTGCTCATCGGTGCCCAATGGGGGGACGAGGGCAAAGGAAAGGCGACCGATCTGCTCGGTGGCCGCGTCCAGTGGGTCGTGCGCTACCAGGGTGGCAACAACGCCGGCCACACGGTGGTGCTGCCGACGGGCGAGAACTTCGCGCTTCACCTGATCCCATCGGGGATTCTCACGCCGGGCGTCACGAACGTCATCGGCAACGGCGTGGTCATCGATCCTGGTGTCTTGCTCACCGAACTGAAGGGCCTCGAGGATCGCGGGGTCGACACCGAGCGGCTGCTGATCTCCGCCGACGCGCACCTGTTGATGCCGTATCACGTGGCGATCGACAAGGTTGTCGAGCGCTACGCGGGCAGCAAGAAGATCGGCACCACCGGCCGCGGTATCGGCCCGTGCTACCAGGACAAGATCGCCCGCATCGGCATTCGCGTCGCCGACGTGCTCAATGAGACGCTGCTGGCCGAAAAGGTCGAGGGCGCACTCGAATTCAAGAATCAGGTGCTGGTCAAGATCTACAACCGCAAGGCACTCGACGCCGCCGAGGTGGTCGACACGCTGCTGGCTCAGGCCGAGGGGTTCAAGCACCGCATCGCCGATGCCCGCTACCTGCTCAACGCCGCACTCGAAAAGGGTGAGACGGTGCTGTTGGAAGGCTCGCAGGGCACGCTGCTGGACGTCGACCACGGCACGTATCCCTTTGTCACGTCGTCGAATCCGACCGCGGGCGGCGCCGCCGTCGGTTCGGGTATCGGGCCGACGCGCATCACGACGGTCCTGGGCATCCTCAAGGCGTACACCACCCGTGTGGGTTCGGGTCCGTTCCCCACCGAGTTGTTCGATGCGAACGGCGAGTACCTGTCGAAGACGGGTGGCGAGTTCGGGGTGACGACGGGGCGACGCCGCCGCTGCGGATGGTTCGACGCCGTCATCGCCCGCTACGCAACGCGCGTCAACGGCATCACCGACTACTTCCTGACCAAGCTCGACGTGCTGTCCAGCCTGGAGACGGTGCCGGTCTGCATCGGGTATCGAGTCGACGGCAAGCGCGTCGACGATATGCCGATGACCCAGAGCGATATCGCGCGCGCGGAGCCGATTTACGAAGAACTGCCCGGCTGGTGGGAGGACATCTCCGACGCCCGTGAGTTCGACGACCTCCCTGCCAAGGCCCGCGACTATGTGCTGCGGCTGGAAGAGCTTGCCGGGGCTCATGTTTCGTGCATCGGTGTCGGGCCGGGACGCGATCAGACGATCGTGCGTCGCGATATCCTGGCGGTGCGATGAGCGCTTGCGCGAAGAGCCGAGGACACCGCGCGTGACCGACGATCCGCATCTGCTCGACCCCGAATACGACAAACACGGCGGGTTTCCGAATTTCAAAGCCGCCGAGCCCGGTCCGGGTTTCGCGCGGTTCCTGACCGCGATGCGACAGGCGCAGGACCTGGCGGTGTCGGCGGCCCCCGACAGCGACACCTGGGACCAGGCCGCCGACCGCGCCGAGGAACTCGTGAAGCTGCTGGGCCCGTTCGAGGCGCCAGAAGGCGTCGGTCCCGCCAACCGGGTCCCCTCGTTGCCGGGCGCGGGGAGCCTGCTGATGCCGCCGTACCGGGTGGTGAAGTTCGAGCCCGACTGCGTCGAATTGAGCGTGCAGTTCAGCCGGTTCTCGGTCGGCGGAAACTATGCCGTACACGGCGGCGTGCTGCCATTGCTGTTCGACTCGGTGTTCGGCATGGTCATCCACGCGGCCGGGCGACCGATCAGCCGGACGGCCTTCCTGCACGTCGACTACCGCAAGGTGACGCCGATCGACACGCCCTTGATCGCACGCGGCTGGGTGCGAGAGGCAGAGGACCGCAAGGCGTTTGTGAACGCGGAGCTGCGCGATCCTGACGCGAACGTGCTCGCAGAGGCCAACGGCCTGATGATCCGGCTGCTGCCCGGCCAGCCCTAGCCGGTTCATCCGCGAGACTGCGGCCAGATCGCGTTGACGCTCAAATTCGCGATCTCACCGCAGTTTCGACCGCATGGGTGACACCATGACGGCGTGGCGGAACGTCAAACGAACAGGCTGTCCACGCCGCGAGCGGCGGCGGTGGCCGGTGTGCTGTTCGCGGTGCTGTTCGGCACGGCGCTCGTGCTCATCCGCCTCGCGCTGCCGGAGGGCGAGCAGCCGGGCGCGCAGTGGCTCACGGCGGGCAGCACGAATCTCCAGATTGCCGCGACCATCATGCCGTTCGCCGGCATCGCGTTCTTGTGGTTCATGGGAGTGGTGCGCGATGGGCTCGGCCGCTATGAGGACAAGTTCTTCTCGACAGTTTTCATCGGCAGCGGTCTGCTGTTCCTGGCGATGATGTTTGTTGCAGCCGGGGTGGGAGCGGGGCTGGAGCGCAGCCACGCGGCGGGCGATCCCGATGTCGCCACATTCGGGCAGATGATGTTGCTGGCCGTATCGAAGACCTACGCGCTGCGGATGGCAGCGGTGTTCATGATCTCGTTGGCCACCATCTGGCTCAAGACGGGGCTCATGCCGCGCTGGCTCGTCGCGCTGACTTACCTTGCCGCGGTTGGGCTTTTGGTCACCAGCGACATCACGATGTGGCTGACACTGGCGTTCCCGATCTGGGTATTGGTGGTCAGCGTGCTGCTGTTGGCGCGGGCGCGTGTCACTGCGGATGTGGAGCAGGGCTCTCCGACGACACCCGCAGATCCAGGGTGAAGCAGTTGATGTCGGGCTTCTCGCTCAACACGATTTCACGCAGTGACCGCCGTATCGGGTGAGGCCGTGCGCGAATCCCGGTAGGTCGATGTGGTCCTCCGGGTCCCATGTCACAACTTCCAACGTCGTGTCGCTCATGCGCCCGACGCTAATCGGGCTGGACGTTGTGGAACGGAGTCGAAAGACCTTTTCTGCGGTCGGAATTCGAACTGTTCTCTAGGGGCCCGGTCAAGACCGCTGCGAAAGCGCCTCTCTACGCCGTCGGGCGTGGAATGGTGATCGTCTTGGTCCCTGGGGTGATCGTAAACTTCGGGGGCGGAATGGTGAACGTCTTGGTCCCTGGCGTGATCGTAAACTTCGGGGGCGGAATGGTGAACGTATTAGTCTGAGGGGTTTGGGGGTACGTCGCATCCGCTGCGCCCGTGCCCGTGGCGACGCCCAAAGCTACCCCTGTGGCCGCTGCCGCCATCCCAACTAAGCCCGCAAATTTCTTAACGGTTCCGAACGTGCTACTCATCGCGTGGCCCTTTCCCCCGGATGTTCGAGTCAGCATTTAACTGACGCCGACGTAAACGATAGCGGAAGCTGACGGGATTTGTAGGTTCTTCATAGATTCGAGGCGACGACGTTTGGGCGGACCTTTTGACGATGACCTCACCGCAGTTGGAGAGAAATCAGACGTAACGGGGAGACCGGCTAGCAAAGGTAAATATGACGCTAACAGCCAAAGTAGCGTTTCAGATCGGGTGCCTCGGTGAGATTCTTACCGGCGATGGCTGGCCAACATGACCGGCAGGGGACTTCGGTGCAATTCGTGGCATCAATCGCGGTGGGCCGACTGGCAATCCGAAATCCAAGGCCTCGAATGCGATTTGGGCTTCGGTTTGTCGACAGCGAGTCACCATGTGGCTCGTGCTGGCCAAGCCGACTGACAGTTCTGTTTGTTGGAACCGAGATTTCATTCAGGGTTGTGGGTGCGCGACTACAGCCCTGGATGCAATCTCGGCGCTAGCGCCGCAACAGGAACTGTCGCGGGGACGCCCGTTATCGATTGGCAGCTTTGGGCGCCGGGGTCGAAAGGCGCTTATTCGATGAGACTTAATGCCTGCGATGGACAAAGCCTTACGGCCTCGCGGGCATGGTCCTCCTCACCCTCGGGCACCTCGTCGACGAGCACCATAACGATGCCGTCCTCGTCCTGATCGAAGACGGCGCCGGCGGACATCACGCAGTTTCCGGCGCTGATGCAGACATCTCGATCGGCTGTGACTTTCACCAGCCCACCTCCAGTGATTTCAGACCGTAGATGAAGTGAAACGAGCGGAAATCCACATCGGCGAAGTCCACGGCCAGCGCCAGTGTGGGGAAGCGACGCAGCAGCGCCGGGAACGCGATCCGCATCTCCATGCGTGCCAGCGGGGCTCCCAGGCAGTGGTGCACGCCGTGGCCGAATGCCAGATGCCCTGGCGCGCCCCGCCGGATGTCGAGCACCTCCGGTGAGTCGATGAAGTCCGGGTCGCGGTTGCCCGACGGCAGCGACACGAACACCAGCTCTCCTGCTGGTATGGGCACGCCCGCGATCTCGACGTCGGTGGTGGTGATGCGGGGAATGGCGCTGTGCACGATCGACAGCCAGCGCAGCATCTCCTCGACAGCGGGCCCGATCGCGTCGGGGTCGTCGCGGACCGCGGCCAGCTGGTCGGGATGGCGCAGCAGTGCCAGCGTGCCAAGGCCCAGCATGTTCGACGTGGTCTCGTGCCCGGCGAGTAGCAAAAGGCTTGCGATGCCGATGAGTTCGTCGTTGGTCAGCTCGGTGCCGTGCTCTCGAACCAGCATGCCGAGGATGTCCTCACCGGGCTGTTGTCGTGCCCGCTCGACCAGTGAGCTCATGTACTCGCGGCCTCGGCGGACAAGTTCCAGCCGCTCGGGAATGGGGATGGAGAGGTCCAGCTGACGGGCGCTGCGGCGCTGAAAGTCGTCGCGGTCGTCATACGGCACTCCGAGGAGCTCACAGATCACCAACGACGGGATCGGCAGCGCGAAGCTTGCCACCAAATCCACTGGCGGCCCAGCCTTTTCCATCGCGTCGAGTTGCGCATTGACAATCTCGGTGATGCGTGGTTCCAGCCGCTTCATCCGGCGGATGGTGAATTCGGCGGTGAGCATCCGCCGCAGCCGCTGATGCTCCGGCGGGTCGATGCTCAGCAGGTTGCCTGCCCTGGCGCTGGCCTGCTCCTCCTCAGGAACGGTTGGCGCGCCGGGTATGACGAAACCCGGTGGCCGGCCGTTGGAGAACCGTTCATGGTCGGACAAGACTTCCTTGATGTCCTCGTGTCGGGTGACGAGGAAGACCGTCATGCCGAACGAGTTGGTCGCAGTGCGCACGCCGTCGGTCTCACGGATCTCGCGAAGCTCCGGGGTCGGATCGAAGGTGTGGCGCCGCATGTGTAAAGGCGGCAACGCCGGCGCTTGGGTCATGAATCGACGCTACTCGCGGAACACAAACTCCCCGATCAGCCTGTTGACGACCGTCGGGTTCTCCAGCGCGGCCAGATGCGCGACCCCTTCGAGCACGGCGATGGCCGCGTTCGGGATCGCCTCGGCCATCGCGATCGTCTCGGGCAACGGGAACGTCGCATCCTCTGCACCGGCGACCACCAGCACGGGCGTCGTGACCTGGGACAGCAGCGGGCGCTGATCCGGCCGGGAAGGCACCACGCTGCGAACCGCCCAGCGACCCGACCGAATGTCGACGCGCTGCACCGTGTCGCGCACGAACGCCACGACATCGGGCCGCGTGCGAAACGTCGTCGGGCCGAGGAATGCCTTGAGCACCGACCGGGTCAGGGGCGGCCGGATCCCGCCGAGGAGACCAGCCATTCCCAACAGGAAGCCGTACTCGATCTTCTGTCGTGTGCCCGCGGGGGATGCGGTGCAGTTCATCAAGACGGCGCTGCCGATGCGTTCGGGGTAAGTGGCCGCGAACGTCCCGCCGATCATGCCGCCCCAGGAGTTCCCGACGAAGTGCGTGCGCTGCAGGCCCAGACCATCGAGGATGTCGACGATGCAGCGCGCGCACTCCTCGAAAGTAAATGTCGCCGTGAGCTTTTGGCTTTCACCAAACCCCGGAGGGTCGACGAGGATCACCTGGTGGTCGGTGCCGAAGAACTCGGCCTGCGCGGCCCACATGTCGCCCGTCATCAGCAGGCTCGGCCAGAACATCATCGCCTCGCCACTGCCGCGGACCTGCACCCGCACCGATCCCAGCACCGTCTCGATCAATCGCGATTCAGCCACGGTTCAGTGTCGCCTCCTCGAGGTCGAGCCCGCGCAGCACGTCCCGCAGCACTTCGTCGTCGATCTGCCCGTTGTCCCGTTCGGCGATGAACGCCGCACGTTCGGCCGCCAGCATCTCCAGACGCAACCGGCGGAACGCCGATGCCGGGCTCTCGCCGATCTCCTCCGAGTCGCGGCCCAACCGCTCCCACGCGGAGTTACGTCTGCGAGTGTTCCAGCCGCGCAACACATCCGCGGCCCGCTCGTGCACGTCGGTGACTTCCTCCTCGGCAAGCAACTCGTCGAGGCGCCCGGCCGCTGCCCGCGCCGCCTTGTCCTGTGCGGCCGCCGCGGCGATCGCGTCGGTGCGGGCCTCGTCGCCCTGTACGCCCAGCCTTCGGATCAGCCACGGCAGCGTCAGCCCGTGCAACAGCAGCGTTCCGATCACCACCACGAAGGTAAGGAACACCAGCTGCGGGCGTCCCGGAAACGGCGCACCCGACATCGTCGTCATCGGAACGCCGAATGCCGCCGCCAGCGACACCACCCCGCGCATGCCTGCCCACGCGACGACGAACACCTGCGCAGGCGTCGGCGCCGGTTCGCGGTCGCGAATGCGCTTGGACACCCACCGCGGCAGGTATGCGAACAGGTAGACCCAGACGATCCGGACGAGGATCACCGTCGCCAACACCGCCACCGATGAGATCGCGATCACCGACGCGGTGATGCCTGCCAGCTCGCCCACGACCGTCGGCAGTTGCAGGCCGATCAACAGGAACGCGAACGACTCCAGAATCAGCTGCAGGGCCTTCCACACCGCATTGTCCTGAAGCCTCGTGGCGTAACCGGCTCGGGTGGATTTCTGGCCGAGGATCAGGGCGGCGACGACGACCGCGAGCACGCCGGAGCCGTGAATCTCCTCGGCGGCCAGGTAGATGATGAACGGCGCCACCAGCCCCAGCGCGCTCTCGACGAGTGGATCGTCGAGTCGCCACCGGACGAAGGCGGTGAACATGCCCAGCGCCACACCCACCACAACGCCGCCGACGGCGGCCAGCGCAAACGTGGCCACCCCGTGACCCCAGCTCGCGGCGGTACCGATGGCCGCCGCGAGCGACACCTTGTAGGCGGTCAGCGCCGTCGCGTCGTTGAGCAGGCTTTCGCCTCCGAGCAGCGTCATGATCTGGCGCGGCAGCCCCAGCCGGCGTCCGACCGCGGTGGCCGAAACCGCATCCGGCGGCGCCACGATCGCGCCGAGCGTCAACGCCGCCGCGACCGTCAGCTCGGGAACCGTCTTGTACGCCACGAACCCGACCGCGAACGTCGTCGCCAGCGGCAGCCCCACCGCCAGCAGCCCGATCGGGCGGATGTTGCGCCGCAGTCCGTGGTAACTGCTTTCCAGGCCCGCCGACCACAGCAGCGGCGGCAGCAGCACGTAAAGCACCAGTTCGGGGTCGAGCTCGATCTGTTTGAAACCGGGGATCAGGCCGGCCGCCAGGCCGGCGACCACCAGCGCCAGCGGGGCCGACACGTCGTAGTGCCGGGCCACCGCGGCCAGCAGGACGGACACCACCAGTACCGCCAGCAGTGAGGCACCCACGTCGCGAAACCTCCGTCCGTATCCTTGGTCAACATGCTGAGGAGATCACGCCGTGGCGACGCCACCTCCACAGCGGTCTCCGAAACATGCGAACACCTCGCGGCCGACGCCGCATCCGAGGTTGAGCCGGAACCGCTCACGCCGGGCAAATGCCAGGAGTGCGACGAGCACGGCGAGGACACGTGGGCGCACCTGCGCATGTGCCTGACGTGTGGCCACGTCGGGTGCTGCGATTCCAGCCCGCACCAACATGCGAGCGAACATTTCCATGCCACCGGCCATCCGGTGATGCGCTCGGCCGAGCCGGGCGAGAACTGGCGGTGGTGCTACATCGACGTCCGGCTGGGCTGACCATCTGGCAGGCTGGACGCGCGATGAGTGAAACAACTGAAGGCGATACGACGACCGCGCCGGAGCCGGTCTCGGCTGGCACCTCCACGGCGCCCACGGGATCCACCGTGATGCTGCTGGGCTCTGGTGAATTGAGCCGCGAGTTGGCGCTGGCGTTCCAGCGCCTCGGTGCCGACGTCATCGCCGTCGACCGCTATGCGGACGCGCCCGCGCACGGCGTGGCCGACCGCGCCGCCGTCGTGAAGATGAACGACGCCGAGGAATTGACGGCGCTCATTGCGAAGGAGAAACCGCGCTACATCGTCGCCGAGGCGGGCCTGATCGCAGCCGACGCGCTGATTTCGGTGGCCGAGGGTGACGGCATCGAGGTGTTTCCGACCCCGCGCAGCACCCGGCTGTCGATCGACCGGGAGGGGCTGCGCCGGCTGGCCGCCGATGAGCTCGGCCTGCCCACCGCGCCGTTCTGGTTCGCCGGGTCGGTTGAGGAGCTGACCGCGGTGGCCGAGCACGCCGGTTTCCCGCTGGTCGTCAAGCCGAACGCGGCGGCACCCGGCGAGGGCCAGTCGGTGCTGTTGCGGGTCGATGACGTCGAGCCGGCCTGGCACCGCGCGGTGGCCGCAGGGCGTATCCCGCATAACCGGGTGATGGCCGAGACGGTCGTCGAGGTCGACGTCGAGGTCACGCTGTTGACCGTCCGCACCACCGGGCCGGCGGGGCCTGCGGTGTACTTCTGCGAGCCGATCGGTCACCGCCAGGCCGAGGGTGACGTGCTGGAGTCATGGCAGCCTCAGCAGATGGCGCCCGCGGCACTGGATGCGGCGAAGTCGATCGCCGCGCGCATCGTCAACTCGCTCGGCGGGCGCGGCGTGTTCGGAGTGGAGCTGCTGGTGCGCGGCGACGAGGTGTACTTCGCCGACGTCCGGCCGCGTCCCTACGACAGCGGGCTGGTGACGCTGCGCTCGCAACGGCTTTCGCAGTTCGAGCTGCATGCCCGGGCGATCCTCGGGCTCGCTGTGGACACCATCATGATCTCGCCTGCCGCGGCGGAGGTCAGCTACGCGGGAGCCGAGTCGACGGGCGCCAACGACATCGACGTGCGGGTGGTCGGCGAGGCGCTGGCCGTCGCCGAAAGCGACGTCCGCCTGTTCGACCGGCCCGACGAGACAGACGGCAGGCGACGGCTCGGAGTGGCGCTGGCCACGGCTCCCGACCCGATCGTCGCTCGGGACCGGGCCCGGCGGGTGTCGGCGGCGCTGCGCAAACTCTGGTGACCGACCCCGAAGAGGACCCGGCCGACTCGCCCGCTGACCGGCCGACGATGGCGCCATTCCTCGGTGCGTTGGCAATCATTGTGCTCGTCGTGATCACAATCGGGCTGTTCACCATCTTCGGAAAGACCGACCCGCCCGAGGACCAGCAGGTCGGCAGGGCCGCCGTCGGCCAGAACGACGCGCTGCAACGGCAGAGCTACGCCGACTTTCGCACCTACACGTGCCGCGGCCAGCAGGGTGCAGAGACCGATTTCCTTGCCCGGCAACGGGATTCGGTGGCCAAACACGGTGAACGGTTCGTCGACGACGTCACCGACGTGGTGATCGACGGCGACCGCGCGACCGCCAAAGTGACCTATCATTTCGACAAGGCGCCGGACACCAAAACCGGTGTGGCGATGACGTTTGTGCGCGAGGACGGAGCATGGAAGGTCTGTTCGACCGGCCCCGGCTAGCTGTGGGAGACTTCCGACCGTGAGTTACGCCGGAGACATCACGCCTGAGGAGGCCTGGAAGCTGCTGAACGACAACCCCGAGGCCGTGCTGGTCGATTGCCGCACGGACGCCGAGTGGCGCTTCGTCGGGGTGCCGGATCTGTCTTCGCTTCAGCGCGACGTGGTGTATGTCGAGTGGAACAGCTCCGACGGAAAGCACAACGACAACTTCGTCGACGACCTCGTCGCGGCGGGCGTCACGCCCGGTCAGGGCCCACGCGCCAGCAGGGGACGGCCGGTGGTGTTCCTGTGTCGCTCCGGAAACCGGTCGATCGGCGCCGCCGAGGCGGCGACGGAGGCGGGCATCGCCCCGTCCTACAACGTGCTGGACGGATTCGAGGGCAACCTCGACGAGCAGAGGCATCGCGGCGGCACCGGATGGAAAGCCGTCGGCCTGCCCTGGAAGCAGTCATGAGCTCCACCCCCGACGATCAAGTGCCGTCGGTTCGCCGGCCGGCCCAGTTGCCCGACGGGGTCAGCCAGGCCACCATCGGCGTGCGCGGTGGCCTGCTGCGGTCGGGTTTCGAGGAGACCGCCGAGGTGATGTACCTGACATCGGGGTATGTCTACTCGTCGGCGGCCGAGGCGGAGAGGGCGTTCGCAGGTGACATCGACCGCTACGTCTACTCCCGCTACGGCAACCCGACGATCTCGATGTTCGAAGAGCGGCTGCGGTTGATGGAAGGCGCCCCGGCATGCTTCGCGACGGCGACGGGCATGGCGGCGGTGTTCACGTCGCTGGGTGCGCTGTTGGCGGCGGGTGACCGGTTGGTGGCGGCGCGCAGCCTGTTCGGATCGTGCTTTGTGGTGTGCAGCGAGATTCTGCCGCGATGGGGCATCGAGACGGTGTTCGTCGACGGCGACGACCTGTCGCAATGGGAAGAGGCGCTGTCGGTGCCTACGCAGGCGGTGTTCTTCGAGACGCCGTCCAATCCGATGCAGTCGCTGGTCGATATCGCCGCGGTGTGCGAGATGTCCCACGCGGCTGGGGCAAAGGTGGTGTTGGACAACGTGTTCGCCACGCCGATGCTGCAGCAGGGCTTTCCCCTTGGGGCGGACGTGGTGGTGTATTCGGGCACCAAGCACATCGACGGGCAGGGCCGCGTGCTCGGCGGCGCGATCCTCGGCGACAAGCAGTACATCGACGAACCGGTGCAGAAGCTGATGCGGCACACCGGTCCCGCACTGAGCCCGTTCAACGCATGGACGCTTTTGAAAGGCCTTGAGACGCTGGCGGTGCGTGTGGAGCATCAGAACGCGTCGGCGCAGCACGTCGCGGAGTTCCTGGAGAAGCATCCCGCCGTGAGCTGGGTGAAATACCCGTTCCTGGAGTCACATCCGCAGTACGACTTGGCCAAACGCCAGATGACCGGTGGCGGAACGGTTGTCACGTTCGAACTCAAGGGTGGCAGCAAGGAGCGCGCCTTCGAGGTGCTCGACAAGCTGCGGATCGTCGACATCTCCAACAACTTGGGCGATTCCAAGTCGCTGATCACCCATCCAGCCACCACCACACACCGGGCGATGGGACCGGAGGGCCGTGCGGCGATCGGGCTGGGCGACGGTGTGGTGCGAATCTCGGTGGGGCTGGAGGGAACTGAGGACTTGATCGGCGATCTCGACCAGGCTTTGAGCTAGGATGTCGCGGCGGACCCCCGCGCACGCGAGGAGCAAAAAGGCGGAGGCCAAGAAAGCCCGTCGCAACAAGCGGCGGGCGGTCAGGGACGCGAGCTGGCTACCAGAGAACGTGTTGGACGAGTTGGTGACCACACAGGCCGCCATCGCCACCGACCTAGAAGCGTTCGATCAGCGAGTCACGGAGCGCGGCTGGGAATTTGACGAAGAAGAGTCCGACGAGGATTTCGCCTTCTGGTTCTACGAACTGTCGGGCGCCGACGTCGAAGACGGCGACCTCGCACCCATGACGACGATCTGGATGTCGGCCGACGAGGATGCCGAGATCGTCCATCTCATGCTCGTCGGAGCCACGGAGGCCAGCGAGTTCACGCCGGATGAGTTCTTCGAGCACATCGATGTGATTGAGGCGCACCGGTTGGGTGACCCGGCTCCAGACCTTGACCTCTCCTAGTGCCCGCCTCTTGGCGACAAAGTCGTCAGCGGCGACAATGTCGCCCAGAGTTGGGCAATTTCGTTATCCCTTGCCGGGTCCGTCGACAACGCCTTGGGCGGCTTGCGCCCGCTCCTCGTAGCTCTCCCGCGCCTTGCGGTCGAAGTCCAGGAACACGGTGTCGTTGCCCATTTTATGGCTGAGCCAACGACGAGCCTTCGGCGACAGCGTCGGCGAGATTGCACTGACGAACCGCAATGCAGCTGGCACCGACTTCAGGGTTGTCGGCTTTTCGAGCACCTTGACGACGGCCGCCGCGATGTCCTCGGGCTCCACCGGTTTTTGCGCCGCAGAGGTATGGGTACCGGCGATGAGTTCGGTATTGGTGAATGTCGGCATCACGCAACTCACGTCGACACCCTGCGGCGCGAACTCGTCGGCCAATCCAGTCGACAGTCCCACGACCGCAAATTTCGTTCCGGCGTAGACCACTTGGCCGGGGACCGCGAGCATGCCGGCGAGCGACGAGATGTTGATGATGTGGCCGCTGCGGCGCGCCACCATCTCCGGCAGCACCAACTGGCAACCGGTGAGCACACCGTAGAAATTGACCTCGATCGCCGAGCGGATGGCCTGCTCCGACATCTCCAGAAACGGGCCTACAGGCATCACACCGGCGTTGTTGATCAGCACGTCGATGTGCCCACCGCCGTCAGTGCGCGCCTTGTCGAGGAACGTCGCGAACGATTCACGGTTCGTGACGTCGAGCGGATAGCCCGAGACCGGGCCCAGCCTGCCCAGTCCGGCGACGGCCGACTCCTGGAGCGCGACGTCCCGGTCGCCGATGACCACCCGGGCACCACGGGCCAGCAGTGCCTTGGCGGTGGCGTAGCCGATGCCGCGGGCGGCACCGGTGATCGCGATGGTCTTGCCGCGGATGTTGTCCATGCGGCCAAACTTTACACGTGTCAAGTTTTGGTTGGAAGTGCCGTTGGCCGGCAACTCTGGCGCCATGGCCACCGTTGAACCCGAACTCGCCTACGCGATGACCTACGTCGTGCAAACCAGCAACCCACTCGATCCGACGATCGATTCACCGTGGGGTGCTCGGCAATATTGGCAGGTCAGCGAGGCCACACTGGACGGTCCGGTGATCAAGGCGCAACTAGCGGCCACCGGCGTGGACTGGATGGGGGTGAGCGGCGACGGGTTCTGGCGGCCCGATGTGCGCACACAATTTGTCACCGACGACGGGGCGATTGTCCTGATGCATTACACCGGCCTGGTCGAACAGACCTCGCGGTTCGCCGAAGCCGCCGACTGGGCCGACCAGTACATGCGGCTGTCCATCCGCTTTGAGACCGGGGCCCCTCGCTACTCGTGGCTGAACACCAGCTTGTTCGTCGCCCGGGGCCGGCTGCTCGGGACAGGCAAGATCGAGTACGAGGTCTACCGCGTGACGTGACCTGGCGCTATTTCTGATCACCCCGAGCGAATCGGCCGCTTTGGAATGCGGCTCGCCGACTCGCGTTAGACATTTAAGTGATGAGCGTGCCAGCCGTGAACCAGCTTCGCTTCGTGGCGGTCGGCCAGGAGGACCCGCTGGCCGAGCCGCTGCTGGCCGAGCTCGCGGTGGAGTACGCCACCCGGTACGGCGCCACCGAGGAAGCGGTGTCGAGATGGCTTCGCGGGTACCCGCCCGACGAGTTCGCCCCGCCCGGCGGCGGCCTGCTCATCGGCCTTCTCAACGACCAGCCCGTCACCGGCGGTGCGTTCCGCCGCTTCGACGACTCCACCGCCGAGCTCAAGCGGATCTGGACCGACAGTCGGCACCGGCGCCAAGGCCATGCCAAGGCACTGCTCGTCGAGCTCGAGGCCGAAATCGCGGCCCGCGGCTACCGGAACGTCTATCTGACGACGGGCGATCGTCAGCCCGAGGCCGAGGCGCTCTACCTCTCGACCGGATACACCCAGCTGGCCGAGCCGCTGCCGGCCGAGGGTGAGGTCTATCCCCTCGCGTTCCAGAAGACGCTCTCATGACCGAACAACTGCACCTCGCGGTCGCGCTCGACGGATACGGCTGGCACCCGCAGGCATGGCGGCACACGCCCGAGACGGAGCCGGTGACGAGTGGCCGCTACTGGTCCCGCCTGGCCACTACCGCCGAACGCGGACTGCTCGATTTCGTGACGTTCGACGACGCGCTCACCGCTCAGCGGCGCCGCCGCCCGGAGATCGAGCCCCGTTGGCTTGCGGGCCGTCCCGACGCGGTGCTGGTCGCCTCCCGCGTGGCGCCGGCAACTAAGCACATCGGTCTGATTCCCGTCGCCACGGTGACGCACACCGAGCCCTTTCACGTCTCGAAAGCGATTGCCACACTTGACTTCGTCTCGCACGCCCGCGCCGGCTGGCAGGTCCGGGTCAGCGGCACCCCACACCAGGCCGACCTGTTCGGACGCCGCGACATCCGCGGGGCTGACCTGTTCGACGAGGCCGCCGACGCCGTCGAGGTGGCCCGCCGCCTCTGGGACAGCTGGGAAGACGACGCCGTCATCCGCGACGTTGCGACCGGACGGTTCGTCGACCGGGACAAACTGCACTACATCGACTTCGCAGGCAAGTACTTCTCGGTCAAGGGCCCGTCGATCACCCCGCGCCCGCCGCAGGGCCAACCCGTCGTGGCCGCGCTGGCTCACGCGAAGCCGATCTACGAGTTCGCCGTCCGCAGTACGGATCTGGTCTTCATCACCCCGCAGGATGACGACTCACTGCGCGCAATACTGGCCGAGGTCGCAGGCCTCAAGGTGTACGCCGACCTCTATGTGACGTTCAGCGGCATCGTCGACGCGCGCTCCGATGCGCTCGTATTCGACGGCACCCCAACCGAACTCGTGGAGCTGCTGCTGCGTTGGCGGCAGCACGGCGTCGACGGCGTGCGGTTGCGGCCCGCGGTCAACGCCACCGATCTGCCCATCATCGTCGATGAGGTGGTGCCGCCGCTACAGCAGGCAGGGCGCTTCCGCACTGCTTACACCGACGGCGAGACACTGCGCACCCGGCTCGGATTACCTGTCGCCGAAAACCGCTATGCGAGGTCGCGATGAGCGTTCCACTGTCGATCCTCGACCTGGCCCCGATCAGCGAAGGGGGCGATGCGGCGACCGCGCTGCGCAACACCGTCGACCTCGCCCAGCACGCCGAACAGTGGGGCTACAAGCGCTACTGGATCGCCGAACACCACTTCGTCGCCGTCGCCAGCTCGTCCCCCGCGGTGTTGATCTGTCAGATCGCCGCCGCCACCGAACGGATTCGCGTCGGCGCTGCCGCGGTGCAACTCGGCCAGACGACGGCCGTCGCTGTCGTCGAGAGCTTCGGGATGCTCGAGGCATTCCACCCCGGCCGCATCGACCTCGGCGTCGGCCGCTCCGGCCAGCGGCGCCGCGAAGCCCTCAAAGAACACAAGCCGAAGCCCAAGCCAACGGAATGGCGTGACATCGACGGGGTGATCGTGCCGCCGCCGTTCGACATCAGCGCTCTGATGCGCAACCCGCGCCTGCGGGCGAAGATGTCCGTGCTGCAGCAGCCCGAAGCCGTCGCACCCGACTTCGTCCAGCAGGTATCCGACATCCTGGCCATGCTCGACGGCAGCTATGAGATCGACGGCGTCGACGCGCACGCGACGCCCGGTGAGCTAGCCGGTCTGACGCCGTGGGTGTTCGGCAGCAGCAAGGGGCAGAGCGCACAGGTGGCCGGGGCCCGCGGACTGCCCTTCGTCGCCAGCTACCACATCACCCCCGCTACCGCGCTCGACGCGATCGACGCCTACCGCGCCGCGTTCCAACCGTCGGCCGCACTCGCCGAACCGTATGTCGTGGTGTCGGCCGATGTGGTGGTGGCCGACGACACCGCCACCGCCCGGCAGCTCGCCTCCAGTTACGGCCATTGGGTGTATTCGATCCGCGCCTGCGACGGCGCCATCCCGTACCCGGACCCCGGCACCGCCGAGCCGCTGACGGATGACCAGCAGAAACTGGTAAAGGACCGCACCGCAACGCAATTCGTCGGTAATCCCGACGAGGTCGCCGACAAACTGGAAACCCTGCAGCGGGTCACCGCGGCCGACGAACTGGTCATCACGTCGGTCACGCACGGTCACGCCGACCGGCTGCGTTCGCATGAGTTGATTGCTAAGAGGTGGGGCCTGTGAGCGTTCGAGAAGGCAAGCACCGCAAGCCAATCCACCTGGCCGCACACTTTCCCGGGGTCAACAACACGACAGTGTGGTCGGAACCGGACTCGGGCAGCCAGATCGAATTCGACTCGTTCGTCCACCTGGCCCAAACCGCCGAGCGGGGCTTGTTCGACTTCTTCTTCCTCGCCGAGGGCTTGCGGTTGCGCGAGCACCGCGGCCGCATACACGACCTCGACGTCGTCGGCCGGCCGGACACCTTCACCGTGCTAGCCGCACTCGCCGCCGTCACCGAACGTCTCGGTCTGACGGGCACCATCAACACCACGTTCAACGAACCCTTCGAAGTCGCACGGCAGTTCGCCACCCTCGACCACCTGTCGGACGGCCGGGCAGGCTGGAACATGGTCACCTCGTCGGACGCGTTCACCGGAGAGAACTTCCGCCGGGACGGATTTCTCGACCACTCCGATCGGTACAAGCGCGCGGAGGAGTTCGTCATCGTGGCGCGCAAGTTCTGGGACAGCTGGGCGCCCGACGCGGTGGTCGCCGACCGCGACAGCGGAATCTACGTCGATCCCAGCCGCATTCGGCAGGTCGAGCACAACGGAGCACAGTTCGACGTCCGCGGCGTCGCGACGTTGCCGCCCGCGCCGCAGGGACATCCCGTGCTGCTGCAGGCCGGCGACTCCGCCGACGGCAGGGCGTTCCTGGCCAAGTACGCCGACGCGGCGTTCACCCTGCACTCCGCGCTGGAGGCCGGGCAGCAGTACTACGCCGACGTCAAGGGCCGTGCGGCCTCCTATGGTCGAGATCCTAACCGGCTCAAGGTTTTTCCTGCGGCGACGTTCGTGCTCGGTGACACCGAGGACGAAGCCGCGGACAAGGCGCGCCACATCCGGTACCAGCAGGTCAGTCCGCAGACCGCGATCGCGCTACTCGAGCAGGTCTGGCAGCGTGACCTGTCGGCGTACGACCCCGACGGCCCGCTACCCGACGTGGAACCGGCCGACGACCCGACCGTCACGCAGGGCCGGGTCCGCCACGGCGACCCGAAGGCCGTCGCCGCCGCATGGCGGGAACGCGCGGAGGCCTCGAACCTGAGCATCCGTGAACTGGTCATCGCCGTCACCAGCCGTCAGCAGTTCGTCGGCACGCCGGCCCAGATCGCCGACGAGATCGACCTGTACGTGCAGGCCGACGCCTGCGACGGCTTCATCCTGGTGCCGCACCTGACACCGCGCGGGCTCGACGACTTCGTCGACAGGGTGGTGCCGTTGCTGCAGGAGCGTGGCAGCTTCCGCACCGAATACACCGGCCATACCCTGCGCGATCACCTCGGCCTATAGGCTTGCCGCAGGTGTGAAGGCACCGGGGGTGGGACGTGGCGATTTCACAAACGACGGCGGGGTGGCTGCTCCTAGTCGCCGCCGCTCTGACGTTCGTCGTGGGATTCGCGTCGCGCACATTCATCGGCCGCAGGCGCAACACCAAGGCGGTGCAGCGGCTGGTGCACACATTCCGCAGAACCGGGGTCGCGCGGGTGTTGTTCGGGCGATTCGAGGGTGACGTGCTCGATGACGACGAACTCGACAGCATGATCCTGATGCCCACCATCGTCATCGGATGCGGACTCTGCCTGACCGCGATCTTTCTACTCGGCTACGAGGTGCTGGCTTAGTTCCGAGGTGTCGCCTGCTCGGCAGCGTCGCGAATCGATCCCCGCCACACCGGTCCATGGCCGGGCAGCAGCACGTCGGTGTCGAGCAGGCCCAGTGCGGCCAGGCTACGCACACACCCGTCCTGGTCGTGGTTGAAGAGGTACGGCAGCAGCTGCGGTCCGCTGCGCGTCAGCAGCGGGTGGCCCGTGACCAGCGCATCGCCTGCGACCAGCACAGCGTCGATCACGAACGAGCAGTGTCCGCCCGTGTGGCCGGGGGTCGGAATGGCCAGCGGCACGCCCGGCAGCCCGGCCGCCACGTCTTCGGTGAGCGCCTGCGTGGTGGGGATACCGTCGCGCACCATTCCACCTTTCCTCGAAATCGCCACCGTCCACTTCAAGAACCGTGGCTGCCATATGTGCGGGAGGATGTCAGCGGCGCCGGC
>Ga0136846_1213415_pt1 | contig 33693 bp, 28 predicted proteins | sample HopSoiMetagenom2_FD_96841 | JGI IMG/M metagenome (GOLD analysis project Ga0136846, IMG submission 96841) | Grasslands soil microbial communities from Hopland, California, USA - 2 Assembly 2016 (version 4) | ecosystem: Environmental > Terrestrial > Soil > Grasslands | place: USA: Hopland...
AGGACATGGAGTTCGTACAATTCCACCCAACGGGAATGATCTGGCCGCCGAGCGTGCGCGGCATTCTCGTGACGGAAGGAGTGCGCGGCGAGGGCGGCGTTCTGCGGAACCGCGACGGCAAGCGGTTCATGTTCGAGAACATCCCCGAGAACTACCGTTCGCAGACCGCGGACAGCGAGGAGGAGGGTTGGCGCTACACGCAGGGCGACAAGAACGCGCGCCGTCCGCCCGAGCTGCTGACGCGCGACCACGTGGCCCGCATGATCGTGCGCGAGGTGAAGGAGGGCCGCGGCTCGCCGCACGGCGGCGTCTTCCTCGACATCTCGTGGATCAAGGAGAAGCTGCCTAACGCGGCGGAGCACATCAAGAAGAAGCTGCCGAGCATGTATCACCAGTTCATGCAGCTCGCCGGCATCGACATCACGCAGGGACCGATGGAGATCGGGCCGACGACGCACTACATCATGGGCGGCATCCGTGTCGACGGCGACACGCAGATGTCGACCGTGCCCGGCCTCTTCGCCTGTGGCGAATGCGCCGCGGGCCTCCATGGCGCAAACCGGCTCGGTGGCAACTCGTTGTCCGACCTGCTGGTGTTCGGAAAGCGCGCCGGCGAGCACGCCGCCCGTTTCGCGCGCGAGAGCGGCACGTGCTCCATAGACGAGAGCGATGTTGCGGCGGCCGCCCGCTACGCCCTCGAGCCATTGGAGCGCAGCGGTTCGCCGGAGGGTCCGTATCAGGTGCAGGAGACGCTGCAGGAGAACATGCAGGATCTGGTGGGCATCGTCCGCACCGAGCACGAGATGGAGCAAGCGCTGGCGTGCATCGACTCGTTGAAGCGTCGGGCGGCGACGGTCGCGGTCCGCGGCAATCGAGAGTACAACCCCGGTTGGCACACCGCGCTCGATCTGGACAACCTGCTGGTCGTGGCGGAAGCGATCGCGCGTTCGGCGCTGGCACGCCGCGAGAGCCGGGGCGGACACTTCCGCGACGACTTCCCAGACAAGGATCCATCGTTCGGCACGTTCAACTTCGTGGTACAACAGGACGGCGACGGAGGGATGCGTCTCTCTCGTGAGGCGCTCCCGCCGATGCCAGCCGAGCTGGCGGCCGTGATCGAGGAGATGAAATGACGGAGAGAGTTACACCGTCGAGGGGCGCGGGCGTGGGCGCCACGGTTGGCGGAGCGCCGGCACCGGCATCGCACGCCGTCGACGCGTACACCGCCGCCCAGGCGGCGCAGGACGCGGCCGCCGCGCACAGCACGCGGACGTTCAAGATCTGGCGCGGCGAGGGCGGCACTGGCGGGTTCGTCGACTTCTCGACCGATGTCGTCGAAGGAATGGTGGTGCTCGACGCGGTGCACGAGATCCAGGCGAAGCAGGCGAACGACCTGGCGGTACGGTGGAATTGCAAGGCCGGGAAGTGCGGCTCGTGCTCCGCGGAGATCAACGGCTCGCCGAAGCTGATGTGCATGACGCGGCTCGATCAGCTTCCCGACGACAAACCGATCACTGTCGAGCCGATGCGTGCATTCCCCCATGTGCGCGATCTGGTGACGGATGTTTCGTGGAACTTCCGCGTGAAGCAGAAGATCACGCCGTTCTCGCCCCGGACGCCGGACGCGCCGGATGGCACGTGGCGGATGTATCAGCGCGACGTCGATCGGGTGCAGGAGTTCCGGAAGTGCATCGAATGCTTTCTCTGCCAGGACGTCTGCCACGTTCTTCGCGACCACCACAAGCACGAGGAGTTCATCGGCCCGAGGTTCCTGGTGTACGCGGCGGCGCTCGAAATGCATCCGCTGGATACGGCGGATCGCGTTCCCGAGCTGCGGAAGGACGACGGGATCGGCTACTGCAACATCACCAAGTGCTGCACGAAGGTGTGTCCGGAGCACATCACGATCACGGACAACGCGATCATTCCGCTCAAGGAACGCGTCGTCGACGAGTTCTTCGATCCGATCGGCAAGCTCGTGAAGATCTATTCGCGACGAAAGAAGTCGAGCACGGAGCGATCCGAGGCGCGGAAGTCTGAGAGGTGACCGATGCAATTGAAGCCGATCACGAAGGAAGGAGTGCCGGCAGCGCTACAGAAAGCGGAGCGCTATCGTCTGCTGAATGATTCGTCCGCGGCGGAGAGCATCTGCCTCGACATTCTGCAGGTGGAACCGGAGAACCAGAGCGCGCTCGTGACGCTGTTGCTCTCGATCAGCGATCAGTTCGCGGAGGAGCTGTCGGACGGCGTGCATCGCGCGCGCGACGTGCTGCCGCGGCTCACGGACGACTACAAGCGGGCGTACTACGCCGGTATCATCTGTGAGCGGCGGGCCAAGGCCTTGCTCCACCGGTCGTCGTTAGGCGCGGCGGACGTGGCGGTAGAGTGGTTTCGCGAGGCGATGTCGTGGTACGAGCGCGCGGAGTCGCTGCGGCCTGCCGGCAACGACGAGGCGATCCTGCGATGGAATACGTGCGTTCGCCTCCTCGGCCGTCACGAGCCGAGCGGCCGATCCGCGCCACGCGAGTACGAGCCCGCGCTCGAGGAATAGCGCGACGACCCGACAGTTGTGCCTCTCAGGCCGCCGCGGCGAGCTGACTCGTGCAGTGCGCGCAACGCGTCGCCCGGGCGTCGATCGTCTGCCGGCAGAAGGGGCAATCACGCGTCGCCGGCTTCTCCTCCGCCTTCGGCGGCTTGATGAGCGCAAGCGTTAGGCGCCAGCAGATCAGGCCGACGATGAGGAACTTCAGCAGCACGCTGAGGAAGTGGCCGTAGGTGAACTGAACTGGGCCGGACGCCGGAAACCGGAGCTCCTGCCAGGCCTTGGCTGGAGACACGGCATTCACGATGGGCATGATGAAGTCATTCACGAGCCCCTGAATGACGTCGTTCGTTGCGGCGCCGATCACAACGGCGATCGCGAGCGCCAACATATTCTGCTTGACGAGAAATGCTCTGAACTCTTTCCACATGGCTCACTCCGCCGGTGCGTGCACCGGTCCGTTGGGGGAATCCAGCCATCAGGCGTCAGAGGGCGGATTGATAGTAGCATCATTTGGCCGCCGCGCTTGCGTGTCGCGTGAGCAGAGCACAAGCTTGCGCCGGGGTACGATGAACGCGGGCGCCGAGCAGGACGTGCCAACGGGGAATCGACAGAGGGAATGAGCGGCGAAGCAGCGTTATCTCGGATGTCTCTCGCGCGGAAGCTGTCGCTGCTCATGGGAGCCATCATCGCCGCGTGCCTGCTCGTCGTGCTGGGCGCGGCGTACGAAGTCCTGACGTCGTCCGCGATCAATGGTGCGAGCGAGAGTCTGGAACGCGCAACCCGTCAGCTCGCGAGCACCGCGGAGACGAGCATCCGCCAATCCTGGGTGCGGTATGACTCGATAGCCCGAAGCGAAGCAGTACGCCGGGCAATACTAGCGGCGCCCGCGCGGCCCGGAAGTGTCGGCGGCGACAGCATTTCGGCGGCGGCGGAACGCGAACTGACCCGGTTGACCAACCCCGTGGATTCGGGGTTGCCGGTCGAGCTATGGAGCGCGAATGGGCGGCGGGTAGCGGTGGCGGGCCTGCCCGCCCAAGTGGCGGAGCCCGTCCTGCCGGAGTCCCAGACGAACGGCCAATCGCTGGGGGGCGCCAGGCGGCTCCAGCGCTTCGGCATCGAGGACGTGGGTCGCGGCGACTCGTTGCGGCTCGGAAGGCTCTATGCCTCGGGTGGGCGGGTCTACTTCTGGATCGTGAAGCCGGTGATGGCGGAGCGACGCGCCATCGGCTACGTCGCGCAGCAGCGGCGTATCGCCGCCAATCCGGAGGCCGAGCGTAACGTGCGCGCGCTCGCCGGTGAGGGGGTGAGCATCTTCTACCGCAACGCCGATGGCAGCGTGTGGTCGAGCGTCGGCGGTGCGCCGGCATCGCCGTCGCGGCCGGCGCCTAACGACTCGAGCCGCGCGACGCGAGGCGCGGGGGATGAGGTGCTCGTCGCGCAGGCGCCCATCCGCGGCACGCCCCTCGTGATCACGATGGAGTCGCGCCTGCGGAACGTGCTCGCCACCCCGCGGAAGACGTTGCGAAAGCTCTTGCTGGTCGGCCTCGCCCTCCTCATCGCCGGGATGGGCACGGCGCTCATCATCGGCAAGGACGTCGCGCGTCCGATCACCACGATCGCCGACGGCGCCGAGGCCATCGCGCAGGGCAAATACGAGACTCGAGTCGCGGGCTCGGGGACGACGGAGATCGATCGGCTCGCGAACAGCTTCAATCACATGGCGAACGAAGTTGCCGTCGCGCATCGAGCGCTCGAGCAGAAGACCGCCGATGCTCAATCCGCGAACCGCGCCAAGACGGATTTCCTCGCGACGGTGAGCCACGAGCTGCGCACGCCCCTGAATGCGATCGCGGGCTACACCGAGCTCCTCGAGATGGGACTTCGTGGTCCCCTGACAGACGCGCAGCGGCGCGATCTGGCGCGTATCCGCGCCAGCGGGCAACATCTGCTCGGACTTATCAGCGGTGTGCTCGATCTGAATCGGATCGAACGCGGGCAGGTGAGTTACGCGTTGGACCAGATCCCGATCGAGCCCTTTCTCGCCGATCTCGATGCGCTCGTCTCGCCGCAGGCGGCGGCGAAGTCGCTGACCCTTGAATATGTCCGCACGACGAGCTCGCTGACGGTGATCGCGGATCGCGAGAAGCTGCGTCAGATAATTCTCAACCTCCTCTCGAACGCGATCCGCTACACGCCTCCCGGGGGCCGGATCACGCTATCGGCTCGGCCGGAGAGCCTCGAGCGAGTGGAGATCTGCGTCGAGGATACCGGGCCGGGCATTCCCGAGACTCGGCGTGAGGAGGTGTTCGAGCCATTCGTGCAGCTCGATCGATCTCTGGCACAGCCGCAGGAGGGGCTCGGCCTGGGCCTCGCTATCAGTCGAGATCTCGCGCGCGGCATGGGCGGCAATCTCACCGTCAACGGCAACGCCACGGGTGGCGCGAGCTTCATGCTCCTGTTACCGCGCGGACCGGTGGATCGGCGCGCCGGCCTGACGACGAGCGGCGAGCCGGCGATCTCCCGATCGGCCTAGCCGATTGTCGCCGTAAGCGAGTAGGGATGTGTCGCGCATGTGCAACACAGTTTGCCGCGCGGTCGCTAATCGTCGGCTCGATTCTCCTCGTTCCGGTGAAGCGTCAATACTCGGTAGGTCGTTACGCCATCGTGAATTGGCTCCGGTCGAGGTAGCGGTGAAAACATATCGTTAGACCGGCATGCGTTGCGCAATTACTTTGGACGCCTCACGCACCGGAGATGGTGTGACCCCCGACGTCCTGGAGCCGCAACACGCGCACGCGCTCCGCCCCGGAGTAGTGCTCGCCGATCGCTTCCGCCTCGTTCGTTCCGTGCGCGGAACGAGCCCGTTCGCGTTTAGCTACCAGGCGGAGGACCTAACGACGGGCGAGTCCGTCGTCGTCAAGGAATTTTTCCCGCGCAGTCTCGTCTCGCGGGCGGCCGACGGGTTATCGGTGCGCGCGCACTCGCCGGAGTGCGAGCGCGACTTCCTCCGTGCGCTCCATCGCTACGCTCTCGAGGGCGCGACCCTCGCCGAGAGCATGCATCCGAATCTGGTGCGGGTCCGCGCCGTCGTCGACGCGAACGCGACCGTCTATCTCGTGATGAATCGCCACGAGACGCAGCCGCTCGCCGACTATCTGCGCGCCGCCGGCGGCCGTATGGCATCCGCGGAAGCGGGACGCATAGTTCAGCATCTGCTCTCTGCGCTGCAGGTACTGCACACGGAGAGCATCATCCATCGCGATCTGTCGCCGCGCTCGGTGCACGTCGGCGCGGACGGTTCGGCGATCCTGCTCGAGTTCAGTGCGCGCCGGCATCTGCCTCTCCATGCAACCGATTTAGCGTCGGGGTTTGCCGCGTTCGAGCAATATGGAATGCGCGACATCGGCCCGTGGACCGACGTCTATGCGGTCTCGGCGTTGTTGTACTACATGCTCACCGGCGCGGTGCCGCCATCGGCGCTCGACAGAGCCGCTGGGGAAGCAATAGTCTCACCGCTCGCGTCCATTCCAGGCGTCGCTCCCGGACTCGCGCGTCTCGCGTTGAAGGGGATGGCCCTTTTGCCGCAGCAGCGGCCGCACGCCGTCTCCGAACTGCGCCGCCTAGTTGATGCAGCGCTGGCCGAGGCAGCCACTGCCACGCTGCCGCGAAGTACGCCGGCTGCTCCTGCTCTGTCGGAGGTGGCGCTCGCAGAGAGTGCGCCGAGCGGCGACGATTCGATCGTGAATGACTACGACCGCGCGGCGCCGCTGCGTCTCGCCGCGGGCGGAATCGTGGTGCCCGGCGAAGAACGCGGCGTGAGATTGCTGCGCATGCTCGCCGACGCGGCATCGCGGCTTCGTCGCTCGATGACGCCGAACACACGCGCGACGGGCGAGCAGGGCGCCGCGGCGCAGGACGCGCCGCTGGCGCGTGCGACAGGCGAGATCGAGCCGGAGCCGGTTCCGATCTTCCAGCGTCCCGCCCCGATCGCGGCGACGCCCACGTTCTCAGCGGCGCGAGTGGCGCCGCAGCCCGAGACGCGAAGGTCGTTGGAGGAGGAGCAGCCGCGTGGACTCGACCTCGCCGCGGAGCTTGCGCTCGCGACGGACGTCATGCAGTCGACCATGCTGGAGCGCGAGAATAGCCGGCGTCGATACAGCATCGCCGCGGTTGCGGCACTGATTATCCTGGTGGGCGGATCGCTCGTGCTTCTCGCGCGGAGCAGCAGGGCCAGCGGCATCAAGCCGTCCGAGCAGTTTACACCCGTGGGAAACAGCGCTGCGACGGCGGCGGCATCGCCAAGCGCCAGCGATCCGCACGTGTCGGTCGAGAGCGGGGCCGTGCAGCAGAGCACGACGCGCGGCGTGGCGAATACTTCTCGCGTGGAATCCGCCCCACCGGCGAAGCACGCGCCTGTGGTTGCGCGGCCTACCCCGGTGTCCGCGGCGTCGAACGTGGACGCGGCGCCCGCGCGGGAGCCGGTTCTGCCATCGGCGCGGATGCCGAACCTGAAGATCGCGGTCACTGGAACGACGTCCGATCTCAAGATCGTGCCGCCGGAGCTGCTCGTCGATTCGCGCACGCGCCTAACGAATGGCGAGGATCAGGTCGAGCAGGGCGAGTACGTCACGGCCCGGCGCACCTTCCGGTCGGCGATTCTCCAGCTGGACAGCGTGGCTGTGCGTTTCCCGGAGTCGCAAGCGATCAAGGGCCTGAAGCGGGATCTCGAGCAGGCGGATGCCCGCGCGGTGCAAGCGTGCGCCGCTGAGAACGACATGCGCAAACGCCGCGGCGAGCAAGCGAGGGTGTGCCAATGATGGCGAGGCCGTCGGCACTCAGTGTGGCGCCGTCGTGTCGCGCGTTGCTCAGCGCGACAGCCCTCCTTCTCGCCGCAACGCCGCTCCGCGCCCAGTCCGCCGTGAAGGCGCTGTCGCTCACCGAAGTCATCGACCTGCGGCAGCACGGCGTCTCGTCGCGTCAGATTCTCCGCAGCGCTCGCGAGTATTGCATCGCGTTCTCGGTGGATGACAGCGTGCGTCGTCAGCTCACGGTTGCTGGAGCCGACACGCTGCTCGTCGGCGGGTTGAGCAACGTCTGCTCGACCGTCAAGCCGCCGGAGAAGCCACCGCCGCCGCCGATCGTGGATGACGAGTTCGCAGTCTCGAGCACGTCACAGGGCTTCACCTGGGCGAATCCACGCTGCAAAGCGCGGTTCGAGAGCGAAGGCGTGCGAATGGAGGATGCCTCTGCCGACGCGTTGTGCATGGTCCGGTATCCATCCGGAGACATGCCCGCGGACGTGCGTCTCGATCTCGAGATCGCGCAGCTTGGACTCACGCAGCATGGCTCGGTCCTTCTCGGCTTCGGCCGGCAGGAGCGATCGGGGAATTACTACTCCGTGAGCGTGAGCGCGGATCGACAGGTGGAGTTGTGCTGGAACTCGGATCGGGCCTGCAGCTCGCTGTTCAAGGTCTCGTCCGTGGATGCCATCCAGACGGACGCGAACGCGACGAATCACGTCATCGTCGAGCTGCGCGGTCAGGAGATCTCGCTCCTCGTCAACGACAAGCGCGTTGGGGAGTTCAGCGCGGACGGGCCGATCGCCGGCAAGCTGATGGTCGGCGTCGGGCCGCAGACGAGTCTCGTCTTCGTCCGACTGCGCGCGACACCGCTGCGTTAATCCGCGCCGCCACGACGTAGCACGATGACGGCGAGCGGCGCGGGCTCGCCCGCGTCATCGCTCGGTTTCTGTCGCCTCTCCGACAATGCGGCAAGCTCATCGAGCGCGCGCGCGTCGAATCGCGGGGCGTTCGCCAAGGCGGCCAGTGCACGCTCGGCGCCCGCACCTAACGAGCGGGCGAGCGTGCGTCGTGCTGCCGATGCGACTGGAGCGAGGGAGGCGCGTTCGTGTCGCGGCGCCGCGGCGACGAGCTCCGTGATCCGCTGGGCGAGTCGCGCCCGGCACCGCGCGCCGGCTCGGCTACTGAGCGTCAGCTGTCGTCTCGCTGTCCAGTGGACGGTCCATGAGCGCACGGCCGCCATCGTTTGCGCGATCTCGAACTCGTCCGGAAGAATGGCTGGACCGTCGCACCATGCAAGCACGCGCGCGGCGACGCCAGCATCGAGCGAGAGGCCCATGGAGCCAGTGGACGCGAGGAGCAGGCGCTCCTCACCAGCGGCAAGGAGGATGAGCAGGCCGTCCTCCGGCGCGACGACACCGGCGACAAGGGCCGATACTTCCGTTGTCGGCTCGGCGCCGCGGTCTCGCCGCCAACGTTCGAGAATGGTGAGCGCATCGCTCGTGAGCTCCGGCGGCGCGAGCGGCGCGACGGCAGGCGCGGCGTCGAGCGATGTCGAATCCAGGCCGACGATCGTAGCGGCGAGACGCAGCTTGGCGCGGAGGCGCGCCTCAACCCGGAGCACGCGCTCGGAGCGAGCGGGCGGTGCGATGGTGTAGACGTGAACTTCGTCGTGCGGGGAGCCGAGCCTCCGCACGCGACCGACGCGCTGCTCCAGCCGCGCGGGATTCCACGGCAGGTCGAGGTGAACCACGACCGACGCGTTCTGGAGGTCGAGTCCCTCGCTCAGAACGTCGGTCGTCACGAGAAGCGAGATGCGCTCGCACGTTCGAGATGGCGGCTGACCCACGTGGGGAGTGAATTGCGCCAGCACCTCACGTCGGCTGATGCGACCTCCAGCGACGCGGCCGCCGCGTCCCGTCAGCTCGGCGACGCCGCCGCGGCGGGGCATGAGCAAACGAGCAATCGCATGCACGGTCTCGGCGTACTGGCTGAACGCGATGACGCGCGTGTCGGGATGCGCGCGACAGATCTCGCCGACCGCCACCGCTCGGCATTCGTCTGGATCGCGGCGAGCGCGCACCCGCGAGAGAATCAGGCGAAGCCCACCGGTGTGTTGGCGAAGGGCGGTGAGGAGGGATGAGAGATCCGCCCCGGTATCTCTGCCTAACGGGGAGAGCAGCTCGGGAAGGGCGAGCTGAAGGGTGTCGTCCCCGAACGACCACGCCATGAGCTCCTCGCGCGACGGCCAACGTCCCGCCTCGAGCGACGTAGTCAGGGCGAGTGCCTTCGCCAGACGCTTGCGGAGCCCGCTGAGGAGTGCGGCTCGACTCGACGACCACTGACGAAGCAGCGTGTAGGACACGAGGGCGGCTGCCTCTCCTTCGTCGCGTCCGAGCACCGGCGGCGGCAGCGCGAGCAGCTCGTCGAGTAGATCGTCGTCGATTGGAAGATCGACGCGGCGCGGTCCAATCACGGACGGAAGCTTCAGTCCCGCGTCCGCGACGCGCCGTCTGACGACGAAACGCGCCAACTCCTCGTCGCTCGCCGCGGCTGCCGCGTCACCGAGGAAGAGCGCGAGCTCCGCGACGAGATCGTCGCGACGATTCTGGAGCGGCGTCGCGCTCAGCAGAAGAACGCGCGATCGATCACAGACGGCGGCCAGGATGGCGTACCGCTTCGTACGCGGATTCCGGAAGTGGTGCGCCTCGTCGACGATGACGAGCTCCGGATTGACAAGCGGCGGCGCGCAGCCGCGACTCAGCTTCTCGGCAGAGATGAACGATGCTTCGATGCCCGCTCGTGTGGCGGAATTCTGCCAGGCAGCGGCGAGTGCCGCGGGCGCCACAATGAGCAGACGCTCAACTGCCGCGCCCACCGCGAGTGCGACGAAGGTCTTGCCGAGACCTGTGGCGTCGGCGAGCATGGCGCCGCCGGCGAGTCGGAGCAGCTGGCGGATGCGGGCGACGGCCCGCCGCTGGTGCGGGTACAAGGTGAGATCCCCGAGCTTCGCCGACGGCAGCTCCGCAGCGAGGAGTTCGCTGGCGACCCGCGCGCGAGTGGAATCGAGCAGCGCGGCCGGCCCGCTCTGGACCGTCGTCGTCATGACGAGAGCCAGGCGAGCAGCGGCGCCACCTCGTCATGGCTGACGCCATACGCTGCGAGCGTCTCGTGGAGGAGCATGTCGCGGAGCTCACCGCCGGCGGATGTTCCGCGCAATGCGGCATCGGCGATGGGCGCGAGGATCGAGCGCGCGCGTGCCCAGTCTGAGGGCAGCGGGAGGAGCGCCATCGTCCAGCCGAGAAAGCGCCGATACCCGCCGCGCGCCGGCTCCGCGAGTGCCGCCAGCCACGCTTCGGCTATCGGCGAGTTCAGAATCGCCGCGAGCGTCCGAGCGTCGATGTCGTCCGCGCAGATGGCAACGTAGCAGCTGTTGAGCGGCACCGTCGGATCGCCGCGTTCGAGAATCGTCGCGCGTGGCGCGCGTCCGAGGTCGGCCCAGAGAACTCGAGGCCGATCGCTTCGTGCGGCGTCGGTGCGGAAGAGCGACCACCACCGATCGGTGCGGCTGTCGGCGCGCGCGTTGAGCTGGCGGCGCCACGGCGTGAGCCAGCGTGCAGCGGATGGTGGAAGTCGGTCCAGCGGCATGCCTCGGAGATTATGAGTCCAGACGACGTATTCGTTCGCTCGGTCCATGCACCACGGCTGGATGCTTTCGCCGCGCACGACCGGCCGCAGGAGCGTCGTCTCCAGTCGGCCGCGACGACCGTTGGCTGCGGTCACCTCGGTGACGTCGCCCGCCACCAGCGAGCCGAGCCTAACGAGAAAGGCGAGATTGAATCCCGTCTTCACGCCGAGTCGCGGCCGGCCGACGGCGCACTCGGCGAAAGGGACGCCCACCGCACGCAATCGATCGAAGGCCTGTCGCACATCGGGCGGCAGGATCAGCCAGGGACTGCCCGGCGTGTCATCGAACGCCAGCTGACGACGCGGCAGACGCCAGCGCAGCGCTCCACACCCGCGATGATACGCCGCGGCCACGATCTCACCCGGATGATCGTCTGCCGCACCGTTCCACCGCTCGGCGACGATCAGTGACGGATAGACCGCGGCATCGAATGTCGCCGGCGCTTCCGCGAGATCCTCCAGAATTGCGATGCGTGTCTCCTCTCCGATCAGGCGCCTAACGCCGCCGCCCGCGAGCGAGCACCAGAGCTTGGCCGGAACGAGGAACGAGAGCACCGCGCCTGGGCGCAATAGCCGGACTCCGCGCTCGATGAAGAGCGCGGCGAGATCGACCTGAGTCGCGAAGCCGACACCTGCGTGTGCCTGTTCCGCGCCGCTCTGCCACGCCCCGGAGCGAAAGACGCGATAGCGCTCTCGAAGGAGCTCCCGCTCGCGCGCAGGAATGCGATGGAGGCGGACCCACGGCGGATTGCCGAGGACGACGTCGAACCCGCCGCGCGCCCGCACATCGGCGAAGTGCACGACGAACGAGAACGGGAGCGCGCCGCCCGCCGCGAGTCGCCGCTGCTCGGACCGCAGCGTGGCGGCGCGGATGCGCAACATGCGCGCGTGCAATCGCGTTTCGGTCGACGCATGCCTCCGATCGCCAAAGAGGTCGCGCGACCGCAGCGCGACGAGGAGATCGCGACGCTGAGCGGCAAGCGCGGCGAGCTCGCGATCGATGGCGTCGAGGGCGAGCCGGCGCTCTTCCCGATCGAGCAGCCTGACGAGCGTCTCTTTTCGCCGTCCCGTTGCCCGCGCGTATCGCTCCCGAAGTCGCCGGAGTGCCACGGCGCGCTTCGGCAGCGGAGGAAGATCGACATCGGCCGCGAGCGAATCGCCCACGCGAATGTTGTGATCCAGATTGGGGAGCGGCTCGACACACAACGGATCCGCGACGTCGGACTCGATGACCACGGAGAGCCAGAGGCGCAGCTCGCAGAGCCAGACAGCTGTTGGATTCTTGTCGACGCCGAAGATCGATTGCGTCAACACGTCGCGCCGAATGTCAGCGACGGCGCGCTCGTCGCCCGCGGCGCGGCGCAGCGCGGCGAGCTGCTCCAGCGCGTAGACCAGAAATGCGCCCGAGCCACACGCGGGATCGAGAATCGTGATCTCTTCGAGTCGCTGGCGCTGTGCTTCGCGCCCGGTCTCTGTCGTCTCCGCAAGGCTCCGCGATACGCAGGTGTTCGGCGATAACGTGAGCACCCGGCCGAGCGCGGCGTCGGTGACGCGTGCGACGAGCGCGTGCGGCGTGTAGAAGGATCCGCTCCCCTTCCGATCGCCGCTCGCCATCAATGACTCGAATGCCTTGCCGAGCATCTCCGGATCCACGGCCAACTCGGCCCAATCGGTTCCTTCCTCTCGCGCGGTAAATCGATAGCGGGCGAAGAGGTCGCCGAAGAGCCGTCCGATCTCCTCGTCGGGGAAATGGGCGCCGCGCAGGCGACGCTCGTTAGGCGTTCGCGCGAAGAGTCCGCCATTGAGAAAGGGGATGCGCCCAAGGGCGCGAGCGGCCGGCGCCCGGCGCGCGGACGGCGTGTTCAGCGTGCCGAAGAAGAGGGGCGAAAGCACGCGGCGGTGAAAGCCGCCACCGGTCGTCATGCAGGCGTCGAAGGCGCGATTGAGATACGCCCGATCGCCATCGAGCCACCCCTTTGCCTCGAGAAAGCAGAGGAAGAGCAGGCGAGAGCTGTAGAGGAGTGCGAGATCCCGGCGTTCTTCTCGTGTTCCACGATCGAGCGCGGCGGCGAGCGATTCGACGCGAAGCTCGAGGGAGCGATAAAAGCGGCGGGTGAGCGCTTCGCGTCCCAGGATCTCGACCCAGCGCTGATGCGTGAGGACGTCGGCATCGGCGCGAGGATCAGCGGCGGCGGCGAGCGTCGCGAGCGTTTCCGCATCGCTGTCCACGATTCGATCACGTTGCGCGACGAGCGCGGCGACGCGCGGGGGGCGGCGGTCGGCACTCCAGGCGGCGATCGCGACGGACGACGAATCCGGCTGCGTGGCGAGGACGATCCAGAGCACGTGCGGCGTGTGCTGCGCCAACCGATGCGCCGCGCGGCGCAATTGGTCGGCGAGGGGCGCGCGTCCATCGAGCTCGAGGAGTAGCGCGCGGAGCGCGCCGGGACCTCCTGCGATCCGTGCCTGCCTGGCAGGGTCGAGGCCAATCTCGTGCAGGAGCGCGTCGTCCAGCGGCACGGGCGGCGCCGCGCACCTCATCGCGGCGGCGATCGGCGTCAAACTGTCGAGGGTGGCGGCATCAGCGAGAAGTCGCGCCGCGGCGCGGAGGGTACGCACGCGGGCACGATGCCGACGTGCGCCGAGGATACCGGGATCGTGTCGTTGCGAGGCGCGGCGGAATCACGCCTTCGGGGCAAACCAACGCCCAGCCTAACGAGCGAGATATTCTCGCCCTTTCCATCCCACGCGTCGCCCACGACCCACCGCCCGCCCGATGATGTACAGCAGCATCGCCGCACCCAGCGGGGCAAGGAGCGAATACCAGATCCGCTGCCGGAAGCCACGATAGATCAGCGCCCACCAGACCACGTTGGCCGCCGAGCTGACTGCTGACCAGAGGAGCCAACCGTTACCGAGCAGGCCCGCGAGCGCCAGCAGCAGAACGATGACCGGTGCGAGCGTCATCAGCGGGAGGAGCGGCAGAACGAACGGGAAGAGGACGCGCCCAATACCGCCGCCCGGCATCGCGTGAATGCCACCGGCGAAGATGTTCTTCCCCCAACCCGCGATCAGCTCCGATAGCGACGCGTACATGTGCGTCGACAGCTGCTCTTCACCACGCACGAGTCGGACGCCGAGGCCGGCGCGATGGAAACGCTGCGCGAGCGCGAGGTCCTCGGCAACCTTGTCGCGCACCGATGCATGACCGCCGACCGCATCGTACGCCGTGCGTCGCGCGAGCAGAAACTGGCCGTTGGCGATTACGTCCTCCGCACGCCGGGCGCGACTCACGCTCTCCGTGCCGCCGTAGCGAACGAGGAGCATCCAGAATACCTGCGGCTGCAGCAGGCGCTCCCAGAAGCTGTGCGTCTCCTGGTGCCCAGCGACGGTGAGCAGGCCCACGTCGTCCGCGAGGAGCGCGTTGACCGCGCGTGGCAGAAGATCGGGCGCGTGCTCCGTGTCGGCGTCGGTGAAGAGCAGCAGATCCCCGTGCGCCACACTGACGCCGGTCGCGCACGCCCACTGCTTGCCGAACCAGCCGTTAGGCAGCGGCGGATTCGAGATAACCTGAAGCCGCTCATCGCGGCCGGCGGCGTCGCGCGCAAGAGTCGCGGTATCGTCATCAGAGTGGTCGTCGACGACGATCAGCTGCAGCGAGGGATAGCGAGTTGCCAGGATCGACCGAACGCAGCGACCGATGTTGCGCGCTTCGTTTCGCGCTGGAACGATGACGGATACCTGCGGCGCCGCTGGCGGCGCGATTCCGGATTCGTGGTCGAGTGAGCGCGAGCGACGAACGCGCAGCATCGCCAATGGAGGAAGCACGACCCACGGCGCGGCGGCAACCAGCGCCCATGCGAACGACATCAGCCGCGCCGGCGCTCCGCGATCACAGCCGCCGCCATCTGTCCCGTCACGTTGGCCGTCGTCCGAAACGCATCCGGAATCGTGTCGACGCCAAGGAGGACGCCGATGCCCTCCGCCGGTAGACCGACGCTCGCGAGCACGGGCACCATGGCGATAATCGATCCGCCGGGAATGCCGGGGATGCTGAAGCTGGTGAGCACCGCGGTCGCCGCGGCAGTTACGACTTGCGCGGTGGTGAGGTCGGCACCGTACAGGCGTGCGATGAAGACCGCGCCCACAGTGAGGCCCATTGCCGCGCCGACGCGAAAGAGCGCCGATGCAAGCGGGAGCAGAAAGCCACTCGACTCGGCGGTCATCCCGAGCTTGCGCTGTGCGCCCTCGATGAGGGCGGGAAGGGCGGCGAGCGAGGTACGGGACGAGAACGCGACTGCCTGCGCCGGAAAGACGGCGCGCGCGAAGCGTTCGATCGGCACATGTCCGAAGATTGCCGCCGCGGGGTAGAGCACGAGGAGCGCGAACACCGTCGTCGCGACGGCGATGAGCGCGACATACGCTGCCAACGCCCCGATCGCGACGGCGCCGAGCCGTGCCACCAGGGGCAGCGAAAGCGCGAACACGCCTAACGGTGCAAGGACGAGGATCCATCGAACGAGGCGGAGCATCGCTTCACCGACACCGCGAAAGAACCGCACGACGGGTTCGCGCTGGTCCACGTCTATCGAAAGGAGCGCGAGGCCGAACAGAACGGCAAATACGATCAGGGGGAGCATCGCTCCATCGGCAGCGGCACGGATGGGATTGGCGGGAACGAGATCGGTGAACCATCTCGTTAGGCTCGCCTGCGCCGGATCGACGCCACCAGCGACGCTCGAGGCGCGGGCGCGCAAGGCGGCGATGGCGCCCGGATCGATGCGGAGCCGTGAGAACGCGATCGGGGCGAGGATGGCGCCAACGGACCCCGAGAGGCAGAGGAACAGGAACGCGACGACGAGCGCGCGGGTTCCCATCCGCGCGATGCGGCTCGCGTCGGCGCCCGCGATCCCGACGACGACGAGCGACACAACGAGCGGAATCACCGTCATGCGGATGGCGTTGACGAAGATCGTGCCAAATGGCTCGACGTACGCGACGACTCGCTCACTCGTTGCCGCGTTCGCGCGGCTGAGCAAGAGACCGAAAGTCAGCCCGGCTACGAGCGCGAGGAGGACGCGCGTACTGAGCGAGAGGCGCGACACGCGCCAAAGCTACCCGGCACCGATGATCGAGCAAGGCAGAAAGACGAAGAGGGCGTCCACCGTGGACGCCCTCTGGTCTACGCGAGCTGCACTTAGTGAGACGAGCCGCTCGATCCGCCCGAGCCGGAACCACTGGAGCCGCGCGAGCCACCCGAGCCACCGCTCGATCCACCGCTCGATCCACCGGACGAGCCAGAGGAGCCGCTGGAACCACCCAATCCACCGGACGATCCGCTCGAGCCACCCATGCCGCCCGACGAGCCGCTGGATCCGCTCGATCCGCCCATGCCACCCGAGGAGCCGGACGAGCCGCCGAGACTACCACTACCGGAGCTCGATCCCGAGCCGGACTTCGACGAGCCGGACGAGCCGCTCGTGCCGAAACCGGACGAGCCGCTGCTGCCTGACGAACCCGTGCTGCCTGACGAACCCGTGCTGCCTGACGAGCCGCTGCCACTGCGACCGCTCGTCTGCCCGCTGCTGAGATCAGGATCCGTCATGTCGCCGTCGCCCTGACGGCCGCGTGTCGCCGAGCTGCCGATGCCTTCATCGTTCTGATTGCCGCGATCCGTACGACCCTGCGAGCTGCTGCCGGACTGCTGCCCGAAGCCGCCACTCGAACTGCCCGAGCCAGCGTTGCGTCCCGAGGTGCCGCTTCCGCCGCTGCCCGACATCGAGTCGCTACCAGAACTGCCTGACGAGCCACTCGACCCACTCTTGTTGAGATCGTCTTTGCGGTCAGCCATCGTTTGCATCCTCCGAGTGTGTGATCCGCGGCGCAACCGTCCGTGCCTCGCGCCGCGCCCGGGTATGGCTGAGCAGGTACGGTGCCATCTACCGTACTTTTGCACGAGTTGACCGTGCTCGAGCAGAGGTCTACGTTGCCTCGCGTGACGCGAGCACGACCATTCACACAAGCCGCTCGGCTACTGCACGTCCCCGCCGGCCTCGGCTGATGCGTCGTCCATCCATACGCGCTGACGCGCGCGTCGCGCTCGTCGCGCCAGCGGGCCCGCTCAATGGCGAACGCGATCTCGAGCGCGCGAAGGAGAACGTGCGATCCTTGGGCGGGGTCCCCGTCGTCGGCGCGAACGTGCTCGCGCGCGCCGGCTACCTCGCCGGTGACGACGGCGCGCGGCTCGCGGATCTGAACGACGCGCTCGTCGACGACGCGATCGACGCGGTCTGGTGCATTCGCGGCGGCTACGGCGTGATGCGCATTCTCGAAACCATCGACTACGCAGCGTTGCGGCGCCGCCCCAAGCCAGTGATCGGCTACTCGGACATCACGGCCCTGCACGCCGCGATCGCGACGCGATGCGATGCGGTGAGCTTTCACGGTCCCACGGCGCGAGCGGAGTTGAGCATCTTCTCACGGGAGTCGCTGGGGCGCGCGCTCACCGGTGGCGATCCGGCGGGCCTGGCCGAAGGGGCGCGGCGGCTCGCGCCCGGGCGCGCGCGGGGACGGCTCGTCGGCGGGAACCTCGCGATCCTCTGTGCGCTCGCGGGCACCCCATACGCACCCGACTATCGCGACGCCATCGTCGTGATGGAGGACGTGAACGAGGCCGTGTATCGAATCGATCGGATGCTCACGCAGCTGCGGCTCACGGGCGCGCTCGGCTCGTGCGCCGGCATCGTCTTCGGTCAGTTCACCGACATTCCCGGTGACGCGCCGGAAGAAGCGCTCGGCGCACGCATCCTCGAGGATGTGCTTGGGGAGGTCGCGAGCGCGGTGGGCGTCCCCTGTATCGCCGGCGCGCCGGTCGGGCATGTCGCCGACCAGTGGACGCTGCCGCTCGGAGCTCAGGCCGAGCTCGACGCGGATGCGCGGACGCTGCGTATCTTGGAGTGACCTTCACGCACGATTGAATGCCCCAATACAAGACCGGACAACAGCTGCTCGACGAGGCGCGCGCGCGCGTCACCGAGATCTCGGCACGAGAGGCGATCGCGCTGCGTGCAGCGAACCCCGCGGTCGTGTTTCTCGATATTCGGGAGCAGCCGGAAGTGAATCTCGGGATGATTCCGGGAGCGGTGCATCTCGCCCGCGGCTCGATGGAGACCAAGATCGAGGCGCTGGTGCCGCGCGAGAAGCGCGTGGTCATCTATTGCGCCAATGGCAACCGGTCCGCCTTCGCCGCCGACACGCTCCAGCAGATGGGTTATGCCGACGTCGCGTCACTCGCAGGCGGCTTCCGCGACTGGGTCGCGCTGGGCGGCGAGGTCGCGGGTTGAGCATTTGCTGGACTGACCGGCCCGACCGATGACGACGATCGACGCGCTGCTCGAGCTGCCCGACGTGCGGCGCCTGCGTTCCGCGCTGGCGGCGCGCCCAGGGCTGCGGATCGACCCGAGCGACGGGCTCCGCCGCCTCGCAGCGATCGCCCTGGTTCTGCGGCCTGGCACCGCACCGGGCGATGCGGCGGATCCGGAGCTGCTCATGATCAAGCGCGCCGAAGCGGAGGGCGATCCGTGGAGCGGCCATGTCGCCTGTCCTGGCGGGCGGATGGAGCCCCGTGATCACGATCTCGAGCAGACGGCCATCCGCGAGACATGGGAGGAGACCGGCGTCGATCTCGCGCGCGACGGCAGAGTCCTGGGGGCGCTCGACGACATCAGTCCTCGCACCCCGACGCTGCCGCCAATCATCGTGAGGCCGTACGTGGCCGTGGTGAAGCCGGAGCTCGAGATCGTGCAGAGCTCCGAGGTCGCGGAGGCGTTTTGGGTGCCGCTCGCGGCTTTACGCGAGCGGGCCGCCTGGGGCACGGCAATGGTTCCGATCCGCGGAGCGGGAGAGCGGCAGGTCGCGGCCTTCCGCCACGGCGCATACACCGTGTGGGGCCTGACGGAGCGGGTGCTCCGTCAGTTCCTCGAGTATTTGGACGGGCCGGGGTAAGTCAGGTCTTCCCGACCTCGGCCATGAGCGCGAAGACGTTGTCATCCGGATCGTGGAAGAACGTCATCCACAGATCGTGATCCGGCATCCGCGCGATGATGTGCGGCTCGTCCGCGAAGGCCACGTTCCGTGATCGCAGGGTTTCATACGCGCTCTGAATATCCGAGACCCGGAAATACAGGATCGAGCTCGGGTGGTCGAACTCTTTCTTTTCAGCGCGGCTGAGCATGAGCCGCACGCCGTCGCAATCGAAAAACGCCAGGCCGGGAAAGGCGAAGAGAAATCGCATCCCTAACGTGTCGCGATAGAACGCGGTCGCGCGTTCCACGTCTTTGACGACGATTGCGATCTGACCGATGCGCGACAGGGAGAGCGTCGGCGTGTTCATGGCAGCAGCGGCGACTGAAGAGGTGGCGGTCATGGGATCCTCGGACCGTGGTTGCGAGGGCGAAATACTTAGCAGAGCTAATTATTCTGCTCATCGTCTCAGGGCGCAAGAGGGACCTTGCGTTAATCGAACCTCAAGAAAATATTAGGCAAGACTAAATCTTGCCCATGGCTCATCCAGAACGAATTCCCACCCCAGGTACTCCGACTCCCGACCACGGCTGGCGACGAGCGCGCGTTGCGCCGAGCCTCGCCGAGGTCTATCGCAGCATTCCGGTCAGCGATGGTCGCTGGTGGCGAAAGATCCTCGTCTTCGCAGGGCCCGGATACCTGGTCGCCGTCGGTTACATGGATCCCGGCAACTGGGCAACAGATCTCGCCGGCGGATCTGCATTCGGCTACACGCTGCTGAGCGTGATTCTGCTCTCGAATCTCATGGCCGTGCTGCTGCAGGGGCTGGCCTCCAAGCTGGGGATTGTGACAGGACGCGATCTCGCGCAGGCATGTCGCGATCACTACTCGCCGGCAACCAACTTCCTCCTCTGGGTGCTCTGCGAAGCCGCGATTGCTGCCTGCGATCTGGCAGAGGTGATCGGCGCGGCGATCGCGCTCAATCTGCTCTTCGGCATCCCGCTCACGTGGGGTGTCGTGCTCACCGCACTCGACGTGATGCTCGTGCTCTTTCTGCAGAACAAGGGATTCCGGCTGCTCGAGGCGCTGGTCGTCGCGCTAGTCGCCACGATCGGCATCTGCTTCCTCTTCGAGATCATTCGCGCGAAGCCGGATCTTGCGAGTGTCGCCGCCGGCTTCATTCCGCGGACCGAGGTCATTCGCAATCGCGACATGCTGTACATCGCCATCAGCATTCTTGGCGCGACGGTCATGCCGCACAACCTCTATCTCCACTCGTCCATCGTGCAGACGCGGCGCTACGAGGAGAGCGTCGCCGGCCGTCGCGAAGCCGTTCGTTATGCATTCGTTGACTCCACGATCGCGCTGACCTTCGCGCTGTTCATCAACGCCGCTATTCTGATCGTTTCCGCCGCGGCGTTTCACACCCGCGGACAAACGGGCGTGGCGGAAATTCAGGATGCGTACAAGCTTCTCACCCCACTGGTTGGCGCGGGGGCGAGCGCAGTCTTCGCCGTGGCACTTCTTGCCTCGGGATTGAATTCGACGCTCACCGGCACGCTCGCTGGTCAGATCGTGATGGAAGGATTCCTGCACATTCGCCTGCGGCCCTGGGTGCGTCGGCTGTTGACGCGCGGGATCGCGATTGTTCCGGCGGTGGTCACGGCTATCTTGTACGGCGAGAGCGGGACGGCGAAGCTGCTCGTCTTGAGTCAGGTCTTCTTGAGCTTGCAGCTCTCGTTCGCGGTGTTCCCACTGGTGCGATTCACCTCCGAGCGCGCGAAGATGGGCGCCTTCGTGAATCGCGGCTGGTTGAAGGTCCTGGCGTATACCGTGGCGGTCGTGATCGCCGCGCTGAACGCGTGGCTGCTCGTGCAAAGCATCCACGGTTTCGGAGCCTAACGAGGGACGGAGCGCCCATGTACAAGCGCATCCTGGTACCGCTCGAGCACTCGCCTTACGACGAGACCATCCTCGCGCACATCCGCAAGCTCGCGCGGCACTGCGGGGCCTCGCTCGTCCTGATCCACGTCGCCGATGGTTGGGCGGCGCGCAACGTGAAGCAGCTTCACCTGCGCGAATCGGAGGAGATGCGCGAGGATCGCGAGTACCTCGAGCAGATCGCCGAGTCGCTGGAGACCGAGGGCGTCACGGCCGAGTGCGTGCTCGCGGCTGGCAACCCCGGCACGGAGATCGCCGAGGCGGCGCTCCGCGAGGACTGCGACCTCATCGCGATGTCGACACACGGCCACCGCTTCCTCCAGGATCTCCTGTATGGGAGCGTCGCGAACGAGGTGCGGCACATCTCCCGCGTTCCCGTGCTGCTCGTCCGCGCCGAACGTCGCCCATCTGGGCCGCGGCCGGCAATCACGAGCGCTGACGAGACTCAAGGCCGTCCGACGCCGCTGCGGGGCGCGCCGTGATGATGGAGAAGTCCGGGCCGCCGCTCACCGCGCCTGTTGAGGATTATTTAAAGACGATCTTCGAGATCGAGGTCGCCGATGCGGCGGGCAGCGGCCGCCGGGAGCATCCACCCGCTGCCGGCACGAACGAGATTGCGCAGGCGCTGGGCATCGCGCCGGCATCGGTGACGGGAATGTTGCGCCGACTCGCGGAGCAGGGGCTCATCAGCTACGAGCGCTATCGCGGCGTACGGCTATCGGATGCGGGCCGACGCGCGGCACTCCGCACCATCCGCCGTCATCGGGTCATCGAGGCGTATCTCACGAGTGCTCTGGGTTATCCGTGGGACCGAGTGCACCAGGAAGCGGAGCGACTCGAGCATGCGGCGTCCGACGAGCTCATCGATCGGATGGCGGCGGCCATCGGCGAGCCGACCACCGATCCGCATGGCGCGCCGATCCCGACGCGCGACGGCACCCTGGACGCCAGACCGCTTCTGGCGCTCGTCGACGTCGACGTGGGTCACGTCGTGCGAATACGGATGGTTGGTGATCGCGATCCCGAGCGCTTGCGGTATCTCGCGGAGCTCGGTGTCACTCCAGGCGCTGACGTGCGGGTGGTCGCGCGGGCTCCGTTTGGCGGTCCGATTACTTTGCGCATCGTGCGCGAAGGGAGCGAAGGTTCGCGCGTCACTGGTCGGTCGGGTCGCAGCGACCGCGAGAGCGCTATCGGACCAAGCCTCGCCGCTCAGGTCTTCGTCGAGAGCCGTCGCAAGCGCGAGGCGTAGCCAACGGAACAAAGATTGCCCGAATCCACGCCGAATCCAGCAGCGGAGTCTGCGCGTGGCTATCGAACGAATTCCGACCGACCCCGACGCGGGGATTCCGGATCTCATCCGGCAGCTCGGCGACGACTCGAAACGGCTCGTTGCCGACGAGGTGCGGCTGGCGAAGCTCGAGATGAAGGAGAGCGTGCAGCGTGCCGGCACTGGTGCGGTGCAGCTCGCGGTTGCCTTCGGCATCGGCGTCGTGATGCTAGTCGCGCTCACGATCTTTCTCGCGACGTTGATTGGCCGTATCGCGGCGGGCCACATGTGGGTCGGCGCGCTCGTCACCGGATTGATCGAGCTGGCGGTGGCCGTGGTGCTGTTGCGTCGCGGCATGGGCGTGCTGCGAGAGCCGTCGTACACGCTCGAGGAGACGCGAGCCGCTCTCAAAGACACGGCCGTGTGGGCACGGAGCCAGCGCAGCTGATCCCTCCAGGTCGCGGGTGACCGCGGCCTTGTTATTGATCGCGGCGCTCTCCGTCGCGACGCAGGGGATCGATTCGCTGCCGCCGCGCCATTCGCCGCGCACGGTGGCGATCGACGAGCGACTGGCGCAGGACGCGGGATTTCGCATCGGAGACACGCTCGTCCTCGCGGCGACACCTGGTGGCGCTGGCGACACCGTCATCGTGTCGGCGCTCGTCAGGCGTTCGCGTGATCCCTCCGAGGTAGCGAAGGGGGCGTACCGGATTCGCGTTCATCTGGACGCACTGCAGCCGCTTGTTGGCTATGGCGATCGGGTGGAGCGATTCGCCGTGGCGACGCGCGGTGCGGCCGGCGCCGACTCGGCACGTCGCGCCATCGACGAGGCGGCGTTCGGGTTTCGCGCGTACTCATCGCATGAGATCGCCGTCGAGAGCTCGACGACCTTTCTCGTCGTGAGCCGCTTCCATCGCGCGATTGGTGTGATCACGATCGTCGCGAGCGCGGTCTTTCTGTTGTGTATCATGCTGCTCAAGGTGGACGAGCGACGCCGCGATGTCGCGGCGCTGCGCCTGATGGGGATCTCGGCGCGGACGATCGTCCGTAGCGTCGTCCTGGAGTCGGCGCTGATCGCGACGCTCGGGAGCGTCGCCGGCGTGGGGCTCGGAGCGCTGGTATCGGCATTCGTCAACTGGCATTACCAGCGCGTCTATCGCACACCGCTCACTTTCTCGCTCGTGACGGGTGAGATCGTCGCCATCGCGGTGGTGCTCTCGTTAGGGCTCGGGCTCGGGGCTGGCTGGCTCGCGGCGCAGCGGCTCGTGCGCAGGCCGCCCCTGTCGCTCTTCGGGCGGTGACGTACCGATGATCCTCGCTCTGGCTCGCGCGTCGCTCGTGAGGCAGCGTGCGCGAACGCTGCTCGCGGTTGTCGGGGTCGCGATCTCGGCGGCGATGCTGCTCGACATGGTGATGCTGGCGAGCGGGATGCGCGTCTCGTTCGGGTCGCTGCTCCTGGCGCAGGGATTCCAGATCCGGCTCGCGCCGAAAGGGACGCTGCCATTCGACACGGACGCGACGATTCCGGACGCGTCTGGCATCGTGCAGCGCCTTCGCGCGCGGTCCGACGTCATCGCGGTGAGCCCCGTCCTCGGCGCTCAGCTGCATGTGGAGCACGGCACCGCTTCCGTGAGTGCCGCGGCGCTGGGCACGATCGCCGCGGTTCAAGGCGATTACAAGCTGCTCGAGGGCGAGCTCCCCGCCCAGGACGAAGAGATTGCGGCGAATGACGCTCTGCTCGCCGCGGTCGGCGCTCACATTGGGGACACGTTGCGCGTCGCGGCGGGTTTCGACCCGCAGCTTCGTGCCTACACCGGCCAGCGCGCGCTCCGCATCGTTGGGCGGGCGCACTTCATCTACCTGTCCGCCGGCGAGCGCGCGATGGCGCTGCCGCTCGCAACATTGCAATCGATGGAAGGGTCGAGCCGCACCGATCGCGCGTCGCTGCTGATGGTGCGGCTACGCGCGGGCGCCGACGTCGAGGCTGCGCGCGCCGCGATCGAGCGCGACGTGCGCACCGTGAGCGCGATCTCGACCGCGACGGCAATCGAGCAGGTCGAGCAGCGGCTGAGCTATTTTCGCCAGCTCGCCTTCATTCTCGGCACGGTGAGCCTCGCGGTAGGATTCCTTCTCGTGACGACGCTCGTCACCGTCTCGGTGAACGAGCGCCTCGGGGAGATCGCGGTGTTGCGGGCGATCGGTGTGCGCCGGGTGCGCATCGTTGAGCAGATCCTCATCGAAGGATCCGCCATCATGCTCGTCGGCGCATTCCTGGGCCTCGGGCTGGGGCTCGTCACGGCACGCTATCTCAATTCGATTCTCGCCGCGTTTCCGGGACTGCCGGAGGCGATCGATTTCTTTCTCTTCCAGCCCCGCGATGCATGGGTGGCGTTAGGCCTGCTCGCAGGGTGTGGGATACTCGCTGGCGTGTATCCGGCATGGCGCGGCGCGTCGCTTCCGATCGCCGCGACGCTGCGCGAGGAAGCCGTCGCATGACCGGCGACGAGATTCTCGTCGCCGCGCGCGACCTGCGCCGCGACTACGCGATGTCGGCTGGTGTGGTGCATGCCGTGCGCGGTGTGACGCTCGATGTGCGCGCCCGCGAGTACGTTGCGATCGTCGGGCCATCGGGGTGCGGCAAGTCGACGCTGCTCAACCTGATCGGCGCCATCGATGCGCCGTCGTCGGGCACGCTGGCGATCGCCGGCCAGCGTCTCGATGGTCTGCCCGATCGCGACGCGACGCTCTTTCGACTGCGTCGGATCGGCTTTGTCTTTCAGCGGTTCTATCTCATGCCGGTGCTGACGGCTCTCGAGAACGTCGAGCTGCCGATGTCGGAGGCCGGTCTCGGCAAGACGGAGCGGCGGACCCGCGCGCGCGAGCTGCTCGCGTACGTCGGCCTCGGCGAGCGGCTGCACCACCGGCCGACAGAGCTCTCCGGCGGCGAGCAGCAACGCGTCGCCATCGCACGCGCGCTCGCGAACAAACCGGCACTGCTGCTCGCCGACGAGCCGACGGGCGAGCTCGATGCTCGCACGGGCGAGGAGATGATCGCGCTGTTCGAGCGCCTCAACACGGACGGAACGACGATCATCGTCGTGACGCACGATGAGGATCTCGCGCGCGCGGCGCATCGCGTCGTGCACATGCGCGACGGTTTGATCGTGGACGACCGCCGCCGATGATCACGCTCATCGCGCTCCGCAACTTTCTCCTGCGGCCCTGGCGCTCGCTCTTTCTGCTCCTTGGCTACAGCCTCGGCGTGGCGGTGATGATCGTGCTCCTCTCGATCGGCGAAGCGCTGCTCTCGCAGGCGAGTCAGGAGCGTCTCGTCGGCGGTGGGCAGGTGACGGTGCTTCCCGAGGGAATCGATGTCGAGGTGCTCAAGACCGGCGGTCTCGGCGGCATGTTCTTCTCCATCGACCATGCGCGTTTCATCTATCGTCAATTGCTCGCAGCCCCACGGCTGTCGCCATGGATCGCCGTCGCGGCGCCGCAGATTGGCTCCAAGCTGCTCTATCTCCGCGCGCCTAACGGGCGAGAGATTGCGGTCGAGGCAACGGGCGAGATCCCGTCGCTGACGCACACGGTGGGCGGAGCGCCCGATCTCGCCGCAGGGCGCTGGGAGGACGACGACCTGGATCGCCGCTGGCGCGACCCGACACCCGCTGAACTGCGCGACGATATCGATCACTTTCACCTGCCGCCGGCGAGTGCGCGCGGCGACACGACCTGGGGCGAGTGGCACTATTTCAACGTCGTCTCCAGCGATCACAAACGGTGGGCGTATGTGTCGCTCATCGTCGGCGGGCTGGTGCCTTATGGACCATGGGGTGGGCAGGTCCTGATCACGCTTCACGAGCAGGGCAGGCCCTCGCGGCGCTTCGTGGCCGCCGTTCCCGCGTCGGCGGTCACTTTCTCGACCACTCGCGCGGACCTCAGCATGGGCGAGTCGAGCGTGCACGTGCTGGGCGACGGCCGATACGCCGTGCACGCGCGCGCGCGCGAGGAGGCCGGCGGCGCAACCGCCGAGGTCAAGCTCACCGTGACGCCTACCCCCGGCGCGTACTTTCCCGGCGCCGCGCTCTCGAGTGGCGAGGTGGTATCGGGCTACGTCGTGCCGGCGTTGCGCGCGGACGCGGACGGCTCGATCTGCGTCAGCTCCGCCGGCTCGTCGTTAGGCTGCGAGCAGTTGCACGCGGTTCAGGCATATCACGACCACAACTGGGGTGTCTGGCGCGGCGTGAGTTGGGAGTGGGGCGCGGCGCGGGCGGGGCCGTTCGCGATTCTCTACGGCCGGGTCGAGCCTCCCGATAGCGTCGCATCACAGCCGTTGTTCGTGTACGTTGTGGACTCGTTAGGATTTCTGCGCGTCTTTCGTCCGCGCGCCATTTCCTACGTGGACGGTCCGGTCCGCAACGGCGTCCATGTGCCGAAGGCCGCCGAGCTGTTCGACGCCCGCGGCGACGACACACTTCGACTCTCGTTATCCGTCGAGGATGCTACGGTCACGGACACGCGCCGTCCGCTCATCGAGCGCGGCGACTACATGAACGCGCGCCGGATCGCGCGGCCGTTCTTCATTCAGATGAAGGGGAAGGCTCGACTCGAGGGCCGCGTCGCCGGCACGCTCGTTCGCGCGGAAGGCTACGGCTTCTTCGAGACGTACCGCTAGGCCGCTCGACTGAAGAGCAGTCGATCGGTGATGGGACCCGACGGTAGAGATCTCGACCAAAGAGCAGTCGATCGGGCGTGCACGGCGGCTTCATACCAAATTTGGAATGCGCGCACCGGAGCGCGGTCCGAGCATCATTGCTGGCATTCCAAATTTGGTATGGTGCCGCCTAGCACCCCCGATCGACTGCTCGTGACTGGCGCATCGAAGCGTTCGGGCACCCCCGATCGACTGCTCGTGGGTGGCGCAATTCAGCGCTACATCACCTCGCCGAAGCCCTCCGCGCGACGCTCCTCGAGCCGCCGCTCGAGCTCCTCGACCCGCTCGACCGTACGGCGATCGGTGCGCTGCCGGCGGGCGCCGCGGCGATAGCCCTCGCCCACGAATGGGCGCGCCTCTTCCCACGCGCAGGGCGGGTTAAGGCAGTTGCGCCAGCCGCGGGCCAGCTCCGGCTCGACCTCGGTGAACTCACGATCGGTGAAGTTCGGGTTCTGACTCGCGATGTGGCCGAGGTAGTACGCGCCGCGCACGTCCTCGAAGTTGCGGTCGACCACACGCGTCTCAGACGACTCGTAATGCGTCCGGAACTCCGCGTCGTCGTCGGTGCTCAGCTTCTCCGCGGCCTCGGCGATCGCGCGACCGGTCCACCACCCGCCGATTGCACCCGCGATTCCACCGAGCAGCGTGCCGACCGGACCGGCGGACGAACCAATTCCGGCCCCGAGGAGGACGCCGGCGATTCCACCCGTGGCTTCGCCGATCTCGTCACCCAGACTCGGCTCGCCGGTGTGCGGTCCGAGGGCTGCCTCCTTCGCGCGCTCGATGCGTCCATCGGTCGAGCCGCTCTCGACGCGTTCGTCTCGTTCGTCCATCGGCCTCGTCCCCTCTGAAATCGTGGCGATGCACAGTCGGCAAGTTCGGGACCCGCTTGACACACCCCGTGAGCAGTTGCCGATTGTGTCGACATGGTCGACACGAGTAGGCATGCCCGAATTCGCATCGGCACGCAGGGGTGGAACTACGAAGCCTGGGTCGGTCCGTTTTACCCAGTGGGAACGCGACCAGCCGACTTTCTCTCGATCTACTCGCGCGCATTCGACACCGTCGAAGTCGACTCCACGTTCTACGCGATCCCTCCGAGCAAGACGGTGCGCGGCTGGGCGGATCGAACCCCGCCGGGGTTCACCTTCGCGCTCAAGATGCCGCAGGAGATCACTCACGAGCGCCGACTCCGCGACGCGACTGACATCGCCAGGGAGTTCTACGATCGTGCAGCGGAGTTGGAGGACAAGCTCGGGCCGATTCTCATTCAGCTCGGGCCGGACTTCGCTCCCAACGAGCTCCCGGCGCTCGCGCAGTTCCTACCGACGCTGCCGCGCGACATGCAGTTCGCGATCGAGTTCCGCCAGCGCGGCTGGATTCACGAGGGCGTGCTCGCCCTGCTCGCGGAGCATGGCGTCGCGCTCGCGCTCACCGACGCGCGATGGATCCCGCGCAAGCAGATGATGCAGCTTGCCGCGCAACCGACGGCGGATTTCGTTTACGTACGCTGGATGGGGCCCGACCGCGCCATCATCGACTACTCGCGCATTCAGGTAGATCGGGCGCAGGAGCTGGAGCTCTGGTCGGGCGTCCTCTGGCCGCTCGCGGTGAAGGGGCGAGAGGTGTTCGGCTACGTCAACAATCACTTCGCGGGCCATTCGCCGGAATCGGCGCGTCAGCTGCAACTGCTGCTCCGCCAGACGCCTGTCGATCCAGCCCGGCTCGGCGAGCAGCTCACGTTGTTCTGACGGATCATGACGATTGCGATCGACACTCTGCCGCGAGCAGCGGCCGGTGACCGGGACGTCTCGACGGTAGTCACCGAGGCATGGCACGCGCGCGCGGTGGTTTTTGCTGCGGCGTGCGTGATGGTCGGCGTCTACTGGGACATCTCGTGGCACATGACCATTGGCCGCGACACGTTCTGGACGCCGGCGCATCTGCTCATCCAGGCCGGCGGATTGATCGCCGGGCTCAGCTCCGGCTACGTCGCCCTGCGGAACACCTTCGCGGCGTCGGAAGCACAGAATGCCGCGTCGGTTCGCTTCTGGGGGTTCCGCGCGCCGTTAGGCGCGTGGGTCTGCGTCTGGGGTTGCGTGGCGATGCTGGCGTCGGCGCCGTTCGACAACTGGTGGCACAACGCCTACGGCCTCGACGTGCGGATCATCAGCCCGCCGCATATGATCCTCGCCCTCGGGATCGTCGCCATCACGATGGGCGCGCTGCTGCTCACGCTCGCGCGACAGAACCAGAGCTCGGGACGAGACCGCGAGCACTTCGCTTGGCTCTTCACCATCGCCGCGGCATTCTGGCTCATGAACGTCTGGGTGATGCTCTCCGAGTACTCGTACAAGGAGCTCATGCACTCGGGGCTCTTCTATCGTGTGGCAGCGACGTACTACCCGCTCGTGCTGCTCACGACGGCGCGCGCGAACACGCTCAAATGGCCGGCGACAAAGGCGGCGGCGATCTACTTCGCGGTGACGCTCTCGTTGATGTGGACGCTCCAGCTCTTTCCCGCCGAGCCGAAGCTCGGGCCGATCTACCAGCGCGTGACGCACATGGTGACGATGGACTTCCCGATCCTGCTGTTCGTACCGGCGTTCGCCCTCGATCTCGTTAGGCAGCGGTGGGACGGCCGGCTTCGGGACCCCTGGCTCGCGGCACTGCTCGGCGCCGTGTTCGTCGCGGTCTTCTTTGCTGTCGAGTGGCCGTTCGCGAGCTTCCTCATCACCAGCCACTCGCGCAACTGGTTCTTCAACGGCGCCAACTACGTGTATTTCATGTCGCCGCAGTGGGTGGCGCGCACCTACCACTTCCTGGATACCGAGCCCTGGTCGCGACCACTCGCGCCGCAGCTCGCGATTGCCGTCGCGATGGCAACGCTCTCCAGCTACCTCGGCCTCAAGTGGGGACGCTGGATGACGCGCGTTCGCCGATGAGTGCGCGGCTGGGTCGGCTCGTTGCTCTCTCGCTGGTGCTTCTCGTGAGCGCACCGGCGCTATCCTTCGCGCACGTCGGCAGCCCGAACGTCATCTTCGACGGCAAGGCCGGACCGTACGACGTCCGCGTCATCGTGCGCGTCCCATCCGTGGTGCCGGGGCTCGCCGAGGTCGATGTGCGCGTCCTGCACGGCGACGCGACCTCGGTGCGTATCCAGCCCGTGTTCTGGCGAACGGGCGCGAGCGGCTCACCCTCGGCAGACGAGGCCAAGCCGGTGAATGGCGCACGGGGTCTCTACTCGGGGCAGCTCTGGTTGATGGCACGCGGTGCCTACAGCGTCTACGTCACGGTCGACGGCCCGAACGGACATGGCACGGCAAGCGTGCCTGTGATGTCCGTCGCGACGGGACGTCTCGGCATGAGCGCGGGCCTCGTGGCGACCCTCGCCTCGTTAGGCATTCTTCTCGTGGCCGGGTTGATCACGATTGCGTACGTGGCCGCGGGCGAGAGCGTCGTGGAGCCGGGACTCACCATCCCGGCTGCAGGCCGAAAGCGCGCACGGCTCGTCGGCATCATCGCCGTGCCCGTGCTGGCGATCATTCTCTTCGGCGGGGCGAAGTGGTGGCAAGCGGTGGATGAATCGTATCAGCAGCGGATCTACCGACCGTATGTCGCGAAGGCGGCCGTCGTTCGCGAAGAAGGGAAGCCCGTGCTGCGGCTCGAGGCGGTCGTCGACCCGCTCATCCCCGATCACGGAAAGCTGATGCATCTCTTCCTCATCGACAGCGCGAGGATGACGAGCTTCGCGCACCTCCATCCGTCGCTCGTGGATTCGTCGGTTTTCTCGACGGTGCTGCTGCCGCTCCCTCCCGGAAGCTATCGGCTCTACGGCGACATCACGTTCGAGACGGGACAGACGCACACCTTGGTCGGTACCATTCGCCTAACGAGCGACGATTCGGTTGCGGCCGCGGCAGCCGGGCCCGTGGATCCCGCTGATGCATGGCGCGTCTCGGACGGTGCCGCCCGTCGCGACCGGCTCGAGGACGGATCGACAATGGAGTGGCTCGCCGACTCGACGCCACTCCGTGCTGGCGAGGATGTGACGCTTCGCTTTCGCGTCCGGGATCCCAATGGCGCGCCCGCGACGCTCGAGCCGTATCTCGGCATGGCCGCGCATGCGGTGATCGCGAAGCGCGATGGATCGATTTTCGTCCATCTGCATCCCGCGGGAACGGTGTCGATGGCCGCGCAGGAGGTGTTTGCCCTGCGCGATCGCGGCGACACCACGCCGACCGGACATCTGCGTCTCCCAGACGACACGATGACCGGCCACACAATGCCGCTCGCCTCGGAGTTTTCCTTCCCCTTCGTCTTTCCGCGCTCTGGGGCGTACCGAGTGTGGGTGCAAGTGCGGCGGGGCGGCCGGGTGCTGACTGGCGTCTTCGACGTGACGGTGTAGTGCTCTTCGGTCGAGATCTGTCCATAGGCAGAGGCGACTAGCTTACGAGGACATGCCGCGCCGCCTCGTGCTCTTTCTCCTGCTCGCGGTCGTACTCGCCGCCGCTTTCATCCGGCTCGGATTCTGGCAGCTGAGCCGTCTCGCGCAGCGCCGGGCGCGCAATGCCGTCGTCGCCGCGCGTCTCGCGCAACCTCAGGTGGCGCTCACGAGCCTCCGGCCAGACAGCGCGAGCATGCTCCGGAAAGCCGTCGTGACCGGCACGCCCGACTTCGATCACGAGATCCTGCTTGCGGCGCGCACGTATCAGGGCTCGCCGGGCGTGTATCTGCTCACTCCTCTTCGTGTCGCGGGGCAGGACACTGCCGTTCTCGTGAACAGGGGATGGATCTACGCGCCGGACGGTGTGAGCGTCGACGTGGGCCGATGGCGCGAGGCGACCACGTCGTTCAGTGGCTATGCGGAGCTGCTGCCGCGAGGAGTCGGGTCGAAGCCGGAAGGCGTTCTCCGGCGAGACGAGCGCGTCGCCCGCCAGCTCGATCTGGCAACGGTGCAGAGTCTGTTGCCCTACCCCGTGTCCCCGCTCTACCTGGTCGCGACGATTCCGGACACGACCAAGCCGCAAGGCGAGCGCGTGGCGCGCCTGCCGCCCCCGGCTTTGGACGAAGGGCCACACCTCAGTTATGCAATTCAATGGTTCTCTTTCGCGGCGATCGCGCTAATCGGCGGTACCGCGGTGGCCGTGCGCAATCGTACGCTGTGAGCAAGCGCACGGCGCGGAGGATGCATTCCAAAGCCGTGCGTCGTCGGGGACTCACCGCAGCGTAACGGCTGATACGCCCGATTGAACGGCGCGTCTTAAGACGTGTAGTATGCGAGCAGCGCCCGTTTTACAGTCACTTATCCGCGAGTTCATCAATGGCTGACAAGTCAGCGGCCCTCGCTAGCGAGAAGGAAGCGCGCGACGTCGCCGAATCCGCCCGCGAAAGCGAATGGTCCGGTCCAAGCTTCGTGCGGGAGCTCTTTCTCGGTCGATTCCGACTCGACCTGATTCATCCGCATCCAGCGGAAGATCCTGAAGAGGAGGCCCGCGCTCGACCGTTTCTCGAGAAGCTCAAGGGCTTCCTGCAGCGCGTCGACTCCGACATGATCGACCGCACCGGCGAGATCCCCGAGGAGTACGTCCAGGAGCTCCGCGAGATGGGTGCGTTCGGCATCAAGATCCCGCGCGAGTACGGTGGACTTGGCCTCTCTTACACGAGCTACGTGAAGGCGATGGCGATGGTCACGTCGAAGGACGGCTCGCTCACGGCACTGCTCTCGGCACATCAATCCATCGGCCTGCCCCAGCCACTCAAGCTCTTCGGTACGGAGGAGCAGAAGCGGCGCTTCTTCCCGCGACTCGCGAAGGGCGCCATCTCGGCCTTCGCGCTCACGGAAGTCGACGCCGGCAGCGATCCGGCGAACATGCACGCGACCGCCACGCCGACCGAGGACGGCAAGCATTTCATCCTCAATGGCGAGAAGCTCTGGTGTACGAACGGCACCCGCGCCGAGCTCTTCGTCGTCATGGCGCGTACGCCGGATGCTCCAGGGCGCGACGGCAAGCCGCGCAAACCGATCACCGCGTTCATCGTCGAGGCGAGCTGGCCCGGCGTTCAGGTCGCGCACCGCTGCCGGTTCATGGGCCTCAAGGCGATCGAGAACGGCGTCATTCGTTTCACGAACGTGAAAGTCCCTCGCGAGAACATCATCTGGGGCGAAGGGAAGGGTCTGAAGCTGGCGCTGATCACGCTCAACACAGGTCGCCTCACGCTGCCCGCGAGCGCCGCCGGCGGCGCCAAAGCGCTGCTCAATATCTCGCGCTGGTGGTCGAACGAGCGCGTGCAGTGGGGCGCGCCAATCGGCAAACACGAAGCGGTCGCGCAGAAGATCGGCATGATGGCGGCGAACACCTTTGCCATGGAAGCGATCTCCGGGCTCACCGTCGGCCTCGCCGAGCACGGCGGCTACGACATCCGGCTCGAGGCGGCGATCGCGAAGATGTACAACACGGAGCATGGCTGGCGAATCGTCGACGAGACGCTCCAGATCCGCGGCGGACGCGGTTACGAGACCGCCGACTCGCTGCGAGCTCGCGGCGAAAAGCCGATCCCGGTGGAGCGGGCGATGCGCGATTCGCGTATCAATCTCATCTTCGAGGGTTCGTCCGAGATCATGAGATTGTTCATCGCGCGCGAAGCCGTCGACCACCACTTCAAGCTCGCCTTCCCGATCGTCGCGCCGGAGTCGTCGTTAGGCACGCGGATGAAG
>Ga0136846_1221558_pt1 | contig 33669 bp, 37 predicted proteins | sample HopSoiMetagenom2_FD_96841 | JGI IMG/M metagenome (GOLD analysis project Ga0136846, IMG submission 96841) | Grasslands soil microbial communities from Hopland, California, USA - 2 Assembly 2016 (version 4) | ecosystem: Environmental > Terrestrial > Soil > Grasslands | place: USA: Hopland...
AGCCACCAAAAGCGATGCCGAGATCGTCAAGGCGGCCGGGCGCCGCATCGATGAGATCTTCAACCCCGACGGCGACTACGACGAGGCTGATCGGGCCCGGCGCCGCGGCCTCCACCTGGGGCCGCAGACCCGATGGCATGTCGCGGCTGGAGGGCTTCATCGACCCCGAAACCCGCTGCTATGTCGAAGCCGTCACCGCCGCGGCGCGCCCCGGCCGCCACCGACCCGATGCCACCGTGACCGAAACCGCCGATGACCGCAGCGGCGCCCAACGCTGCCACGACGGCATCAAACTCGGCCTCCAGGCCGGCATCGCTTCGGGCGCACTGGGGACCCATCGCGGCCATCCGGTCACCGTGATCGTGCGCACCACGCTGGCCGAACTCAACCAGGCCGCCCACGCCGCCACCAACCCCGACATTGCGATGCCCTCCCCGGCGCGCACCGGCGGGCACAGCGCACTGCCGATGCGTGATGTGATCCGGATGGGCGCCGACGCCATCCACTACCTGGCGGTGTTCGAGGATCACACCCAACGCCCGATCTATCTCGGCCGGCAAACCCGCATCGCCAGCACCGATCAGCGCATCCTCTGCTACGCCCGCGACGGCGGCTGCACCCGGCCAGGCTGTCAAGCACCGGGCTATCACTGCGAAGTGCACCACAGCCCCAACTGGGCGGCCGGCGGCGCCACCGATGCCGACTGCCTGTTCTTCGCCTACGCCCCCGATCACAAGCTCATCACCGACGGGCACTACCAAACCGAAGCCACCGACACCGCCCGCCTAGCCTGGACCGACGCCACCACACCACCCGACATCAACCACGCCCACCACCCCGAAGAACTCCTGCGCGGTGACACCGACCCACCCCACGAGGAGTGAGAGGGCGAGCAGGTCGCGTCAGGCGGAGGCCTTCACCTTGGCCGCTGCCGACTCCGGCATCGGCTCATAGCGGGCGAATGACCGGGTGAACGATCCGGCGCCATGCGACAGCGACCTCAAATCGATTGCGTAACGGGTCAATTCGACCTCGGGAATCTCGGCCTTCACCAGCGTGCGGTCGTCGCCTACCTTGTCGGTGCCCAACACGCGGCCGCGACGGCCGGCCAGGTCGCCCATCACCGAGCCGACAAGATCGTCGGGCACCAGCACCGACACCTCGTCCACCGGCTCGAGCAGGTTCACCCGCGTGGCCGCAGCAGCCTCCCGCAGCGCCAGTCCGCCGGCCATCTGGAACGCATAGTCGGACGAGTCGACGCTGTGGGCCTTGCCGTCGAACAGCGTTACCCGGATGTCGACCACCGGATAGCCGGCACCGACGCCCTTTTCCATCTGCGCGCGCACGCCCTTCTCGACGCTGGGGATGAAGTTGCGTGGCACCGAACCGCCGACCACCTTGTCGACGAACTCGAAGCCGGAGCCCTCCGGCAGCGGCTCCACCTCGACATCACATACCGCGTACTGGCCGTGCCCCCCGGACTGCTTGACGTGCCTGCCGTGTCCTTTGGCCTTGCCGCCGAACGTTTCTCGCAGCGGGACGCGGAGTTCGACGGTGTCCACGGCCACGCCGTAGCGCCGGGCCAGCGCGTCAAGCACCACACCGGTATGGGCCTCGCCCATGCACCACAGCACGATCTGGTGGGTTTCGGGGTTCTGCTCGATACGCAACGTCGGGTCCTCGGCGGCGAGTCGCTGCAGTCCGACCGACAGCTTGTCCTCGTCGGTCTTGGCACGCGGCTGCACCGCGATCGGCAGTAGCGGTTCGGGCATCGTCCAAGGCTTGAGCACCAGCGGATCGGACTTATCGGACAACGTGTCCCCGGTCTCGGCTCGGCTCAGCTTGCCGATCGCGCAGATGTCGCCGGCGACCACGGCCGGCGCGGGCCGCTGCTGCTTGCCGAGTGGGAACGACAGCGTGCCGATGCGTTCGTCCTCGTCGTGGTCGAGGTGGCCGGCCATGGACCCGGAGTCGGCGTGGGTGGCTGCGGAGGAAAGGAATCCGTCGGACCCGAAGAACGACGAGAAATGGCCCGACACGTGAACCGTCGCATCGGGCCTGATGGTTCCGGAGAACACCCGGACCAGACTCACCCTGCCGACGTAGGGATCCGACGTCGTCTTGACCACCTCGGCAAGCAGCGGTCCGCTCTGGTCGCACGTCAGCCCGTTGCGCGACTTGCCTTGTGGCGTGAAGACCTCTGGCAGCTGGTGTTCCGGGGGCGATGGAAAGGCACTCGTGATGATCTCCAGCAGTTCCAGCGTGCCGACGCCGGTGCCGCTGCATGCCGGGATGACAGGGAAGAAGGATGCCCGGGCGACGGCTTTTTCCAGGTCCTCTATCAGCACCGACTGGTCGATCTCTTCGCCACCGAGGTAGCGGTCCATCAGCGTCTCGTCCTCGGATTCCTCGATGATTCCCTCGATCAGCGTCCCGCGCAGTCCCTCGATCGCATCCGAGTACGACGCATCCGGCGCATGGGTCGTGGTGCGCTTTCCACCCGAGTATTCGTAGTGCGTCTGGGACAGCAGCCCGATCAGACCGGTGCATGGCGTGTCGGCGGCCAGATACAGCGGAAGAACCTTGTCGCCGAAGGCTTCCTGCGCCCCGGCGAGCGCGCTCTCGTAGTTGGCCCGGGCGTGGTCGAGCTTGGTGATCACCACGGCGCGCGGCATGCCCACCTGAGCGCACTCCAGCCACAGTGACTTGGTCGGTTCGTCGACGGCCTCGTTGGCGGCGATCACGAACAGCGCGCAGTCCGCGGCCCTCAGCCCGGCGCGCAGCTCACCGACGAAGTCGGCATAGCCGGGTGTGTCGATCAGGTTGACCTTGACCCCGTCGTGCTCCAGCGAGGCGAGCGCGAGACCGACCGATCGCTGCTGGTGGATCTCCGCCTCGTCGCTGTCGCAGACCGTGGTGCCGTCGACCACGGAGCCTTGTCTGGTGAGTACCCCGGAGGCGACCAGCAGCGCCTCGACGAGGGTCGTCTTGCCGCCACCCGATGGGCCCACCAGCACCACGTTGCGGATGGCGGCCGGACTGTCCGCGGTGGGGGCGGCTCCGGCGCCCTGGGAAGTTGTCGTCTTGTCAGCCATGACATTCCCTCTCTCCGTCGGCGGAGCCGACAATGAGATCCAGCAGCCACTCTGCTGCTGGTAATCCACAATTCCCCGAACCGACACCGAGCACAAGCGATTCGATGACTTTCGCGGTCGGCAGTCCGTCCCACCGAGCACTTGGTGCATGCGACATTGCGCTCCGCTGGAAGTTAATCCCTACGCTGGGTGCATGCCGTCCATCGGGATGCGCGTGACCGCCTGGTTCGCAGCGATGGCCACCGTCGCTGTTGTGAGCGCCTGCGGAGAATCGTCTCCGACCCCGGACACGCAGTCGACGAAGCACAACGGGGCAGACGTCACGTTCGCTGAGAAGATGATCCCGCATCATCAGCAAGCACTCGACATGTCGGCGATGGTGCCGTCCCACACCGGCAACCGGGAACTCATTGTCATGGCCAAGCACATCGCACTGGACCAGCAGGCCCAGATCGACACGTTGCAGGGATTGCTCCAGCAGTGGGGCGAACCGGCCGCGCCCGATCACATGGAACACGGCGGAATGAGCATGGACGGAATGGTCGACGCGGCAACCATGGACGAGCTGCCGACGCTGACAGGTCCCGAGTTCGATGATCTGTGGCTGAGATCAATGATCACTCACCACAAGGGTGCGATCGCGATGGCCGGGCCGGAAACTGCACAGGGTGAGAATCAGACGGCCGTAAAAATGGCCAAGATCATCGTCGAGTGGCAGCAGCTCGAGATCGGCCGAATGAACGCCATGTTGGGCCCGTCGGAGTGACGTTGCGGCTACCCGCCAGGTAATCGACAGACCGCTGCTGCGACGGCCAGGGTTGGCGACATGACCACTTATGACGAATTGGCACAGCGCTACATCGACAGCTGGAACGAGACCGATCCGAATGCCCGCCGCGCCGCGGTGGATCAGCTCTACACCGAAAGACGCCCGCTACGTCGACCCGCTGGCTGCCGCGGACGGCCGCGAGGCGATCGCGTCGATGATCGGCGCGGTCCAGCAGCAGTTCCCCGGCTTCAGCTTCCGGCTGGCGGGGCCGGTCGACGGGCACCACAACCAGGCCCGGTTCGGCTGGGAGCTTGGTCCCGCGGGGGCACCGGCGCCGATCGTCGGCTTTGATGTGGCCGTCAGTGACGACTCGGGCCGCATCCAGATAGTGCTGGGATTCCTCGACAAGGTGCCTCCGGGCTGAGCCCGAGGTGGCCCCGCGCGGAGGGCAGACCGGTGATCGTCGCGGTGACGTCGTCGCCGGGACCAACGGGTACCTGAACGACGGAGCCCGTGATGATGCGGTCGCCGGGCATGAGCCGCTCGTGCATCGCGTGCAAAGTCCGGCTTGCCGTGCGCAGCCGATGCGCCAGGTCTTCGGGCAATGGCGCCGATGCCACCCTTCGCCCGTTCACTTCGACCGCGCCGACCGCGCCGTGAGGTATTGCCGACGGGTCGCGCACTTCGCCGAAGACCACCGCGCGATGAAAGATGTTGGCGGCGACGATCTCCACGGCGTCGTAGTCGTTCAGCTCAACACCGCAACTTCGGCATCGACATGCAGACGCGCTTCAGTGTCAACGTGAAACGAGCTTCCGTCGTCCAACGACGTGTCGCTCAGCAGATAGCCGACGACAGGGCCGGGACCGATCCGTTCAGTGCCGCCCGCGCCGAGCTTCCACCCCACGCGTGTGGCGCCGCGCGCCAGTGCGGCATCCCGGCGCGCGAACTGCCGTGTCAGCGCTGTCCGCAGTCTGGGATCGATGCCGGTCACATCAGGCGTGCCAGGACGACCACCGTTGCACGTCGACGGTCACCACCGGTCCGTCGAGCGCAATCCGTTGGTACTGAACGTATTTCTTGCGCAGCATCGAATAGCCGACGGCCATCGCCTCACCGCTGTGGTGGATCGCCGCTACGCCGTCCGCTCGCACCCACCACAATTGCGTCCAGTCGTCGTCGTAATGGTCGACGAGCATGCTCACCTTGGGATTGCCCTCGATGTTGGCCAACCGGCGAAGCCGTTGCGTGGTCTTGCGTTTGGCGTCGACCGCGGTATAGACCACGTCGTTGTGGACGGCGAAGACCACCGGCACCACATGGGGTGCGCCGTCGCTCCCAACCGTCGCAAGCATCGCCACGGGCGATTCTGCGAACATGGCCACGGCGTCGTTGTCGGCCATCTATCCAGACTATTCCCGACGCGCTAGTTGACGCATGCCCGGCTGGTGTCGAGGGCCTCTGCGCACGTGGGGCTTGCGGTGGCGCGCGACAGCAATGCGTAGAACGTCTGCTGTTCCTCCAGCGTCAGCGGCTCCAGCACGCGCTGCTCGACCCCGGCGAGGAGGTCCTCGATCTCCTTGAGGCGTGCCCTGCCTGCGGCGGTCAACGAGACGGTGTGGCGGCGACGATCCTGGGGCGACCGGCGCCGCTGCACCAGATCCTCGGCCTCCAACTCGTTCAGCAGCGCCACCACATTGGTGGGGTCCATCCCCAAAGTCGCGCGCAGGTCCGATTGATTCTGTTCGCCCAGATCGCGCAGCAGCGTGAGGGCGACGACGTGGCGCGCGCGCAGACCGAATGCCGCGAGCTCGACTTCGGCCTCGGTCTGCATCCGACGGGCGAGGTGGACGAGCAGCGGCGCGGACAGATGGTCCGCGGGCCGGACAATCGGCAGGTCATCCACCTGCCCAGGCTACTGGAATAAACCATCTGCTATAGATAGTTGGTGGAACACAAACTATCAATGGAGGACTAGGGATGGCACACCTGCTTCACATCGACTCGTCCGTACAAGGCGATCAGTCCGTCAGCCGGCGTCTGACCGCGCGCGCGGCCGAGCGCTGGCACGCGACACATCCCGGCGGCACGGTCACTTACCGCGACCTCGCCGTCGACCCGATTCCGCACCTCGACGCCGCGACCGGGTCGGCCCGGCTGGTGCCGGCCCACGAGCGCACCCCCGCGCAGGAAGCGTCGTTCGCGTTCAGCGGCGAGTTGGTCGACGAGATCAAGAACTCCGACACTGTGCTGCTGGGCTTGCCGCTCTACAACTTCGGCGCGCCGAGCACCGTCAAGGCGTGGGTCGACCACATCGTCGCGCCGGGCTTGTCGATCGACGCGGAAACCGGCGGCGGATTGCTTGGCGGCACCGACTTCATCGTGCTCGCCAGCCGCGGCGGCGGATACGGGCCCGGCACCCCGCGCGAAGGCTGGGATCACTCCGAGGCTTGGCTGCCCCACGCGGTTTCGCCGACGGGCCTGCTGCCGCGGTTCATCACCGCCGAACTCACCATGGCCGAGGTGAATCCGGCGATGGCCGATCTCAAGCCGCTCGCCGCCGAAAGCCTGAGCCGCGCACTGGCCGCGATCGACCAGTTGTGGACCGCCGACGAGAACGCCGCCTAGCTACCGGTTTCCGGTACGCGGACCGCGCGGCTGCGGCGCGACGCTGATCGGTGACCTGGTCACGGGTGTGCGCGTCACGCCGATCTCCGGCGCCTTGGTGGGGCGCGGTTGGACCGTCGGACGGTAAGCCGGCCCAGTGTTCTCGGCCGAGGCCGTCTCCGGCGGTGGTGGCGGCAGCGGCGATGGCTCTTCCTCGGTGGTCGCCAGGGGGATCGGTGCCGCACTGGTCGGTGCGGTCGGAGTCACCGACGACGTCACATCGTTGACGTTGTGGTCCGGGCCACGGAACACCAGCAGCACACCCGACACCACGATCGCGGCCATGGCGACGAACGCCGCGATGATCGCGGCGAGTGCCTGCCTGGTGCGATACCACGGCGTGGGCGGGGGCGTGAAAGTCCATGCGTTGTTGAACGCGTCAAAATGGCCCGCGTCATCGGGTCGCGGTTGGTTATCCCAGAAGTTGTCATCCGGTTCATCCCAGAGGTCATCGCCCGGGTCGTTGAGCCGGTGATCGGGATCTGCCGCCGGCGGGGCGTCGAAGACCTGGTCATGGCTGGTCAACCCGTCCGCATCGGCCGGGTCGTCCCAGAGGTAGTCGAAGTCCCCCGAGGCTTCGCGTTCAGCCACATAGTGATGCTAGCGCCCGTACCAGGGCATATGCGCGCCTAGCCGCAATCCGGGCGGAGTGATGAGAACTCGCAGCGACGCCGCCGCTGCCACGGTAGGGTTCGGTCGCCCTGTTGGATTCATTCACCGCGGCGACTCGGCGCCGTTACCGCCGCGCCACCGCCCCGCCTCCTACCCATCGGAAGGTTCGGCAATGAACAAGTCTCTCCTCGCAGTCTCCGCCGCCTCAGCGCTCGTGCTCGCTGGCCTGATCGCATGCGCCCCACCAGAGAAGGGCAACACGGGCGGCGATACGTCCTCCGGCGTCAAGGTCAGCGAGGCCAAATCCGCCGCCGACTTCGGCGGAATGGACACCCTGGTCGATGCGGCCAAGAAGGAGGGTGAGCTCAATGTGATCGCGCTGCCGCCGGATTGGGCCAACTACGGCGCCATCATCAAGGCGTTCTCCGACAAGTACGGCATCAAGGTCAACTCGGGACAGCCCGACGCCGCCAGCCAGGACGAGATCAACGCCGCCAACCAGCAGAAGGGCAAGAGCAGCGCGCCCGACGTCTTCGATCTGGGCCAGTCGGTGGCGCTCGCCAACACGGCGATGTTCGCGCCGTACAAGGTGGCGACGTTCGACGACATCGCCGCGGCGTACAAGGACCCAAACGGCGCCTGGGTCAATGACTATGGCGGCTACATGTCGATCGGATTCGACTCGGCCAAGGTGCCGCCGGTGAAAGGGGTCGATGACCTCCTCAAGCCCGAATACCAGGGCAAGGTCGCGCTGAACGGCGATCCGACGCAAGCCGGCGCCGCGTTCTCCGGCGTGCTGATGGTGGCCCTGTCACAGGGTGGTTCGGTCGACGACATCGCGCCGGGCGTCGAGTTCTTCCGCAAGCTCAAGGCGGCTGGCAACTTCCTGCCTGTCGACCCAACTCCGGCGACCATCGAGTCCGGCCAGACGCCGGTGGTGATCGACTGGAACTACCTCAACGCCGCCGAGACAGCGAAGCTGCCGAGCTGGCAGGTCGTCGTGCCACCGAACGCTGTGGTCGCCGGTTACTACTACCAGGCCATCAACAAGAACGCCCCGCATCCCGCGGCGGCGCGGCTGTGGCAGGAGTTCCTGTACAGCGACGAGGGTCAGAACCTCTTCGCCGCAGGCGGTGTCCGACCGGTGCGCGCCGACCAGATGATGCAGGCAGGCACGATCGACAAGGCGGCGGTAGGAAAGATCCCGGTCGTCGATGGCCCCGTCACCGTCCCCAGCCCGGACCAGACCGAGAAGGCCACCAAGTATCTGTCGGACAACTGGGCCAAGGCGATCGGCTGACGTGATTCGCAAGCTACGGGACGGGCTGCCGCTGCTGCCCTTCCTGGCCGTCGTGGTGATCTTCCTGATCATTCCGACCGTGACGGTGATCGTCAGTTCGGTCTACGCCGACGGAGTGTTCTCATTCGCGCGCATCCAGGCGCTGTTCTCCGACACCGCGCTGAGCGCACTGGCCAAGAGCGTGCTGCTGTCTGGCAGCACGGCGCTCATCGGGGCGGTACTCGGCGCGGTGTTGGCCTGGCTGATCGTGAGCAGCCCACCGACCTCGATGGTGCGCCGCGCGGTGATTTCGTTGTGCAGCGTGCTGGCCCAGTTCGGCGGCGTCGCACTGGCATTCGCCTTTCTGGCGACCGTCGGTCTCAACGGCGTGCTGACCCTGTGGGTGCAGCAGGTCTTCGGCTGGAACCTCGCCGGCTCCGGCTGGCTGTACAGCGTGACAGGACTGATTCTGGTCTACACCTACTTCCAGATCCCCCTGATGGTGATCGTGTTCGTGCCGGCCCTGGAGGGACTGCGCGATCAGTGGCGCGAGGCGGCGGTCAGCCTTGGGGCGTCGACGTGGCGCTACTGGCGGGAAGTGGCGGTCCCGCTGCTGACTCCGGCGTTCCTGGGATCGGCACTTCTGTTGTTCGCCAACGCTTTTGCTGCGTACGCGACGGCGGCGGCGCTGGTCAGCCAGGGCAGCCCGATCGTACCGCTGCTGATCCGGTCGGCACTCACCAGCGAGGTGGTGCTGGGCCAGTCCGGGTTCGCCTACGCGCTGGCGCTCGAGATGATCGTCGTCGTGGCCGTCGTGATGGTGGCCTACAGCGCACTCGTCAAGCGCACGGCGAGGTGGCTGCGGTGAAGTTGGGTAGCAAGCTGTTTCGAGCAATCTTGTGGGCGGCGTTCGGGCTGTTCTTCTTGTTCCCGCTGTACGCGATGGCCGACTTCTCGACCCGCAACCTCATTGCCGGTGGCCGCACGTTGCGCGCCTGGCAGAACCTCATCGCCGACGATGCGTTGTACCAGGCGATCGTAATATCCTTGCTGCTGGCGGTTTTCACCGTGGTGGCGATGCTGTTGGTGTTGGTACCGACGATGATCTGGGTGCGGCTGCGGACGCCGTGGGCCAAGGGCATGGTGGAGTTCCTATGCCTGCTTCCCCTCACGATCCCGGCCCTGGTGATCGTGGTCGGGCTTCGCAACGTGTATCTGTGGGTGACGTACTTCTTCGGTGAATCCGCGTTGACGCTGACGTTCGTCTACGTCGTGCTGGTGTTGCCGTTCGCGTACCGGGCGATCGACGCCGCGCTCGCATCCATCGACCTGAAGACGCTCGCCGAGGCGGCACGCTCGCTGGGCGCCGGCTGGTCGACGACGATCCTGCGGGTCGTCGTGCCCAACATCTGGTCCGGTATCCTGTCGGCCGCCTTCATCTCCATCGCCGTGGTGCTGGGCGAGTACACGATCGCGTCGCTGAGCGGTTACCAGACTCTGCAGGTGCAGATCGTGCAGATCGGCAAGAGCGACGGCCCCACATCGGTGGCCGCGTCGCTTGCCGTGCTGCTGTTCGGCTTCCTGCTGTTGCTCATCCTGTCGGCCGTCACACGCGGCCGTCGTCGAGAGTCGGTCGAGGCCGCCGTCCAACCTGGGGTCGCCGCATGACAACTGGAGTCGCCGTCGAACTCAACGACCTGACCCGCGTGTACGGCAATGTGAAGGCGCTCGACGGGCTCACCCTGCACATCGAGCCCGGCGAGCTCGTCGCGCTGCTCGGCCCGTCCGGTTGCGGAAAGACCACCGCGCTGCGCATCCTTGCGGGCCTCGACGAAGCCACATCGGGCACCGTGTCGGTCGGCGGCCGGGACGTCAGCAATGTGCCCGCCAACAAGCGCGACATGGGCATGGTGTTCCAGGCCTACAGCCTGTTTCCTCATCTGACAGTGCTGGACAACGTGGCGTTCGGGTTGAAGATGCGCGGAAAAGCCAAGAGCGAGCGCACTTCTCGGGCCGCCGACATGCTGGATCTGGTCGGCCTTTCGGCGCACAAACACAAGTACGCCAGCGAGCTCTCCGGTGGCCAGCAGCAGCGGGTCGCGCTGGCGCGGGCGCTGGCGATCCAGCCGCGGGTCTTGCTTCTGGACGAGCCGCTCTCGGCCCTCGACGCCAAGGTGCGCAGCCAGCTGCGCGACGAGATCCGCCGTGTCCAGCTCGAAGTCGGCACGACGACGCTGTTCGTCACCCATGACCAGGAGGAGGCGCTGGCCGTCGCCGATCGGGTCGGCGTGATGAGCCAGGGCAGGCTCGAGCAGCTGGCCGCCCCGGCCGATCTCTACGCCAACCCCGCGACGCCGTTCGTCGCAGAGTTCGTCGGCCTCAACAACAAAGTCTCCGCGGAGGTTTCGGGTGGGCAGGCCCAACTGCTAGGCACCGCGGTGCCGGCACTGGAGGGGTCTGTCACCACAGGCCCTGGGCTGGCGATGGTACGACCGGAGTCGGTCACCATCGCCTCCGACCCGGCGGGCACGTCGGCGATCAGCTCGGTGGCGTTCCTCGGCCCGATCTCCCGGGTGTACGCCACGCTGGCGGACGGCGCGGTGATCAGCGCGCAGATGGCCAGCTCGCAGGCCAAGGCGTTCACTCCAGGTGACCCCGTGACCGTCGGGCTGGAACCGACCGGCGTTTTAGTGGTCCCTGAATGACGCCGAACGTGGGTCACCCGCACGCTTCAGCGCCACAGAGCGTGTATTGAGCCCACCCCCGACGGGGCCTAGACGTCTTTGACCGGTTCGATGCCGAGATCGCGGTAGGTGACCAGCGCGACGAACGGCACATTGCGCGCAGCGAAGCGTTTGGCGGCGACGTCGCCGCGGTCCACCATCGGGATCACTCCCGTGACGACGGCACCCAACGCCGTCACGCGTTCGAACGCCTTCTCGGTGGACCCGCCGGTGCTGATCACGTCGTCGACGAGCAGCACGCGTGTGCCGGGTTCGATTCGGGTGCCTTCGATCCACTGTTCGCGGCCGCGTTGCTTCTGCTCCTTGCGCACCGAGAACCACGCCTTGCCGGTGACCATGGCGACGCCGTGCGCCAGCGGGTCCGCGCCCATGGTCAGGCCGCCGACGGCGTCGAACTCGATCCCGTGCCGGGCGGCGAGATCGGCGACCGCCCGGCTGACGATCGTCAGCCGCTCTCCGGTGTCGACGGCGAACTTGCCGTCGATGTAGTCGTGGCTGAGCTGGCCGCTGGCCAACTTGAACGGTTCCTCGCGATGCTCGTAACCACGGGTGCGGATCAGATCGAAGGCCGCCTGCCAGGTTTCCGGTCGCTCCGTTACAGACATAAGGAGACCCTATTTCAGGCCTGGCGCGCGCGACGCGTCAACTCGACCGTGGCCGAACGCAATTCGTCGATGGAGTTGATCGGTGTGGCGTAACCGATCCTGGTGTAGGCCACGCCACGCGGTGTGACGACCCGCAGGTCGAGCCCGTACCGGTCGGCGCCGGTGCAGGTGGCCGCGATGGCGTCGGGATATCCGCCGAGCGCTTGGGCGATCACGACGAGGGTCTCGGCGTGGTCGGCGTTGAGATGAGCGATGGCTCCGTCCGACCGCGGCGAGACCGGGTCGGGTTCAGCGGCGGCATAGTCCTCGCCGGTAGCCGAATCCATCCGCCCGTATCCGCCGACCCAGCGCACCCGCTGCACCCGCAGTACCCACAGCGAGAAGTCGCTGTAGTCGATGTAGTACTTCGCCGCGGCGACGGCGGCCAGGTGCGCATCGCGGGCGACCGCACGTTCGTCGCCGGTGGGGGCCTCGACAACGCCTGCCAGCGTGACCCGGCCGCTGGCCAGCGGATCGGCATCGCGCTGCGGTGCCACGATCGCGATGCTGGCGCGCGGGTCGCCGGCGAGATTGCGGCCGTGCTCGGCCAGATTGGACACGCACAGCACCGGCGCACCGCCGAGTAGTCCATAGGTGACGAACGACGCCCACGGATCGCCGTCGGCGGTCAGGGTCGCCAACGTGCCCGTATTGGTCGACGCGGCGATGGTGCGGGCTTCCTCGGCGGCTGAGGGGCGAATGGAATTGGCGATTGCGGTCAGCGGGGGAGGGACCGACGGGGCATCGCCCGGGTCACCGTGATCACGGGACGCCACGTTGGCACGATACCGAATGCCTGCGTGATTGCCGGTCGCACATCAATAAATGACGAATGCGTCGAATAGGGTCAATTTGTAGCAAACTTCAATAGGGCGACGCATTGACGCGAATATGGCAGAATCACACATACTTAGGTGTCTGTTCAGCAACCGTTTCTTGGGGGGAGTTGGCATTGTGGCGCAGCCGGTTGTGCGTTTCCTCGCATGCGCCGGCTTGCTTGCCGCAGGTCTGCTGATGGGCGCCGGGATCGCGTCAGCCGATTCCGGACTTGGCGGACTTGGTATTGGCCACGAAAACAATAACGACAGCAAGCCACGCAACGACACGGATCAGACGCCGGTCAGTAGCCCCGTTGTCCGAATCGGTGCCCGCGAAGATCGCGGAGGATTCGAGGTCGGACCGGGCGGAATTCGGATCAGTCGCCAACCGGGATTCCGCGGTGGCTTCGATATCAGTCCCGACGGTCCCCGACTCACGATCGATGAGCGTGGAATCAGCGGCGCGTTCAACCTCGGGCCAAGTGGTTCCCATGTGACGTTCGGGCCCGGGTCCGGTAGCTCGGGTGGGGGCAGGGACCGAGGAACACAAGCCGAACTTGGCCCGTCCGGCACTCGGGTCGAGTCGGAGGCGGAGGTCGCCGCATCGAGCCAAGGCAGCTCCGAGGAGGTTGGTGCGGACGAGGAAAGCGCGATGGCCCAGCGGTTGGCCATCCACATTCCTATTCCGCGACTGCTAGCGGGAACCGGCGCGCGCACCCAGTCTTCGTTCCTCACCGTGGTGATCTCCGTGCCGACGGGCTCGATACTGCGGGCATACGGGCAGCCGCAGCCGCGTCCCGCACCGACGCCGTCGCCGAGTTTTCGCACCAGCGAGGTGCCGAGCGAGATGCCGGATGTGGAGGCCATCGACAGCTCGCCGCAGGGCGGATCTGATTACCCGGTCGGTGAGCTGCAGCCCATCAGGGCTCCGCTGGTCGTCGCACCGCCGCAGGTGGCCCCGCCCGTGGCGCCGCCGCGGCCCGTTGTACCGCCGGTTGCCCCGCCGGCCCTGATGGCGCCGCCACCTGCTGGGGGGCGTCCGGGTGGCCAGTTACATGTGCCTAGCTCCATCGTCGCCGGCGCTCCGCCAGGGATACGTGGACCTGGGCCTACTGCTGGACCACCGCTGCGCGCGGCGGGTGCCGGGCCGGTTGAAATACCGGCCATGCGGTTGGGGTATCAGCAGTATCTGCGCACCGCCAAGATGACCGACATTGCCGCTGTCGCGTTGCCGGGCGTCGCGGGTCTATTGCTCATGACGGTCAGCGGCACCTTGATCGGCCACCGGCAAGCACGTGCGGGCCACATGCTGCGGCACACGGGGGCCACGCGTTTCGTGGAATGACCGACGCCATCGAAGGCGACAGTGGCATCAGCCGCCGAGTGCGGCGATCAGGTCCTTGATCCGGCTGGTCTCGTCTTCGGTGGCGGGCTCTTCCGCCTCGACGGCCTCGATCAGGTCCTTACGCAGACCCACCCCGTTGGCCGCCTCCTTGGTCGACAGCTTGGCGCGGCCACGCGCGACGTACAGCCGCTGACCCAACGTCGCACCCGGCCCGTGCGCCGCGGTCTCCATCAGCTCGTCGTAGCGGTGCCGCACACCGCTGAGCGCGACGATGACCGACGGTGTGACCCTGCTGCGGCCCGCCGCCTCCGATAATGAGCCCTGAAGTTTGCGGAGCCCGGCGAGGATGATGCCGACGCGGTGCGGGAACTCGGAATCGTGCGCGTCCGGAAGCGCATCGATGGCGGCGGAGTACATGTGCATCGCCGCATCGGCCATACCAACGATTACGGGAGCTTCACCATCATTAGGCGTCGAATCAGCCACGGCCACTCGATTCTTCTGTCGAACAAAACTGCGCCAGTGATGGCCAGATCGCCACGCTGACGGATCTAGGACGCCGAAACCCTAACCCGACTTGATTGCGTATACAACCGGTGCCGTCGACCGGTAGTGGGCCCGACGTTGCCAGGCGACCGGTGCGAACTCGCCGACGCAGTGGCGGCGGTTCAATTTCTCCGGACTTGGGTAGGTTTGAAGGCTGATGGACCACAGCAGCGGGGAAGCCGCGGTACACGATCCGGCGGAGGGCAGCCACGTCGAGGACGGCGTGGTCGAACATCCCACCGCAGAAGACTTCGGGCACGCGCGCACGCTGCCGGAGGACCGCACCTGGTTCAAGCGTGCGGTGTTCTATGAGGTGCTGGTGCGGGCGTTCTACGACTCCAACTCCGATGGCTCCGGTGATCTGCGCGGGCTGACCGAACAGCTCGACTACCTCAAGTGGCTTGGCGTCGACTGTCTTTGGCTTCCGCCGTTCTACGACTCGCCGCTGCGCGACGGTGGCTACGACATCCGCGACTTCTACAAGGTCCTGCCCGAGTTCGGCACCGTCGACGATTTCGTCGAGCTGTTGGACGCCGCGCACCGTCGCGGCATCCGCGTCATCACCGATCTCGTCATGAATCACACGTCCGATTCCCACGAGTGGTTCCAGGAATCGCGGCGAAATCCCGACGGGCCGTACGGCGACTACTTCGTGTGGAGCGACACCAGCGACAAGTACGGCGACGCGCGAATCATCTTCGTCGACACCGAAGAATCGAACTGGACATTCGATCCCGTGCGACGCCAGTTCTACTGGCACCGGTTCTTCAGTCACCAGCCGGATCTCAACTACGACAACCCGGCGGTCCAGAATGCGATGCTCGACGTGCTGCGGTTCTGGCTCGACCTCGGCATCGACGGCTTCCGGCTGGACGCAGTGCCCTACCTGTTCGAGCGTGAAGGCACCAACTGCGAGAACCTGCCCGAGACGCACGCGTTCCTGCGGCACTGCCGCAAGGTGATCGACGACGAGTTCCCGGGCCGGGTGCTGCTGGCCGAGGCGAACCAGTGGCCGGCAGACGTCGTCGAGTACTTCGGCAATCCCGAGACCGGTGGCGACGAATGCCACATGGCATTCCATTTCCCGCTGATGCCACGCATCTTCATGGCGGTGCGCCGCGAGTCGCGCTTCCCGATCTCGGAGATCCTCGGACAGACCCCGGATATTCCGGAGATGGCGCAGTGGGGAATCTTTCTGCGCAACCACGACGAGCTGACGTTGGAGATGGTCACCGACGAAGAGCGTGACTACATGTACGCCGAGTACGCCAAGGACCCGCGGATGAAGGCCAACGTCGGCATCCGCAGGCGGTTGGCGCCCTTGCTGGAGAACGACCGCAATCAGATCGAGTTGTTCACCGCACTACTGCTATCGCTGCCGGGCTCGCCGGTGCTGTATTACGGCGACGAGATCGGCATGGGCGACATCATCTGGCTCGGCGACCGCGACGGGGTGCGCACGCCGATGCAGTGGACGCCGGACCGCAACGCCGGGTTCTCGACCGCAACCCCCGGCCGGCTGTACCTGCCGCCGAACCAGGACGCGATCTATGGCTATCAGGCCGTCAACGTCGAGGCCCAGCGCGACAGTTCGAATTCGTTGTTGAACTGGACGCGCACCATGCTGGCCGTCCGCGGCAGGCATGACGCGTTCGCCATCGGGACGTTCCGCGAACTGGGCGGGTCCAATCCGTCGGTGCTCGGCTACGTCCGCGAAATCGAGGACGACGGTCGCAGGGACACGGTCATCTGTGTCAACAACCTGTCTCGGTTCCCTCAGCCAATCGAGATGAACCTGCAGGCCTACAACGGGTACACACCGGTTGAGATGACCGGATACGTAGAGTTTCCTCGCATCGGCCAGCTGCCGTATCTGCTGACCTTGCCCGGTCATGGCTTCTACTGGTTCCAGCTGCGGGCACCCGAGGAGCCTGGAGAGCAGTCATGAACCTGCCGTTCGACGAGTGGATCGTCCACCAACGCTGGTACGCAGGACGCAACCGTGAACTGTCGTCCGCGCAGCCCGCCGTTGTGGTTTCGCTGCGTGACGACCTCGAGCTCGTGCTGCTCGACGTTGCCTACGCCGACGGATCAGCGGACCGGTACCAGGTGATCGTGCGGTGGGACACCGGCCCGATAGAGGAATACAGCAGGCTTGCCACCATCGGCGCCGACGACGACCGCACCGCATACGACGCGCTGTACAACCCGGCCGACGCGAAATACCTGCTGTCCCTGATTGATTCGTCGGCAACGGTCGGGGATGTGAGATTCGGCGAGGAGCCCGATGTCACGCTCCCGGTGGACGCCGCGCCGCGGGTGTCCAGTGCCGAGCAGTCCAACACCAGCGTGATCTTCGAAGAACAGGCCGTGTTCAAGGTGTTCCGCCGGATCACGCCGGGCATCAATCCGGACATCGAGCTGAACCGGGTGCTGGCGCGGGCGGGCAACCCGCATGTGGCGAGGCTGCTCGGGTCTTACGAAACAACGCTCGGTGGAGAGCCGTATGCGCTCGGCATGGTCACCGAGTTCGCCGCCAATTCCGCCGAGGGATGGGACATGGCCACGGCCAGCACCCGCGACTTGTTCGCCGAGGGAGACCTCTATGCCGACGAGGTGGGCGGCGACTTCGCCGGCGAGTCGTATCGGCTTGGCGAGGCCGTCGCGTCCGTGCACGCAACACTCGTCGACCAGCTCGGCACGTCGACCGTCCCGTTCCCGAGCGGCACCGTGTTGGAGCGACTGTCGGCCGCAGTAGCGTCGGTCCGAGAACTGCAGGAGTACGCGCCGCTGATCGAGGAGCGCTACCGCAAGCTGGACGAGGAGACCATCACCGTCCAACGGATCCACGGCGACCTGCATCTCGGTCAGGTGCTGCGGACTCCCGAGCGGTGGCTGTTGATCGACTTCGAGGGTGAGCCCGGTCAGCCGCTCGACGAACGCCGAAGGCCCGACTCGTCGCTGCGGGACGTGGCGGGCGTGCTGCGGTCATTCGAGTACGCCGCATACCACCGGCTGATGGAGCAGGCTTCAGACTCAGGCGCCGAAGACCGGCACCGCCAGTTGGCGGCACGGGCCCGCGAATGGGTGGACCGCAACGGCGCCTCGTTCTGCGACGGATATGCGGCGGTGTCCGGGGCTGACCCGCGTGACTCCGGTCATCTGCTCGAGGCCTACGAACTAGACAAGGCGGTCTACGAGGCCGCCTACGAGGCGCGGCACCGGCCGAGCTGGCTGCCGATTCCGCTGAAGTCCATCGCGCGGATCGTCAGTTAGGCCAGGCTCTTCGTCGACCTTGCCGGCCGAGAAGTTTAGACGTCGTTGAGCCAGCAGAAAGTAACAAAACTAAGCGCTACGCGATTTGCCGGCGGACGATGGCAATTATGACGGACGTTAATTACTGCGTGATCGGGGCGGGATTCGCCGGGCTCACGGCCGCGTTGCGGCTGAAGCAGGCGGGTGAATCGGTGGCTCTGCTGGAGGCTCGTGACCGGGTCGGAGGCCGAACGTTCACCGAGGTCAGGGACGATGGTGTCTGGATCGACCGCGGCGGCGCATGGGTCGGGCCGGGCCAGGACGGGATCACGGCCCTGATGAACGAGTTCGGTGTGGCGAGCTATAAGCAGTACACCGACGGCAAAGCGATGATGGTGGTCGACGGCAAGCAGCACCACTACTCCGGCACCATCCCGCTGTCGATGAGTCCGTGGGCGGTGGCCAATCTTGGCGCTGTCTTCCTGGAGTTGGGTCAGATGTCTAAGTCGATCCCGCTGGAAGCACCGTGGGAAGCCAAGAACGCCCACAAGTGGGATCAGATAACGCTGGCGAAGTGGTTGGCCGGCAATACGGCGTCGAAGTCCGCACACGATCTGCTCGAGACCGCCCTCGCCGGTTGCTACACCTCGGCCGCATCGGAGGTGTCGATGCTGTTCGCGCTCTACCAGATGGCGTCGGGCGGCGGGCCGTCGTTTCTGCTCGGTGTCAAGGACGGCTCGCAGGACTCCCGGATCGTCGGCGGCATGGGCGCGGTCTACGCACCGATGGCGGCCGAGATCGGCGACTCACTGCACCTGTCACAGCCAGTACGCCGAATTGATCAGGACGACGACGGCGTAACGGTTTGCTCAGACGATATGGCCGTGCGGGCCCGCCGCGTAATCGTTGCGGTACCGATCGCCATCGCCAGCCACATCCGCTATGAACCGATGCTTCCCGTCGACAGGTCGTTCCTGCACCAGCGCATGCCCAGCGGAGCGATCTACAAGATCAACGTCGTGTACGACGAGCCGTTCTGGCGGAACGACGGCCTGTCCGGGCAGTCGGCTGCGCCCGGCTCGCCGGCAACGGTCACGATCGACGCGTCCACGAACGCCCCGCGTCCTGGCGTTCTCTGTGTGGTGGTCGAAGGCCCGATCGCACGTCAAATCGGTGAGCTCGATGAGGCGGAGCGCAGACGAACGATCCTGTCCGAACTCGTCGGGCGGTTCGGCGACAAGGCCGCTTCACCGACGGACTACATCGAGCAATGCTGGACCACCGAACGGTATTCGGGCGGCGGGATGCTCAGTCACGCGCCGCCGGGGGTGCTCACCGAGTTCGGACCGGCGCTACGGCAGCCATGCGGTCGCATCCACTGGGCCGGAACCGAGAGTTCGGCCGTTATGTGCGGATGGGTCGACGGCGCGGTCCGCTCCGGTGAGCGCGCGGCCGCCGAGGTGATGCAACGCGAAAGAGTCAGCGTGGCGTAACGGTCGCCGCGTCACACGGCACTACCGGATATGACAACAATTCAGATCGAATCCAAGAGGCAACGCACCTTCGATGCCGTCGGCGCCTTGGCCGCTCGTTACGGCCTTGTCATCGTGATCGCGTGGTTCGGCTTGATGAAGTTCACGAACTACGAGGCGCAGGGTATCCAGCCGCTGGTCTCCGAAAGCCCGTTCATGAGTTGGCTGTACGACATCTTCTCGGTGTACACGTTCTCGGTACTGCTCGGTGTGTTCGAAGTCGCCGCGGCGGTCTTGATCGCCGTCAAGCCGTGGTGGCCCAAGATGTCCATGCTCGGCAGCGCCCTCGCCATCCTGCTGTTCGCCGCCACGATCAGCTTCATGTTCACCACCCCGGGCGTATTCGAGGAGTCCGTCGGCGGCTTTCCGCTGTTGTCCTTGAGCGGCGGATTCCTCATCAAGGACATCGCGCTGATGGGCATTTCGGCGTGGACGCTTGCCGACGCGCTGCGGGCGACCCGCAGCGATCTCGCCGGTTCCTCACAGGCTCACGCAACCTAGCGATGACTCACTGGCGGGTGTGACGACATACCCGCTTTTGAGAGACACAGAGGCGCCGCCCGCCGATACCTCCGGCACACGGCCCATCCGGTTGACCGCGATTACGTGGAACCGGGTGGGCCTCGTCGTCCTCCTGGTGGCCACCGCGGTGATCTATCTGTGGAACATCACCATCAATGGCATGGGTAACCAGTTCTATGCCGCTGCGGCGCAAGCGGGTTCGACGGACTGGGAAGCGTTGCTGTTCGGCTCGCTTGACCCGCACAACTTCATAACCGTCGACAAGCCACCGGTTTCGCAGTGGGTGATGGGGTTGTCCGGGCAGATATTCGGCTTCAGCAGCGCCAGCATGCTCATCCCGCAGGCGCTGATGGCGGTTGCCGCCGCCGCCCTGCTTTACGGAGCCGTGACACGCATAAGCGGTCCTCGCATTGGGTTGCTCGCCGGCGCGGTGCTGGCGTTGACGCCCGTGGCAGCGTTGATGTTTCGGTTCAACAACCCTGACGCCGTGATGGTGCTGCTGATGACCGCCGCGGCGTACAGCACAGTACGTGCGTTGCAGCATGCCACTCCGAGGTGGCTGGCGTGGGCCGGTGTAGCGCTGGGTTTCGCGTTCCTGGCGAAGATGCTCGAGGGTCTGATGGTGGCTCCTGCGCTGGCCGCCGCCTACCTTGTCGCCGCGCCGACGACGCTGCCGGCCCGGCTGCGGCACGTGTCGGTGGCCGCGGGTGCCTTCATCGTCTCGGCGGGCTGGTTTGTCGTGCTGACCATGCTGTGGCCGGCGTCGTCGCGCCCGTACATCGCGGGCTCGACCGACAACAACTTCATGAATCTGGTGTTGGGCTACAACGGTTTTGCGCGCGTTCTCGGCCGCAACCACATGGGCTTCGGTCCGCCCGATCAGTTGTTGGGTCAGGCGGCGGGTGCGCAGTTGCATACCGGTGGACACGGCGGGTTCGGCGGTTTCGGCGGCCAATCGCAGGGCTGGTCGCGGTTGTTCGGTGGCGAATTCGGCTTCGAAATCGGTTGGCTGGTGCCCGCGGCGCTGCTGGCAACCGTTCTGGTGGTGCTGTCGCGTCGACGTGCACCGCGGACAGACCTGACGCGCGCGGCGGCGATCCTGTTCGGCGGCTGGCTGGTTGTGGACGGTGTGGTGCTGAGCTTCATGCACGGCATGATCCACCCGTACTGCTGCCTGTCGATCGGGCCGCCGGTGGCGGCGATGTTCGCCATCGGCATGCACGAATTGTGGAGCCTCCGCGAAAAATGGTTGTACCGAAGCGGTTTGGCTGTGCTGGCTGGCGGCACGGGCGTCTGGGGTTGGTGGGTCCTCGGCCGGAACGCAACGTGGCTGCCCGGCTTGCGGTGGACTATTCTGGCGGTGGCGGTCGTGGCGGCGATCGCCCTCGTCGCTCCATGGACGTATCAGGCGCGCCGCGGGATCTCGCTGGGCGCGTTGGGAGCTGGACTGGTCGCGGCACTGGCCGGACCTGCCGCGTATGCGATCGCGACGATCGGCCAGCCGCATGAAGGGGGCGGACCGTCCGTCGGGCCGGCCGACGCGTCCCGGCAGGGCGCAATGCGGATGTTCGGCCAGAGTGCGGACAACCCACCGCTCGATGCGATGCTGAAGGACACGAACACCGAATGGTCGGCCGCGATCAGCCGCTCATCGAGCGCCGCGGGCCTCGAATTGTCCACGGGCACAGCGGTCATGGCGATCGGCGGCTTCTCGGGCAGCGATCCGGCGCCGACACTGAGCCAGTTCAAGGACGACGTTTCGCAGCACAAGGTGGCCTACTACATCGTTGTGAACACCCGTGGGCACGGGCCGGGCTGGGGAAACCGCGGTCACACCGACATCGCGAAGTGGGTCGGGGCCACCTTCCCGTCGACGAATGTGGGCGACGCGACGGTGTACAACCTGTCGGCACCGAAATAGCAGTCAGCGCACCAGCCGTCGCAGCAGCGCCGACGCCATGGCGATGCCGGCGATCGCCGCGACCACCAGCACGGCGATGTCGAGCGCACCGTTGGTCGGCGTGCCGATCAGCAGTCCGCGCAGCGCGTTGACCTCGTAGCTGAGCGGGTTGACGGCCGACAGCCAGCGCAGCCACTGCGGCATCACGTCAACCGGGTACAGCGCGTTCGACGCGAAGAACAACGGCATCGTGATGGCCTGCCCGATGCCCATCAGCCGGTCCCTGTTGCGGACCAGCCCGGCCAGCGTCATCGACAGGCACGCGAAGAACGCCGCGCCCAGCACCACAACACCCATCGCCCCAAGGATTCTCAGCGGGTTGACAGTCATGTGCACGCCCAGCAGGTATGCCAGCGCCACCACTCCGATCACCTGCACCACCGATCGAACGCCGGCCGCGAACGCCTTCCCGGTGATAAGCGCCGACGCAGGCGCTGGCGTCACCATCAGCTTCGCGAGGATACCCGCGTCGCGGTCCCAGATGATCTGGATGCCGTAGAAGATCGAGATGAACAGCGCCGACTGCGCGATGATGCCCGGCGCCAGGAACGCCAGGTACGGTACGTGGCCGGTGTCGATGACGTGTAGTCGGGAGAACGTCTGGCCGAAAATCAGCAGCCACAACGCAGGCTGCACCATCCGGGTGAACAGCTCGGTGCGGTCATGGCGCAGCTTCTGCACCTCAACCACCGCGAAAGCGCCCACCCGCATGGCCATTCCGCGAATGCGGCGCCACCCTCGCGGCGCATGAACGATTTCTACTTCCATCCTCTGCTCAACTGACACGGCGCGCCGTCCTTCTCGTGTTCCGGACCGCACGCAATCCGGTCTGCGAGGTGTCCTCGACAAGATCGGAGCCGGCGTAGTGACGGAAGACGTCTTCCAGTGTCGCGTCCTGCGACACCCTTTGCTTCAACTCGGCCGGCGAACCGACCGCCTGCAGCCGGCCGTGATGCATCAGCGCCACCCGATCGCACAACGCGTCGGCCTCCTGCATGTAGTGGGTGGTGAGCAGTACCGTCATGCCGAACTCATGCTGCATGCGGCCCACTTGAGCCCAGACACTATCGCGCGCAATGGGATCCAGGCCCACCGTCGGCTCGTCGAGGATCAGCAGCGACGGCCGGTTGACCAACGCCTGCGCCAACTCGAGCCTGCGCACCATGCCGCCGGAGTAGGTGCCCGCCAGCCCGTCGGCCACGTCGAGCAGCTGCATGGCATGCAGCGCATCGTCGACGCGATCCGACCGCTGGCCGCGCGGCACGTCGTAGAGCCGTGCGAACAGCTCGACGTTCTGCCGGCCGGTCAACGCGGATTCGATCGAAAGCTGTTGCGGCACATAGCCAATGTTGTGCCGGATGTCCATGGTGTGCCGACGCGAATCGAGACCGAAGACATGCACCTCGCCACGCTGGACCGGCGTCAGCGTCGTCAGCACGCGCACTACCGTGGTCTTGCCCGCCCCGTTGGGCCCGAGCAGGCCGACCGTCTCGCCGCAGCGCACTTGCAGGGTGAGGTCGTCGACGGCGGTGAACTGGCCGTACCGGTGGGTCAGGTGCTGACAGTCGATCGCAAGCGGCTTGGCATAGGAGAAAGTCATGGTTGCCTCTCGTGCAGCATGCGGGTCATCTCGGCCAGTACCTCCAGTCCGCGTTCCAGGCTGTCGAGTTGGCCTGGATCCATTTCGTCGAGCACCGCCGACAGGGCGGCGCGGCGCGCGGCGCGCGACTCGTCGGCGATGAGTTGTGCTTGCTCGGTCAGCCGCAGCCGGCCCACCCTGCGGTCCTCAGAGTCGACGGTGCGTATCAGCAGGCCGTCGGCCGCGAGCTTGGACACCAGAGTCGAGGCGGTGTTCGGTACCAACCCCAACTCGGTGGCCGCTGCCCGCACGGAGATACCCGGTTGGCGACCGACCAATCGCAGCATCTCTGCCTGCGACTGCGTCAGCCCGGTGGCGTCGAATCCGTGCCCTGTCGACCTACGGAGTTGTCGCCGGAACCGTCCCACCACGCTGAAAAGCTCGGCGATCAGATCGGTGCGGGTGTCCATGACCCGATATTACCTCTGTTACAGAGTTAATTTTAACCCGCGGGAGGGCAACCTGCGCCGGGCCAAGAATCTAGGGCGCCACCGCGTCCGGCGACTCCGGCAGCACCTGGCCGCCGTCGATGATGATCGCCTGACCGGTGATGTAGCCGGCCTCATCGCTGGCGAGAAACGCGGCGGCGTAGCCGATGTCTTCCGGTGTGCCGAGCGCTCCCGCAGGAATCGCCCGCGCCATCCCGGCGATGTAGTCCTCACCAAGATCGGCAAGCCCCTCGGTGAAGATATTGCCCGGCAGCACCGCGTTGACGGTGATCTTGTGCGGAGCGAGCTCGATGGCCGCCGTGCGCATGAAACCCAACTGGGCGGCCTTGGATGCGCCGTAGTGCGACCAGCCGGGAAATCCGGTGATCGGGCCGGTGATGGACGACGTCAGCACGATACGGCCGCGGCCCGACGCGATCAGCGCATCAAGGCAGGCCTGCACGCTGTAGACGGTGCCCTTCACGTTGACGTCCAGCACGTCGGCCAGTTGTTCGGGGGTCATCGACTGCAGCGGGGCGTCGGGGAAGATGCCCGCGTTGGCGCACAACACATCCAGTCCGCCGAAGGCCTCGACGACCGCATCGGCCATTGCGGTACAGGAATCGCGGTTGGACACATCGACCGAGACACCGATGACCTTGCCGGCGCCGAGGCCGTCGAGCATGGCGACGGCCGACTCGTTATCGGTTTGCGAGCGTGCTCCGATCGCGACGTGTGCGCCAGCCGTGGCGAACACCGAGGCGATGCCGCGGCCGATTCCCTTGCTGCCGCCGGTGACCAGCACCGACTTACCGGCCAGTGAGAACATGCGAATCAGTCTCGGCCATCGACGGCGGCTTTGCAGGGCGGACAATGAGTTCATGGCCTCCTACCTGCTCAACGAAGCCGCGGTGACCAAGGCGCGCAGCCTCATCGATGCTCGTCAGTACGTCCTCGACAGTGACTGGGGTGAGGTGCAGCCGCGGGCCGACGCGCAGAACTCCTACCGCGAATCGCATTCCTGGGAGGAATACGCAGAATGGCATCTGGGACTCACGGAGGGGGCGACGGACCGGACGAAGGCGCGATACGCGTTCGTGTACGGCGATTTTCGGCGGCTGCACCGCACCGGATTGATCGCGTGCGTCTATCGGGCGTCGGAGTGGCGGCACAAGGACGTCGAGCTCGCCGCCCACGACCTGCTTCAGTACCTCGACAAGAAGACGGGTTTGGAACCGACGGCCAGAGCGTGACCCGCTACGGCCGCAGCATGAAATCCAGGAAGCGGTCCTGCAGATCGGGAGGAGCGGCCGGGGCCGAACCCGTCGTATGCAGGAACCCGACGCCGGCAGCGAAGACCACAAACGACCGCAGTGCGGCCTCCTCCGGCGCCAACCCGTAGTCGACGAACGCCTGCCGGATGGCGCGCAGCACCCGCCCGTCGCTCTGCTGGACGCTGGCCCGCACCGCCTCGTCGGTGAGCGCCCATACCCTCATCGCCCGCTCGAGCCGCCAGTGCTGTGGGGCCACCCACGTCTGGAACATCACTGTCAGGCGTTCCCTCGGGTCGACGTCCGGCATGTCCGCGAATTGCCTACGGTTGCGGTCGCGCAGACCGGCCCACGCCGTGATCAGCGCGCTGCGGTATGCGGGCATATCGGTGAAGTGCCAGTAGAAGCTGCCCTTGGTGACGTTCAGCCGCTCGCACAGCGGGTCGATCCGCAGTGCGCCGGGGCCGCTGTCAGCGAGCACGGCAAATCCGGCCTCGATCCAGTCGTCCGCCGTTAGCCGGCGGCTAGAACCGCGCGGCACCATGTTGGGCAGCATACGACGATCTACGGGCAGCCCTGCTGACACCAGCGATAATTACGCCTGAGAGGGGTGCTGGCAACCGTGGCCGCCAGGTAGGGCGCCGCCGCTCTTCGGCTCCTACACCGGCCCGCCCGGCCGGCGGCGTCAGCGAGATGTACTGAAAATCTCGAGTGCCATGGCGGCGGCCACGGTTGCTACAGCGCCTAACCGTACCATACGGCCTGGTACGGAAGGCTGATCTCGATTAGCAAGCGTGGTGGCGCACAAGGCTTCTGGTCAGCCGCGCACCGGCAGCCAGTCGCGGTCAATGTAGACGACGTCGTGTATCCGTGGCATGTGTCGGGCAACATGGGCCGCATGGCCAGTGACGACTTCGACGACAACCCGCTAGAGCCCGCCGAGCAACTCGACTCCGACGAGGTCCGCAACGACGACGGTGACGAGGTTGTCGACCCTCCTGAGCAGTGGATCGAGGCGAAGGACAACGAAACACTTGATGAGCGACTCGGCGAGGAGATTCCGGATGAGCTGGGCAACGACGATGGTGATGAGCCGTCGGCTGAGACCCACGACTCCGACCAGGGCGGCGGGCTCACGTTGGTCAGCAATGACGAAATCGACCACATCGACCCGGACAGGCATGGCCGCGAATATGGCCAGATCGACGGCACCCCCGAGGACGGGGACTCGTTCTACGACGTCGTCGAGTGAGCCAGCCGGGTGGCGTTTAGCAACCGGACGAGTGGGCAACCGATCAAACGTGGAAAGCGTTGACCCGGAATTCGCCGACTCGCCGAACGACACGGGCGGAGTCGACGACACCCTGCGCCCGGCGGAAGCCCTCGATCCCGACGAGGTCCGCAACGACGACGGTGACGAGGTCGTCGACCCGCCGGAAAGCTGGGCCGCGGCCGACCATATCGCCGAGGAGCCGGAGGGCGAATCGCTCGACGAGAAGCTGGCCGCAGAGGAACCGGAGCGCTCCGAGGCGGGCGAGCCAGCCGCTGCGGTCGAGGACGATACCGAGCTGCTCCCCGACGACGAGATCGACCACATCGACCCGGAAGACCACGGCCGCTACGAAGGTGACATCGACGACACCCCCGAGGACGGCGACCCGATGTTCCCGGTCGTCGAGTGAACTAGTCCCTGGACTATTGAGAGGCCTGCAGCACTAGCACCGCCCGGGCGTCGACGGCCACCGTGGCACCTGCGGTCAGCGGCTTGGCTTCCCCCGCGGTGGTGGTGTCGGCCGTGTAGATCACCGGCACCCACGCTGGACCGAATTCCTTTGGCGGCAGACTGAATTCGATCGGCTCGTAGTGTGCGTTGAAACACAGTACGAACGAGTCATCGGTGACGCGCTGACCGCGCACGTCGAGATCGGGTATGCCCAGACCGTTCAGGTACACGGCGATCGACTTGGCGAAGCTCGATTCCCAGTCATCCTCCGTCATCTGTGAGCCGTCGGGTGCGAACCACGCGATGTCGGGCTGGCCACCGTCACCGCGACGGCCGACCGGTTTACCGCTGAAGTACCGCCGCCTGCGGAATACCGGATGCGCCGTGCGCAGCGCCGACACGGCCCGGGTGAACTCGATCAGGTCGGTGTCTGCCTGCGCCCAGTCGATCCAGGACAGCTCGTTGTCCTGGCAGTACACGTTGTTGTTTCCCTGTTGGGTGCGGCCCAGCTCGTCTCCGTGCACGATCATCGGAACGCCTTGTGAAAGCAGAAGTGTGGCAATGAAATTGCGTTGCTGACGGGAACGTAATGCCTTGATCTCGGGATCGTCGGTCGGCCCTTCCACGCCGCAGTTCCACGACCGGTTGTGGCTCTCGCCGTCGCGGTTGCCTTCCTTGTTCGCATCGTTGTGTTTCTCGTTGTAGGACACCAGATCCCGCAGGGTGAACCCGTCGTGGGCGGTGACGAAGTTGATCGACGCGACGGGCCGGCGGCCCGTGTGCTCGTAGAGGTCGGCCGATCCGGTCAGGCGGTACGCGAACTCGTCGAGGGTGGCAGGCTCGCCGCGCCAGTAGTCGCGCACGGTGTCGCGGTACTTGCCGTTCCACTCCGTCCACTGCGGCGGAAAGTTGCCGACCTGATAGCCGCCGGGGCCGACGTCCCACGGCTCGGCGATCAGCTTGACCTGGCTGACCGTCGGATCCTGTTGTACGAGTTCGAAGAACGCGGACAGCCGGTCGACGTCGTAGAACTCACGGGCCAGCGTGGCTGCGAGGTCGAAGCGGAAGCCGTCGACGTGCATCTCGGTCACCCAGTACCGCAGTGAGTCCATGATCAGCTGCAGCGAATGCGGGTGGCCGACGTTGAGGCTGTTGCCGGTGCCGGTGTAGTCCAGGTAATACCGCTTGTCGTTGTCGACCAGGCGGTAGTAGGCGGTGTTGTCGATGCCGCGCATCGACAGCGTCGGCCCTAGGTGGTTGCCCTCAGCGGTGTGGTTGTAGACCACGTCGAGGATCACCTCGATGTCCGCCTCGTGCAGCGCCCGCACCATCGCCTTGAATTCTTGGACCTGCCCGCCGGGGTTCGGACTGGAACTGTACTTCGCGTCCGGCGCGAGGAACCCGATCGTGTTGTAACCCCAGTAGTTGCTCAGGCCCTTCTCGATGAGCGTGGAGTCGTTGACGAAGTGGTGCACCGGCATCAATTCGATCGCGTTGACGCCCAACGACTTCAGGTGCTCGATGATGACCGGGTGAGCGACACCCGAGTAGGTGCCGCGGGCCTGTTCGGGAATGTCCGGGTGCGTCTGGGTCAGGCCCTTGACGTGCGCCTCGTAGATGACGGTGTCGGCGTACTCGTGGCCGGGCGGGCGATCCACCCCCCAGTCGAAGAATGGGTTGATCACCACCGACTTGGGCATGCTGGCCGCCGAGTCGTCGTCGTTGCGACTGTCGGGGTCGCCGAAGTTGTAGCCGAACAGCGACTGGTTCCACTCGAAGGTGCCGTCGATCGCTTTGGCGTACGGGTCGATCAGCAACTTGTTCGGGTTGCACCGCTGTCCCGCGGCCGGATCGTAGGGACCGTACACCCGGTAGCCGTAGCGCTGGCCCGGCTCGATGTTGGGGATGAAGCCGTGCCAGACGAAGCCGTCGACCTCTGGCAGGGTCACCCGCGTCTCGGTGCCGTTGTCGAACAGGCACAACTCGACCTTCTCGGCGGCCTCGCTGAACACCGCAAAATTGGTTCCCGAGCCGTCGTAGGTGGCGCCCAGTGGGTACGCCTTGCCCGGCCAGATTTCCGACAGCGCGCCATCGTTCACCTCGGCGACGATACGGTGTCGTTCGATGCCCGCTCATCGCACCTTGTTGGTCGCCCTCGCCCGCGGTGTGGCCACCATCACGCTCAACCGGCCACAGCAACGCAACGCGATCGGCGACGGGAGGCGCGACGAGCTGGCCGACGGCTACGGCCGCATTGACAGCCCAGTTGTTCCGGCGCTCCGCGCGACCCGACAGCGGAGTCTGGTGGCTGAGAATCCCGAGTTTCGCGTTTCGCCGACCCGGGCACCCAAAAGATATGGCAGAAAGCAACAAACGGGCATTGGCGATCGGCGGCATACTGCTGGCGGCTGCACTTGCGGCCTTCTTGGTCATGCCCGCCGCCCGTCAGCTCGGTACGTTTGACGGAATGTGGCTGGCGGCGGCGGTTTTCGGGCTGCCCACCTTTGCGCTATTGGCGATCACGGGCCTTCCGTATTACGGCACTTTGCGAAGCCTGGCAATCGCCGCGGTGGTTACCGCAATCAGCTGCGCGGTCGCCTTGATAGTAGTCGTCTATACGTTTGCGACGGCGTTGGCCGGAACGGCTGCGGACGTTGTCATAGCAACCGTGCTGTTCGGCAGCCCGCTGCTCTGTGTGGCGATCTTCGGCCTGCTCACGCTGCGGATCACCGAAAACCGAAGGAGCGCACTTGAAATGGCGCATTCGGTGGGGTCGTGATAGCTCTCGAGAAGAAGTTTTAGGAGCTACGAATTTGGCGATAACCTACTGACCGCGTCCTGTTTTCACGCGCGCTCACATGCAAGATGCAGCCCACTCGAAATGTTGCGGGGAACAAATATGCGAATCAACACGAAGACAACCAGGACTCTCGCACCAGCGGCCATCGCCGGAGTCGTCGCGATCGGCGGAGCAACAACCGCATCGGCCGCGCCCGCTATCGCGCAATTCGGCGCCACCCAGAGTCTCAATGCCGGCCCGATGGTCACCGCCTATACGGTCTAGCAACCTTCGGCCGCGCGACGACGTGGTCAACTTCCCGGTGGCCGGAACGCTGTGGGAGACCACCACCACCGTGGATGCAGTGCAAGGCACTGTGACGCCGGCAATCCCGTTCTTCAACGCTCGGGCCGACAACGGCCAGAATTATCGGGCGCTCTACCAGGCTTTGGCACCAGAGGGCGTTAGCGGAACGCCGCTGCCACAGGGCGCAGAGTCCTCCGGGAAGGTCTACTTCGATGTGACCGGGGCACAACCCACCAGCGTCGTCTACAACGACGCGGTGCAGGACCGCCTGGTCTGGGGTACCTAGGAACACCAGTCAGCCAGAAGGGAACCAAGTGCTCCCGTCTGGTCACGTCAGTGAATCGTCTGGTCGCACTGCGTGATTCGGTCGCCTAGACAAGGTCGACGCCGGCCGCGCGCATGTCCTCGACGGCTTTGGCGGTAGTTTCCGGCGCGACGCCGGCGGTCAAGTCCAGCAGGACCCGTGCTGAAAAACCGGCGTTGACGGCGTCGGTGGCGGTCGCCTGCACGCAATAGTCGGTGGCTAATCCGGCGATGTCGATCTCGTCCACGCCGCGCTGCCGCAGCCAGTCGGGCAACGGCTTGCCGGTGTCGTCGACGGCTTCGAACGCGCTGTAGGCGGCGGAGTAGTGGCCCTTCATGAACACCGCTTCGACGGCGCTGTCGTCGAAATCCGGGTGAAAATCGACACCCAAGGTGCCGACCTCGCAGTGCCGCGGCCATGACACCCGGTAGTCGGGGTCTTCGGAGAAATGTTCGCCCGGATCGATGTGGTAGTCCTTGGTGGCGACCACGTGGGCGTAATCGCGATGGGCCGCGACATACTCATTGATTTCGCGGACCACTGCGGAGCCACCGGTAATCCCCAGGGACCCGCCCTCACAGAAGTCGTTCTGAACGTCGACGATGATGAGCGCCCGCATGCCTCTAACGTTAGGAGCCGGGTCCTGCCGCGTCGACCCGTTGATGGGCGGTCAGCAGTAGGTGGTCGAAGGTCGCCCGCGGGGGCAGCGTCTCCTCGTAGGCCAGCCCCGCGAAGTCGGCCAGCACCTGCTCGGCCAGGATGCGCAGCTTGATGTTGGTCTCCTGCGAGCGCCACTTCAACAGCTCGAATGCGGCGTCGGCGCTGACCCGGTAGATCAACATGATCATGCCTTTGGCCTGCTCGATGGCAGCGCGGTTCTCGGCGATTTCCGCGACGGCTGCGGACACCAGCTCCTCGGTGAACTCATCCGATGGCGTCACGTCCACGTAGAAGCCGTGCGTGCCGACCAGTTCGCCGCGCTCGTCATACAGCTGATCGCCGATGACCACGACCGAATGCACCCCGCCCTTCGTGTCGATGATCCGATGCCGGGTGGAGAACGTCCGGTGACTTCGGCGCATCTCGTCGAGCGTGGCCGCGACCTGCTGGTAGTCGTCGGGATGCTTGTGCGACAACACCAACTCGGTCGTCGGTGTCACCGTCCCCGGTTCGTAGCCGTGCATCAGCTGCACCTGCTCCGACCACTCCCAGCGCTCATCGGCGAAGTAGAAGCGGAACCAGCCCACGCGTTGCGGCGAACCACCGGCCAACGCCTGCTCCAGGAAGTCACTGCCCGGCACGTGCTAACCCTACCGTCAAAAAATCGGCGGCTATCCCCCGAACAACAGATAGAGCCCGGTAAACGTGTAGCCGACCATCACCAGCATCATCGCCAGCTGCCCGGTCAGCTGATGACCAGCGGGCAGCAGCCGCAACGCTCTGTCATGTGCCGCGACCACAGCTGCGATGTGTCCGGCCACCACACACCCAACCTTGATGCTGGCCAACGCCGACGGATGCATGGACAGCACGTAGTGCACCTGGGCGTCACCGAGGCCGAACAGCAGGAAGATCGTCTGCTGTCCGCGTTCGACGAGATACGTCAGGTAGTGGGCGAACACGTAGCCGATCACGATCGGGATCAGCGAATGCGCCATCAGGCCGGGCAATTCGCGGCGACGCTGCCGGTCGACACCGCCGGTGGTGCGCGCCGCGAGCCAGAACGTGCCCGCGACCACCCCGGCGAACACCAGCAGCCCTGCGGTCCGCAGCAGCGTCGCCGTCGCGGCCGAGTGCGTGTGGTCGTCGACGAAGCCGCGCCACTGTGGCCGCGCCGAGAAGCTGTCGAACGCAGTCGATCCCAGAAGTACCGCCAGCACCGCGACGCTGCCGGCGCGCACCGGCAGCGACGGCAGGTGATCGAACGGGTTGCCAATCACGATGCGGCCATCGCGGTTGCGGCGCAGGGCCGATAGCCGGGACGCCACCATGCTGTACACCTCGAACGGATCGGCGCGGGCGCACCAACGTTCACCGCAGCACAAGGCGCCGGTCAATGTGACCGCGAGATAAACGAGCAGCCAAAGCTTGATCGCGCCAAGGGATCCCGGGTCTGGGCTGGCGAGCTCGAGCCACACGAAGGCGAACAGTCCAACGGCCCCAGGCCAGTAACCCGCCCTTTCCGGATAGCGCAATCCCAGCGACCGCCTGCCCAGGAGTCGGTGCACGGTGCGCACGGGTGAGATCGCGCGCCACACCGGCCCGACGGCCAGCGACACGGCTACCAGCCCGACCCACAACAACACGTAGAAAACGCCGGGCAGCGGATTGTCGGCATCCTGCGGGCCGACGAACGCGGCGATCGCCACCCACACCGCCAACAACAGCGCCGCGATCGCGACGGTCCAGCGGGTCGCGGTCGCGTCGACCAGTGTTGTCACCAAGCCTGGCAGCGGACGCCCCGGTTTGTCCGGGTCGAATCGCGGCCGCCGCCACGCGAGCGCGACGACCGCGAACGTGAACGTCAACGCCCACGCCGCGCCGATGAGCGCATAGCTGAGCGGGATCGGCAGATCGGTCGAGCCACCAAGGCCATGGGCCAGTACGGCTACGGACCGATCCGGCGTCACTGCACAGCGATCGTCGCGATGATCTTGTTCGCCTTGTGCAATTCGACGTCTACCTTGCCCGGCACACCGACGGTGAACTGGAACGACTGCCCGGACTTCGGCTCCACCTTGAACGTGTGGTCCGGTGTCGAGTGCACGTGCAGCTCGTCGTCGACGTCGCTGCTGACCTTGATGATGATCTGCTCGTTGGCGGCCGCCTGCAGCTGCTCGTTGCTGGGGGTCACGTTGCCGCCCTTGATCGTGACGTCGATGACGAGCCGCGACGGCGGCGCCTGGTCGTTCGACATGTCCGACGGGCTGACGGTTGACGGTTGACTACTCGATGTCGCGGTTCCGCCACCGTCGGATCCGCCACATCCCGCGGCGAGCACTGCGGCAGCGGCCAACACCATGAGGGTCTTTGTTTTTGTCACGGTGAACCATCTTGGCCTGACCCGTCTGAGTTCTCACTGTGAGTTGTGTCCGGTTTTCGGCGGTCACGCATCGCGATGTAGATCACCACGCCCGCAACAGCTATCGCCGGGGCGAATGCAGGGATCGCCAGTAGCAGCCCGTGGTGGGCCACTATCTCGACGTGGGGCTGTCCCATCACGCCTGCGCCGTGGGCTGGAGTTCGGTCCTGCTGCCCGCGGCCTCACTCCGGTTGATCCGCCCGGCGCCCCAACTGAGGCCGCCGATGAGGACCAGCGTGCAGAACAGGACCACCAGGCCGCCGATCGTCCACAGCACCGTTGGTGTATCGGGGTTGCGCTCCCGCTGCAGGATCGTGATCTCGGCAACGAACGGTCGCGTGAACGACGC
>Ga0136846_1213369_pt1 | contig 33652 bp, 27 predicted proteins | sample HopSoiMetagenom2_FD_96841 | JGI IMG/M metagenome (GOLD analysis project Ga0136846, IMG submission 96841) | Grasslands soil microbial communities from Hopland, California, USA - 2 Assembly 2016 (version 4) | ecosystem: Environmental > Terrestrial > Soil > Grasslands | place: USA: Hopland...
CCACTCCCAGGGAGGCAGCCTTGGCGAAGACGGCTGACAACAAAAGGCCGCCCGCGGCACCCCACCCGGCAAAGCGCGGAAGGGACATCTGGTCGATGTTGCGCCTACCCTCGGTGAGCGCGAGGAACGCGGAGAATATGATCCCGGCAAAGAAGCCGAGCACGCCGAAGATCAGAGGAAACGGGGCGTCGGCCTTGAAGCCTGTGACGACCGCGAGCAGGACGCCCACAAGGGACCACGCTACTCCCCAGGTGAAGCCCATCCCGATTGCACCGCGGATGCGTCGCAGCCACTTCACGATGATTGCCTCCGACGCGAACGCGGCGTGCGCTCTCGGTCGCCAATGTCAGTCGATCACCAAGACCTTTATGCTGCAAAGTACGTAGTGCCGGATTGGGATTCAAGGGTGCTCATGGCCGGTTCGGCAGACCTCTGACGTCTCCGGATTGCGCCGGTCAACGCCTGCGCTCTTATTGAAATCCTTGCGGCTCACCGTCGCGTCGGCTGGCGATACACATCCCTGGAGGTCACGCATGACCACGCACGCGCCGGTGCCCCTGGTACGCGTCTGGGCGGTCGCGGTCGCCGTCCTGCTGGCGACGGCCCTCGCGTCGCGCGGGCTCACGCGCCTAACGACGCCCTGGCCCGCGTACGGCGTGGGGCTCATCGGTCTACTTGCCGTTGGCGTGGCACTCGTGCTGAGTTGGCGGGGCGTGGGAGCGCCGGGCGCTCACAGCGCCGGAGTCCGCCGAGCGATCCGCGGTGCGCTGCTGGTCGGCGCACTGCTCTGGCTGGTCGCGATGATCTTCCCGTTCCTCTGAGCCCGTTACCTAACGAGTTGGTGCAGCTGGCGCCGGCGCACCGTGCGCCGGCCGCGCCCATGCGCTCCATTGAAACGCCATGGTGAATCGACCAGTTGCTTTCATCCGATTTGGAGCACCACGCGACGGCATCGCATGCCCGGCATGCGGCTTCTCGCCATTTGTCGGGATGCAGTGGGTGTGTAGCCCCGATGGCTGCGGCGGTAGCTTCGACACCTTTGCAAGCCGCGCCCGGTGCCCGCACTGCAGCGCACAGTTCGCCTGGACCGGATGCCCAGCGTGCGGAAGGGTCTCCGCTCACGAGGCATGGTATCGCCGCTCCGACGTCCGATCGGTCTGAACCAACTTCTCGTCGCATGCCCACGCTGCCGCGTCAGATTCTTCTCATCGCCCCGTTTTCGGCAATCATCGCCTGCTGGCATGGGCCGCCGGAGCGTCACGCGTCCCTGGAAGGCTACAACTCGCCTGCCACTCACGAGCTGACCATCGCACTGCGAAGCTTCGACGTCTCTCGACCGGCCCGAGGGCTTGCCGCCTTTCCGGGCGGGGGATTCGCCATGGGCCTCGACGAAGGCGTTGAGGTCAACGTCTGCGAGAAGGCGACAGGCAAATTTCGTCAGATCGCCGTCGTCCACGAAGCGATCAAGTCCGCACCGAACTTCGGGACGCCAGCCGTAATGGAATGGCTCGACACAACGATTCGCATCACGCGGTACACCGGGGGAGACACGATCGTGCGGCTACCAGATGGCTTGCACGTGGGGTCAGGACGACAATCGTCCTTCGATCGAAATGTCATTCCCGAATGCGAGGCATCGCTAGCCGCTCTTCGAAATTCGCAGAGCATGCCGAACGGCGAGGCGATTACACCCTGAGCGTGCCTAACGATTGTGTGACGATGAAGGCGCAGCATCTTCAGAACGAACACGCGCACAGCGGCGAGGAGAGCAATGACCACTGCCACGAGATCCGGACCCACCAAAGACCCCGAGCTCTGGCAGCTGCTCCGCGCAATCGCGACCGGCGACGAGCCACGCGCGTCGCGTCTGCTCGCGGCGTCCCCCCGGCTCGCCGTGGACGCGTCTTCCGTTGGCGCGACGCGTAGCTCGTCGCAGTCGTATTTCATCGAGGAAATCGCGCACCACGTGTACGAGGGCGACACGGCACTCCACGTCGCCGCGGCAGCCTATCGAACCGACATCGCGAAGGAGCTCGTTCGGAATGGTGCGGACGTCAGCGCGAGCAATCGCCGCGGTGCGCAGCCTCTGCACTACGCGAGCGTGGGACAGCCTGCGTCGGAGACGTGGGACCCGAAAGCGCAGGCGAACGTCATTACGTACCTGCTACGGGCCGGTGCCGATCCGAATGCGCCGGACAAGAGCGGAGTGACGCCGCTGCATCGGGCCGTTCGGACGCGCTGCGCGGCGGCGGTTCGTGTTCTCCTCGCCCACGGCGCCGATCCCAAGCGGAAGAACGGCAGCGGGTCGACGCCAATCCAGCTGGCGCATCACAACACGGGGCGCAGTGGCAGCGGATCGGTCGCCGCGCACGAGCAGGAGCGGAAGATCATACACTTGCTCGAGGAGCACGGCGGCTAGCGTCGCGCTGCCCGACGAGTTCGCGAAGGCCGGAGGTGCTTGCCTCGGCCCTCGGGCCACGAGCGTGATCTTTCCGTCTCGCGATGATCCACTCGGCAACGACAACGTTGATCACCCAACCCGCGCCCATCAACACGGTGCGGGCTGATTCGCCGGGTTTGCCCACGAGAATGAACCAGGGGAGGTTGGTGAGGACCTGCGTCCCGGCGCCCAAGCCAATCGCGTAGGCTCGCGTCATCCACACCCCGTGCGATACAAAGTCCCGGCGACGCACTGCATAGAGCCCGAGCACGATCGACACGAGCATCGCCGTCCCGAAGATCAGGCGCTCCACGTAGAGGCCCATACCGTCCCCCTCGGGCCACGCGTAGAAGTGCGCCATCCACAACCCCGTCAGCGCCGCGATCAAGCCACACACGCCAATCACTCGGCCGGCGGCCCGGTGCCGGGCTCTGTTCCGGCGCCGGAAGCCCGCCGAGAACTGGAACGCTCCCACCATGGCGTATGGAATCACCGTCAGAATGTGGAGCACCACCGGAATGGGCTGCGCGAAGAACCGTGCGTTGGCCTTCGTGACTTGCGCGTGGCTCGCGAGCTCGGCGAGCCTTGCCGTGCCGGCGATCGCCGGCACGAGGCTCAGGAGGATCAGCAGGGCTGGGACGAGCCAGTCCGATTGATTGGAAGTCCTGGTGGTGGCCATTGTCGTTTTCCCGGTTAGCGCGAGATGAGTCGCAGGCCAGCCATCACTACGATGTCGTTGCCGGTGCGCGACGAGCCCTGGCCGGTGAGCGGCTTGAATCCGGCGACGTAGTCGCGTGCCTCGAGGCGCAGGCGAAGGCGGCGGTAGCCCAGCTCACCACCGGCGCTGGCGTACGCGGCGAGGTTGTGCGTCGCGTCCACATCCAGCTTGCGATAGTTGTAGCTCCGGCCGCCCGCACCGAGGCCTGCGAAGGGGCTGAAGGACATCGTGTTGCTGGCGGTCCATCGGGGCGCGCGGAGCTCGCCGCCGATGTCGTAGGTGAAGACGTCGAGCTTGGGGGCACCTGCCGCCGCGACGTCCCGGCTGCGCGCCCAGCCGAAGGTGGACACGATGGCGAGCGATGGCTGTGCGACGTAGGTGAGCTGCACCGCGTTCATGTTGCCGCGCTTGACGGCGTCGCGCTGAGCGCCGGTCGGGAAGAGGGCGCCGCTCGGTACCACCATCTCCCAGCGTGGCTGCTTCGAGACTGTCGCCATGGAGTCGGTGGTCTGGGCGGAGAGGCTGCTGGCGGCGATGACGGTGCAGCCTAGGGCGGCGGTGACGGCGGACGTGATGTTCATTGAGGTCTCCAGTAAGAGGTGAGCCCAATCTGCCGGAGACCAATGCGGCCCGCCTCGACCGAAAGGTGCAGAGGGGGGTGTAGTTAGGCGGTGTAGATCAGGCTAGAGCAGCTTGAGCTCAGCCGCGCGGACCAGGGCTTCCGTGCGATGACCGGCGCCGAGCTTGGCGTAGGCATTCGCGATGTGTCGTTTGACCGTCGCCGCGCTGATCGAGAGGTGCTCGGCGATCTCCTGGTTCCGGAGGCCCGCCGCGATGAGCCGGAGGATCTCCCGCTCGCGGGTCGTGAGAGGCTGAAGCATCCCCGCGGCACTGTCGCCAGGTTGAGCGACGGGCGGCTTCGGTGCGTCGAAGGCCGCGAGCACCCGGCGGGTGTACTCGCCGGCGAGTCCCCGCGCCGTCGCGTGGCGCAGCAGCTCGCGCATGCGGCTGCCCTCGTCGAGAAACACGCGGAGGTAGCCCTCGGGCTCGGCGAGCCCCAGCGCCCGGGTCAAAGAGTCGAGCGCGGGACGAAGATTGCCGAGCGCGTGCTGCGCCAGGGCGTGGAGCGCAAGGATCTCGATGAGGTTTCCGACTCTCCCGCCAGCTTCCGCCGCCGTGGTTAGGCGTTCGAGCAGCCTGACCGCGTCGGAGGCACAACGGTCGCCATCTCGTGTGCCGTGCCTAACGATGAGCACTCTGGCGAATGTGACGTGCTCGAACTCGCGAAGGAAGCTGAGATCCTCGTCAACGGAGAGCCGCGTCTTGCGCGACCATTCCATCGCGTCGCCCACGCTTCCCAGTGCGAGGTGAACGCGTGCCCGCAATGCGGGTATCGGACGCAGGCGCGGGAGCGGATCTCGGCGTTCGTTGGCCTCGGCCTGGTTCAGCATCTCGAGTGCACTGTCCAGCTCTCCCCGCGCTTCATGCACGCGAGCCATTGCCGTACACCAACGGAGCTTGTTGCCCGTGTACGCGCTGCGGGCCGCGGATCGCGCGATGGTGTCGAGGTGCGTCATCGCCGATGGCAGATCGTTCCACTCGCGATAGACCTCACTCAGACCGATGTGTAGCTCGTCCGTTTCGGCATTCCCCGCGTGCGCGGCTTCACGCGCGAGCCCCAATCCCTTTTCATAGATGCTCACCGCTTCGCGGAGTCGGCCCTGGGCGACGCGGATGTCGCCGAGCACGAAGGTGCCGCGAACCGCGTCGAGGTCGTGCCCGACCTTTCGCATCGTCGCGAGCGCGTCGGTGAAGGTGCGGTATCCGCCCTCGAGATCGCCGCGTCCCCAGCGAGCGAGCGCCACGAGCGCGAGTCCCGAGGCGCGCGCGGCATCGTCGCCTTCTGGTATGAGCTCGAGCGCTCGCGTCGCGTGCTCCAGGCTTCCGGGCGTGTCGCCCAATGCCTGCGCGAGATACACGCGGGCCGCGGCCAGCTCCGCGCTGAGCGATCGGAAGCGCGTCTCGTCGCTGACCACCATCTCCGCTGGAGCAACTGCGTGCTCATTGGAGCTCTCGTACTTCCGCAACCACTCTTCGACGCATCGCAGTCGCGGCTCGGCGGCCTCCAGCTCGCCACTGTTCAACAAGCCCCAGGCGTAGCCCATACAGAGTACGGGTCTCTTGCGCACCACGGTCTCTGGCAGCGTCTTCACCCGGTCAAGCCACTGGGCAGACTCGTAGCTCCGATCCTTTTCGGGCCACGTCTTCTCGAGTAGCTCCGCGGCACGCTCGACGTCTTCAGCGGCCAGTGCGTGTCGGACGGCAGCATTTGGCGAGGCATGTTGCTCGTACCAGACGCTCGCCCTTTTGTGGAATGATCGCGCTGCCTGTGGATCCATTGTCTGGGACTGCCGCTGCAAGACGTCGGCGAAGAGGTGGTGGTAGCGATACCATTCGCCCCGATCATCGAGCGCCACGACGAACAGGTTCCGACGCTCGAGCTCCTCGAGGAGCGCCTGCGATCCTGTTTCGCCGGTAACCGCGTCGCACAGGGGTCCGCTCAACCGCTCGAGTATCGCGGTGCCGAGGAGAAAGCGCCGAACGTGGCCCGGCTCGGACTTGAGTACTTCCTCAACGAGATAGTCGGCGACGTACCTGTTGTCGCCAGAGAAGCTCGCGACGAATCCCGGCACGTCGCCGCGCGCCTTCATCGAGAGTGCGGCGAGCTTGAGACCCGCGATCCAGCCTTCGGTCCGCTGCTCCAGCTTCGCCGTCTCGTCAGGCGACAGCTCGAGGTCCATCACCTCGGTCAGGAACGCGGACGCCTCGCCGAGGGTGAAGCGGAGGTTCGTCGCGCGCAGCTCGGTGAGCTCGCCGCGCACACGCATCCGGGCGAGCGGCAGCCGCGGCTCGGCGCGGCTCGCGACAACGACATGCATGCGTCGCGGCAGATGATCGAGCAGAAAAGTCAGCGCGTCGTGGATCGGCGCGGCATCGATGACGTGGTAGTCGTCGAGGACAACGGTGAAGTGCGTGTCGATCGCATCGATCTCGTTGATGAGAGTCGTGAGCACCGACTCCATCGCGGGCGGCTGCGGTGACTCGAGTAGCGCGAGCGCGCGCCAGCCGATATCGGCGCGAACCCCCTGGAGTGCGCGGACGAAGTACTTCCAGAACAGGGCCGGCTCGTTGTCGTTGGCGTCGAGCGACACCCAGGCCGTCGCTTCGCCCTGCTCTCCGAGCCAGCCTGCCAGCAGGGTTGTCTTCCCGAAGCCAGCCGGGGCAATGACGACCGTGAGCTTCTGGCCGGCTCCCAGGCGGAGGACCTCGGTGAGGCGGGGGCGCGGCACGAGGTCAGAGCGTGCTCGCGGGGCATACAGCTTCGTCTCGAGCAGCGAGCCCGAGGCACTTGCTCTTTCGAAATTCCGAGGCTCGCCTGACGACTCGACGAGAGCAAGTGCGCGACTCATACTGCTCGACAGGAAGGGTGTGGAGAAGGACGGGGGAATGGTGCAGATGTTTGCACAAGGCCACAAGACTGTCGCGGGGTGCGTATGTTGAGTCGGGCGACCCAGCCCTGCGCCGTTCGGGACGAGGTGATGGCAAGCTCTGATTGTCGTATAACGATCCACATGGCCGCGAGCCTCGACGGCTTCATCGCACGCAAGGACGGCCGCGTCGACTGGCTCGAGACCTCGGACGAATTCGCGGCCGGAGAAACGATGGACCCGGCATCCGTCCAGGCCTTCCTCGAGACGATCGACTGCTATGTCATGGGCTCGCGCACCTATGAGACCGCGCTCGGCTTCGAGGCGCGAGGGTTCGGCTGGTCGTATGGCGACAAGCCCACCTTCGTTCTCACGAGCCGCACGCTTCCCCGAACTCGCGACAGCGTCCAATTCCATTCCGGCGATCTCGCCGAGTTTGTGAACGCGCGGCTGCGGCCCGCGTTCCGCAACATCTGGTTCGTCGGCGGTAGTGTGCTTTCCGCCGAGTGCCTTCGTCTCGGCCTCGCCGATGAGCTTCGCTACTCGATCCTGCCGATCCTGATCGGAGATGGAATCCCCTTCTTCGAGAAGCTCGATCGAGACGTTGCTCTTCATCTCGCCGAGGTGAAGGCATACAGGAATGGGATGGTGGAGCTGCGGTACGAGGTGTCAGGGCACCCTCGTTAGGCGCTCGGCCGCGACCCGCGCGCCGTCGCCACGTACTCGCTGCGCGAGAGAGCGAGCGCGGTCGGTGACCTTAGGCGCGAGGGCGCGCTCCAGTGCCTGCGTCAGCGACTCGATAGCTGGCGCACTCGCCGCATGCGCGGTGCCACTACTGAGCTCCTCGACTCGCCGCGCCCAGTAGTACTGATCGTAGTGCTGCGGGATCACGACCTGCGCCGCGCCCGCACGCGCCGCTGCGTGGGTGGTGCCCGCGCCGCCGTGGTGGACGACGGCCGCGACGCGCCGGAACAGTGCCTGCTGATTCACCTCACCGATGCCGAGACAGTCTGGTTTATCATCCACTAATTGCAGCTCCGCCCACCCCCTCGACACAATGGCGCGCCGGCCAAGCGCGCGGGCTGCTTCGATCATCACCCGAGCGAAGTCGGCGCGCGGCACGCTGATGCTTCCGAATCCGAAGTAGACGGGCGGTGTGCCTTCGTCAAGGAACGTCTCGAGCTCCGCAGAAAGGGGGCGCTCGTCAGGCAGGATCCACGCGCCGGTCTGAAACACGGGGTCATAGTCGGGCCAGGGACCGAGCGTTGCGTCGCACGCGAGCCATGGCCGGCTCGTGTGCACGTAGCTGCGCACGTCGCCGATCGCCCCCAGGCCTAACGATTCGCGCCGCGTGTTGATCAGCGGGAGCCACGTGCCGTTCCACCGCTCCGCGTCCCGCGCCCACAGCTCGCTGTAATCAGCCATGTGTGGTGTGGGCGCGTCGCCGAGCATCGTCAGGACTGGCGGCGCATGATGCCGCGACGGCAGCACCGCCGGGCAGTACGCCGCAAAGACGTATGGAATGCCCATGCTCTCGGCTATAGACGGCGCCGCGACCTGGAGCGCCGTGGCGCCGACGATCAGATCACAACCGCGCGCCGCCGACGCGATCGTCTCGAACTGTGCCGCAACGGTTCCCTCGAGCATCCGACGACGCTGCTCGGGCATGATTGAACCGCCGGACGGACGCGCCTTGCCGGTCGAGCGAAGCTCGGGTCCGATCGGCGTCACCCGCATGCCGAGTCCTTCGATCCATTCGCGGAAGTCGGGCGGCACGCACAGCATCACGTCGTGGCCGAGTGCCTTCAACTCCGACCCGAGCGCCACCAGCGGCTGAACGTCGCCGCGCGATCCGATCGTCGACAGCAGCACGCGCATGAGAGCTCCCGTATTTTCGAGGTCGCGAATTCTGACCCGTGCCCTCCGCCTTGCCACAAGTCCCCCCGTTCGCTACACCTTGGAATCGGGGAACGCGACCTGTCCCGACGCTCTCGGAGATCCATGCGCCGCCACGCTCTCGCCGTGCTTTCCCTTATCGTTCCCGCGGCGCTCGCGGCTCAGGCGCCGTCGCCACCGCCGCCGCTCGACGGCGTCATGATCACCTTCGCGCGCTTCGCCGACATCTTCGGCGGCCGGCTCGTGCTCGCGTTCGACTCCATTCCCGCGTCGAAGTACGACTATCGGCCGACGCCGGCGCAGCAGACGATCGGTTACATCGCGCAGCATGTCGAGACCGCGAACTACGGTCTCTGCTCGCAATTCGCGAACATGCATCCTCGGCTCACGGCGAAGGACTCGCTCGCCGACACGATCAAGGCGCGGTGGCCCAAGGACACGCTTGTCGCGCGACTGGACGCGTCGCTTCGCTTCTGCGACACGGCAATCCAGCGCGCCGGCCGGCTCGAGTCAGCGGCGATGACGAGCTATCTCCTCGCCTTCGAGACGGACCTGGCCGAGCACTACAGCCAGGTCTCGAGCTACATGCGGCTCATGGGGCTGGTGCCGCCATCGGCGCTCCCGCCGCGGGCGCGCACGGCGATCGACCTCCCCGCATCGGCGCTGCCAGCATACGCCGGCGTGTACGAGTTCGCGCCAGGGTGGGAGCTGCGCGTCACGATGCAGAACGGCGCGCTGTACGGCGTCTCCTCGTTAGGCGGCACGCCGGCGCGGCTCTGGCCGGAGAGCCCGACCGACTTCTTCCTCAAGGAGGCGGACGCGCAGGTCACCTTCACCCGAAACGCGAGCGGCGGGGTCACGGGAGCGATCGTCCACCAGTTCGGGCGCGACCGGGCAGCGAAGAAGCTCCGGTAAGCAGATCCTTCGCTTCGCTCAGGATGACAGCGAGCGCCTAACGATCCCCCGCCCTCGAACCGAACAGCCCGCGGTCGTGGAGTGTGCCCATCCACGGCCGAAGCCAGACCGTGCCGTTCCAGGCGTGCGCGAGGTACTTGTTCACCGAGTCCATCTGCGCCGGTTGGTACTGGCTCTTGTGACACGCGAATTCCTCGCGTCCCGCGGCGAGGTCGCGGGCCTCGAACGGCACGCGCACCGTGAGCAGTGACTCCGCCATGCCATTCACGGTTGGGTTCGCGGGCGGCGCCGTGCGAAGCCGTTCAGTGGGAAGCGAGGCGTAGAGGAGGTCGATTTTCGCATAACGAGCGTCGCCCTGCACGACCTGCGTCATGACGTCACCCACGAGGCGGTGGTCGGGGTGGCCCGTGCCGCCCTCCGGGCCGAAGGTGATGATCGCGGCCGGACGGACGGAGTCCACGATCGCGGCGAGCGAGCGCCTCAGGCGGCCGAGCACCTCGAACTTGGCGAGACCGCCGTCGGGGAGGCCAAGTAGGTGGAGCTGCCTAACGCCGAGCCGCTTCGCCGCGCAATTCGCTTCCTCGACGCGCGCCGCCGCGAGCGGCGGTCCGGCGGCGATCCCGGCGAAGGCGGTGACCCCCTGCGATCCGTCGGTGGCGATGACGAGGTGCGTCTCGCGTCCTTCGCGCGCGAGGCGCGAGAGGAGCGGTCCGATGACGCGCTCGTCGTCGGGGTGCGCGAAGACGGCGAGGATTGGTCGAGTGCTCTGCGCCACCGCGGCGCGCGGGAGGATTGCGGCGAGCGTCGCCGCGACGAGAATATGTCGAATCGTTTGCATATCCATACACTGCACAATTTGTCGCCCCTACGCGAGGAGTAATCGTGTCCGCTCCGTCATTCGATCGCGCCGAGTTGCTGCGCGTGATGCCAGTGGCGGTGATCGGTGAGGTCAGCGCGATCATGCCGATTCGGATGGGACTCTCGGGTGCGGGCGTCTATGGCGTCACGAGCGACCGAGGCGAGTACGTGCTTCGCGTGCAGGGCGAGGACGCCGGCGATTTCTGGCCGCAGCACATTCGCATCCTGCGCCGCGCGGCGGAGCGCGGCGTCGCGCCGCCGGTCGTGCACGTGGATGAGGACGCACGCGCCGTGCTCTCGGTGCGCGTCGCCGGTGTGCCCCTCCCCGCGGCGCTGGGCGATCCCTCGCAGCGCGAGCGCGCGATCCGGGACGTCGTCGCACGTGTGCGTTCGCTGCACGAGATCGATAGAACCGGAATCGACGAGCGAGATGGCGTCGGGTTCGCGCGCGGCGTCTGGGAGCAGCAGCGGCGTCGCGCGGGATTCCCGACGTGGGCAGCCGGTGCGAGTTCAGCGTTCGATCACATCGCCGCGGTGCTCGCGCGCGACCCTCGGCGCGTCGTGAGCCACAACGACGTGAATCCCGGAAACGTGCTCTGGGACGGCACGCGCGCCTGGCTCGTGGACTGGGAGGTCGCGGGACTCTGGCATCCGTACTACGATCTCGCGGCGTTCGTGACCTTTCTCGCGATGGATGCCGAGCGCGGATACGATCTCCTCGCGCTGCAGGAAGGTTCGGCCGTGGATGCAGAGGCTCGCGAGACATTCGCTGCGATGCGGCAGCTCGTCGCGCTCGCGGTGGGGAGCATCTTTCTGAGCATGGTCCCGGATCTGTCGGTGCTCTCGGCGACCGCGCGGGAGGACGCGCCGACGCAAGCCGAATGCGGTGCGGCGATGCGGCTTGGAGAGCTCGATCTCCAGACGCCGGCAGGGAGAGCGCGGTTCGGGCTGGCGTTTCTTCGAACGGCGATGGAGAGTTGAGTCGAACCGCTTGGCCGATTCCGCCAGAGAGGACCCGTATGCGTCGGCTCTTCGCGATGGTCGCAGGACTCTGCAGCGCCTTTTTCATCTTCTACACTGTCCGCTTGCTCACGGTAACGCGCTTCTTCACGCAGCTTCGGCCAGGCGGCGGCGGCGCATGGATAGGCCTCGTGGTGTTCCCCGTGCTCGCCTTGCTGTTGGCGTGGGCCGCGATCCGCCTCTGGCGCGGGCTACCGAGAACAACGTGAGGGCGATCCTTCGCATCCTCGTCACTGTCGCCGCAGCGGCGTGCATCCTCTCACGGGGCGCAGTCGCACAGGCGCGATCGGCGGCGGCGAGTCCCGTCGGTGTCTGGCGAGGCACGTCGCTATGTCTGGTGCGTGAATCGCCCTGTCACGACGAGACCGTGGTCTATCGGATCACCGCCGCAGTGGCGGTCGACAGCTTCTCGATCGACGCGCGGAAGATCGTGAATGGACAGGAAGAGGAGATGGGCATCCTCGATTGCCTATTCACGGATGCTAACGCCGAGCTTCGGTGCATCATACCGAGAGCCATTTGGAGTTTCAGCGTTCGCCGCGACAGCCTGGTCGGTGAGCTGAGGTTGCGCGACGGGACGGAGTTTCGCGACGTCCGAACAGTGCGCTCGCGTCCGACGCCACCGGCACGCGATCCCCACACTCCGGGATTCGTCGACGCGACCGAGCTCCCAGATGGCGCGGTCCCTTCGCCTAACGTCGATGGAAATTTCATCATCGGGACGACGCATGCGGCCGCGCCCGAGTTGACCATCAGGAGCGACGTGCCGCACGGCGCCGTCTACACGTTCACGATGCGCTCCGCCGATAGTCGGATCTATCCCGGCATCAGGCGCGACTCCGGCACCTTCGGCGTTCCCGACCCTGCCGACTCGGCAAAGCTCGTCGTCACCACGAGTCATCCGTCGCCGTATACGCGTCGCGTCGCGCTCTACGTGCCGGCGCAGTATGTCCGAGGCACCGCCGCGCCGTTCATCGTGGGCGCTGACGGGCCCGACTCGCTTCTCTTCGTCGCCCTCGACAATCTCATCGCCGCGGAGCGCGTCCCGGTTATGATCGCCATCTCGATTGGCAATGGTGGTGGCGATGCGCAGGGGAGTGAGCGGGGCCTCGAGTACGACACGATGTCCGGACGCTACGCGGAGTTCGTCGAAACGGAGGTACTGCCGCTGGTCGAACGCCAGTATGGTGTGACGCTGAGCAGAGATCCCAACGAGCGGGCAACGATGGGAAACAGCTCCGGCGGCGCCGCCGCGCTCACCATGGCCTGGTATCGCACCGATCTCTACTACCGCGTGCTCGCCTATTCACTCACGGCGGTGAACCAACAGTGGCCGTCGAGCGCGGAGACGCCGCACGGTGCGTGGGAGTATCACGAGCATCTGATCCCGAACAGCCCGCCCAAGCCAATCCGTATCTGGATGATGGTCGGCGATAAGGATCTGCTCAACCCGAACCCAATGCGCGACGGAATGCACGACTGGGTGCTCGCGAACGAGCGCATGGCCGCCGCGCTCGCGGCCAAAGGGTATCACTATCAATTCGTCTTCGCCCGCAACGCGTTCCATGTCGATCGCGACGTGCGGCAGCAAACACTACCCGAAGCACTCGAGTGGCTCTGGCGGCACTAGTTGCACCACGTCACTGCACATGAAGCTCTCGCGATCCACTGTGGTGTGGCTGATCCACTCTATGACGTGACGACACAAGCCAACGCGAGCGGCGATCATGCAACCTGAGCTTGTGCCGACTGTCCTCGTCACTGGGGCTACGAGTCGAGTGGGGCGTCTCGTCGTCGACGAGCTTCTCCGCGCCGGCGTCCGCGTCCGCGCGCTCACACGACGGCCGGATCAAGCAAGGCTCCCACGCGATGTCGAAATCGCAATTGGGGACCTCACCATTCCGTCGTCGCTCGACGCCGCTGTCGACGGGATCGATGCCAGCTTCCTCGTCTGGACGGCTCCAGTCGCGAGCGCGGAGGCCGTCATCGCGCGGCTTGCGGCGGCACCCTCAGGAGAGCGACGGCGCGTTGTCTACCTCTCGTCGCCACACCGAACGCCGCACCCTTTCTTTCAGCAGCCGAACCCGTTGCGTGGTCTGCATGCCGAATTGGAGCGACTGCTGGCCGCGACGGCGGCAGATTGCGTTGTTCTGCGCCCGGGAATCTTTGCCTCGAACGCGCTGCTCTGGTGGGCACCGCAGATTCGGCTCGGCGATGTGGTGCGCTGGCCGTTCGGTGACGCTGAGACGGCGCCGATCGATGAGCGCGACATCGCCGCGGTCGCCGCGCGCCTGCTGCTCGACGATGAGCCCTACTCGCGCGACGTCGTCGTGACCGGCCCGGCTTCACTCAGCCAGGCAGCGCAGATCCACGCGATTGGAGCAGCGCTTGGGCGTCCGCTCCGATTCGAGGAGCTGTCGCCTGACGAGTTCCGTCGCGAAACGGCGGGAGCCTGGCCAGGAGCCGCGGTGGAGATGCTGCTCTCCGCGTGGCGCGCGACGCTCGGTCATCCGGCGTTCGTGACATCCACAGTGGAGGATATTTTGGGAATGCCGGCTCGCACTTTCGCCGCGTGGGCGGGCGATCATACAATTGCGTTTCGCCGGACCGCGACCAGCGCTGGCGCAATTCAACGAGATCGTTAGGCAGCAAGACCAACGGGAGGCGACGAATGGCGAAGGTGACCGGCGTCGGCGGCGTGTTCTTCAAGAGCACTGGCGACCGCGCGGCATTGGCAGCATGGTATCAGAAGCACTTGGGCATGCCGCTCGCCGACTTTGGCGGCGCCGTCCTCAGATGGCCAGACGACAAGGCCGAGGACGGCGGCCTCACGGTGTGGCACGTCGCGGGGAAGGACAGCAAGTGGTTCAGCCCAAGCGATTCGTCGTTCATGATCAACTACCGCGTCGACGACCTCGGTGAGCTGCTCGAGCAGCTGCGTGCCGGCGGCGTGACGATCGTTCAAGGACCGGAATCGCACGAGAACGGCAAGTTTGCGTGGATCATGGACCCGGACGGCAACAAGATCGAGCTCTGGGAGCCGAAAGCCTGGGACGACAAGAACAAGGGCGCCTGAGCTACTTCTTCTGACCGTCAGTACTAGGCAGATTCCGCTGGCACTCTCACCAGACCCAGATGATCGACAGCGCCTACTTCGAGCACCGACTCGCGAAAGATGTGGCAACCATAGGCGACGCTGCCGTCGTCGAGATTCGCCTGCGTAATGGCCAGCTCCATCGCGTGCACAAGATCCTCTCCGTCGAGAACGGCTACGTCGTTCTCGAGGCCTATGATCTCAGAGGCAACGAGGCGATCTGGAAGGAGCAATGGCAGGAACAGGTCTTTCACGCCAAAGGCTCGAATGCGGTGAGCCGCGCCGTCGTTCCGTACGAGAGCATCATCGACGTGCTGATCTTACGCGGCCAGGCCGGGGGCCAGCCGCGCATCGGCTTCGGCACCAATCGGTAGCGCGCGCCTTTCCCCCTTGCCAGCGCCAACGAATGAGCTGGTTTCATAAGCAGAAGCCGCGACGTTCCCTACGACCGGAGCACTGTGAACGTTGCCACCGCCGGCCAGCGGCGGAACAGATTCTCCTCCTCTGGCAACAAGCCGACCTGGCATCGGCAGACGCGGCGCGGGACTGGTGGCTCTGCACCGAGTGCGCGAGCGATCTTCGCCGCGGCGAATCCGTTCAGTAGTAGCTGTACGTCGCGCCGACCTCGAACTGCTGGCCAGTTTGCGTGCCGCTCGTGAACGTCAGAATGCCCGCCTTGTTCACCGGACGGTTCTGCGCGTCGAAGCCATACGTGTACTCGACGACGTAGTGATCGCCGTCGCCGGTATGGGTGATGCGCCGCGGATTGTTCTTCTGCAGCTGGACGCGCGGGAGCAGAATGAGATGGTCGAAGAACTCCTGATGCAGTAGCTCGAAGCTGTCGACGTTCATGCCATTGTCGTAATTCTCGAAATGGTCGGTGAACGTTGCATCGGGCTGCACGCCATCGATCGCCGGGAGATGCTCCGTGAGATCCGAGAGATTCCCGTCCGCACCGTACGCCATCGTCATCGTCTTATCGACGACGAATCCGCTCGCGGTCTTTCGCTGGCGCTCCAGGCGGACGAGCCTCGCGCCGTCGTACGCCAGGCGGACCTGCGTGAAGACGCCGGCCGAGCCCACATAGTCTACCTGCGCGACGTTTCCGGCATTGTCATAGCTGTAGACGAGCCGGTCGTGATTCACGACGATCGTGTTCTGAATCTCGCTCAGCCGGCCGCTGGTGTAGCTGAGCGTGTAGCTCGTGAGGCCCGACGCGAAGGACGCGTTCGTCATGCGCCCTGTCGGGTCGTACGCAAAGTGGTAGTACGGCGACGGAAGGCGCGGGACGACGATGTCCTCGAGGAGGACAGCGGGGAGAGGGTCCGGCTGGGGCGCAGTGGCAGGCGCGCTGTCGGTGCCGCAGCCAGCGACGGCCGCAACAAGGCAAAACACGATTCGGTAGCGATTGCTGAGCATCCGGGAGCCTCCTCCAGTATCACCCAGTAAACGGAGAAGCGGCCGCCCAGCGGTCACGCCTTCATATTGTCGGAGTCGGCTCGGGTTGTGCGGTTGCAGCGACGCTCTGATGCCCATCTCTGATTATCTTCGCGACCTGCGCGCGCTGGTCGGCGGCCGTCTCCTCCTCTTGCCAGGCGTCGCCGGGATCGTGCGCGACGCCGACGATCGCGTCCTCTTCATTCGCCGCGCGGACAATGGTAAGTGGGGACTGCCGGCGGGCGCGATCGACCCCGGCGAGACGCCCGCCGACGCAGTCGCGCGCGAAGTACGCGAGGAGACCGGCCTCGAGGTACGGCCCACGCGCATCGCCGGCGTATTCGGCGGGCAGGGCTTCCGCGTCCGCTACGAGAACGGCGACGAAGCCGAGTACACGGTAATCGTCTTCGATTGCGAGGTCGTCGGCGGCGCTCTGTCACCGGCGGACGGCGAGGCGCTGGAGCTGCGCTACTTCACGCCTGACGAAGCACCGGAGCTGCAGGTGGCGTATCCACGCACGCTCTTCGAGCCATTACGCGACACCTCCGAGCCGCCGCAGTTCGACCGGGCCCGTTAGGCAAGGCGCACCCAACCCACGGTAACCCGGCCGTCCTGGCGCCATACCGCTTACGGAGCGATCGCGCTGGCCTCGACGCGGAAATCGTTGACGATGCCGTTTCCCTGGAAGCCGACGTACTTCACGCCGGTCACCGCGAACGGAATCGCCGCCGTCGGTACGCCCTGCACCGAACCGACGACCATTCCCGTCGACGGATCGTAGCTGACCGCGATCTCGTTGTAGTTCTGGAGTACGACCGTGCCGGACACCATCTGCCCTTTGAGGCCGTTGGTGTGGAGCTCCCACGTTGCGACGCTGCCGAGGCCACCCGGCGTCGTGCGCGGCATACGGAGTACGATCCAGGCGGCAGCGGAGCTCTCGAAGTTGCCGGCCAAGGCGCCGGAGGGAGTGAATCCCACGGCGGTCGTGTACCAGCCGGCGATCGCTTTGACCGAGACCTTGATCGGTCCGGCCGGTTGCGCGAATGGCAGCAAGGCATCGTTGTTGGACTCGGTCGAGGGCGTGACGTCGCTCGCCAGCACCCCGTTCTCTCCGGGCTGGTCGTATGATCCCGCGGGCTCGACCGCGGTCGGATCCAGCGATGCAGAGGCGAACGCCCATGTCGGCGTCTGCCGCGAGTCCGGTGTCATCCACACTTCCGCACTCGTGTTCGGCCACTCGGCGCGGAGTTGATTGATGCTCTTCGACAGGAAGACGGAGACCGCGTTACCAGCGGCGTCGTAGCGAATCGGCATACCGGTTCCGAGCGGGTCGAAGCCGAACGAGTCGCGGAGATAGATGGGGCCGGCGAGCGGCGGTGCCGGGGGTAGCTGAACGCCGCCACCTCCACCACCGCCACCTCCACCACCTCCGCTTCCTCCACTTCCGGATCCTTGCGAGAATGCGGGGGCGATCGGTACTGCTGGCGACATTGGCGATAGATCGGTGCAGGCCGAAGCGAGAACGCTGGCCGAGAACAGGGCGGCGAGGAGGAGAGAGCGAGTAGCCACGGAAGACTCCAGTTGTTGCGATGTAGTTGAACGTGGGGGCGGACGCGGAGTCTCCAGGCAAGTGCGAGTCCCTCTGCCCATTAAAGCAGTTCACCTCGTAACCGCCTGACATCACGGAAGATGCGGGTTCGCGTCGCCTGACCATCATGGCCGCGGCCGTAATGGATCGATGCGCAGTTGGATTGTTTCGTGACAGTTCGCGCTCGATCGCCTAACGATTCAGGGAGACACCATGACCAAATGGATGACGGCAGCAGCAGTGGCGTTGCCACTCTGGCTCCATGCGAGCTGGGCTCCGTCGCGAGACGCACCGCATTTTGCAGCGCCGGAAATCATCGTTGCTTCCGGCGGCCCGCTCCTCCGACGCGTCGTCCTCGCCGACATCACGGAGAATCTTCGTCTCATGCTCGCGATGGGTGGGCGAACAGCGTTCCAGGAGAGCTCGCTCGGTAGCCGTCCTCGCATTCGCGTCGCGATGTATTGGGGCACTCAGTGGCGCGGCAGGCTCGATCTCCCCGATTCAGTCACAGTATTCGCCGGCGACGGCGCGCAACCGGGGGCATTCTATCCCGCCGTTCGCGGGCAGCCGGCACTCTGGGTATTTGGAGCCTACGGGACCACGTCGGCGAGCGTGCGCGGCGTCGCCGCCGAGGGACTGGAGATTCTCTCGAAGCACGAGATTCCTACGACAGTAAGATAGAACCGTCTTGATGTGAATCATCTGCCTAACGATCGCTACAGCCACTCGCCAGTCGTTCCTCACGATGCTCATCACCATTCTCGGATCCGGTCTGATGGGGAGCGCGCTCGGCACCGCCTGGGCGCGCGCCGGCCACTCCGTCGCCTTTACCTACTCGCGCGACCGGGCCAAGCTCGACCAGCTCGCGCGGTCCGCAGGGAACAGCGCGATCGCGGCAGCGCCTAACGAGACCGTACCCGAGTGCGAGGTCGTGCTCGTGAGTGTGCCATGGCATCGGCTGGACGACGCGCTCGAGACCGCGGGCGGGGCCGACGCCTTCGCGAACAAGACGGTCGTCACCTGCTCGCTGCCGATGCGTCCGGACGACTCCGACCTTGCCATCGCGCACGATACGTCCGGCGCCGAGGAGCTCGCGCGACGTCTTCCCGGCGCCCGCGTCGTCGCCGCCTTCAACACGATCCCGTCGGAGCTCATTAGGCCACCGCTGTTCGACATCGCCAGTAGCGAGCGGCCGGAGGTGCTGATCTGCGGCGACGATCGCCGCGCCAACGACGTCGCCGACACACTCGCGCGGGACGCGGGCTTCACACCGGTGCATGTCGGCCGGCTCCGAATGAGCCGCTGGGTCGAGCCATTCGGGCTCGTGGTCGGCCAGTTAGCGTATGCTCAAGAGCGGGGCCCCGCGCTCGGCTATCGCTTCCTGTCGTATCCCGAGTACCCGATGCCGGACCACCCACTGCCGGTTCACATCGCTCGGGGAGACGGCACGCTCGCGGCGACCGTGTCGGTCTACGGGGGCAACGAGGTGGAGGAGAACGGAGCCCTGCTCGAGCAATTCAAGACGGACGCGGTCGCCCGACTCGTGCCGGGAATGGCGTTCGCGGGAACCAGCGTGCAGCCTTCGGACAGAGGGCAACACATGGCGGCCTTCACGTTCGGCGAAGAGCACATGCCCGAGCCACTCGAGGCGTTCCTCGAATGGTTGCGCCGCCATCCGGCCGTGCGTCTCATCGAGATCCAATACTCGACAGCCGAGACGTAACTCGCTCGCGCGTCGCGCCGTACGCAGCACCGAACAGCGCACCCCAACCATTCGTCCCAGGGCGCTGTCCAACGCAGGTCTCGTACGGAATCACTCATGCTCCTTCACGCGCTCCTCACCGGCGCCAGTCTCGTCCTGCCGCCGCAGAAGTCTCTTCCGGTCTCGAAGCCCGCCGATCGCGGGCCCTCCGTGCCGATCGCGGCCGTCGCCGTGCGCACCCGCGAGGCGCCCGTCCTCGACGGTCGCAACACCGACCCCATCTGGCAGAGCGCGCCGAAGATTTCCGACTTCCGGCAGTTCGCGCCGCACGTCGACGGCAACCCGACCTTCCGTACGGAATTTCAGTCGGCGTACGACGAGCACAACCTCTACGTCTTCGTCCGGATGTACGATCCGCATCCCGACAGCATCATGCACGCGCTGTCGCGACGCGACGTCCGCGGCCCGTCGGATCAGATCAAGATCCTCATCGACTCCTATGGCGACAAGCGCTCGGGGTACGAGTTCGCGGTGAACCCGGACGGCGTGAAGCGCGACTATTCGATCAGCAACGACTCGCAGGAAGACGATTCCTGGAATGGCGTCTGGGACGCCGCAACCACGGTCGACTCGTTAGGCTGGACGGCCGAGTTCCGCATCCCGCTGTCGCAGCTCCGCTACGCCAACCAGCGGAGCCACACCTTCGGCTTCGGCGTCTGGCGCGACATCGAGCGGCTCGTCGAGCGCGACGCGTGGCCCGTGTACTCGCCCGACCGCAACGGACTCGCGTCGCAGCTTGGGAAGCTCGACGGGATCAGCGGCATCTCCAGCGCGCAGCGCCTCGAGGTCACACCCTATGCCGTGACCAAGAACGTTCAACGCAACCTCGCCAACTCGCGCTTCGGCCGCGGCCAGGATTTCTCCGCCGGTGCCGACATCAAGTACGGCCTGACGCCTAACGTCACACTCGACGCCACCGTCAACCCTGATTTCGGCCAGGTGGAGGCGGACCCCGCGGTGCTCAACCTGTCGGCGTTCGAGACGTTCTACGCCGAGAAGCGCCCCTTCTTCGTCGAGGGGACGGGACTCTATCAGTTCCAGCTCAACTGCTACATCGTCGTCGACTGCAGCACGAACGAAGGGCTGTTCTACTCGCGCCGCATCGGCCGCTCGCCGTCGCTGCGCGACTACTACGGCGACGCGAGCACGCCGAACGCGACGCCGATCGCCGCGGCGACGAAGCTCACAGGGCGCACGGGCAATGGTCTTTCGTTCGGCCTCCTCGACGCCGCGACCGAACGCGTGAACGGCCCCTTCGCCCATACGGTCGAGCCGCCGACCAACTATGCGGTTATTCGTGCGCAACAAGATCTGCGCGGTGGCGAGGCCGGCATCAGCATCATCGGCACAGCCGTCAATCGCGGTCTCGATAGCTGGACTTCGCCGTATCTCCACAGCAGCGCCTACACCGGCGGCGCGACCTTCCGCAACCGCTTTCACAAGAGCGAGTACGAGCTCTTCGGCCAGTTCGCCGCCTCGCAGGTGGTCGGTTCCGCCGAAGCGATCGACAGCACCCAACGCTCCTCTGTGCACTATTACCAGCAGCCCGGGGACAAGCTCGTCGAGGATCCGACGCGCACCTCGCTCGGCGGCCATGAGGAACAGCTCAAGTTCGGAAAGTACGGCGGTGGCTTCACCCGTTTTGAGTCGAGCATCCTCAGGCAGTCGGCCGGCTTCGAGGTGAATGACCTCGGCTATCTCCGCCGCGCCGACATCCTCGATTGGAGCACGTGGGGCGCGCTCACCTTTCAGAACGCGCACGGCATCTATCGTTGGCTGCAGGTGAACGGGAACCACTGGGAGCAGTGGAACACGTCCGGGACGCGGCTCGAGAACGCGTTCAACTTCAACGGGCACCTGGGCCTGTTGAACAACTGGAATGTTCACCTGGGCAGCACCTTCGCGCATCTCACGCCGAGCTTCTGCGACCGGTGTACGCGCGGCGGGCCGCTGCTCCGGCAATCGAGAGGGTTCTATCCGTGGGGCGGTATCAACTCCGACGAGCGGAAGCCGATCTCGGGAGGGATGTGGGCGAACCTCAACTTCGGCGACGGGGGACGGACCCACGGCACGTCGCTCAGCCCCTACGTCAGCTTCCGCTTCTCGACACGTCTCCAGGCGCAGCTCGGCACGAATCTCTACTGGGGTCAGGACAACACCCAGTGGTTCGGCAACTTCACCGACGCGTCGAGCATCACGCATTATACGTTTGCTCATCTCGACCAGCGGCAGATCTCGTTGAGCACGCAGCTGAGCTACGCGCTCACCCGCGACCTGACCTTCGAGTTCTACGGCCAGCCCTTCGTGGCGACGGGGCACTACACCAACATCCGCGAGACGAGCGCGACGCCTGGCGCAGCGCACTACGACGACCGCTTCCGCGCGTACACGCCGCCGCCCGACGCCGACAGCTCGTTCAAGTCGACGTCGCTGCGGAGCAACTCCGTGCTGCGATGGGAGTATCGTCCCGGCTCAACGCTGTATCTCGTCTGGACGCACGGCCGCGACGATTACGAGAACAAGTTCGCCGAGAATTCCTGGATGACGGACTATCGTGATCTCTTCCGACTCCATCCGGACAACACGTTCCTCATCAAGGTCGCGTACTGGCTGAACCGCTGACCCACTCACGCTTGCTGGTGAGACGATTCGCAGCGTTGCTCCTCGTCGGACTCGTGTGGCCAGCCAGCGCTGGCCACCAGGTCGGCCAGCGACCCGATCTCCCTGCCCTCGAGCGATGGCTGCGGCGAACGGCGGATTCGGCGGGCTTCTCGGGCGTCGTGCTCGTTGAGCGCGGCGGACGCGTTCTCCTCGATCGCGCCTACACACCTTCCGGCCGGCGCGGCCTAACGACCGAGAACGCCTTCTGGCTCGCGTCGACGACGAAGCAGTTCACGGCGGCGGCGGTCCTCAAGCTCGTCGATCAGGGCAAGCTCGCGCTGAGCGATTCGCTCTATCACTTCTTCCGCCGCCTGTCCCGCGACGCGCGTGCCATCACCGTCGAGCAACTCCTTACCCACACCTCCGGTATCGCGCCATCCGGTGCCGCCGAAGGAATCACGGAGCGCGAGGCGGCAGTGCGAGCGATCTTCGCCGAGCCGCTGCGTCGACCGCCGGGCGATTCCTACCATTATGAGGACGAGGACTACACCGTCCTCGCCGCGATCGTCGAGTCGGTGGCGGGCGTGCCGTACGAGGCATTCGTCGAGCGCGCGCTGCTCATCCCCGCTGGTCTCACCCACACCGGCTTCTGTGGCCGGCTCGCGCCTAACGTCTCGATCGCGCCGTCGGCTGGTGCGCCGGCCGTTCCGCCGCCCTGCCGCGGCGGAAGCACCCCCGTCGATTGGGCAGACCGCGGCGCCACGGGTCTCGTTGGAACTGCGAGCGATCTCCTGAAGTGGACCCGCGCCCTTCGCGGCGGGAGGATCCTGTCCGAGGAATCCCGCGAGGAGCTCGAGCGGGGGAAGGTACTCGTGAGGCGCGAAGGCGGCAGCGACGTCTATTACTCGTTTGGCGCGCGCATCTACATGGACGGCGATCGGCGCCGCGAGGTCTGGCATTCGGGCTACGACATCCGCGTGGGCCAGAGCAGCACGGTGCGCCTTCTCGACAGCGGCCTCTGGATCGTCGTGCTCGCGAACTCGGGGCTGGACGCCGGCGGCCAGCCATGGGCGGCAGCAGTCGCGCACGTCATCGATACCTGCCTGGCGGAATCGACGACGCGCTGTGTCGCGCGGGAGAGCTCGCCCTAGCCTCGATCTCGACGAGGCGAACGTGACGGGCCCCACGGCGGGAGCGTCGGTAGGTGTCCCCTCTCGCCTCTCCATGACTGACGCCGTTCGCACGACCCCCGCCACCGCCGACCCAGGCACCGCGATCCGCTACGCCGCGGACTGCTCCCTCATCGTCGCGGGGCTCATGCTGCCCATAGCGATCGTCGCCGCGCTCTTCCAGCCGTCCTGGTCGCGCACGACGGTCTGGCTGCCCATCCTCTTCATGCTCTTCGCGGCCGGTCCGTTCGTTCTCGTTGGCCGCGCACTGAAGCGAGAGGGGGCGACATGGGCGATTGGCGCTGCCACGGGCCTCGGATGGACCGCGATGTTGTTGATCATCGACGTCGCGCTCTTCGGCGACAGCCTGCGTGTGATCTGGGCACGCGGCGGCGGCCTCCTCTGGCTGTTGATGGGCTACCTGCTGGCAGCCCACGGAATGCTCAGCGACGTAATGCCGACATCGGGGTACGTGCTCTTCATCCCGCTCTTCTTCGCCAGCGCCTATCTCGCCAAGCATGCTTACCGCGCGCGCGCGGGAATCGATCTCCTCACGAATCACGAGTGGTTCCGCGGGTGGGCCATCTCCGTTGGCTATGTGCTCGTGGGCCTGCCGGTCTTTCTCAAGATCGCCAGCAACGTCGAGACGAGGGAGATCGCGAAGCGCGACGAGCGGAGCAAGCACTTCGCGCAGGCGAACGTCGATGTTCGTAAACTCTTACGTCGCGTCCAGAACTGCCTCTACTGGTACGAGAGTGAGCACCCTAACGAGGGCTTCCCGCGCGACCTCGGCGCCGTGGGTCCCGGCGGGACCGCCTGCTTCGACACGGCATCGATGACGGGCACACTCGCGCACTCGCGCGTGCGCTACGCCGCGAATGCGCCGGACAGCACCGGCCGCGTCACCGGCTTCTGGCTCGTGGCCGAGCCGATGAGCGAGGAAGCGTTCTGGCGCAAGCAGTACTACGCGGACGAATCCGGCGTGGTGTATTACGCCGACCTCCTGGGGCGCGACGATGCGATGTTCTACCATCGTAAGGCCCCGGACTCGCCGCTGCCGCCGCCAGGCGAGCAGCTCGAGATCGTGGACTCGCCCGTCCAGGAGCTCCGCTCGATTCAGGAATGTCTGCATCAGCCCATCGACTACCAGGGAATAGTGTTTCCAGTCCGCGTCGAGTCGCGAGGATGCACGAGGCGGGAGTGGATCGACGCCGATGGCGACATGCTCTTCTCCGTCTCTTCACGCTTCGCGAGTGACGTCATGGGTGGCACGTATTCGCTCGTGTATCGGCCGCGTCGCGCTCTCACGGAGACGACGGCCGCCGGTTACATCATGGAAGCGAGACCCGTGGAGTTCGGCGTGGACGGCGTGCGGAGCTACTGGACGGACGAGCTCGGGCGCATCCACTGGACGCGAGAGAACCGCGCCGCCACCGCCGATGATCCCGTGATCGAGGAATGCGATCTCGGGCGGCCGTGCGAAGGTTGATCATCTACTAAACCACCACCGATGCGTATCCCCCTGCTCGCCGCCGCCATCGCGGCCGTCGTGTTGACCCCGCCAGCCCGAGCGCAAATAGGAACATTGCGAGTGGTCCGCGCGACGCCCACCGCCGACGCTGGCCCGATGCAGCAGATCAGCGTCGCCTTCGATCGGCCGGTAGCCGGCTCGCTCGACCGATCGGTGGATCCGGCGACGATCTTCCACATCGAGCCGGCGGTGCGTGGTCGTCTCGAGTGGCGCGACCCGGTGACGATTCGCCTCACGCCGGCGGCGCCGCTCACGTCCGGCGCGCGCTACACCATCGCCGTCTCCAACAACTTTCGCGCGATGGACGGCAGCGCGCTCGCCGAGCCGTACCAGTTCACCTTCCGCGTGCATGGCCCGCTGCTGCTCGCGGGCACACCGGTGTCGTCCGGCGGCGGTGATCACGTCGAGCCGAATCAGCGCTTCGCCCTCGTGTACTCGTCGCCCGTCGATCTGCCGACACTCACCGGCACGGCGTACATCGAGATGAGCGCGACCTGCGGCGGCGACAAGGTAATCCGCCTGGACGCCGTGTCCCAGCGTCCGATCGAAAGCGGCGACCGCGGCGACATCCGTGAAGCAGGCGGCTACGAGCGCGATCACTCGACCGACTCGTTGCGACGCGTCGTGCAGCTCGCGCCGCGCGCGCCGCTGCCGCGCGGCTGCCGCGCGGAACTCATCGCACCCTCCGAGCTGAGCGCGGAGGGTTCGCGCGGCACCGCACGCTGGGCCTTCTCGACGTACGGTGATCTTCACATCGAGTCGCTCAAGTGCAACGAGGCGTACTCCCAGAGCTGCCCGAACGGGCCGCTGACGATCGTCTTCTCGAATCCCATCAAGGGCTCCGAGGTCGCGAAGCGTCTGCGTCTCATCCCGCAAACGCCGTTCAGAGTTCGTGATACTGTCTCGGCGTTGACGTACTGGACGCTCGACGCGAAGCTCAAGCCGCGCGTGAGCTACGCGGTCGTGGCCGATACCGCATTGCGCGACGTCTACGGCCAGCCGCTACGCGGAAATCCCGCCGCTGGCTACACGACGACCGGCTTCACGCCGACGATCGTTCACCCGATCGGCCATGAGCTCGTGGAGCGCGTCGGCGGCTACCGCACGCTCGCCGTGGAGCACGTGAACGTGGACACCCTCGTGGCGACGATCGCGCCGGTTCCCGACAGCCTCGTCCCGAAGATCCTGAACCGCTATGGATGGCGCAACGACTCGCTCTGGAGCCAGCTGCAACGCGGCGCGACGGTCCAGCGGCTCCCGGTGCGCGCCGGTCTGCGGGATCAGCCGCTGATCACCGGCATTCCCCTCCCGACCATCGACGCAGCCCGCCCTCATACGTCGCCCCTGCTTGCGGTGCGCATCGAGGGCAACGGCGCCAGCGGTGAGGCGGAGACGAGCAGCTCGTCCGGCACCATCGTCCAGGTCACCGACCTCGGCGTGCACGCAAAGATCGGCTCGACCGAGGGCGCAGTCTGGGTCACAGGCGTGAGCGACGGCAAGCCGCGCGCGGGAGCCACGGTCGTGCTCCACGATCCGTTCGGTCGCGAGCTCTCCACGGCTCAGACGAACGCCGACGGGCTGGCGCGGTTCGCGTCGTTGCGCACGCTCGCGCCGCCGGCGGAGGGCGACGATCCGCCCATGCGCTATTCCGGCTTCGAGGGTTTCGTAACTGCTCAACTGGGCGCCGATCGCGCCGTGGTCGCGATCAACCAGTGGGATCCGGACCTCTCGCCGTGGCGCTTCGGCGCGTCGGCCGCGTGGGGCGACGACCGTATCCCGGTCGCCGGCGCCCTCTTCACCGAGCGCGGCATCTACCGGCCGACGGAGCGCGTCTACGCCAAGGCGATCGTGCGCGACGGCTCGTTAGGCGCGCTCCGTGCGGCGCCGGCCGGCGACTCCATCAAGTGGCGGTTTCACGACCGCGAGGACGGGATGCTCCGCGAGGTGACGGTCCCCCTTTCCGCCTTCGGCACCTCGGACCAGTCGCTCACCATTCCCGCGAACGCACCCGTCGGCTACTACAACGTCGACATCCAGGTGAAGCGGCTCGGCAGCTGGCGCACCATCGCGAGCGCCGGCTATCGCATCGCGGAGTACCGGCCGCCCGAGTTTCTCGTCGACATGACGAGCGCCGATTCCACTCTCGTCGTAGGCGGGAAGCTTACCGCGAAGCTGCAGGCGCGGTATCTCTTCGGCGCGCCGATGGGCCGCGCCGCCGTCTCCTGGCAGGCAAGGCAGACGATCATGTCGCCGTGGGAGCTTTCGGTTCCGGGCTTCGACGCCTGGTCCATCGGTGAGACGTCCGGATGGTGGGAGGAGGACGAGAGCCGCGAGGAGCACGTCTTCGCGAGCAAGCCGGACACCCTCGATCCACGCGGCGGTGGCAGCTTCAGCATCGCCGCGCCCGAGTCGCAGAAGGGCCGCCCGGCGCGCCTCACGATCGAGGCGACCGTCACGGACGTCAATCGCCAGGCAGTCGGCGCGAGCACGTCGGCCATCGTCTACCCGGCCGACTTCTACATCGCCGTCAAGCCGTTAGGCAGGACGTATTTCTGGCGCACCGGCTCTCCTCAGGCCGTTGCGGTCGTGGCGGTGCGGCCGGACGGGCATCTCGTGCCGGGCGTTCGCATCAGCGGAACGGTCGTCCGCCGCGAGTGGCACCGCGTGAGGCGCGAGCGCGACGGAGTGTCGGAGCTCGTTGGGGAATGGGTCTCCGATACGGTCTCTCACTGCACCGTGACCACGACCGCCGACACGACGACGACCTGCGGCGTATCGCCTAACGACGGCGGCATCTACATCGTCAGCTTCAGCGCTACAGATCGCGCGGGGCATCCCGCGACGACCAGCATCGAGCGCTGGGTCGTCGGCCCGGGCTGGGTCCCGTGGAGCGACGAGACCCAGTTCAAGATGGACGTCATTCCGGACCGTGCTCGTTATGCCGTGGGCGATACGGCCACCATTCTCTTCGCGTCGCCGTTCACCAACGCCGACGCATGGGTCGTCGTCGAGCGTGAAGGCCTCATCGAGCAGCGCCGGGTGCACATCGGCTCCGGCTCGACGACCCTCAAATTCCCGATCACCGAAGCGTACGCGCCGAACGTCTTCGTCTCGATCCTCGTGGCGCGCGGACGCGTCGCGCCGCCCAAGACGATGGAGGACGGTGGCCGACCGACGATCCGCGTCGGCTACACCGAGCTGCGAGTCACCCCCGAGGTCAAACGCCTAACGGTTGCCATCGAGCCGGAGAAAGCCGAGTACCGCCCGGCCGACAGTGCGCGCGTGCGGGTGCGCGTGCGCGACGCGCTCGCTCACGGCTCGAAGAGCGAGGTCACCCTCTGGGCCGTAGACCAGGGGGTGCTCGCGCTCACGAATTACAAGACTCCTGATCCAATAGACCTCATCTACCGCGAGCGTGGCCTCGGCATGCACCTCGCCAGCAACATGACCTCCGTCGCGCCGCAGATCCCCGAAGGCGAAAAGGGCAAGCGCGAAGCAGGCGGCGGTGGCGGCGCGACTGGAGCAGACATTCTCCGCTCGCGATTCAAGACGACCGCCTTCTTCCTCGGTTCCGTCGTCACCGACGCCGACGGAAACGCGACGACCACAGCGAAGCTGCCCGACAACCTGACGACGTTCAGGATCATGGCCGTCGCCGTCACCGCTGGCGACCGTTACGGCAAGGGCGAGTCGAGCCTTCTCGTCACGCGCCCCTTGCTCGCGCGACAGGCGCTGCCGCGCTTCGTGCGCGAGGGCGACAGCTTCACCGCCGGCGCGGTCATCAACCGGCGTGACGGAGCTGCCGTCCCAGTGACAGTGAAAGCGACGTCAAGCGGCGTTGCCCTTCGCGGACCCGGCGAGCGCACCGCCACTCTCGCTGCCTTACGAGGCACCGAGGTCCGGTTCCCGTTCGAGGCGTCGCGCGGCGACAGCGCCACGTTCCGCTTCGACGTCACCGACAACCAGAACGCCGATGCGGTGCGCGTCTCGATCCCGATCCGTCCCGATCATCATCCGGTGACGCACACCATCGCCGGCATCCTCTACGACAGCGCCACCGCGACCTTCGCGCTCCCCGCCGGCACCGATCCGGCACGATCCGAACTGAGGCTGAGCGTCGGCGTGTCGCCGCTGACCGCGATTCGCGCGATGTACCACGACCTGCGCGTCTATCCGTACGATTGTTCGGAGCAGGTGAGCAGCGAGGCGATGGCTTTGACCGCGCTGTACCGGTATCAGCCGCAGGGGTTCGAGAAGACTTACGGCTTCGATCCAAAGAAGGAGATCGGGCGCGCGGTGGCCGTGTTGGCCAGTCGCCAGCGGAGCGACGGCGCGATCGGCTACTGGGGTTCGAACGACTGGACCACGCCCTGGCTCAGTGCATACGCCGGAGCCGTGTTGCTCGACGCGCGCGCTGCCGGTGTGAAGGTCGACACGCTCGTCATCTCGCGTCTCGCCGACTACCTGGGCCAGGCGCTGCACGGCACGGTGGTCGCGCGCTTCACGCCGGTGGCGAGCTTCTACACGCGCCGTGATGTCGAGCTGCGCGATCGCGTTGCCGCGGTCGACTTCCTGAGCCGCGCCGGCCGCACCGACATCGCCGCCGAGAACGAGCTGCTGCGGACCGCGGCGGAGCTCGCGATCGAGGATCGCGCCCGGCTCGCCGAGGTGCTGGCCCGCCGCGGCCAGATGGCGCCGGCGCGCGCGCTGATGGAAGCAACCTGGCCGCTCGTTCGCGTGGAGGGACGGAGAGCCGTGCTCTCCGATTCCGTGCTCCCGCACTTTTACTTCTCGTCGTATGCGCGGCCCTACGCGCGCATCCTCACGGCGACGCTCGCCGTCGACCGCAACAACCAGCTCGTTGGGCCGCTCGCCGAGGCGCTCGTGGAAGCTGGACGCCTCGCCGCGAACAGCTACTGGACGACGCAGGATTACGGCACCGCCGCTGGCGCGCTCGCGACGCTCGAGGCGCGCCGCTCCACGTTGGGCGACCGGCCGGTGCGCGTGAGCGCGGGCACCCGGGTTCTCCTCGAGAGTGGCGCCGCGCGTGACTCCACGGTCACCCTGCAAGGGCTCCTCGTTCGCGAGCAGGGTCAGGACGCGCTGCATCTCGTCATGCGCGCTGGCCCCGGCGATGGCGCCGTCTATTACTACCTCACCGTCACCGAGATCCCGTCGAGGCAGCCGGTGACGCCGGAGGAGCACGGCATCCGTCTGGAACGATGGTACGAGCGCTACGACACCGGCAGGCCGACGACCAGCGTGGCCGAAGGTGATCTCGTCCGCGTGCGGCTCCGCCTAACGGTTCCCGCGACGCGAACGTTCGTCGTGCTGGACGACGCGCTCCCCGCCGGCCTCGAGGCCGTGGACCTCAGCCTCGGCACGGCGGCAAATCTTCCTGGCCCCGGTCTCAAGGATCCCAGCGAGCAGCCGCAGGACGAGCAGGAGCACGTCGACGGGCCGGAGTGGTACGGCTTCTGGGAGGCAGGCTGGTGGTCGCCATTCGATCACCGCGAGTTGCGCGACGATCGCGTGGTCTACTCGGCGACGTACCTCTGGCCGGGCACGTACACCGCGAGCTACGTCGCGCGCGCGACGACCGTCGGCACCTTCGTGAAGGTGCCCGCGCATGCGGAGGAGATGTACAATCGCGCGGTCTATGGTCGGAGTGACGGCGGCAGCTTCGTCGTGACACCGCGATGAGCGGGACGGGGGACGCGGGGCGATGAGCGGGACGAGGGACGCGGGGCGCGGGGTGCGGAGGCGCCTAACGACTTTCTTGGTGGCGTGCGGCGCCTCGCTGGCCGTCGCGGCGATCGGCGCGGCGCTATGGATCGCGGCACCGCTGCCTGCCGCCTCACGTTCTCTGGCGGACGAGAGCGTTACGATTCTCGACCGCAACGGGCTCGCGCTGCGTTCGACGCGAACTACCGATGGTAGACACGCGCGCTGGGTGCCGTACGATCAGATCGACGTCGACCTCATCAACGCGTTCGTCACGGTTGAGGACCGCCGCTTCTGGGAGCACTCCGGCGTCGATTGGCGTGCCGTCGGCCGCGCGACGAAGGACAATCTTCGCGCGCGGCAGGTGGTGTCCGGTGCGTCGACCATAACGATGCAGCTCGCCCGGCTGATGGAGGACTCGCCGCGGAGTTGGGGCGGGAAGGTCACCCAGCTGCTCTGGGCGCTGCGGCTCGAGCGGCACCTCACGAAGCAGCAGATCCTCGAGCAGTATCTCAACCGCATCGAGCTCGGCCAGGCGACAGTCGGTGTCGGCGCCGCGGCGGCGCTCTACTTCGGCACGTCGCCTAACGAGGTGAGCCTCGGCCAGGCAGCGACGATCGCGGGTCTGGCGCACGCGCCGTCGCGGGACAACCCCTACGCGGCACCGGCGCGCGCCCGCCGCCGGCGCGACCGGGTGCTCGGCTCCATGCAGCGCCTCGGCTACGCGCCCGCCATCGAGATCGAGCGGGCGCGCCACGAGCCGCTCGTCGCCACTCCGCGAACGCCGCCGTTCCTCGCGCCCCACTTCACGACGCGTGTGCTGGGCTGGCTCGCCGACAGCGGCGCCGTGCCTAACGGTGCTCCGATCCGTACGTCGCTCGATCTGCCGCTGCAGACGGAGCTCGAGGCCGAGGTGCGGCATACGGTGGACGTGCTGCACGACCGCGGCGTCGAGCAGGCCGCCGCTGTCGTGATCGACAACACGACCGGCGAAGTGCTGGCGTGGGTCGGATCGCCGAACTTCTGGGCGCCTGACGACGGCCAGACGGACATGGTCGTCTCGGCGCGGCAGCCTGGATCGGCGCTCAAGCCTTTCCTGTACGCGCTCGCCTTCGACGGAGGAGCCACGGCGGCGACGGTGCTCCCCGACATCCCGAAGGCGTACGCGACGGCGACTGGCTCGTACAATCCGCGCAACTACGACCGCCGCTTCCGCGGGCCCGTGCGCGCGCGCGAGGCGCTCGCGAGCTCGTACAACGTCCCGGCCGTGGAGCTCGCGTCGCGCGTTGGAACCGGGGCGCTGCTCAACACGCTGCGGCTCGCCGGCTTCGAGTCGCTCCGCCGCGGCGCCGACTACTACGGGCTCGGCCTCGCGTTAGGCAACGGGGACGTGACGCTCGTCGAGCTCGCGAACGGGTATCGTGCGCTCGCGAACGGCGGCGTCTGGCGCCCGTGGGGATGGCGCCCAAGCGCGCGCGGGGCTGCGCTGAGCACGAGCGGCCGCCGCGTGGTGTCGCCGATGGCGAGCGCGCTCGTACTCGATATTCTGAGCGATCCGGCGGCACGCATCCCCGGCTTCGGGGTCAGCACGCCGTTCGACTTTCCCTTCCCCGTAGCGGTGAAGACCGGCACCAGCCGCCACTTCACCGACAACTGGGCCGTGGCGACGACGCGCGGCTTCACTGTCGCCGTCTGGGCCGGGAACTTCAACGGACACACGATGCAGGGCGTGAGTGGCGTCACCGGCGCGGGCCCGCTGCTCCACCGTGCCGTGATGGCCACGGCTCGTTATGTATCGCCCGGCGCATTCACGACGCCGGCCCAGGCGGGCGCGGTGAGCATGCCCGTGTGCCGCCTCTCGGGGCTGCGCGCGACGCCGGAGTGTGCACAGCTCACCGAGTGGTTCGCCCCCGGCACCGCGCCAACTCGCGCCGACGACTGGGAGCAGAACGGCCGGGTGACACTCCCCGCGGAGTACGCGGATTGGTCACGCGATGGGCTCGCGCCGGTCGCCGAGCTGGCGCTCACCCCTCGGCGCGGAATGCACGCGCTCGCGCACCCGTCGGATTCGACGTCCGACGCCGCCGTGGCGCAGTTCAAAATCCTCTCACCACGCGACGGTGACCGCTACGCCATCCCGGCAGGCATCGACGCTCGTTATGCGACGATCCCCCTGCGCGCCACGGGCCACCGCCCGTCCGCGGTCCGCTGGACCATCGACGGCCGCCCACACCCGAGCTCGCGCTGGCCGCTCGCCGTCGGCACTCACGTCGTCCGCGCGATGACAGCAACTGGCGATACCGCCGAGGCCCGCATCATCGTCGAGCCCTGAGCAAAGCGCGCCGCTAGCCGGCTTTCATCGCATCAGCGAAAACCCGCGACCTTACCCCAGCGATACTCCTGACCGGCCGTACCTCGACGCAACCCACTTCCGCCCACGGAAAGTGCGCCGCGATCTCGGTGGCTTCCTCGAGGCTGTCGGCTTCGATGATGTTGAAGCCGCCGAGCACCTCCTTCGCTTCGGCGAACGGGCCATCCGTCACGGCGCGACGCCCGCCGCGGATGCGCACCGACTTCGCCGTCGGCGGGTCCTCGAGCATCTGGCTCTCGATCAGCTTCCCTGAGCGCCGCAGTCCGTCCGCATGGCCGAGACAATCGCGCATCATCTCGTCATAGCGGCCCGGAGGGAGCGCGTTCAGCATCTTCTCATCGATGTAGATCACCAGCATGTACTGCATTCGGTCATCCTCCTGTTCCTAACGACGGCGGCGCTTCGTGGCCGCGCCGCGCTTCTTGGTTGTACTACGCTTCTTCGTTGCTCCGCTCTTCTTCGCGGCGCTTCGCTTCTTCACACCGCCGCGCTTCCTGGCCGCGGCGCCCTTCTTGGCGGCGCTGCGCTTCTTTGCAGCGCCACGCTTCTTCGCCGCGCCGCTCTTCTTCGCCGCCGGCCGGGCGCTCTTTTGTGCGCCGCCGCGAGCTTTCGAGCCCGACCCACTCTTCTTCGCGGCCGTTCCCGACCCCGACGAGGTGGCGGACGACGCGTGCAGCGCGAATGCCGCGCCCTGCGGATCGGCGAGAATCGCGATCGTGCCTCCACCTGGGATTTCCATTGGCGGCCGGTGCACTGACGCGCCGTTCTTCGTTGCGAGGTCGACCGCCTTCCTCACATCCTTCACGTACAGGTAGATCATCCAGAACGGCCGCATGTTCATCATGTCGCCGTGGCGATTGAAGATGCCGCCGAATGGTTGGCCCTTGCCGTACATGAAGTACATGTTGCCGCCGCCCATATCCATCTCCCCCGTCTTCTCCCAGCCGAACAGCTTCTGGTAGAACTCGAAGGCCTTGCGGTAGTCGGTCGTCATCAGCTCGTGCCACGAGAAGCGGCCGAGCACCGGCGTCCCATTCCAG
>Ga0136846_1212262_pt1 | contig 33640 bp, 36 predicted proteins | sample HopSoiMetagenom2_FD_96841 | JGI IMG/M metagenome (GOLD analysis project Ga0136846, IMG submission 96841) | Grasslands soil microbial communities from Hopland, California, USA - 2 Assembly 2016 (version 4) | ecosystem: Environmental > Terrestrial > Soil > Grasslands | place: USA: Hopland...
CGACGACGGGACCCCGTCGCCGGCTCCGTGGTCCACCCACGCGGCCTGCTCGTCCTGACGGGTCGGGTCGGCTGCTTGCAGGTCCACGGCCCGGTTGACCAGCAGCTCGGCCCGGAACCGCTCCGAGACGTCAGTCAGTGGGAGGGCGCGGCTGCCCCAGGCGGTCGCTTGGGCGGCCAGGTGCGTGAGTCGCTCGTCGGGCACCGGCCACGAGGTGAACCTCCTCCGGTCGGTGCACCGCTGGGCAACGGCCGCGAGCACCTCGTCTCGGCGCGGTGGAGGTTCGCCGATGGACAACTCGACCGTGGCGAGCAGGTCAGGTTCCGCCGGGTCCGGGAGACGCGACACCCTGGACTTGACGCCCAACGCCTCTGCGACGACCTGCGCGTGGTGCAGGACGGCTCCGCAGCTGATCACCAGGTTCCGGCCCTCCGGGTCACTCCGGGTGAGCTGCCGGGACCGGTCCGCGTACAGCTCGAGCCCGCCGTCGGCGACTCGCCAGCGCCACGGCTGGGTGTTGTGGACGCTGGGTGCGTGCTGCGCGACCTCGACGATCCGTCGCAGGGTGCGACCGGGCAGCGGATCGGTGGTCATGAGCGTCTCCTTGATGAGCGCAGGTCACTGCGGGCGAGCCAGCCGAGCAGGGCCAGCGCCGGCAGGCACCAGGCCCAGGTCCACCAGCCGAAGAGCAAGAGGAGGACGTGGAAGGCGATGACCGCGACCCAGCCGATCCGCGCCGCGCGCCCGCCGATCAGGAGCAGGGTGCCGGCCGTGATCTCGCCGGCCACCAAGAGGAGACCGTAGAAGGACGGCGTCGCCATGAAGATGTCGTGCCAACCTGAGCGGACGATCGCCAGCAGACCGTGGTCCGCGAAGTGCTCGTACACCTGCGGGTCGGCTGCGACGAGGCCGAGGTGGACGCCACCCGTCACCAGGAAGAACCCGCCCACGAGCTGACGCCCGAGGCCGGCACGCCTGGGCCGCCCTGCCGCCCGGTCGGCTGCTGGGGCTTGGGTGATGGTCATGGTGGGTCCTTGATGGGGTGACGGGGACGTGTTGAGCATCGGCGAGCGCGGGCCGTGGGAGCAGGGCACATGGTCCTGACCTCGCAGGTCCACGGCCCGCTCAAGGGCTACGTACGTCGACGACCCCGGGCACGGTCCCGGCGACCAGCTGCGCGACCGCCCTATCCGTGGAGTCGTCAGGCCCGGAGAGCACGACCACGCCGTCGGCGACATCGGCGATCCAGGCTCCGAGACCGACCCAGGTCAAAGCGGCGTCGACGTCCTTGGCCAGGTCCTCGTCGGCGCGGGCCAGGACCTGGACGACGCTGCTACGGCTCAGCATGCCGACAACACGGCCGTCGTGGTCGACGACCGGCACGCTCTTGATGCCGGTCGACGTGAGCAGCTCGACCGCGTCGGCCAGGTCGTCCTCGGGGTGGGCGGTGATCGGGTGGCGCGTCATCACGTCGCCGACCGACTCCGGACGCGCCGGGTGGTCGACGTTCGGCAGCACCTCGTGGGCGCGGCGGTCGGTGGCCACCCGGTCGCGGATCAGGTCTGCCTCGCTGACGATGCCGCAGAGCTGGCCGTACTCCAGCACCGGCATCGACGTGATTGCGTGCTGCGCCAGCAGAGTGAGCGCGGACTTCACGGTCGTCGCCGGCGTGACGGTCACGGGGGTCTCGGTCATCAGCTCACGTACCAGCATGGCCGGCGCCTCTCTGCTCCGTGTTCACGGGGATGACATCCAGACTGACTCGCTCCGCCGTCGCCGGGCAGGGACCAAAGTCCCTACGACGCGGACCATCCGTCCCCGTCACAATCCGCAGCCGTCGGCACTACGGTGATGAGCGTGACCAACGCTCCGGAACCGACGTCCGAGAACGAGGGCGACACCACCCCGATCCGGGTCTTCCTGCTCGACGACCACGAGCTCGTGCGCAGAGGTATCCGAGAGCTTCTGGAGGGCGAGGGCGACATCGAGGTGGTCGGTGAGTCGGGCTCCGCCCAGGAGGCCGCGCGCCGGATCCCCGCGCTGCGGCCAGACGTGGCGATCCTGGACGGGCGGCTGCCCGACGGGTCAGGCATCGACGTGTGCCGGGACATCCGCTCGGTCGACCCGACCATCAAGGCGCTGATCCTCACGTCGTACGACGACGACGAGGCGCTCTTCTCCGCGATCATGGGTGGCGCCGCCGGCTACATCCTCAAGCAGGTGCGCGGCAACGACTTCGTCGACATCGTACGTCGTGTCGCCGCTGGCCAGTCCATGCTGGACCCGGCCATGACCGCCCAGGTGCTCGAGCGGGTCCGCAGCGGTCCCCCCAAGGACAAGGCCCTGGAAGGCCTCACCGAGCAGGAGCAGAAGATCCTGGAGTTGATCGGCGAGGGCCTGACGAACCGGCAGATCGCCGAGCGGATGTACCTCGCCGAGAAGACGGTCAAGAACTACGTGTCCTCGATGTTGGCGAAGCTGGGGCTGAACAGCCGCACGCAGGCGGCGATCTTCGCCACCAAGCACTCGACGGACTGACGCCTACGGCTCACTCTGCGCCCTTGATCCGGCGACCGGTGACCTCGCCGACCTCGATCCGCATCCGCAGGCTCCGGGGTCCGCTGATCCACACATCCGGGCCGCTCCCGGAGCTGGGTGACTCGTACTCGAAGTGGGCGCGGCCGCGGAGCAGCACGCTCCAACCCGCGCGGGTGTCCTCGTCGTAGGAGTCCACCTCGAAGGCGACCATGCTGTCGTCGCACTCCCTGGCGGCCTCGGAGTAGGCCTTGGTCCGGACCAGGACGTTCTGGCCGTCGACCGTGAAGTTGACCGGGATCACGGTTGGGCCGTGGGGGCCCGACCAGGCCAGGCGGCCCACCGGCCGGGAGGCGGCCAGCTCCCAGCACTCGGCGGTCGAGAGGTCTGACAGCCACCGGGAGGGGCTGGGCTGCGTGGTCATGTCGACTCCTTCGTTCGAGGTGCTGCCAGCCTCACGACCCGGCGGCCGCAACGGCAGGACCGCACGGCCCCGGCGATCGGGACCTTGGCCCCGGTTCGCTGATAACTTGAGGCGGTCTCGGCGAGGGGCCCGTTCCCAGGAGGAGAGATGGATCGCGGCGGCGACCACCGAGCGGAGTCCGAAGCCGCGCTCAGTGACGTCGAGTTCGACGACCTGTTGCGTGAGGTGCTCGGCCGGGTCCAGGGAGTCCTCGACGAGCAGGCCCGGCTGCGCCTCCTGCTCGACGCGGTCGTGACCATGGCGGCCGACCTGACCCTCGACGGCGTGCTCAGCCGGATCGTGTCCATCGCCAGCACGCTGGTGGATGCGCAGTACGCCGCCCTGGGGGTCCTCGACCTGGGCCCGAAACGCCGGCTGCGCACGTTCATCCACCACGGCATGGGCTCCGATGTCGTGGCCGAGATCGGCGACCTGCCGACCGGCCACGGGCTGTTGGGACTGCTCATCGACGACCCCAGACCCATCCGGCTGCACGATATCGCCGCCCACCCCGCGTCGTACGGGTTCCCGGAGCACCACCCGCCCATGAGCTCCTTCCTGGGGGTGCCGGTGCGGATCCGCGACCAAGTCTTCGGGAACCTGTACCTCACCGAGAAGGTGGGCGGCGACTTCACCGCCGCCGACGAGAGCGTGGTCACGGCTCTCGCCGCCGCCGGCGGCGTGGCGATCGAGAACGCCCGCCTCTACGAGGAGGCGGAGCAGCGACAACGCTGGCTCGAGACGACTGGCGAGGTCATCACGCGTCTGGTCAACCTGTCCACGGGTGACGACGCGTTGCAGCTGATCGCCGACCGCGCCCGCGAGCTGTCGGGAGCCGACGTCGCCTGGGTCGTCGCCGGGGCCGATGCCCACACTCTCGAGCTGCGGGTGGTGTCCGGGGCCAGAGCGGACCTGGAGGAGATGCGCACTCTGTCCATGGAGCATTCGCTGGCCGCTCAGGTCGTTCGGAGCGGGGAAGCCCTCGTGGTTCCCGACGTGGCGTCCGACCCTCGGGCGGTGGACCCTTCGCAGGTCTTCGGGTGGCCCCGGCTGGGACCGACGGTGGTGGTCCCGCTCGGGTCGGGGAAGGGCGTGGAGGGCGCGTTGGCCCTGGCCTGGGTCCCCGAGCGGATGGGGGACTACGAGGCCGCCCACTCGGAGCTCGCCGCCAGCTTCGCCGAGCAGGCAGCGCTGGCGATCCAGGTCTCCCGGGTCCGTGATGACCAGCAGCGGTTGAGTCTCTTCGAGGACCGCGACCGGATCGGCCGTGACCTGCACGACCTGGTCATCCAGCGGCTGTTCGCGGTCGGCCTCTCCCTGGAGAGCACGGCCCGCCAGGCCGGTGACCCTGAGCTGGCGACCAAGCTGGAACGGGCGGTGGACGACCTGGACACGACGATCAAGGACATCCGACGCACCATCTTCGCGCTCGGGTCCATGGACAGCGCGGGCGACGTGCAGACCGAGATCGAGCGGATCGTGGACCGCGCGGCGACGATGCTGAAGTTCCGCCCGACTCTGCGGATCGATGGACCGGTACGCACGGCCACGCCCTCGGACGCGGTCCCTGACCTGCTGTTGGTGCTGGGCGAAGCACTCTCCAACGCCGCCCGCCACGCCGAAGCGTCGAGGGTGGACGTGCTGGTCTCAGTCCGTGACGAGGTCCTGCTGACAGTGACGGACGATGGCAAGGGAATGGGCGACGTACTGGAGAGCGGCCTCGGCAACATGCGCGAGCGGGCGCAGAGGCACGGCGGGACCTTCGAGGTGCGGTCCGCACCGGGCGCCGGGACCACGCTCACCTGGACCGTCCCGGTCACATGACTCAGCTGGCGCTCGTGCTCCCGGCGCCGGCTGCGGCGCGGTCTACCAGCGCGACTCCCAAGCTGCGTCCCCACGCCACGGCATGCTCCAGCTCGTGCTCGACGAGCGGACCCTTGGTGTCCTCGACCAGGAAGCCCATCGGCCTGGCGAACCGCTGGAGACCGCGATGGCGGCCGAGCCGCGACGCCGAAGGACCGGCAGCCTGAGGGATCCGACGCACCCTGGTCACCCGCGTGTCGAACGCGGCGAGGCCGGGCCGTCGACCCGCGGCCAGCTGGAGCGATCCCAGCCACTCACGGATGCCGAGCTCGGCCCGTTCGTGCGCAGCACCTCGGCCGACGGCGTCGGCCCTCGTGCTGCTGCGACTCATGCTGAAGGCATGCGTCGGCCCGCCGACCACGAGCAGGTCGAGGTCGGAGGACAACCTCGTCGGGGCGGAGCGCGCCTCGACCAGGCCGGTGTCGACACCCTCGAGCTGCAGCCCACGGGCCACCGCTCCGGCGACCTGCTCGGTGTTGCCGAACATGGATTCGTAGACGACGAGGGCCTGGAGTGCGGTGGTCATGGCCGGTACGCCTCGTTCGGGACGACGACCGCGCGGCCTTCGACCGTTCCCGCGGCCAGCTGCTCGCAGTAGTTCTCCAGGTCGGCCGGGCAGCGAGCGCCGGTACGGCAGCCCCAGGCGCCGACTCCGCCGACCTGGATCAAGACCTCGCCGGGGCCGGGTTCCAGGATGGGCACCTCGCGTAGCACGGCCGGGCGGTGCCAGGCCTCCAGACGTAGGGCCTTCATGGTTCCTCCTCGGAGCACGTCACTGTTCTTCCCTACACGTTCGCGTGGTCGGGCAGGGACCGGGAGGGGCAGATGTCGGGTGCGCCCGGGCCCTTGGTCCCTGGCAGGCGAGGGCCTTGGCCTCAGGCGTGCGGAGCAACGGGTCGGCAGGGTGTCAGCCATGAGGGTCGTCGTGTCACTGGGTGGCAACGCGCTTGTGTCGCATGGCCAGCGGTTGACCATCGCCCACCAGCGCGAGGCGGTGAGCGCTGCCAGCTCGGTTCTGGCCGAGGTTGCGGCCGACCACCAGCTCGTGGTCACCCACGGCAACGGCCCGCAGGTGGGACTACTGGCCATGCAGGCAATGGCGTACGACGCCGACACCGACTTCACGCTCGATGTGCTCGACGCGGAGAGCGCCGGCTTGGTCGGCTACCTCGTGGAGCAGGAGGTCGGCAATCGGCTGCCCGCCGGCCACGGAGCCGTCACGGTGCTCACCACGACGCTGGTCTCGCGCGACGACCCGGCGTTCGGCGACCCGACGGAGTTCGTCGGCCCGATGTACGACGCCGAGCAGGCCCGCCGGCTCGAGCAGTACCGAGGCTGGACCTTCCGACCTGACGGCGCCTGGCACCGACGCGTCGTGCCCTCGCCCACACCGCTGGCCGTCCAACCGCTCGAGCCGATCGGCGTGCTCCTCGACCTGGGCTACGTCGTGGTCTGCGGGGGTGGCGGTGGAGTTCCGGTCTGCGTCGGTCCACACGGCCTCGAGGGCGTGGAAGCCGTCGTGGACAAGGACGCCGTCAGCGCCCTCGTCGCCGCGCAGCTCGGCGCCGACCTACTGGTCATCGCCACGGACGTGCGTGGGGTCTTCGAAGGCTGGGAAGGCCCGGACGCGCACCTCCTGCGCTTGGTCGACGTGGTGGACCTCGACATGAGCACCCTCCACGCGGGGTCGATTCGTCCCAAGGTGGAGGCGGCAGCCCGGTTCTCCCGCAGCGGCGGTCGCGCCGTGATCGGCTCCTTGTCCGAGCTTCCGGCGCTCGTTGCGGGCTCCGCCGGCACGCAGGTGGTCGACTCGTCCGCGTCGGCACAGGTGCGCCTCGACCGGCTTGCGGCTGGGCTGGGTGACGCTGAACTTGCCGACACCGGACGTTCTGGCCGCCGTGGCACCGCTGCTCGCGCGGGTGCGTGGTGAGCACGGCGGGCGCCGGAGACGCGGTGTCGACCGCGCCGACCGTCCCGGGACAGCCCGGCCACGCCGAGGAGCTCGACGAGCTGTTCGAGATCCGGGACTCCATGCGGCCCGAGGGTGATGAGCTGGACGACCGTCTTGCCCGTGACGGACTGCCGCCCTGGCGCCAGGGCTATCCCTACGACGAGAAGCTGCCCCGCAAGGAGTACGAGCGCACCAAGCGCCGGCTGCAGATCGAGCTGCTCAAGCTCCAGGCGCACGTGCGGGACACCGGCCAGAAGATCGCGGTGCTGTGCGAGGGCCGGGACGCGGCCGGCAAGGGCGGTGCGATCAAGCGGTTCATGGAGCACCTCAACCCGCGCGGCGCGCGCATCGTCGCGCTCACGGTGCCCACCGCCCAGGAGCAGACACAGTGGTACTTCCAGCGCTACGTCACCCACCTTCCCAGTGGAGGTGAGATCGTCCTGTTCGACCGGTCCTGGTACAACCGGGCCGGGGTCGAGCGAGTGATGGGCTACTGCACCCCGACGGAGTACCTCAACTTCATGCGGGAGACGCCGGAGTTCGAGCGGATGCTCGTCCACTCCGGGATCCACCTGTTCAAGCTCTGGTTCTCGGTGTCGCGTGAGGAGCAGGCCGCTCGGTTCGCGGCGCGTTCGTCGGACCCGGTCCGACAGTGGAAGCTGTCGCCCACGGATCTGGCCAGCCGTGACAAGTGGGACGACTACACCGCGGCCAAGGAGACGATGTTCTTCCACACGGACACCGGTGACGCCCCGTGGACCGTGGTGAAGTCCAACGACAAGAGGCGGGCGCGGATCGAGGCGATGCGGCTGCTGCTGTCCCACTTCGACTACCCGTCCAAGGACCACGACCTCGTGGGTCGCCCAGACCCGCTCGTCGTAGGTGCGGCCGCGCGTGTGCACGAGTACGACGAGGACCCAGGACGATTCTTCCCGACCCTCGGCGCACCCGGTCCCGCGACCTCAGGACCAACGCCCCTGACCGAGCGGGAGCCCGCGACCTAGCGTCGAGGCACTACGACTCGAGGCGGTGGAGCGGCGATGAGCATGACACAGGATGAGCCCGTTGCCGAGCTGTCGGCCGAGGAGTGCTGGGAGCTGCTCGAGCTCGGGGAGTTCGGCCGGTTGGCCTACCGCTTGGTCGACGAGGTGCACCTGGTCCCGATCAACTACGTCGCGGACCGGGGAGTGCTGCTGTTCCGGACCGCGTCAGGGAACAAGCTGCTCGCGGCGGCGCTGCACTCGGATGTCGCCTTCGAGATCGACTGGCACGACGAGCGGGTTGCGTGGTCCGTCGTCGCCCGGGGTCGGTTGCGGCGTCTCCCCGAGGACGAAGCAAGTCGGGTCGAACCCAGGCTCGTGGAGCCATGGGTGTCGGCTCCGAGGTACGACGTCGTCGAGATCATCCCGGAGAGCGTGAGCGGCCGCCGCTTCGTGCTCCGCCGCCCCGCCGACGGAACCAGCTGAGGGCCCGCGATGTGGGCCATGGAGCCTGGCGAGGTGCTGGTGAAGAGCTGTCCCTTGCCGCTGCCGGCGGACCTGCTCGCCCGAGTGACGGAGGCGTGAGCAATGGGCACCAACCACGCGCTCGCGCCTGTCGTGGTCGGCCTCGACCGGGCCAACGCCGGCACAGGCGTGGCGTACGGCGCAGCTGAGGCAGCGCGCACGGGTCGGCCGCTCGATCTGGTCCACGTGGCCCCGATCGTCGACGGTTGGCTGGCCACCATCGGCCGGGACACGTTGACGGTGGCCGCGTCCCGCGCAGCCGCCCAGGTCGCCGACCGGGCCGAGGTGCGCAGCACGCTGCTGCACGGTCAGGTGGTGGAGCAGCTGGCGCAAGCGGCTGACGGCGCTGCGCTCGTCGTCCTGGAGCTGCTACCTCCCGACCAGCAGCGACAGCCCGGTCGCTCGGTGACGCTCGCGCTGGCCGATCGCCTCGACGCACCGGTGGTCGTCGTCCCGGCGGACTGGGTCGGGCACCGTAGGTCGATCGTCACCGTCGGCTTCGACCCGGCCGCCCCGGACGAGACCGCTCTGCGCACGGCCGTGACCCAGGCGCGGCTGCGCCTCGCGACGCTGCGAGTCGTGGTGGCGGGCCCGCGCGGTGACGTGGACGCACGGCTGGCGCGTCTCGGTGCCGACGGCTGCGACCTGGCGGTCGAGGAAGTCGTCGGTGATCCAGCCTCGGCGCTGCGGTCGGCGGCACTGACCTCGGACCTGCTGGTGGTCGGCCGTCACGATCCGGCGAGCCGCGACTCGTCACGACTCGGGCCCGTGAGCCAGACCATGCTCCAGGGCCCACCCTGTCCCGTGCTGCTGACGCCGCCAGGCCACGGGCACGGCGGCAGTGCGCCGGTCGCGCATTCTCGACTGGGACTGACCGGATGACCCAGGCCCGCCACCTCGTGGCCCACGAGCCGGGGCTCCCGACCAACCCCGAGATGACCCGCGAGATCCGCACGCCGGTCCAGCTCCTGGAGCCGCGGTCGCCGGGCGGAGCGAGGACCAACGTCCCGACTGCTCTGACCAGAGGCCCTGACGGTCGACCCGGGGCCGGCGTAACCGTGGTTGCAGCGGAAACCGAAGGAGCTGTCATGAACACCACCCCCGCCAACCCCACGAACCGCCCCGTCGTCGTCGGCGTGGACGGCGAGCCCGGCAGCGCCGGGGCCGTGCGGTACGCCGTCGCGGAGGCTCGCCGCCGCCGCGCGCCGCTGCACCTGGTGCACGTGGTGCCGATGTATCTCAGCCTCGGGCCTTCGATTCCGTACTCGGAGCTCTTCGGTATCGGCGTCGAGATCCTGGACAAGGAGCGGGAGGCGGTTCGGAGCCTGGCCGCCGACCTCGACGTCACCACCGTCATCGTGCACGCGGCCCGCAGCACCGGTGTGGTGCAGGCCGCAGAAGAAGCGCAGCTCATCGTGGTCGGACGCGAGAGCCGGCGCGGAGCGGACCGTCTCCTGACTGGGACAGCTACCGCGGGCATCGCCGCCCACGCACCCTGCGACGTGGTGGTCGTGCCCTCGTTCTGGGTGGACCGACCTCCTCACGGACGGGTCGTCGTCGGGCTCAAGTCGAGCCACAACGCGCACGCGCTCCTCGCGCAGGCCTTCGCGGAGGCATCGGCCCGGGACGCCGTGCTCGTCGTGGTCACGGCCTGGCAGGTCGCCGACCCCTACTTCGACGGGATCGAGGAGCGCACCCGCGCCCAGGACTGGGAGACAGAGGGCCGCCAGGTCGTGCTCGAGATCACCGCTGACTGGCGCACGGCGTACCCCGACGTCGCGATGGAGACCCGGATCGTCCACGGGCCGGCGGCCCGGGTGCTGCTCGACGCCAGCACGGACAGCGACCTGCTCGTCATCTCGCGCCGCAGGTTCGCACTGCCGCCGCACGGCCGTCTCGGCGCAGTCGGCCACGACCTGTTGCGGCTGAGTGACGTCCCGGTCCGGGTCGTGCCCTACACCGCAGACCCCGAGATCGAGACCGAAGGGCTCCTCCTGGAGCAGGCCGGCGTCCCGGTCAACTGAGTCCCACCCACCGGGGTAGCCGGATGACGGGGGATGACGGCCGAGCCAGAGAGCCGGTCCTGCGCAGGTCCGTTGTGCAGGCTCCCCGGCGCTCGTCATGCCGGTCCGGGAGCTCCGGCCCTGCCGGACGCTCGAGATCAGCGCTGTGATGGTGGTGCGCGAACCGAACTGCGTTCGCTCGTGGCGTCCCAGGGCGACCTCGATCACGCATCGTGCCCGTCGCCCGGAGGGCGCCGTGAGGTCCGGCCGGCCAGGATGCCGAGCGCCTTGGCCGGACGGACCGCGCTCGTGGAGGAGGACAGCATGGAACTCACCACCCAGACCTGGACCGTCGAGTGCTCCTCAGCGAGCGCGGACGGCACGACTCACGCCTCGAGCTGAAGCAGCGGCTGGCGCCGAACAGGACTGGCACGGCCCAGCGCGCCGGATGAAGCGAGCAGGGGCGACGCAGGCTCAAGAGCGATAGCGATCTGCCGGTGCGGGGCTTGGCCGGTCTGGTGTCGACGACGAGCTGCTCGAAAGGTCCGGGTTGACCGGGCTCTCCTCAGAGTCGGTCCAACAGCCGCTCACGCAGCAGGACGAGGTTGAAGCGCACGCCAGCGTTGGTCGGCGAGGCGAGAAGCCCAGCCGTCTCCTTCCACAGAATGCGCACGTTGCGTCGAGAGAGGTCTCTCACGACAGCTTCGGCGACCTCAGGCGTGAACGACGGGTGACGCACCCGGGCCAGGATGCGTTCGCGGGGGCCGGGTTGCGGCTGCGAGGGCCGCGCACCCGCCCACTGGCTCCACGCCGGGTATGCCCACATCGTCATGCCGGTTCACTCACGTGGACGGGCACCACGGCCGTGGGACACGGTGACCGGTCCACGATGCTGCTGCGGACGTGCCCGAACGGCGACTCCCGCAACCCGGTGGCGTGGTGCTGACCGATCACGAGGAGGTTCATCCGCTCGGCCAGGTCGAGCAGCTTCCGCACGGGGCGGCCGGCGAGCACCATGTCGTGGGCCCAGACGTCCGGGTAGCGCTCGGAGAGCCCGCTCCGGGCCTCGGCGAGCATGCGCCGCAGCTCCTGCTCCTCGTCCGCGTCCGGTTGGTGACCCGTCGCGTGGACGATCGCCAGCGGGAGGTCGTGCACCGAGGCGTACTGGTAGGCGAACTCCAGGACCTCGTGCGCGTCCTCACCGGCACGTACACCGACCAGCACGCCCTCCCGGACCGCGGTGGGGTTGTAGTCCGGGACAACGACGATGGGGCAGGCGGTCCGGCGGGCCAGCCAGGTCCCGACCTGTGCCGTCGGGATGGACCGACTGAGGCCGTGACCGCGCGAGCCCACGACCACCAAACGGGCGGTGTGGCTGAGGCGAACGAGCTCCGCGACGGTGTCCTCGATCGCTACCAGCGGGACCGCACCGAGGCTGGGATGCCGCTCCGCCACATGGGCAATCGCCTTGGCCAGGAGGACCTGCCCCTGCTTCTCAATGCCGATGAGAGTCGGCTCGGTGGCCGCGTCAGCGACGCTCAGCCAAGCGGTGCCTGCTGTGCCGACCGATCCGGTCGCGTGGAGGACGACCAGCGGCCGGCCCTCCTTGTCGGCGAGGTCAGCGGCCCAGTCGAGGGCACGCGAAGCGACGTCAGTTTCGTCGTAGCCCACGACGACCGCACCGATCGGGAGCTGCGGTCCGGAGTGCTGTGCGTTCATGTCATCCACTCTGGTTTCCAGAGCAGGCGGCGGACACGGACCGAGGTCTCGACTCTCTGGGACCAAGGACCCTCAGCAGCCCGGCCGTAGCGGTGCGATCGTCGGCTGGATCTGAGACAAGGAGCTCCCATGAGCATCGCCGGCACCGAGGCCGCCATCACCGTGGGGATCGCCCCCGAGGGACGGATCTCCGACGGGACCATCGTCTTCGTCCTCGAGACGGCTGCGCGGCTGGGCTTCGGCGTCGAGCTGCTGCACGTCGTACCCACGGTGTTCGGGGGCCCCACCGGTAGCTGGGAGGCGGGGATCACCTTCGACCAGCTCCTGGCGCAGGGTCAGACGGGGCTCGACGACGCACTGACCCGCTTCCGCGATCACGCAGCAGGGTCGGTGCCGGTCGAGGCCAACCTGGTTCGAGGTGGAGTGATCGCATGCCTCTTGGACCGCAGCCGGACGGCGGAGCTGGTCGTGCTCGAGCACCGGCGTCTGGGACACTGGACGCGGTTCACCTCAGGCTCGGTCACCAGCGGTGTCGCCGCCCGCGCCCACGCCCCGGTGATCTCGGTTCCCGCCGGATGGCATCCCGGGCGTCGGCCGCGGCCCATCACGGTTGCCGTGGAGGACGCGAAGCGGGCCCAGTCGGAGATCTGGACAGCACTCGGTCTCGCGGCGGCCAGCGACCTGCCGGTCCGACTGTTGCGCGTGGTCTACCTCTCCCAGCCGTACCAGGAGCTGTTGCGCCGCGAGCTGCGCGTGGACGACTTCGTGCTCGAAGCGCACGCCGATCTGGAGCGTGACGCGCAGCTGCCCGAAAGCGTCGTGGAACGCGTCCCCTGCTCCTTTGAGGGGCGCTGGGGCAAGCCGGCCGAAGTGCTCGTCGAAGCATCGCAGACCTCCTCGCTGCTCGTGTTGGCCCGGCGTGACCGCTTCCTGCCCTTCGGCTCAAACCTCGGCCCAGTCGTGCGCCAAGTGCTCGATCACTCGGAGTGTCCGGTCATGGTGGTCGAGCCGACGCTGGCGCAACCAGTTCAGGTGGGCGAGCAGTCCACGCCCTTAGCAGTCGGCTGAACGGGCGCACGCCTTCGCTCATCCGGCCCGGAGGGCGCGCCGGCCGGTACCAGCGAGGGGAGTCCGGGCTGCGATCCGCCGATGCCGCACAGGACCTTCGACTCTCCACGCCGGGCCCTCACTCCCTGACGTCAACCGCGGCGCCCGCAGGACGGTGGGACCACATCGTCAAGAGGAGTGGCCATGTCCCTCACTGCACACCGCCGGTCGGCGGCTCCGATCCAGACCGCCAGCGACAAGATGGGCCCGTGGCAGGCCACTGCACTGGTCGTCGGCAGCATCGTCGGGGTCGGCATCTTCAGCCTTCCGTACTCGCTGGCCTCCTATGGTCCGATCAGCCTGGTCGCGATGGGGATCGCGAGCGTCGGCGCCATCGCCCTCGCAGTAGTGTTCGCCGGACTTTCTCGGCGCCTGCCTGCCTCGGGTGGTCCCTACGCCTACGCCCGGACTGCCTTCGGGAACACGTGGGGCTTCGCGAACGCGTGGTCGTACTGGATCACGGCCTGGGCCGGCAATGCCGCCATCGCCGTCGGCTGGGTCTATTACGTCGAGCACTTCATCAACAAGGGCGGGAACACGACGGTATCCATCCTGATCGTCCTGGCCGGGCTCTGGATCCCGGCCGCGGTCAACCTCACCGGTGTGCGCAACCTCAGCGCCTTCCAGGTCATCACCACCGTCCTCAAGTTCGTGCCCCTGATCTTCATGGCGACCGTGGGGCTGTTCTGCATCTCCACCGCCAACTTCACTCCGTGGAACACCAGCGGTGACACGACCAGCTCCGCGCTCGGCGGCGCTGCGGCCATCTGCCTGTTCAGCTTCCTCGGTGTCGAAGTCGCTGCCGTAGCCGCCTCCAAGGTGCGCAACCCGGAGCACAACGTGCCTCGCGCCACGCTCGGCGGAACCCTCGCCAGCGCTGCGGTGTACATGCTCTCGCTGGTCGCCGTGTTCGGCATCCTCCCGTCGACCGCCTTGGCGGAGGACAGCAACAAGGCGTCCTACGCCTCGGCCGCCAACGACATCTTCGGTGGCGCTTGGTCCGGCAACCTCGTCGCCGCGCTTGTCATCATCTCCGGCATCGGCGCACTCAACGGCTGGACCATGATCTGCGCCGAGATGCCGCTCGCGGCGGCCAAGGACGGGCTCTTTCCGAAGGTGTTCGGCCACGAGTCGTCGCGCGGCATGCCCTCGGTCGGAATCATCGCGTCGACCGCGCTGGCCTCGGTGGCCGTGGTCATCAGCTACGCCGGCGCCAGCGGCGCCACGGTGTTCACGACGTTGGTCCTGATGACCGGCATCACTGCCGCCGTGCCGTATGCGTTCTCCGCGCTGGCTCAGCTGGTCTGGCGGTTCCGGGACGGACACGTCACCAGCACCGCTCTGCTGGTCCGTGACGCGTTCGCCGCGATCGCCGGGCTCGGCCTCTCGGTCGCCTTCATCTACTACTCGCGCAACGTGTCGGACGACTGGTACGTCGTGTGGGGTCCGTTCCTGATGACCGCCGGTGCGTTCGTGCTGGGCATCCCCGTCTACCTGCTGCAACGCAAGCACATGACCGAGCCGGCCGACGTGCCGCCCTACAAGTGAGGAACGACATGTTCACCGTCAACTCAGAGGTCGGGCAGCTCCGCGAGGTGATCGTGCATCGGCCCGGCACCGAGCTCGCCCGGCTGACACCGGACAACGTCGACTCGCTCCTGTTCGACGACGTGATGTGGGCCGAGCGCGCTCGGCAGGAGCACGACCTGTTCGCCAAGCAGCTCGTCGACCACGGAGTCGTCGTCCACGAGTTCCCGGACCTCCTGACCGAAGCCCTCGACCAGGACGGAGCCCGGGAGTTCGTGGCCGCACGGCTGGCCACGCACGAGCGGTTCGGCTTCATGCTGGCGAGCGCGATCGGTGAGCTGGTGCGCACCTACCCGGCCGACCGGTTGGCCGAGGTCCTGATCGGTGGTCTGACCCAGCGGGACATCGGTCCTTGGCTGACGACGCCGAGCCTGCTCCTGCGCACCGCCGGCCCGGACGACTTCATCCTGGCCCCTCTCCCGAACCACCTCTTCCAGCGGGACAACTCCGCCTGGATCTACGGCGCGGTGTCGGTGAACCCGATGGCCAAGGAGGCGCGGCAGCGGGAGACGATCAACACCCGGGTCGTCTACAACTTCCACCCGATGTTCCGTGCGGCGCCGCCGACCTTCCTCTACGGGAACGACTCGGCCGTGCATGTCCCGGCGACCGTCGAGGGCGGCGACATCGCCGTGCTCGGTCACGGCACCGTGATGATCGGCATGGGTGAGCGCACGACGCCGCAGGGCGTCGAGCTGCTCAGCCAGCGGCTGTTCGAGACGGGGACAGCCGAGCGGGTCATCGTCGTCGAGCTGCCCAAGGCGCGTGCCTTCATGCACCTCGACACCGCCCTGACGCAGGTGGATCGCGACGCCTACTCGATCTACCCCTACCTGCCCGAGCAGCTGCGGTCGTGGCACGTCACGCCGGAGCGCGGTGGACTTGCGTTCCACGAGAACGACGACCTCTTCCGTGAGCTGTCGTTCGCGCTCCAGGTGGACCGGGTCCGGGTGCTGAAGGTGCCCATGGACCGACAGGCCGCGGAGCGCGAGCAGTGGGACGACGGGAACAACTTCCTGGCCGTTTCCCCGGGCGTCGTCCTCGGCTATGAGTGCAACACCACCACCAACCGCTACCTCGAGGAGCACGGGATCACCGTCATCCCGGTGGTCGGCTCCGAGCTGGGCCGCGGTCGCGGCGGACCACGGTGCATGACCTGTCCCATCTCCCGAGATGCGTGACCAGCATGGCGCTCGATCCGTCGCGCACCGGTCAGACGTGCCGGCCCGCGCGGCGCCCGGAGTGAGCGGTTGTCGATGGAGCGGCTCAGCGCACTCTCGGCGGCTTTCCTGTCGGCTGGGGACGTGGGCGCCGACCGGGTGTGCATCGGCGTGGCCATGTTCAGCTACTGCGACGTGCTGACGTTCGGGGTGACCAGCGACCTCGACGTCACCGACCTCGACGTGCTCGTCGAGGGCATCGAAGCCGGCTGGTGAGTGCTGGCAGGGACCCAAGGCCTGGTGCACGAGGACGTGTGACCCTGCCCCACCCGAGCTCCCCTCGCGAGGGTTGAGGAAACGGGCCGAAGGGGCCTCGGAGGGAGCGCTGCATCATGAGGATCGCCATCAACGGCTTGGGACGAGTAGGTCGCGCACTGCTTCGCCAGGCGGTGCTCAGCAAGGACCTGGAAGTCGTCGCGGTCAACGATCTCGCCGACCCACGCACGCTCGCCGCCCTCCTACGGCGGGACTCGACCTACGGCCCCTTCCCGTTCATGGTGGAGGCCGGGGACCAGTGTCTGGAGATCGACGGGTTCGAGATTCCGTGCTCGAACGTGACCACCCCGGCCGAGCTGCCCTGGGCGTCGTACGCCGTGGACGTCGCAGTCGAGTGCACCGGGAGGTTCCGGACCTACGAGACCGCGGGGGAGCACCTCGAGGCCGGCGCCCGCAAGGTCGTCATCTCGGCGCCCGGCAAGGACGTCGACGCCACCATCGTCATGGGCATCAACGACGCGACCTACGACCCGCACCACCACGACGTCGTCTCGAACGCGTCCTGCACGACCAACTGCGTCGCGCCGATGGTGTCGGTGCTCCACCAGGCGTTCGGGGTGCAGCAGGGCTTCATGACCACCGTCCACGCCTACACCGGCGACCAGAACCTGATCGACGGCCCGCACAAGGACCTGCGCCGCGCTCGCTCGGCCGCGGTCAACATCATCCCGACCACCACTGGGGCGGCGCGCGCGGTCGGCCTGGTCCTGCCCGGGCTGGCGGGGAAGCTCGACGGTGTCGCGCTCCGGGTGCCTGTCGTCGACGGGTCCCTCGTCGACCTGGCGGTCCTCCTCGACCGTGAGGTCACCGTGCAGGAGGTCAACGCCGCGTTCGAGGCGGCCAGCCACAGCCCGGAGCTCGAAGGGCGGCTGCGGTACGAGACCGAGCCGATCGTGTCAGTCGACGTCATCGGCGCGGATGCGTCGTGCGTCTTCGACTCGGAGCTGACCCAGGCTGCGGGCCGCTTCGTGAAGATCTTCGGCTGGTACGACAACGAGTGGGGCTACACCGCACGGCTGGCAGAGCTCGTCCGCCTCGTCGGTGAGTCCGTGACCACCCCAGTGGCATGACCATGGATGTGCGGATCCACGGACGCGGTGGCCAGGGCGTGGTCACGGCGGCGGAGCTGTTGAGCCTCGCCGCCTTCGACCAGGGACTGCACGCGCAGGCCCTGCCGAGCTTCGGCTCGGAGCGCACCGGTGCGCCGGTGGTGTCGTTCTGCCGGATCGACGAGCACCCGATCCGCGCCCACGACCCCCTCGACGCACCCGACGTGATCGTCGTGCAGGACCCCACCCTGCTGAGCGGCCCGGGCGTGCTGGCCGGGCTCGCCGACGACGGCGTGGTCGTCGTGAACTCCGCACGTACGCCGCAGGAGCTCGCGCACGCGGGCCTCCACCTCCGCGACGGGCAACGCGCGGTCTGCATCCCGGCGTCCGAGCTCGCTCGCGAGCTGCTCGGTCGTCCGCTGCCCAACACGGCGCTCGTCGGCGCGTTGGTCGGCCTCACGGGCGTGGTGGGACTGCCCGCGCTGCACAAGGCCATCGAGCAGCGGTTCACCACTGCCTCGGACGATGTGCTGGCCGCCAACCTGCAGCTGGCCTCCGATGCCTACGCGCAGGTCCAGGAGCGGGAGCGCGACGATGCGTAGGCAGGTCGAGGGCTCGAAAGCCGTCGCGGAGACCGTGGCCCGCTGCCGACCCGCGGTGGTGGCGGCGTACCCCATCTCTCCTCAGACCCACATCGTGGAGCGACTCTCCGAGCTGGTCACCGCGGGCGAGCTCGACTCGTGCGAGTACCTCATGGTCGAGTCCGAGTTCGGCGCGCTCTCGGCCTGCATCGGCGCCTCTGCCGCGGGCGGCCGGACGTACACCGCAACCGCCAGCCAGGGGCTGCTGTTCATGGCCGAGGCCCTGCCCAACGCGTCGGGGCTCGGCCTCCCGATCGTCATGACCGTGGCCAACCGGGCCATCGGCGCGCCCATCAACATCTGGAACGACCACTCCGACGCGCTCTCCCAGCGCGACGCCGGGTGGCTGCAGCTGTTCGCCTCGTCCAACCAGGAGGCGGTGGACCTGCACGTCCAGGCCTTCGCTCTGGCCGAGAGGCTGTCGTTGCCGGTGATGGTCTGCATGGACGGCTTCGTGCTCACGCACGCCATGGAGGAGATCGACATCCCCGAGCAGGACGAGGTCGACGCGTTCCTGCCGGAGTTCCGGCCGCGGCAGTGGCTGGACCCTGACCACCCGGTCACGATCGGCGCGATGGTGGGGCCGGACGCCTTCACCGAGGTGAAGTACCTGATGGCCCAGCGGCAGCTGCGGGCCCTCGACACGGTGGACCAGGTCGCGGCGGAGTTCCGGGGGGTCTTCGACCGAGACTCGGGTGGGCTGCTCCGTCCGTACCGCACCGAGGACGCAGATGTGGTCCTGGTGGTCATGGGCTCGGTCTGGGGTACGGCGGCCGACGCGGTCGACCAGCTCCGGAAGGACGACATCCGGGCCGGCGTGCTGGGCGTGACCTGTTATCGACCGTGGCCCTCAGGCGAGCTGCACGATGCTCTACTCGGCGTCCCCACCGTGGTGGTCGTCAACCGGGCCCTCGCGCTCGGCTCCGGGGGCGTGCTGGGCCAGGACGTCCGCGTCACGGCTCCCGCGGGGACCGAGGTGCGCGAGGTGGTCATGGGTCTGGGCGGCCGTCCGGTCGCTCGATCCGGGCTGGTGGACCTGGTCATCGACGTGCTCGACGGGTGGGAACCAGCCGGGGTGCTCGACTTCCGCGACCTCGATGAAGCGGTCGCGCACCACGAGCTCGCCAAGGAGGAGGCGCAGCCATGAGCCAGACACCGCTCTACCAGATCGGCACGTTCGCCGCCGGCAACCGACTGCTGGAGGAGGAGCAGCGCACCGTGCAGTCGAGCCGCGAGCGCACCAACGCGATCACCTCGGGCCATCGAGCCTGCCGCGGCTGCGGCGAGGCGCTCGCTGCCCGGGTGGTGCTCGATGCCGCCCAGCGAGTGACCGACGGCCGGATGGTCACGGTGAACGCCACCGGGTGCCTCGAGGTCTTTTCGACGCCGTACCCCGAGTCGGCCTGGCAGGTGCCGTGGCTGCACTCGCTCTTCGGCAACGCAGGGGCGGTCGGGTCCGGAATCGCCGCAGCGTTGCGGGCCACCGGGCGCGACGACGTCCGGGTGGTGGCCCAGGCCGGCGACGGAGGAACCGTGGACATCGGGCTCGGCTGCCTGTCCGGGATGTTCGAGCGCAACGACGACGTGCTGTTCGTCTGCTACGACAACCAGGGCTACATGAACACCGGCGTGCAGCGGTCAGGCGCCACTCCGCCCGCGGCCAGCACCGCGAACACCCGTCCGCTGGGCGCGTCGGTCGGCAACTCGTTCGGCACCGGCAAGAGCATGCCGCAGATCGCCATGGCCCACGAGATCCCCTATGTCGCCACCGCCACGGTGGCCGACCTGCACGACCTCGAGGCCAAGGTCGTCACCGCGATGGGACTCCACGGCGCGCGCTACCTGCACGTGCTGGTGCCGTGCCCACTCGGCTGGGGCACCGACTCGGCGGAGACCGTGCGGATCGCGCGGCTCGCGGTGCGCAGCGGCCTGTTCCCCGTCCTCGAGGCTGAGCACGGCGAGGTCACCCGCGTCACCACGATCCGGCAGCCCGTTCCCGTGGAGGACTACCTGCGGCCCCAGACCCGGTTCGCCCACCTCTTCCGGGGAGATGGCCGACCCGACGTCATCACGGCGCTGCAGGAGCGCGCGGACCGGTACATCGCCCGCTACGGGTTGCTCCCGGACCAACCCGGTGACGACGCCGAGCCGAGGGACGAGGTCCGACCATGAACGAGATGAACCTCCCCTTCGCTGTCACCCTCGGCCCGGGTTCGAGCCAGGCCGACCACACGGGCACCTGGCGCACCGACCGGCCCGTCTACCAGAGCCTGACCGCACCCTGCGGCCACGCCTGCCCGGCCGGTGAGGACGTACGGACCTGGCTCGGCCTCTCCCAGGAGGGCGGGGCCGGTTATCAGGCCGCCTGGCGCCGCATCATGGCTGTCAACCCGTTCCCGGCGATCATCGGGCGGGTCTGCTACCACCCGTGTGAGACCGCATGCAACCGCGGTCAGCTGGACGAGGCGGTGGGCATCAACTCGGTCGAGCGCTTCCTTGGTGACCTGGCGTTGGAGCTCGGCTGGACCGTCAGTGTCTCTGCCGCACCCACAGGGCGTCGCATCCTGGTCGTCGGAGCCGGACCGGCCGGGCTGTCGGCGGCGTACCACCTCACCCTGCTCGGTCACGAGGTCGTCGTCCGGGACTCCGCGCCCCACGCGGGCGGCATGATGCGCTACGGCATCCCGCGCTACCGGCTCGCCCGCGAGGTGCTGGACGCGGAGATCGACCGGCTGGTCGACCTCGGTGTCACGATCGAGCTCGACACACCCGTGCCTGACGTCCGGCTGGCCCGCGAAGAGGGTTGGGACGCCGTCGTCCTGGCCGTCGGTGCGCAGCTGGGCAGGCGGACCTACCTCCCCGCCGCGTCGGCGGCGCGCATGGTCGACGCTGTCTCTCTCCTGCACGGCCTCGAGGAGGGCGAGCGACCTCTGCTGGGACGCCGGGTGGCGGTGTACGGCGGTGGCGACACGGCCATCGACGCGGCTCGCACGGCCAAGCGGCTGGGCGCCTCCGACGCGGTGGTGGTCTACCGGCGTACACGGGACCGGATGCCGGCCCACGACGACGAGGTCACCCAGGCCGAGGAGGAAGGCGTCGAGTTCCACTGGCTGTCCACCATCGACCGGGTCGAGCCGGACGGGCTGCGGGTCGAGGAGATGGAGCTGGACGACTCCGGCTTCCCGCAGCCGACGGGCCGCTTCGAGCAGCTCGCGGCGGACTCCGTGGTCCTCGCCCTGGGTCAGGACACCGACCTGTCCCTCCTGGGTGAGCACAGCGGATTCTTGGTCTCGGACGGCACCATCGACATCGGCGCAGGCCTGGCCACGTCGGTGTCGGGCGTCTTCGCCGGTGGCGACGTCATCGGCGGCGACCGGTCCGTCACCGTCGCGATCGGCCACGGCCGGCGGGTCGCCGAAGGCGTCGACGCCTGGCTGGCCGGCCGGACGGCTACGCCACCCCTTGAAGCCCAGCTTGCGCCCTATGAGGCACTGAACACCTGGTACTACGAGGACGCAGCCCGGAGCCACCGACCCAGGCTCGAGCTGGCCCGGCGCAGCTCCACCTTCGACGAGGTGGTGCACGGCCTCGACACCGACACTGCGCTCTTCGAGGCACGCCGCTGCCTGTCCTGCGGCAGCTGCTTCTCCTGCGACAACTGCTACGCGCTGTGCCCTGACGACGCCGTGGTCAAGCTGGGCCCCGTGGGCGAGTACGAGATCGACCTCGACTACTGCAAGGGCTGCGGGATCTGTGTCGAGGAGTGCCCGGCCGGCGCGATCACCATGGTCCCGGAGGAGATCTGAGGGCCCCGCCCGTCGCTGACGTCGGGCGCTGCTCAGGCTGGAGCCGGCGGAGGAGACCGGAGCCATGGAGCGGCTCTTCGTCCGTGACTACTCCGAGCCCGTCGTCGAGGTCGATGTCGACTCGATTGACCTGACCCGGAGAGTGCTCCGGGCCACGCGGTCGGTGCACGACCCTCGAGGCCCGTCCGAGGTGGAGAACGACCATGACGCCCGGGACCGGGGGCTCGCCTGGCCGCGCTCCGGCGGCCTCGAGGAGGCCCCGCGGCGAGTCACGGGCTGCGGACCACTACCCGGGCTCCGCTCGGAACCACGACCACGTCCTCTTCGTCGAGCCCATCGGCGAGGACGGGGAGCAGGTCGCGCACCGAGACGAGACCGGCGATGAGGTTGTCCTGGAGGACAGGCAGATGCCGCACGTCGGCCTCGGCCATCAGGCGGGCCGCCTGCACGATCGGGGTCTCCGGCGGAGTGGTGACCACGTCGCCGGCCATGACCTCGCCCACGGCCAGGTGGCTGAGGTCAGAGCCGGCAGCCACGTGGACGACGACGTCCCGTTCGGAGACGATGCCGGCCATGCCGCCGCCGCGGAGCACGAGCAGCGCGCCGATGTTGTCCGCGGCCAGCGCCTCAGCCGCCTCCTCCAAGGTCGCCTCGCTGTCGATCGTCGCCACCGGCCAGCTCATCACGCGGGACACGGGGCGGTCGGGGTGGGCGGGCATGTTGCCTCCTCGGCAGTTGGTCCCACCAGCCTTGGCCGAAGGCGCCGTGGGCGGCAGAGGCACACGTCCCACGACGACGGGACCAGAGTCCGCTGCAGCTCGCGAGCTCGCTGGACACCGGCCACAGCTGCTCCGATGACGGGAGCCCGTGACCCCGGGGCCTTCGATGACGTCCTCCCCGGGTCGCACGCCTGCACGGCTCGTCTTGGAGTCCTGAGGCGACCTCTGGCCCGTCCCGGTTCCCCCCGTCTTGCTCCACGAGGCGGGCCGCGGAGTCATATCAGGGCTCAGGTCCCACGACCAGGTGTCGTTCGGCCCGGTGGGAGATGCGGGTGAGGGAGCAGGCTGGGGGCCATGAGAGGTTGGTACGTCGACCGGGCCCATGAGACCGCCACCCGTAGCTGCCGGCGGTGCGGTCACCCCCTCGCCTGGGTCGAGGAGGTCGGGTGGGTCGACGCCGCCAGTGACAGCTACGACATGTGCGAGGCGGATCCCTACGGCAACCATCTTCCTTCGGGACCCTGACCGGCGCTGCCCAGCAGGTCGTCACGTGGACGGCGACGGGGGACCGCGACGTATGTCCGCCCGGCGTCGTCCAGGCTCAGGGCCGGTGGAGAGCCGAGCGGCCCGCCTCGAGGCGTGCCACCGGGATGCGGAACGGCGAGCAAGAGACGTAGTCGAGCCCCACGTCGTCGAAGAAGTGCACCGACCGTGGGTCTCCGCCATGCTCCCCGCACACACCGACGTGCAGCCGCGGGTTGACCAGGCGGCCCGCCTCGACTGCGGTGCGCACCAGCGCACCGACACCCTCGACGTCCAGCGTCTCGAAGGGCGAGTCAGCGAACACACCCTGGTCCAGGTAGTCCGAGAAGAACGCCGCCTCGACATCGTCGCGGGAGAACCCCCAGGTCAGCTGGGTGAGGTCGTTGGTCCCGAATGAGAAGAAGTCGGCCGACGCCGCGATGCGCCCAGCCGTGAGCGCGGCCCGCGGCACCTCCACCATCGTGCCGATCGGGCAGGCGAGCTCGAGACCGCGTTCAGCCTCGACCTCTTCGCGAACCTGCTCGAGCTCGGCTCGGACCAGCCGGAGCTCCTCGTGGGTGGCGACGAGAGGGACCATCAGCTCGATGACTGGATCGCCGCCGGTCTCCAGCCGGTCGGCCATCGCGTGCAGCAGGGCCCGGGCCTGGGTGGCGAAGAGACCGGGGACGACGATGCCGAGGCGGACGCCGCGCAGGCCGAGCATGGGGTTCTGCTCGTGCAGCCGCCGGACCGCAGCCAGCAGCCGCAGGTCGTGCGCGTCGGGGGTCGACTGCACCTCGGCCACGGCCACGCGGACAGAGAGCTCCGTCAGGTCGGGCAGGAACTCGTGCAGCGGGGGGTCGAGCAGCCGCACGGTCACCGGCAAACCGTCCATCTCGGTGAGGATGCCGACGAAGTCCGCGCGCTGCAGCGGGAACAGGGTGTCGAGCGCCGCGCGTTGCCCGGCACCCTCCTCAGCCAGCACCAGGTCCTCCACGAGGTGGCGACGCTCACCGAGGAACATGTGCTCGGTTCGGCACAGTCCCACTCCGCACGCACCGAACCGTCGGGCCCTCGCGGCGTCCGAGGGGGTGTCGGCGTTCGCGCGCACGGCGAGTCGACGGCGTGTGTCCGCATGACGGAGCAGCGTGGCCACCGCGGCAACGACGTCGTCCGCGACGGGGCCACCTTCCAGCCACCGCACGACCGGTGAGTCGACCATCGGCACGGCGCCGGCGAAGACCTCCCCCGAGGAGCCGTCGAGCGAGACCAGGTCACCCTCGAGGAGACGCAGACCGTGGCGGGTCCGCAGCTCTCGTGCTGCTGCGTCGACCTCCAGCTCGTCGGCGCCGCAGACACAGGTGCGTCCCAGGCCGCGCGCAACGACAGCAGCGTGGGACGTGCGGCCGCCGCGGCTGGTCAGCACGCCCCGGGCCGCGATCAGGCCGGGCAGGTCATCGGGGTCTGTCTCCTCGCGTACGAGTACGACGTCCTCACCCCGTCCGGCCCAGTCCTGCGCCGTCTCGGAGTCGAAGACCAGCCGACCCACGGCGGCGCCGGGCGACGCGTTGACGCCAACGGTCACCAGCTCGCGCTGAGCGAAGGGGTCGAAGCTCGGGAACATGAGACGTCCCAGCTGGTCCCCGGTCACTCGGGAGAGCGCCTCGTCGAGGTCGATGACGCCCTCGTCGACGAGGTCGGCGGCGATGCGGAACGCCGCCTGTGGCGTCCGCTTGCCGACTCGGGTCTGAAGGACCCAGAGGCGTCCGTCCTCGATCGTGAACTCGATGTCGCACAGGTCTCGGTAGTGGCCTTCGAGGCGCGCCATCACCTCGAGCAGCGCTTCGTACGACGCCCGGTCCAGCTGACCGAGGTCGGTGAGCGGCACCGTGTTGCGGATGCCCGCCACGACGTCCTCGCCCTGGGCGTTCGGCAGGTAGTCGCCGTACACACCCGGGTCCCCGGTGGCGGCGTCCCGTGTGAAGCAGACCCCCGAACCCGAGGAGCTGCCGCGGTTGCCGAACACCATGACCTGGACGTTGACCGCCGTCCCCAGATCGTCCGGGATGTGCTCCTGGCGACGGTAGACCCGCGCCCGGTCGGTCCCCCAGGAGTCGAAGACGGCGCGGATCGCCAGGTGGAGCTGTTCGCGGGGCTCCTGGGGGAACGGGCGCCCACACTCCTTCTCGACGAGCTCTGAGTACGCACCGACCAGCACCTTGAGGTCATCGGTGGTGAGATCGAGGTCCTGGGCCACGCCACGCGTCGACTTCACCTCGCGGAGCTGTTCGGCGAAACGGTGAGGATCGATGCCGAGGACCGTGGCGCCGAACATCTGCAGAAGCCTTCGGTAGGAGTCCCAGGCGAAGCGTGCTGATCCGCTTTGTCGAGCGAGTCCCAGCACGGCGTGGTCGTTGAGTCCTACATCGAGGACCGTTTCCATCATCCCCGGCATGGAGAACCTGGCGCCGGAACGTACTGAGACCAGCAGCGGGTCCACTGGGTCCCCCAGGCCACGCCCCATCCGTTGCTCGAGGCGGGCCAGGTGCCTGTCGATCTCGGCCAGCAGCTCAGGCGGCAGATCGCCGTGAGCGAGATAGTCCCGGCACGCCTCCGTGTCCACGGTGAATCCCGGTGGGACCGGCAACCCGAGCCGGGTCATCTCGGCGAGGTTCGCGCCCTTGCCGCCGAGCAGGTCGAGCTGGTCACGTCCTCCGTCCTCGAAGTCGTGAACGTGGACAGCTCCGGCTCGCTCCATGGAGTCGATCCTGAGGGCGCACGTGCCTGCGTCGGCAGGGACCAACGGGCCTCGTGCATGGGACCAACGGCCATGGAGGCAACCACCTGACCCGATCGCTAGCGTGACCGCATGAGCAGATCGGTGCTGGTGCTCAACGCCGGCTCGTCGTCACTCAAGTACCGCGTGCTCGACGTGGACACCGAGGAGACCGCCGCCGGGGGGACCGTCGAGAGAGTCGACGAGACGGGTTGGGACGACGCGTTCTCGCGGGTGTCACAAGCCGTGTCCCAGGCCGGCGTCGACCCCGATGACATGCTTGCGGTCGCCCACCGGGTGGTTCACGGCGGTGACCGGTACACCGACGCCACGCTGGTGGACGACGAGGTCGAGCGAGGCATCGAGGAGCTTGTCGCGCTGGCGCCCCTGCACAACCCGCCGGCTCTGGCCGGCATCCGTGCCACCCGCGCGGCCTTCCCTGGTCTCCGCCAGGTGGCCGTGTTCGACACCGCGTTCTTCGCCGGCCTCCCGGCCGAGGCGGCGACATACGCGATCGACCTGGATGTCGCCGGTCGGCTCGGGATCCGTCGGTACGGCGCCCACGGGATCAGCCATCAGCACGTGGCCGCAGAGACGGCCCGGTTCCTCGACCGCCCCTTGGACGAGCTGGCGCTGGTCGTCCTGCACCTCGGGAACGGCGCGTCCGGGGCCGCGGTGCGAGGCGGGCGGCCGGTGGATACGTCCATGGGACTGACTCCGCTGGAAGGCCTGGTGATGGGGACCCGCCCAGGAGACGTGGACGCGGGCGTCTTGTTGCACCTGCTCCGCCGCGGGTACGACGCTGATGCGATGGAGGAGCTGCTGCACAAGCAGTCCGGTCTCCAGGGCCTGGCAGGCATGCACGACTTCCGGGACCTGACGGCGGCGGTGGACCGTGGCGACGAGCGTGCGCGCTTGGCGTACGACGTCTACTGCCACCGGATCCGCAAGTACGTCGGTGCCTACCTCGCAGTCTTGGGTGGCGCCGATGCGATCGTGTTCACCGCCGGGGTGGGCGAGCATGCGACCCGGGTCCGCGAGGATGCGTTGCGCAACCTCGTTGCCCTCGGTGTAGAGGTCGATCCGGCCCGCAACCGGGCGGACGACCAAGGCTCCCGCCGGATCGCGGCCGAGGCCAGCCGGGTCGATGTCCTCGTCGTACCGACCGACGAGGGACTCGCCATCGCCCGCCAGGTCCGCGCTCTTCTGGACTGAAGCTCAAGCCTGGTCGGCGGGATTGGCTGGCTCTGCGGTCGTCGACGGCGACGCACCTCGGTCCGGGTGTTGCGCCGCTCCCCAGGACCAGTCGCGCACCTCGGGCAGGTCCTCGCCGTGCTCGCGGGTCCACGCTCGCGCCAGCAGCCGCTTGTCGCCCATCTCCTGCCGCAGCGCCGCGGCGTGCGACCCCAGGGACGGGACCCGGTCGATGACGTCCATGACCAGGTGGAACCGGTCGAGGTCGTTCATCATCACCATGTCGAACGGCGTCGTGGTGGTCCCTTCCTCCTTGTAGCCGCGCACGTGGATGTTGTCGTGGTTGGTCCGGCGGTAGGTCAGGCGATGGATCAGCCACGGGTAGCCGTGGTAGGCGAAGATCACCGGCTTGTCGGTGGTGAAGACGGTGTCGAAGTCGCGGGTGGACAGGCCGTGCGGGTGCTCCCGGTCGTCCTGGAGACGCATCAGGTCGACGACGTTGACGAACCGCACCCTCAGCTCCGGCAGCCGCTCGCGCAGGATGCTGGTCGCGGCCAGCGCCTCGAGGGTCGGTACGTCGCCCGCGCAGGCGATCACGACGTCGGGGTCGTCGCTCTCGTGTGAGGCCCACTCCCAGATGCCGAGACCGCGGGCACAGTGCAGGTCGGCCTGCTCGGCGTCCAGCCAGTCGAACTGCGGCTGCTTGCCGGCCACCACGACGTTCACGTAGTGCTGGCTCTCGAGGCAGTGCCGCATCGTCGAGAGCAGCGTGTTGGTGTCCGGCGGCAGGTAGACGCGGACCACCTCGGCCTTCTTGTTCACCACGTGGTCGATGAAGCCGGGGTCCTGGTGCGAGAAGCCGTTGTGGTCCTGGCGCCACACGTGCGAGCTGAGCAGGTAGTTGAGCGAGGCGATGCGTGGCCGCCACTCCAGCTCGCGCGTGGTCTTGAGCCACTTCGCGTGCTGGTTGAGCATCGCGTCCACGATGTGGATGAACGCCTCGTAGCAGCTGAACAGCCCGTGCCGGCCGGTGAGCAGGTACCCCTCCAGCCACCCCTGACAAGTGTGCTCGGAGAGGATCTCCATCACGCGACCGCTCCGGGCCAGGTGCTCGTCGACCGGGAGGATCTCGCCGGCGAAGACCTTGTCGGTCACCTCGTAGACCGCGTCGAGCCGATTGGACGCGGTCTCGTCGGGGCCGAAGATCCGGAAGTTGTCCGGGTTGTCGCGGACCACGTCGACGAGGTACTGGCCCAGGACCCGGGTCGGCTCGTGCACCGAGCCACCGGGGGTCGGTACGTCGACGGTGTGCTCGCGGAAGTCCTTGAGGGGCAGCGGCCGCTTCCGGCGGCCGCCGTTCGCGTGCGGGTTGGCGCTCATCCGCCGGTCGCCCGCGGGGGAGAGCGCCCGCAGCGACTCGACCAGGTGGCCGTCGGCGTCGAAGAGCTCCTCGGGCCGGTAGGACCGCATCCACTCCTCGAGCTGGGTGCGGTGCGCGTCGTTCTCGCGGGTCGCGGCCAGCGGGACCTGGTGTGCGCGCCAGGTCCCCTCGACCTGGACCCCGTCCACCGTGGCCGGTCCGGTCCAGCCCTTGGGGGTGACCAGCAGGATCATCGGCCAGGGCCGTCGCTCCAGGTCCCCGTTCTCTCTTGCGTCACGCTGGATCCCCTGGATCATGTCGTGAGCGCGGTCGATCGCCGCTGCCAGCTGCCGGTGCACGTCGGCGGGGTCGTTCCCCTCGACGGTCAGCACCTCGTGGCCGTAGCCACGCAGGAGGCTGACCAGCTCCTCTCGCGGGATCCGGGCCGGGACTGTCGGGTTGGCGATCTTGTAGCCGTTCAGGTGCAGGATCGGGAGCACGGCCCCGTCGTGGACCGGGTCGACGAACTTGTTCGCGTGCCACGAGGCGGCCAGAGGACCTGTCTCGAACTCGCCGTCGCCGACCACTGCCGCGACGAGCAGGTCCGGGTTGTCCATCGCCGCGCCGTACGCGTGTGAAAGGACGTACCCGAGCTCCCCGCCCTCGTGGATGGAGCCGGGAGTCTCCGGCGCGACGTGGCTCGGGATGCCACCCGGGAAGGAGAACTGCCTGAACAGCCGCTGCATCCCGTGTTCGTCGTCGCCGATGCGGGGATAGACCTCGCTGTAGGTCCCTTCCAACCAGGCGTTCGCGACCACCGCAGGGCCGCCATGTCCAGGACCCGCCAGGAAGATCGCGTTGACGTCGCGATTGCGGATCAGCCGGTTCAGGTGCGTCCACAGCAGGTTGAGCCCGGGGGTCGTACCCCAATGTCCCAGGAGTCGCGGCTTGATGTCGTCTCGCTCCAGCGGCCTGCGGAGGAGTGGGTTGTCCAGCAGATAGATCTGCCCCACGGAGACGTAGTTCGCGGCTCGCCACCAGCCGTCGAGCAAGCCGAGCTCCTCGTCGGAGAGGGACGGCGAGGATGGTGCGGTCTCGGTGTCGAGGGCCGAGGCTGGTTCGGTGGCGGTCACAGGTGTCGAGCCTCCGTCATCTCACGGCGTGTCGGACAGGGACCATTCGCGCCGATGTGGCAGGACCTTGGTCCTTCAACGTGGGTGACCGCGAAGTCACCTGTCAACCCGTCACACCTGGACATGTGCCGAGGGCCTCGCTCGGACGTGACCGTCGCCCCGCCGATGGTCCTTCACGGTGGGCATGGAGACGGCTGGTCAGGGTCGGGAGGATGGGACGGAGCGGAAGCCGGTTAGGTCGTTGCCCCAGTCGCCTATGGCCTGCGTGACGAGGACGGCGAGCGGTACGGCGGCCACGACCACCACTGCTGCGGCCGTCAGCCGCCACCCGCGTCCTGGCACGCGCGGGAGCCGGTGGCTCCTCGAGGCGATCTGGAGGGCCGGGACGAGCCGTCCTAGAAGGTGCAGGCCGGTCGCCGTGGCCCAGACGGCGAAGGTCCCTTGGTGGAGTGAAAGCCAGTCGACGCGCACCAGAGGCAGTGTCACCAGGACCGTCCGGCTCGTCTGCTCGCCCAGCAGCACCAGGAGCACGCCGGTGGCGAGCAGGCCGAGGGTGGACAGCACGACGGCGGGCCCCAGGAGCCGGAGCAACAACGGCGGCGGCCCGGCCTGCTGGTAGGCGCCGTTGCCGCGGTAGTACTGCACCATCCGCCAGGTGGTCGTGCCCGTCTTGAGCAGCGCCGGGGGGATCAGGAGGGCTCCGATCGCCACGTGCCAGCTGATCAGTCCGCGGACGTCGAAGAGGGTGAGGAGCTCGGCGACGGAGAGGACGAGCAGCACCAGCCCGGTCCAGGCCGTGAGGATGACGTTGCCGGCGGGACCGCCTGAGCCCGGCAGGACCGGGTCCTCGCGGTGGTTCCGACCCATGGCCGCGGCCAGGCTGCTGGCGAGGACGCCGGAGGACTCTTGATCGACGGTCGTCACGTCGGCCAGCCTGTCGGCCCCACTTCTGTGTTCGCTCTGAGCCGGCGCAGCGTGGGGGCTGAGCCCCGTCAGCCGTCCGTGAGCCGCAGCGCGAGCCGCGGGCACTCGCGGACCGCTTCCTCGGCGTACCGGACCAGCGCGGGTGGGACGGGCAGGGAGCTGTCGTGGTTCCTCGCCTCTGGATAGCCCCAGTCGTCCTCGTCGAGGAGCTCCGGCACGAGCTCGATGCACAGGCCCCGGCCCTGGCAGCGGGTCCAGTCGATGTCGAGATGCAGGGTCATCGGCCGAGCCTCACGCGGTGGGCGGTGGCGGTGCAGTGCACACCCAGGTGATGCTCGACCTCGGCCCGGAAGGTGCGAACGGCGCTGCGCACCATCCGGATGGTGCCGTTGGGGTGGTGGCAGGCACCGCGCCCCTCGACTGAACCGCAGATGCGCTCGATCTCGGTGAGAGCCGCCGCGGGGTTGCGGCCGGCCGCCAGGTCGGTGAGGTGGTCCGCGATCGTCGGGAGTCCGTTGCGGCACGGCCCGCACTGACCGGCGGTCTGGCCGCCCAGGTAGCGGGCGATGTCGGCCGCCGCGGCCAGCCCGCAGTGCCGGGAGTCCAGGGCGACCAGGACGCCGGCCCCGGGCGCGGCGTCGTACGGCGAGAGAGCGGCCCTGCTGAGCGGCAGCTGGATGGTGTCGGCATCCCACGGCACCCAGCCGCCGTGGTAGCCGCCAACCAGCACCGCCTGGAGGTGCTCGACCGGACCGCCGGCCCGGCTGACCGCCTCGCCCAGCGTGGTGCCGCCGTCGACCTCGTAGACCGCGGGCCGCCGGACGGCGCCGGAGATGGTGAGCAGCCGTGAGCCCGGGTCGTCATGGCTGCCCCGGGACCGGAACCAGCCGGCGCCGTACCGCGCGATCAGGGCGAGGTGCGCGAGCGTCTCGACGTTCTGCACCAGTGTCGGACGACCATCGACCCCGCGCCGGTAGACGGGCGGCACGTGCATCGGCAGCGGTCGCATCCCTTGGACGGCGGCGACGACCGCCGTCTCCTGCCCGGACACGAAGGTGTCGGCCGACGGCACGAGGGTGATCGCCAGGGGCGCCCGCCGCTGTCGCAGGGCGGGTGCGATCGAGGTCTCGAGGACCCGCTCGGGCGCGTAGACGTAGGCGGTCGACGCACCGGTGGCGCGCGCCGCCAGGACCAGCCCGTCGAGCACCAGGTGCGGTGCGGACGTCATCACCGCGAGATCCTTGCTGCTGGCCGGCTCGCCCTCGGCGCCGTTGGCCACGACCACAGCCGCCCGCCCGGCGGCTACGGCGGCGTGCTTGCGGGCGGCAGGGAACGCGGCCCCGCCGCGGCCGGTGAGCCCGGCGTCCCGCACCTCGGCGAGCAGCTGGGCAGGGGTGAGGTCGGGAAGCGCGCCGACCAGTGCGACGTGCTCGTCGTACGACGTGGCTCTGACGGCGAGCAGCCCGGCCACGGGTGTCGCGACGCGGCTCATCGCAACCCCGCCAGCCCATGGGGTGCCGACACGGGCACCGGTGCTGCCTGAGGCGCGAACCGGTCACTGACCAGTCGCCAACCGACGGCGGTGCCGACCCCCGCCAGGCACGTGCCGAGAACGGCCAGCATCCATGCGGAGTGCCCGTCGGTCCCGTTGCCGAAGGCGTGCAGGATCGTCAACGGCCAGAAGAGGTACGCGGTCCAGTGCAGCAGACGCCAGGCCCTCAGGCCGAGGCGGTGGCGCAGCAGGCTCGACCCCACGAGCAGCACCACGAGGTCGACGGCGACCGTGCCGAGCCCCTGCCACATCGGCTTGAACGAGCCGAGGAACGGCACCACCGTGTCGACCAGGTGGAGCTGGGCATAGGGGTCGAGGCTCAGGGTGATGATGTGCAGCGCTACGAACGCGACAGCGGTCAGGCTCGTCGTGCGGTGGAGCGCCGCCACGGCGAAGCGCGGCAGCCCGGGCAGCGGGCGGCCGGAACGGGTCAGGATCCCGAGCACCATGACCAGGCTCAACAGGACCAGGGCACTCACGCCGAATCCTCGTCCGGCGTACCAGAGGGCTTCGCTCACTCGGGCCACCCACCGACGAGGGTGACCGCGCCGTCGGAGGCGACGAGCCGGGCCGCGACGCCTGCTTCCTCGAGCACGGCGACGGCTCTCGCTCCGAGAACGATCGCCTGGGTGGACAACGTGTTCGCGCGCAGGCAGCTCTCGGCGGCGACGGTGACGGTCCGCCACACCGGCCGCGCCGGGAGCAGGGTCATCGGGTCCAGGAGGTGGTGCATCTGCTGACCGTGGTGCCGCCAGCGGCGCCGCAGGGTCGACGACGTCGCCACGGCGTGGGCACCCGACAGAAGGATCACGCTGGCCGGCTCGTCGTCGCCGTCCTGCACGAGGACGTTCCAGCCGCCTTGCGGCTCGGCGCCGCAGGTCCGCAGGTCGCCCCCGAGGCTCACGAGCGCTCCGCACCCGTAGCGGTCGGTGACCTCCTCGGCGCAGCGGTCGGCGGCGGCGGCCTTCGCGGTCGCACCGAGGTCGAGCAGGGTGCCCGGCGGCAGTCTCAGGTCGTCCTCGTCGAGGTGGACGTCTCGCCAGGTCGTCCTCCGCTCGGCGCGGAGCTGCCCCTGAGTCTCCCGGCCCGATCCGACGCCACCGGCGCCGTAGCCGAGGTGGGTCAGCACGGTGCCCAGCGTCGGGTCGACGACGCCGTGGGTCTGCTGGGCAGCGTCGAGTGCGACGCCGACCAGCTCGCGCAGCAGCGGGCTGATCCGGTGGACCGCCTGCTCGGAGCCGGCGATCACCGAGACCTCGGAGTCGGGGCGGAACCGGCTCGCGGCGTGGTCGATCTCGTCGAGCCGGTGTCGCACGAGGGCGGTCGCGATGTCGAGGACAGAGGGGTCGGTGACGACCAGCCGCGCCTGGGTCGTCCACACCGTCCAGTCAGCGACGGCGGTGCCGTCGGTCACCGCCAGGCTGCTCATGAGCCGCTCGACTGCGCCTGGGCCTGCCCACTCCCGCTGGAGACTGAGCCCTGGGTCGCGCTGGAGCCTGACGAGCTCGTCGAGCCCGACGACGAGTCCTGCGTCTGCGTCGTCCGCGGATCGGCGGCGGCCTGCTGGGCGTGGACAGCGAGCCCTCCAGCGACGCCGGCGACCCCGAGCGTCCCTCCGACGGCCAGGCCGGCGGTGAGGGCCTTGACGCGGTCACGCGCCGTACGCCGGTCGGTGTCCCTCATCGTGACTCCTTGGTCGAGGACCCCTGCGGTCCAGTGAGCCCACCGTGCCTCG